>RCNC010000203.1_pt1 | contig 35161 bp, 26 predicted proteins | sample 2041301 | NCBI WGS metagenome assembly RCNC01 (sample SAMN09708231, study PRJNA481090) | Marine sediment metagenome, whole genome shotgun sequencing project. | biome: marine sediment; feature: ocean; material: sediment; isolation source: Sewage treatment plant 13A marine sediment (STP13A) ... | reverse complement strand
TCGGCTGAGTTTCAAAACTTATTTTTCTCAATTTTTGAACCCGCTCATTCATTCCGGGGCCAATATTACTTTTTAAAGGTGTATAGAAATTACCCTCTGCAGAGGCCGGTCTTTCCGCTTTTAAATTGTTGTGTACAGTTTTCATGATACTTAAATGTTACGATAACTCAGGTATAGCACCTGAAAATAGAATAAATAACGCAGGGTGTCAATAATTAAGCATTTAAAGAAAAAAACATCAAACATTCAAACAACTGCCTGTATGTTTTAGTCAATGTGCTAATAGTCTTATTTAGAGACATTTCATGAAGAATTAAGAAATTCAAAGTTACAAAAATATTGCTTGTTTTAAGCTTATTTTAATTAAAATAGGCATCAATAATTTCAAGAAATTTTTTATTTTATTCAATTTTAACTATCAATTTCCAGTTTAAACAATGCCCTTTAATCGTTTATTTAAAAAAAACGTTTGACGAAAATCACCTTTTAACTTTGAAGACGACGAGTCGAGTAGATGAATTTCATAGACTAAGTACAAATCAAATAATAATACTCCTTTTGAATCATATTGCTATGTAAATACCACCATAGTGGATAACGAAGTTTTAAACCAGCCCTGTAAAACCTAAAAAAGCAAGTGATAATAGACCGGCTACCAACAAATTGATAGGGACACCTTTCATACCTTCAGGGATATCTGCCAATTCCAGTTGCTCGCGAATACTGGCAAAAACAATGAGTGCCAAGGCAAAACCAATGGCATTTGATATGGCAAAAAACACTGCCTTTATAAGGCTTCCGCTTTCTAAACCCAAGGCCAAAATGGCAACTCCCAATACGGCACAATTTGTTGTAATCAAAGGTAAAAATACTCCAAGTGCCTGATAGAGAGGTGGGCTTACTTTTTTTAGAATAATCTCAACCATTTGCACCAAAGAGGCAATGACCAAAATAAAAGTGATGGTGCGTAAATAATCTAATCCCATTGGCACCAAAACGAATTGATACAGTAAATAAGTGACAAGTGTGGCGATGGTCATGACAAAAAGAACAGCTCCAGACATCCCAACAGAAGTAGAAACTTTGTTGGAGACACCTAAAAATGGGCATACCCCTAGAAATTGAGAAAGCACTATGTTGTTGACAAAAACAGCCGCTATAAGTATTAAAATATATTCCATGTTCTAGTGAATTTTGCTTGATATTTTATTAAACATAACACTTAGATAAGCCAAAGCAATAAAAGCTCCCGGAGGCAGAATAAATAGAATTAATGTGCTGGCATCTTCAGATACAAATTTGACATCAAACAAGCTTCCATTTCCAAGTATTTCTCTTGATGCCCCTAGGACTACTAAAGCGATAGTAAAACCGATTCCCATTCCTAAAGCATCAATTATGGAAGACATTAGATTATTTTTTGAAGCAAAAGCCTCTGCCCTTCCCAGGATTAAACAGTTTACCACAATTAATGGAATGAAAATTCCTAACTGTTCATATAAAAATGGAATAAATGCTTCCAAAACCATTTCTACGATGCTTACAAACGACGCAATTATGATAATAAAGGCAGGAATTCTGACTTTACTTGGTATTTGTGATTTAACAAGTGATATAACTATGTTCGACATCAGGAGCACAAAGAGTGTCGCAATTCCCATACCTAATCCATTCAATGCTGATGAGGTTACACCCAAGGTTGGACACATTCCTAGGAGCATCACAAAAACGGGATTATCCTTGATAATTCCTTTTAAAAAGTTTTGTTTTTGACTGAGTTGTTCTGCCATGGTCCTTATTTTTTAGCTTGATTTTGCGTTGCTGCAAATACATCATATGCCATTTGTGTGGCTTCAGCAAAAGCTCGTGTTGTTATCGTTGCTCCGGTTAAAGCATCAACATCACCTTGGTCCTTTTTTGCTTTCAACACATAGGTTGAAGGATGTTTCCCTCTAAACTGTTTGATAAACTTTTCATCTTTTATTTTGGTTCCTAAACCAGGGGTTTCTTTTTGTTCTAAAACAACTATGTTTTTGATGTTGCCGTCGGGCGTAAAACCAACCATGATTTTTACCAGACCACTAAACCCTTTGTCAGAAAACGCAATCACAGCAGTTCCTGTTTGAATACTATCTAAAAAGGCAGCATAGATTTCTATACTGTCTTTAGATAGATTAGACTTTATCAGTTGAACATATTCAACAGGATTGTTGTTGAATTCTGGTAAAACAATTTTTAAGGCATTTGTTTTACGTGCTAATTTGGCTTCGGCCTTAGGACCTTCGGTAATATCATTGATAAACCCAAGAGAAACACCTGCAATTACAGTAATAACAAAAAGTGTAATTGTCATGTTTAAAAATGTAGATTCGTTCTTACTCATAATTACACAATTTTTACTTTAATATTACTGCCAAAACGCCTTGGTTTAAAATAAGTATTGATCAGGGGAACAAAGGCATTCATGATCAATATGGCAAATGAAATACCTTCAGGATAGGCGCCATATAGTCTTATCACAACGGTTATAAGAGCAATACCAATGGCGAATACGATCATTCCTTTTTTGGTCATCGGACTAGTCACTAAATCTGTTGCCATATAGAAAGCTCCCAAGATGGCGCCACCAGAAAGAATATGGATCAAAGGATTCGCATACATTTCTGGATTGATCATCCAGAAAATTCCGGTAAATAGGGCCATGGTTGCAAGAATGGTAACAGGTATGTGCCAGGTAATTACTTTTCTAAACAATAGGTAAAGACCGCCAATAATGAGTGCTAAAGCAGACATTTCACCCGCAGAGCCACTTGTGATACCCAGCAGTAACTCAAGTAGTGTTGGGAGTTTATCTGAAAGTGTTGACATGGTCTCTCCATACATCAGTCCTTCCTTGATTATACCTAGGGTCGTTTCTCCGGTAACGGCATCAAACATCGTAGTATTGTTTTCAACAGGGATTGGCCATGAGGTCATTTGTACAGGAAATGAAACCAATAAAAAAACACGAGCTACTAAAGCAGGATTGAAAATGTTGTATCCCAATCCGCCAAAAGACATTTTGGCAATACCTATGGCAACCAAACTCCCGATAATGACCATCCAAAGAGGAAGCGAAGAAGGTAAATTAAAGGCTAATAAAACTCCTGTTATTAAAGCCGAGCCATCTCCTACTGTAATGGCAGTTTTTAATACATATTTCTGAATCAGATATTCAAAACCAATACATGATATCACAGCCACAGAAGTCATGATCAATGCACTTATTCCAAATACATACAGCGACACCAAAAAAGCCGGAATTAAGGCAATAAGTACATCATACATCAGCTTTTTTGATGTTCTATCTGAATGTACATGTGGAGAGGCCGATATAATTATTCTTTCGTCTGCCATGCTAATTTTTTGCGATTTGTAATTTTTTAACAATGCTTTTCCCAAATCTGATATAGTCTAATAAAGGCCTGTGTGAAGGGCAAACATAACTACAAGAACCACATTCGATACAAGTCATAATATCTTCATTAGCAGCACGTTCATACAAGCCTTTTTCAGATAATTTCATGAGTAAATGAGGTTCTAAACCCATAGGACAAACAAAAACACAATTGCTGCAACGGATACAGTTTTTGGATTCTTGTCTGCTGGCCTCATCATTAGAAATGATCAATATTCCCGAAGTTCCTTTGGTTACAGGAAGGTCTGTGTTTTTGATGGCTTTTCCCATCATAGGTCCACCATTCACTATTTTACGGGTACCTTCAGGCAGACCACCAACTTCTTCCACGAGATCCTTGATGGGCGTCCCAATTTTAACCCAAAAATTAGCGGCATTTTCTACTGCTTTACCAGTAATCGTTACAACCCGTTCAATGAGTGGTTGGTTGTATTGAACACCTTGGTAAATCGCAAAAATGGTACCTACGTTATGCACGATAACGCCTATATCCATAGGTAAACCACCTTTTGGAACTTCGCGTTTTAAAATAGACTTGATCAACTGTTTTTCACTTCCCTGGGGGTATTTTACTTTTAAAGCCGCTACTTTAATACGATGATCTGTTGCACATGCCTTTTTCAGAACCTTTATCGCATCTTTTTTATTGTTTTCTATACCAATAATTGCTTGTTGAATGTGTAACGCATGCAATAAAATTTGAATGCCAACAATGATCTCATTTGCCTTTTCAAGCATTAATCTATGGTCAGCCGTTAAATAAGGCTCACACTCCACACCATTGATGATAAGACAATCTACATGTTTGTCGTTTTTTAGATCCAGTTTAACGTGAGATGGAAAAGTTGCGCCACCTAAACCGACAATTCCAGAATCTGTGATGTGCTGTAGAATATCCTTTTGATCCATGGTTATTTCCTTATTTAATGGAAAATTCGGTGCTTCAAAATTGGATTCATTTTTTTGATCAGTTCTGATCACAATACACTGTTTTTTATAACCGCTGGTATCAACGATCATATCAAGTTTGGTTACAGTTCCTGCTACAGGAGCGTGAATATTAGATGACACAAAACCCCCAGATTTTGCAATGACCTGCCCCATATCTACCTTATCCTTTCTTTCTACTACAATTTCAGATGGAATACCAATATGCTGTGCAATTGGAACATAGACAAACTTGGGTACAGGCATCCTTTTTATTGCCTTATCCGTGGTGATCTTGTTTTCATCCGGATGAATACCTCCTTTTGGAAATGTTTTAAGCATTTGTACTTGGTTTTCAGGTTACACTTTATCTTTTGCTTTAACTAAAGGTTTTTCAACTGCTTTTACTAAAGGAGTCGTTTTAGGATTTACTTGTTTAGGTTTTTTTACTTTTTTTGGTGGAAAATTGGTTTCTATAATAGAATGTGTAGGACAGACTTCCACACATTTTCTACATAAGGTACATAAGGCAGGATCTATATAAGCCAATGTATCTGTCATAACAATAGCGTCTTTTGGACAAACATCTTCACATTTTGAACAACCTATACAAGCTACATTACAAGCTTTTTTGGCAATACCAGCTTTGTCTTCATTTAAACACCCAACAAATATTTTAAGATCTCTTTTGTTTCTGGGTCGCATTTCAATAATGTCTCTTGGGCAAGCTTTTACACAAGCACCACAAGAAGTACACTTATCTGTAATAATGACTGGTAAGCCAGTTTCTTCATTCATGTACATGGCATCAAAATCACAGACATCAACACAATCTCCATCACCCAGACATCCATATTGACAATCTGTTTCTCCACCATAGACCAAGGATGAAATGGCACAAGAATGCGGTCCTTGATAGACAGTAGTTTTTGGTCTTACCTCACAAGTACCCTGGCAAAGTAATACTGCTACTGTGGGATCTTTTTCCGCTACTTCTTTTCCCAATATGCCAGCTACCTGCTTCATGACCTCATTTCCTCCAACAGGACAGAACAATGATGTAATATCATCGGTATTTACTAATTTTTCTGCGAATGCTTTACATCCCGGAGAACCACATCCACCACAATTGGCAGCTGGAAGTATTTCATCTATTTCTGCAATTAAGGGATTTTCATACACATAAAATATTTTGGATACAAAGTATAATATTACAGCAGCTACTACACCAATGGAGGCAAGTAGTAAGGCGCTATATAAAACTGATAATACCACTTTAAATCATTTTTAAAATTGAAACTTTAAATTTCTTTTTGAAAAAGGAATTTAAATAATGTAATGAGACGTAGTATGGGCCAAGCACTGCTAATGCTAGTAAGCCCGCTTGCCATTCGGTAAAAAATACTGATGCGATAAGTAATACACTTATCAATAATATAAATGGAAACACATAGGCCCAAAACACTGCTTTCAAGCCTAGTTCTTCCTGCATGATCACATCTACTTGCTCATTTATTTGAAAAGGCTCCGCACTGTCAGTATCAATCATATGCGGATTTTCAATTTCAATTTCTTTGGAATTTGATTCTGAAATTCCACAGGCAGCTTTTGCTTTACATCCTTCACAATTGACATTTCCTTCTAAAGAAACGGTAATGGTCGATGTGGTAATTTTTGAAATGGCTCCCGAATGTCTCATATAATCCTCTTGTTGATATTATAGATACATTAACAATAAGTGAAATAAACTAGTTTAAGTAAAATTACAACTAGACTTAGATATAGACTATGACCATTGTCAGAATTTAAGCCTATTTTTCACTATGAAGTTTTTCTCACACAGCTTTTAACTTTTTTATTCTCAAAACGGAGTGCATTCAGGATCATGGGAGTAATCCTTTAAGGTTTAAGTGAGAAGGGAGAAGGGAGATGTGAGAAGTGTAAAGAACAACCCTCCTCCTTCATTTTAAAGCTTGGTATATTTCTTGCAATCTAAGTATCTGTTCCACAATAAGAACGGCTATAAAAATGAAACCCCTTGCATTCTTACTATTTCTGCTTGTTATATTGACATTTTCTCTACATGCTCAAAAAAAAGGCTATTTCAAAGGCTATGTGATCAATATTGAAGGTGACACTTTGCACGTTCTGATAAAAGACAAATCATCAGGCCCCTTTACAGAGCTCTATTCTAATATTAGATTCAAATCTAAAAAGCCCAGGATTAAAAGAAAAGAGCTCAATAATGCTTCCGAAGTATTCAAATTCTATAGTGATATGTGCAATGGCCCAATATTATTGACAAATAATTGATGGTATCCATTAGCTGCTAATAGGTATATCATTGCCATAAAGAGGCAGCGATAAGTCCTAAGGTGTACTTTTGCATTTCTTTAGTCAAATAAAAAACCGGTTATAGCAAACTGCAACCGGTTTTTTAGAGGGGAAAAGCATCTTATTCTAATCAAAAATACATTTGATTCTTTATATTAAAAATGATCTTGGTCAATGAAATTTATGATTGTCGTCAATTCGATCTATTTTTAGTATGCATCAAAACCTATCTTCTTATAAAAATGACTTTAATGAATTCATTTTCTTACTCCTTCCAAAAGGGAATATCATCTGTATGCCTAAAGACCAGTGTGTCATTACCTTGTCGAGTTTCGGGAAAGAGTACTTCTATTTTCAAGCTGTGTTCTCCCCTAGTCAAAAAACTAACATCCAAGATAGTGGTCAGTCCAACATTCTTGCGTTGAAGATGATCAAAAAATTTATATTTCAGATTTTTCATCAGGGTGTCATTCACAAAAATCTGAAATCTTTGGCTATGACAATCCAAAGCTTCAGCTGCGTTCATAGTGCGGCGTACATCATCTGCGCTTCTCAATAAAAAAACTCCCTTTCTTACAGCTGGTAGATCAGGACACAAACGTTCGATCACTTCGTCATCTGAACCACCATTATAGGGTAAAAAAAGTTCTATAAAACCATTGGATACATATTTTGAATTTATACTTGCAGAACTAAAAAGCTTATCCCCGCCCCATGCATCATCATAATAGTCATTACCTAAGGTTTGAACATTGCGCTGCGCAGGAAGGTAAGAATGTGTCTCGAATCTCATTGAGGATATCATTGTGAAAATAAGTAAATAAGGAATTAAAAACAGCACTACCTTACGTCCGTATCTGTTGTCTATCAAGTTATAGTACAAAGGCCTGTAAACAAATGACATGGTGATCACGCTAAAAAATCTGTAAATGGGATAATACAATTTTGCAAGGCTCTTTTCCCTTTTGATCCATCCCAATGACATAAAATCAATAAAATAGATCATACCTCCAAAAACATATAATATCAACAAAGGTATCATCAAAGCAAGCCAGCCTTTATGTAAATATTGACTTATAAAATTTATAGCTAGGGCCAAAAGAATAATGCCAATGACAAAAAGTCCCATAGAAATGAGAATGAAAATGATCAGAAAAGTAAAACCGAAAACAATACTGCAGAGTTGTTCGAGCCGCTGGATATACAGATCAAAACTAACAATCTTTTTTTTGAGAAAACGATCGAATTTAGGGCTGAATTTTAAGAGTTCAAAATCAATTTCACCTGAAACGTATCGTATTCCTATGGTACTTATCCATAAACCTCTTAACAAAACGTGTAAAATCAAATTGATCATGAGTACGTACCATGCACCCAATATGATCTGAAATGGAAGAATCAGGGTTTGGAAATAAAGGCTCCCAGTGGTCAATAGATGTATCTGATATTCGAAACTGTCTAATTGATCATAGGCACTTGCCAACAAGAAAATAGCGAAACCGGAAATCAGCAATTCAAGTTGCCAACTTTCTTGCTGGAGAATCTCCAGCCATTTTACAAAAGACTTATTTTTGTTCTTATCCATATGCTAGGTTAGAATCAATTCTCTAAGTTACACATTTTGGAATATTTAATGGCTTCAGTAATTAATCTCATATATGAATTTGTTATAATAAATTGATTTATAAATTTTTAATCCATGTAATTCGTACATTTAGAATGAACCAACCAAATCAAATCATGAAACATTTCATAAGTGCCTTCATTCTTCTGTTATTGTATAGCAATACAGTTCTGAGTCAAAATACAGACAGTATCGAGCTCCTTACATCAAAGTATACAAAAGAAGAAACTGCAATTGCAATGAGAGACGGGATAAAGCTTTTTACCTCCATATATTCCCCAAATGAAAAAACCGAAAAGCACCCTATTTTATTAGTGCGAACTCCTTATAATATAGAACCTGAAGGAGAGGAAAAATATTCAGAAAGACTCAGCAGTCTAAATCATTTAACAAACGAAAACTACATCATTGTTTTTCAGGATGTTAGAGGCAGGTATATGAGTGAAGGAAAGTTTGTTGACGTACGTCCGTATAAACCAAATAAAAAGAGAAAAGAAATTGATGAAAACAGTGATACCTATGACACCATCGACTGGTTGGTAAAAAACGTACCGAACAACAATGGGAATGTTGGTATTTTTGGTATTTCCTATCCGGGATTTTATTCAACCATGGCCTTGCCCAATGCTCACCCTGCCTTAAAAGCTGCTTCACCGCAGGCGCCAGTTACCAATTGGTTTATAGGAGATGATTGGCATCACAATGGTGCATTTTTTCTCATGGACGCTTTTTCTTTCTATTCTGATGTCGGCCAACTAAGAAAGGAACCCACCAGAGAGGAACCCTATCCCTTTGACTACAAGAACAAGGATAATTATGATTTCTATAGAGATATCGGCCCCTTAAAAAATGTGGCAAAAAAGTATTTTGGTGATTCTATACAATTCTGGTCCGACCTCATGACCCATCCTAATTACGATAGTTTTTGGAAAGAAAGAGACATCACTCAGCATCTTTCTGATGTTAAACCCGCTGTATTCGTTGTTGGCGGATGGTTTGATGCAGAAGATTTATATGGCCCTCTACAAACTTATGAGGCCATTGAGAGCTTGAACAAATTGAATGAAAATAGATTGATCATGGGCCCATGGTTTCACGGGCAATGGTCGAGCAAAAATGCATCAAATCTGGGTAACATACATTTTGACAGCAATACAGCCGCGTATTTTAAACAAAAGGAACTAGCTTTTTTTGATTATTACTTAAAGGGAAAAGGCATTATGGATTTGGCGGAGGCTACAATTTTTGTTACTGGAGCTAACGAATGGAAAGAGTTTAACAGCTGGCCTCCTGCCGAAGCAGAAACTATGAGTTTGTATCTCGATTGCGAGGAAACCATTTCTTTTAAAGAGTCAACTCAAGATAATTGCTATGAGGAATACATAGCTGACCCTAGCAAACCTGTTCCCTATACCGAAGATGTTCACCTTAACCGAACGAGAGAGTATTTAACTGACGATCAACGCTTTGCTAGCAGAAGACCAGATGTGATGGTCTATCAAACCGATATGTTAGAAGAAGACATAACCATCGTGGGACCAATTGATGTAAGTTTTTATGTGAGCACAAGCGGAACCGATGCTGATTATGTGGTTAAGATTATCGATGTATTTCCTGACGAATTGGCTGACTATCCTGTAAATGACAAGAAAGTGCCAATGGCTGGCTATCAAATGCTGGTCAGAGGTGAAGTGTTAAGGGGCAGATTCAGAAATAGTTTTGAAAAACCAGAACCATTTATCCCAAATGAAATTACGAAAGTTTCTTATGAAATTCCAGATACGGCACATCAATTTAAAAAGGGGCATCGAATTATGATTCAGGTTCAAAATTCATGGTTTCCATTGATAGATATTAATCCTCAAACCTTTGTCAATATTTATAAAGCCGAAGAAAAGGATTTTATTAAAGCTACTCATCGTATATATCACGATACCGAAAGGCCCTCTAAAATATCTTTTGGCGTTTTAAAAAACTGATGAATGAAATATTTTAACTACCCTTTTCTCGTCTCGAAACAACGAGCCAATAATATATAACAATGGTATAAAAAATACCTCCAAAGCCCATAATTAAAGCCATTGCTGGAGAAAACAATAAGACGAGTACAGCGGTAAAATAGTAGAGTCCGACCCCCTGAATACATTTTTTGATTCTGCCTCTTTCCTCTTCATCATTTGGCCATAAACGGCTGCCCTTAAAGAAATTCTTATAGGCAGGGTGAATAAATTTTTCTATGATAATAGCCATCCACAGGATCAAGGTAATGATCACCAAAATGGTACTTCCAACATCCATTAATAGTAGTAAATTCATAACATATACAACACGAAAAAAGGCCGTGCCTGCATATAAAACTATTAATATCAGTATTTAGTATAGATTCAATAAAATCATTATATCATTGCATCAATAAATCATTAAATCATTGCATCATTAACTCTTACAGTTCATACTTCGACTCAATACCCTCCGAATCACCGATTCCGGCATTGAGTTTTTTGGTTTCCATTTCACTGGCAAATTCTGGAGGAAGCTCTATCCAGCCCTTTTCCTGATACACCCTGAGCATGTTGCTTCTAAAATGATATACGTTGATATTATCATTATAAAGATCAATAAAGAAGTCGTAAGCATTACTGGGGCAATCATGCTGTTTGCATCCACTCATGTGCACAATATTATTGACAATACTAACAGGTGTTTCTGTACTGTAGTTTATAAGCAATGCCTCATAATTGAACCTCTTAAGTTCTTTCAAACGATTGGCCAGTAATTCATTTTCAAATAATTTCTCCTGAGTTGCATATTTCCCCTCATACGTGACTAAAAAACCTAGAGGTACATCCGGAATTACTATGGCAGGCTCCTCCTCTATTACGGGTTCTTGTATCTCCTCCTGTTGCAACTCTTGAGTTTCTGCAGGCAATACAGTTTTAGTTTTAGTCTTGTCACAACTTAGTATTAGAACTATTAAAACAAGGGAAAAGATTATTTTTTTCATTAAGTATCGTTTTGGTTAATGGATGAATTAAATGTGGATTTGAATCTATTCGCTGTTTCAAAATTGTAGCTCTAATTAGAAAACAATGCAACCGCTAAAAAGGTGTCTGACCTGTTTTATTTATTTCAATCACTGTTCAATTCCTTTTTGTATTCTTCAAGGTGTAATTTGATGTCTTCATCCAGATCAGGTTCCTGAATGTCTTTATAGGTTTTAAGGGTATCTAACAGAATTTTAGCCACAATATAACGTGCTGATGCTTTGTCATCAGCAGGAATCGTAAACCAGGGAGCATATGGTTTTGAGGTATTGTTTAGGGCTTCCTCATAACAATGCTGGTATTGATCCCAAAGCTTTCGCTCTTTAAGATCACCCGGAGAGAATTTCCAATGCTTCTCCTCCTTATTCAGCCTTCTCAACAAACGGTTCTTTTGTTCATCTTTTGATAAATGCAGGAAGAATTTAAAAATAATGGTACCATTATTAGCGATATGCTTTTCAAAATTGTTGATATGCTCAAAGCGCTGCTGCCAGAAATCTTCTGTGATGTCTTTGACCGATTCAATTCCCGGAATATTTTCACCCATGATATAACCCGGATGCACCCTTGTCACCAATACATTCTCGTAATGCGTACGGTTAAAGATCCCAAACTTGCCTTTTGCAGGCAAAGCAATATAATGACGCCATAAATAATCATGTGCCAACTCAAGCGGTGTAGGTACTTTAAAACTATGAACTACTACCCCACGAGTATTGAAGTCTTTGAACACTTCCCTGATCATACTGTCTTTACCTGCCGTATCCATCCCCTGGATACAAATGAGCACTGCATATTTTCCATGGGCATAGAGGGTGTCTTGAAGTTCACCCAATTTTCTTCTGACTTTTTTCAGCTCTTTTTCAATAGATTTTTCGTCCTCCCCAAGATCAATAAACGTACTTCTGTTAGTAAGCTGGATCGGAGTTGTTACTTTAAATTGGTCTGTCTTGATTGATTTCATTGTATACGTTTATATTATTCGGCCGCTATCAAACCCAATTGCATCATAAAAACATAATTATCCATAAAGTCCTGTTCCTGAGCAATTTTACCATCTTTCATTTTAACAAGAGTAACTCCATCGATATTGACATCCTTCCCTGTTGCCGGAATACCAAAGAATTCTCCAGAATGAGTGCCTTTAAAATTCCAGTGCTTGACAATTTTATCCCCTTGGCCAAAAACATCGACAATCGTGAATTCCACATTTGAAAAACCCGTAAGGTAGTTTTGGTAATACGCTTTAAACCCTTCGATTCCTACCACATTATCGGGACTTGTTATCAGGGTAATATTTTGATCAAAGTTGGCTTCATTGATCTGATCGATCTCTCCCTTGTTGATAATCAGGTTCCAGGTTTTTTCATACATTTCGAGATTAGCTACCAATTGATTTTGTGTAGATTCTAATTGTAAATGTGCTTCTGATGGCCCGACTGGTTGATTCTTACAGCTGCTTACCATTGTCGTTAGAAATAGGCAAGTAGAAAGAAAGCTTAACGTTTTAAGTAGTTTCATGGGTTTAGTTTGAATTATTTAGTGACGGATAAGGCAGATGTAATTCTTTATGATTTTCGTAAAGATAAACATTTTGAATTCTTTTTAGCGAAGTAAAATATGGGTGTATTAGGTATGATGATGGAATGATTTATTGATGCAATGATACAGTGTAGCGTATAATTATCTGGAAATGTGGGTGATTTCAAAACAAAATATTTTAAACTCATGGTTCGATCCTTATGCTTCGAGGGGTCAAGACTAAAGGCCGAACCAATCGTTTAAAATTTGTTATAAAAACGAGTCATTCATTGATTTATTGTTAGTTGACTGGTTTGATACCAGAACACCTCTTTATCTCATTTCGTAACAGATATTTTTTGGTTGTATCTTTATGCACCAGAAATTAAATTAATGAATCATCCAGAAGTAGATATTTTGATCATTGGGGCCGGACTTACCGGTTTGGCTCTATCCTATTGCCTAAGAGAGCAAAATATCAATATAAAGATACTTGAAGGCAGGTCGCGCCTTGGCGGAAGAATACTCACTACTTTTAACAATGAAACCCCAGTAGAAATGGGTGCAACCTGGCTAAGTTCTCAACATACGGAACTTAGGCAATTATTGAACGAACTGGGTCTGGAGATCTTTGAACAGGTACTTGGAAACACTGCCATTTATGAGCCAATTTCAACAAATCCACATCAGTTGGTAACTTTACCCGCCAATCAGGAATCCAGTTATCGCATCAAGGGAGGCAGCTTTTCATTGATTAAGGCTTTGGAAAATTCTATTCAGACTGATCAAATTAAACTTGGCCATAGGGTAACCAAAATTATTGAGGAACCTGATTTTTTGAGGGTGATAACGAATAAAGAAAGTTTTAAAGCAAAAATTGTGATCTCTACCCTACCTCCTTTCTTATTTACTTCAAGTGTTAAGGTTCAGCCATCTCTAGATCAGGAATATATAGAAATTTTAACTAACACTCACACTTGGATGGGAGAGTCTATCAAAATTGCTCTAACTTACGAGAAGCCCTTCTGGAAGGAAGGGGAGTCAAGCGGCACGATTTTTAGTAATCCAGGCCCCATCCCCGAAATGTATGACCATAGCAATTTCGAAAATTCCAAGTTCGCATTAAAGGGGTTTTTGAATGGAGCCTATTTTTCCGTAACAAAAGAGCAAAGACTTGAAATGATACTGAAGCAGCTCGAAAAATATTATGGCCCGAAGGTAAGAGACCTTCTCGATTACCAGGAAATGATCTGGCAAAACGAAACTTTTACCTATGCCCAGTATAAGAATCATATCTTTCCTCACCAAAACAATGGACATAAAGTGTTTCGACGGTCTTATTTAAATAACAGGCTTTTTATCGCTGGCACCGAAACAGCAGAGCATTTTCCAGGATATATGGAGGGAGCTGTAAGGAGTGCACAGTGGGTTTTTAAAGAACTAAAAGGATTTGTTGTCGATTGATATACCATATCGGAAAATCCGTGAATGGAAGAATAACTTAATATTTCATTATATCACTACCGGTTTGTGCATAATTAGTTGCGGATTGGGTTTACGAAGCGAATCAGTCACCCTTTTTCGGCATCATAGCCCAGTAAACCGCGCAAACAGTTTCCTTACTTTCTTTATTTTGATTGGTGGATGTTGTTGCTTTTCTCAAGGATCTAGCAATTAATTATACACGCCTTAAGTTTGTTTAATCCTATTTTTAAATAGGCTCTGATACTAATGTAATGTATTCAAGATTGAAAGCTATATACCCCTTAATCTTATTAGAACGGGGTAGTGTTTCTTCATAACTCCAAGCAAAATAGTTTTTGGTAAAATCACTCTCAACATTCCAATACGTTGCATCCCCTTTAATAGGACAATGGCTTTGACGTTTTGGTTCTAATTCTAATTTGATACGTATATCTTCTTTTGGTAAATAGAAAACTGGATCGTAAACGCCTTTCCCAACTTCTTTTAAAATTAAAGCATTAGTTGTTTCTGCTATTACACTATTCTTATATTTAATTGTCAATTTTCTGTTGTAGTTTTCAATAACACTGTAATGTCTTTTTTCTTCCATTTCTACAGGCTTTTAAATTTTATGTTCTCTTTTTTTATTATCAACTCATTATATCACTACATCATTATTCCATCCTCAATGGCTTCAATTCTTCAAAAAAGAAATCATCGTTGGGTATATCAAAATCAAAACCGAGAACCTCCTGTTTGTCATTGCTGTTGAATTTGATGGTACCGAAGCTGAACAAGGCTTGATCTTCGTCCCAATTGATCAAATAGGTGTCATAGTTCCAGTGGGTTAAAGTGGCCGATAATAAGGGGTGATGCTCAAAAATAATTTTAAGTTTGTTGTCTATCTTAAGAATGCTGATCTGACCCACAAAGTCAGATTGATAGTCACCTAAGATCTTCATTTCAGAAAGGCTTGGTTTGGTATTTAATTCCCTTGCAGCCTTTCTGTCTGAAATTCGCGTATCATTTTCCATATACGTGTTTGTGCGTTCTAATAAATTGGAGGACCAATCTGTAGTTTCGACGCCTAAATACTGATCCAAAGCGTAATAAGTAGCTGCCATAATCGGGCTTTTAGTACCGCTGGTAAGTACGACGACTCCTAGATTTTCCTCAGGGATCATCGTCACAGCGGTGATCATGCCTTCATAACCTCCGGTATGCCCAACGCGCATTTTTCCATGGTAATCGCTTAGCCCCCACCCAAGTCCATAGCCCCTGAAATGCCTGTCCAAAGGATTTGGCTTTGTATGATCTACGACAAAATTATTATGAGGGGTCCACATCATATTTCGTGTCGCTGCCGTTAGCAGGGTATCTTTGCCTTGAATACCGTGATTCATATTAAAAATCATCCATTTGGAAACATCAGCTACACTTGAGATAAGCCCTCCGATAGCGGCAACTTCTTCCCAATCGATCCAGGCAATCGCCACATTTTTATCCTCCTCACGCATATGAGGCATGGCATAGTTCGCTTTTTTTTCCAGATCATCAAGTGAATATATACTGCGATTCATTCCAAGTGGTTTCAAAATTCTTTCATCAACATTTTCACCCCAGGTTTTACCTGTAACGGTTCTAATAATCTCTCCAGCCGCAATGTACATCAGGTTAGAATATCCATACCCTGCTCTAAATTCATAGGCTTGGGGCACGTATTTGATGTTTTTGATCATTTCCTCGGCAGTCTGATCTGATTTATACCAGATATTATCACCACTAAAGGTTCCGAGCCCTACCCTGTGACTTAGCAGATCTCTAATAGTAGTATGTTCACTCACCCAATCATCATAAACGGCAAAATAAGGCAGATACTTCTGTACCTTGTCATTCCAATCCAGTTTACCCTCCTGAACCAGCATGCCAATAATTGCCGACGTAAATGCTTTTGAATTCGAGGCAATGGCATAAAGTGTAAATTGGTCAGGGCCACCCTCCTTGCCTACTTCTTTAAGTCCGTAATTTCCAATAAAAACCAACTCACCGTCTTTTACAATTCCAATGGATGCTGAAGGCAAGTCCCAGTCTTTGACCATTTTAGCATAATAGGCATCAAGGGCCTCAAGATCTACATCTGTTTTAGTTTGTGCAAAAGAAGTGCTTGATACAAGCAGTAAAAGGGCTACAAGGAATTTGAATGTTTTCATAGGAACTTAATTATTGGTCGTTTTGATTTGTAGCAATTTAGGAAAAATGTAAGCTTTATAAAAATATACTTTTTATCCTTTTGCCGTGATGACAAACGCAGCTTTAGCGATTTCTAGAATTCCAAAATTTTTCATTATATAATCAAAACGGCTGAATCACAACTTCAAAATTATCTACCTCAGAACATATTCTAAACAAGCCTGCTCCCAATGCTTTCTCACCTGTATATGGATAAGCAGTAATAGGCTCAATACACACCATGTTCGGAACTTCTGTCCATAGCATAAAGTTGTTAAATCCTTTTGTAGATATTTTGATATTATAACCTTCTTTTTTGATCAAGGATATTTCATGCGTATCCAATGCGGGAAAAGCAATCGATCCTACATCCAAAATATCCTGAAGGCTCATTTGTTTTTTTCCTGCTATAAATATTTCAGTATTCTTTCCGGATAGCTTAAAAGCGGGATGGTAACCCAGCATAAAGGGCATACCTGGTTCTCCTTTAATTTCAAACTGAATGATTAAGGCATCATCAATAAGTCTAAATTTCTTTTTAAAGTCAAAACTATAGGGCCAGGAAATTTTCTCTTTTGTCGATTTTTCTGGATATTTTGAATTTGTAACCGAAGTGTTTTCCTCGTAGGTTTTTAAGTAGTCTATAGTACTATCCGTTTGGTTTGACACCTCATACCTTAATTCTCTCAACAAACCATGTTGATCCTGAATGGCCTCTCCACGTTTGGTATTTACGATAAAGTCATTTGCGTCGGTGGGCCCAATTATTGGAAACATTTCAGTATCGGCATTTCTCCATCCCCTATCTCCTTTTTGATGGATCAATTCTTCCCCGTCTTTACTGTAACTGATGAGTTCGCCTTGATCTATAACTACGGTTGATTCTTTATCAGAACTGGTGATGACTTGCTGTGAAGACATGGAGAATGTTTTTATAATGAATACAAATATACTGTAGTGAATTCTTCTTTTTTAATTTTACACGTTCTAAATATTGAAGTGTAAACCATATTAGCTTGGTTAATTAATATTAACAGCATTTAGATACTATTTTTTTGATTAAATCGGCTTGTTTTAGGGATTAGAGGGACGTGAAATAATCTTTCTTTGTCCTTTTGTCTTAATGACAAATGAAGCTTCAGCGAATTCACGAATTCCAAAGCAGCAATAAGAAAGCATGAGTAAAAGATCGAATCCGTTAGCTGACGGACAAATTCTCTGTAGCTTTACCTCCTTATTTTCTCCACCGCAGCCCTAGTTTCACTTCCGCCAGTAGTCGGACAAGTCTCCGCTACTGCTACTTTCCGCGCTAAAATAAGTCAGAAGCTAAGACGAGAATTTAAAGAGGTCGTTAGGACCTCAAGAAACAATGTCAATAGGATCAAAGTTTCTATAGGATGTAGCGCTGCACGAAGCAATAATGAACGAAGCAACGGAAGTGCGTTCGGACTGAAAGCCTGCCTGCCGGCGAGGCAAGGGAGAACAAGCATGAAGTTGCGCTTGTCCGACTACTGGCGGAAGAGTGAATGGTGCGCAGCAACTGCGAAGCACATCACGAATACCTGCCACGCCGGCAGGCGGGCTTAAACCAATAGAAAAGGGATGAGTAAAAATGAACAAAGGAGATTATTTTACGAGTTTTTCTAGTAAAGAATCACATCATACCAAGCCAAAATAAAAAAATGTCTTTTACAATATAAAATCAATAATAAAACTCTATTCACAAACAATAGTAACCAATACCTCTTCCAAAAACAAAGCGACCCCATCTTCTTTGTTTGAGCCGGTAACTACATCAGCTACAGCCAAAACCTCAGGAATGGCATTTTCAACGGCGACGCCTATTCCTACAGCGGCTAGCATATCAATATCATTATAATTATCGCCAAAAGCCATGACATTGTTTATGGAAAGCTCGGGATACTGAAGTTGTAACAAGCTTTGTATAGCTGTTTTTTTGGAAATACTTTTAGGGGAAATCTCCAAATAAGTTGGTTTGGATCTGTAACCTATAATCTGTTCGTTAAAGTTATTTTCGATAAATGTAGCTAATGCGTCGATTTCTTCCTCCTGCCCCATACACATGATTTTATGGGCTCCTTTTCGTTCAGCTTCCCAATGAATCAACGTTTTTTCGATCGCTTGAACTTCAGGAATCACTTTGGTGTTGTTACTTTCTCTTTTCGCCCAGTAATCCATGGAGGGCACGAACCATTCAAAACCGTGATATAAACTGGAATGAATCTGTTTTTCCAAACAAAAAATCGTCAGTGTTTTGGTTATATCTGAATCGATCTCAGTACTCTGCAATACTTGATTTTTATTTGTAATAAAGCCTCCGTTATAACAGATTATTGGCAAATGTTTGATATCAAGTTCTTCCTGTAAATGCAGCATGGCCTGCGGCATCCTCGAAGAGATCAAAATAAAAGGAATGGGAGATATGTCTTTGATCACTTCAATGGTCTTGTTCGATAATTCCCTGTTTTTATTCAATAAGGTTCCGTCAATATCAGAACAGATCAATTTGGTTTGCATAAAATGGTTTTGAGTGGAGCTTATAACCGGAAGGTCTTTATAGCTATAAGGCGCTTAATTTTTTTGCAAAGATACGATATAGAATCCTATCGATCTTTATAAAAGTTTTTGTAATTTTTCTACAAGTTTTCGATCAGCTTCTGTAAGGTCCTGCTCCCCTATTTCTTTCCAGCTCAGCCATGCAATCTGATCATGATCATTAAGTTCAAAATCGCCTTCTACAAATACCGATTCATAGGCCATGAGTTCAATTTTAAAATCAGGATAATCATGTAAAACTGTAACCAAATGCTCCCCTGTTTCCGTTTTGACCTTAAATTCTTCATATAACTCACGTTCCACCGCTTGTTCAGGAGTTTCATAAAGATCTATCTTACCCCCGGGGAATTCCCATTTACCTCCATGTACTTTATGCATTGCTCTGCGGGCAAGAAGGTATTTATTTTCTTTTTTTATTATTGCAGCTACTACTTGGATCATTCTTTGTTTTGAGAATTATTTGTATACATACAAAATAACAAAACTTGTCTGAATTCTGGAAGAAAATCAACATTATTTTGAACATTGAAAACACTCCTTGACGGAAGGGTGGGTCTGATAGGGTTTTTGGATTTCATAAAAAATACTTCGAAATTAAGGTTTCATTATTCCTTATTCGTTATTAGGATCCTCAATATCTTTATTTTAAATACGTTATACTTATAACAAATACACCTGGATTTCAAAGTTAAATCCTTGGGCGTATCTAATTTTATTGTAATTTTGTTTGACTTATGAAACAAGTGATCCATAAAATAGCTGCAGTTAGTATGGCCTTGGTGGTTTTCATTTCCACCATATCATTTACTATGCATATGCACTACTGCGGAGATACTTTGGTTGATTCCAGTTATTTTGTAGAGGCTGAAAGTTGTGGTATGGAAATGCCTCAAACACAATCATCAACTGACTGCGAAGTTGTCAAAAAAAATTGCTGTACTGACAAACAACTTACTGTCGAAGGTCAGGACGAATTGAAATTGACTCATGAGCTTCACCTTGATCAGCAAGTCTTTTTAGCTGCCTTAGTGATTACTTATATTGATGCGTTCGAAAATCATGAAGAACGCCCTTCCAACTACAAGGACTATAATCCCCCACCTCTTGTCAAAGCCATATACAAGCTTGATGAGGTATACCGCATTTGATTTTTAAACAATAAGACTCTTTGATCTTATGGACTTGGTTCCTTAGGATCATTTACCGTATCCGATGTTTTAAACATCCATGTCTCATCGTTTAATAATTAATACTTATGCTAAACAAAAGCATCAAATTTTTTATAGAAAACAAACTGGTTGCTATCCTATTGCTATTGGTTCTTTTAGCTTGGGGAACCATAAACGCACCTTTTCAATGGAATATACCCTGGTTACCAAGTGATCCTGTAGCCGTTGACGCCATACCTGATATAGGAGAGAACCAACAGATCGTATTTACCAAATGGGAAGGTAGTTCCCCTCAGGATATTGAAGATCAAATTACGTACCCACTAACCACTGCTCTACTGGGAATTCCAGGTGTAAAAACCATTAGAAGCTCTTCCATGTTCGGTTTTTCAAGTATATATATCATTTTTGAAGAAGGCGTTGAATTTTACTGGAGTCGCAGTCGAATTCTGGAAAAACTCAATTCTTTACCTGGAAATCTACTCCCTGATGGCGTGCGCCCTTCACTTGGCCCTGATGCAACCGGACTTGGTCAGATTTTCTGGTACACGCTCGAAGGTCGTGATGAAAATGGTAAGGTAACGGGTGGATGGGACTTGCAGGAATTAAGAAGTATTCAGGATTATTATGTAAAACACACTTTATCTTCTGCCAAAGGAGTTTCTGAGGTAGCTTCAATCGGTGGCTTTGTACAGGAATATCAGGTAGATGTTCATCCGGAAAAGATGCGTCAATACAAGATCAGTTTAGCAGAAGTGGTCAAGGCTGTTAAAGAGAGTAATAAAGACATCGGAGCTCAGACTCTGGAGATCAATCAGGTAGAATATCTAATTCGTGGTCTTGGTTATATAAAATCGATAAACGATATCGAAAATGCCGTAGTAAGTTCAAAAAACTTCACCTCGATTCGTATCAAGGATATTGCAAACGTATCATTAGGCCCTGCTGCCAGAAGAGGAATACTTGACAAAGAAGGAGCTGAAGTGGTTGGAGGTGTCGTGGTAGGGCGCTATGGAGCAAATCCTTTGGAGGTAATCAATCACGTAAAGGAAAAGATCAGGGAATTGAGTCCTGGCCTTCCTTCAAAGATACTTAAAGACGGAAGACGCTCACAATTGACCATTGTGCCCTTCTATGACCGAACTGAGCTCATTCAGGAAACCCTTGGGACCCTCAATGAAGCACTTACCCTGGAAATTCTCATTACGATTCTTGTGATCGTGGTGATGGTCTATAACTTAAGGGCTTCTATATTGATCTCGGGCTTGTTGCCTGTGGCGGTTCTGATGGTCTTCATCGCGATGAAACTCTTCAAGGTTGACGCCAATATTGTGGCCCTCTCAGGTATCGCAATTGCTATTGGTACTATGGTGGACATTGGCGTAATTCTTTCTGAAAATATGATCAGACATATAGATCAGAATGACAAGGGATTACCCATCAATAAGGTGATCTATCAGGCCACAACTGAAGTGTCAGGAGCCATCGTAACAGCAGTGCTCACAACCATAATCAGTTTTATCCCTGTATTTACGATGATCGGGGCCGAAGGAAAACTATTCAAACCTTTGGCCTTCACAAAAACTTTTGCCCTGACAGCATCCTTACTAGTTGCTTTGTTTTTGATTCCTCCTTTTGCGGCCATGCTGTTTAAACCAAATCGTCTACACAAAACTGCCGGATTTCTGGTTAATGGAGTGCTGGTTCTACTTGGAATAACTTCAATGGTTTATGGATATTTTATAGGTATCGTCCTGATTGGTTTCGCACTGGTGTCTCTTTCTCAACACCAAGGCTGGTTATCTGAAGAAAGAGCCAAACTAGGAAAGATATTGATCACCTCCTTGAGCATTGTTTTCTTATTGGCTGATTATTGGAGGCCTTTAGGAGTTGATCAAAGTTTAGGCTACAACCTTTTCTTTGTAGCCCTGATCTGTTTTGGATTATTAGGTGTATTCGCTCTTTTTCAACATTATTATACAAGAATACTTACTTGGGCCCTTAATCATAAATTTGTCTTTCTCGGTTTACCTGCATTGATACTAATCGCCGGAATATGGATCATGAAAAATACGGGGAAAGAATTTATGCCTGCGCTAAATGAAGGCACTTTTTTATTGATGCCTACCTCTTTACCTCATGCAGGAATTGAAGTAAATAAAAAGATTTTGCAGCAATTGGATATGGCTGTAGCCAGTATTCCCGAGGTGAGAACGGTGGTTGGAAAAGCAGGAAGAACTGAATCATCACTCGATCCTGCTCCTCTTTCCATGTATGAAAATGTGATACAATACAAGCCTGAATACATACTGAATATAAAGGGGCAGCGCGAGCGTTTTAAGGTGAACAGTGAGGGTTTATTTATGCTCAAAAACGGTGATCTGCTAGCGAATCCCAATAACTCAAAACTGCCTGCTCAACTTGACCCTCAGATAAGTGCTGACCAATTGATTCCTGACAGGCATGGTGTTTTTTATCGCAACTGGAGACCGGAAATAAATTCAGCTGATGATATCTGGAAGGAGATCGTCAAGGTGACACAGTTGCCAGGCATAACCTCTGCTCCTAAACTTCAGCCAATTGAAACGCGACTAATCATGTTGCAAACAGGTATGCGAGCGCCAATGGGAATCAAAGTCAAAGGACAGGATCTCAAACAAATAGAGGCCTTTGGTCTGGCTCTGGAAACAGTATTAAAAGAAGCTGAGGGCGTTAAAAAAGAGGCTGTCTTTGCCGATCGAATCGTAGGAAAACCCTATTTACTTATTGACATTGACAGAGAAAAACTGGCCCGCTATGGCGTCAGTATTGATCAGGTTCAAAATGTACTGAAAGTTGCTTTGGGTGGTATAGTGCTTACCGAAACCATTGAGGGAAGAGAACGCTATGGGGTCAGAGTACGTTACCCTCGTGAATTACGCGAAAACCATACGGATCTTGAAAAAATCTATATACCTATATCTAAAGGTAACGAGATTCCTCTCAGTGAATTGGCAACGATTCGTTATGAACAAGGGCCGCAGGTCATCAAAAGTGAAGACACCTTCCTGGTGGGTTACGTGTTATTTGACAAAATTGATGGTTTTGCTGAAGTTAATGTCGTTGAAAATGCACAAAAACTGATCAAGCAAAAAATTGATCTTGGAGAACTTATTGTGCCAAAAGGGATCAATTATCAATTTACGGGCACATACGAAAACCAGCTTCGTGCTGAAAAAACGCTTGAACTAGTAGTGCCCCTGGCCCTACTTATCATTTTTCTGATTTTGTATTTCCAATTCAGATCAGTTGCCACCTCTTTTATGGTTTTTTCAGGAATAGCCGTGGCTTTCGCCGGAGGCTTTATCATGATCTGGTTATATGGCCAGGAATGGTTTATGAATTTCTCTTTCCTAGGTGAAAATCTACGAGATCTCTTTCAGATCCACCCGATCAACTTGAGTGTGGCGGTTTGGGTAGGTTTTATTGCCTTGTTTGGTATTGCCACTGATGACGGTGTGGTAATGGCTACTTATTTGAATCAGACTTTTAAACGAAATGAGCCACAAGATCAAAAGGCCATAAGGCAAGCTGTCATTGAATCTGGTCAAAAACGGATCAGGCCCTGTTTAATGACAACGGCAACTACTATTTTAGCATTGTTACCTATTTTAACTTCCACTGGAAGAGGCAGTGACATCATGATTCCAATGGCCATTCCGGCTTTTGGAGGTATGCTGATCGCCTTGATCACCCTCTTTGTAGTGCCTGTACTATATAGTATGAAGGCGGAATTCCAACTTAAAAAAAACCAATCATGAAGCAAATGATGATAATACTTTGTTGTTTATGTGTTCAAGCCCAAGCCTATGCTCAAGACCTGGAGACACTTATCAATATAGGGCTCGAAAACAATCCCGAAATCAAAAAATTTCATCTCCGTCACGAGATCGCAACCGAAAAGATAAATGAGGTCAATACCATACCAAATACAGAATTCAGTTACGGTTATTTTGTCAGTGAACCTGAAACGCGAACAGGGGCGCAAAAAATGAAATTCTCCGTAAATCAGATGATCCCTTGGTTTGGTTCGATCACAGCGAGAGAAAACTATGCAAGCACCCTATCGGATGCCCAATTTGAAGAAATCGCCATCGCCAAAAGGAAGTTGACCATGGCCATTTCCAATACTTATTACAACCTTTACGCCCTGAGATCAAAAAAAGAGGTTCTTATTAAGAATATGTCTCTATTGAAAGTATATGAAACCCTGGCCCTTAGCGCTGTTGAAACAGGTAAGGCCAGTGTAGTAAGTGTACTGCGCTTGCAGATAAGAACAAACGAACTACTCGAAATAAAAGAAGTGTTACAACACGACTATCACACCGAACTTTCATTGCTGAACAGTTTGTTGAACAGAGATGGTTCTATTGAAGTTTTATTAACTGATACCTTACCTTTGCCTGAGTCGGATTTTGAGTTGGATACTAAAGATATACAGATGCACCCTGAATTGTTAAAATATGACAAACTATATGCCTCCGTGGAGCAATCTGAAATACTGAATCAAAAAGAAAAAAGCCCCCTTATTGGTTTTGGAGTTGATTATATTCCTGTTGAAAAAAGGTCTGATATAGATTTTGCTGACAATGGTAAGGACATCTTTATGCCTATGGTTTCTTTATCCATACCTATCTTTAATAAAAAGTATCGGTCAAATAGTCGGCAGCATGAATTAATGCAATTGGAGATCGATGCCCGCAAACAAGAACAATTTAATCGCTTACAGCGAATGATGGATCATGCCATACACAGCCAAAGGGCTTCTCGTCAAAGCTATATTACTCAGGTACGCAATCTGGATCATGCAAAAAAAGCTGAACAGATACTTATGAAAAGCTATGAAACAGGTCGCCTTGATTTTAATGAAATATTGGATATTCAGGAATTGCAACTTAAATTTCAATTGGGACAGATCCAGACCTTAAAAGAGTATTACCTGCAAACCACTATGATCAATTATTTAAGTAACTAGAGAATGAAACATACCTATCAGATACAAGGAATGACCTGCGACGGCTGCAGAAAACATGTCGAAAAAGCACTGAATGAAATTGAAGGTGTGAATCAGGCTTATGTTGACTTGAAAAAGGCAGAAGCCAGTATAGAGATGTCTCAGCATCTCCCCATAGAGAGCTTTCAGAAAGCTTTAAAAAACGATGGGGGTCGCTATAGCATTTATCTTCCTGGACAAGGGCCTGAAGAAGTTCCGTTAACATCAAAAGTTCCTAGTGGTAAAGGTAGCGGTATTTTTTATTGCCCAATGCACTGCGAAGAGGATAAAACCTATGAGAAAGCCGGAGATTGCCCTGTATGTGGAATGGACCTGGTGGAAGAAATGAGTTTAACCCCTGTTGACAGCGGACAATTTACTTGTTCCATGCATCCCGAAATCATACAGAATACTCCTGGAGCCTGCCCCATATGCGGAATGGACCTTGTACCCATAGCACCCGATCTAACTGCTGAGGAAAAGAATTATCATGAATTACTTCGGAAATTATGGATATCTCTTGCCTTTACAATTCCGATATTTTTAATTGCCATGTCTGAGATGATCCCTAATAATCCTCTGTTCAAACTGATGGACATGAATTATTGGAACTGGATACAACTAACCTTGTCAATACCCGTTGTTTTTTACACGGCCTGGATGTTTTTTGAAAGGGCATACAGATCCATCAAAACCTGGAACTTGAATATGTTTACACTGATCGGAATCGGTGCTGGAGTCGCCTGGATATTTAGTGTATTTGGCATGCTCCTCCCCGATGTTTTTCCTGATCAGTTTAAATCAACTTCAGGTTCGGTTCATGTTTATTTTGAGGCAGCAACGGTCATCCTTACTCTGGTGTTACTGGGTCAGGTACTTGAGGCCAGGGCACATAGCAAAACCAATGGCGCCATTAAAGAATTGTTAAAACTTGCTCCTAATACTGCCTATCGAATTCGAGGAACTCACGAAGAACGCATAGCACTTGACCAGGTTCAACTAGGAGATATACTTAGGGTAAAACCTGGAGATAAGGTTCCTGTTGATGGCTCAATCACGGAAGGAGAAAGTTCTATAGATGAATCCATGATCACAGGAGAACCGCTTGCTGTTATTAAAAAAGTTGGTGATAAGGTTAATAGTGGCACCATTAACGGCAACCAGTCATTTTTGATGACAGCCGAAAAAATCGGTGCTGACACCCTGCTGTCTCATATCATTCAAATGGTCAATACGGCCAGCAGAAGTAAAGCCCCAATTCAAAATCTGGCTGATAAAGTATCAGGCTATTTTGTTCCTATAGTTGTTGGAATCTCAATTATCACTTTCAGCGTATGGTCCTTATGGGGTCCTGAGCCTTCATATGTTTTTGCACTTGTCAATGCCATCGCAGTATTGATCATTGCCTGCCCTTGTGCTTTGGGCCTGGCAACACCAATGTCTGTCATGGTAGGTGTTGGGAGAGCAGCGCAACAAGGTATATTGATCAAAAATGCTGAATCGCTAGAAAAAATGGATAAGGTCGACACGCTCATCATTGATAAAACAGGAACCTTAACCGAAGGTAAACCAGGAGTCGAAAAAGTAGGTGCCTTTGAAAATTCAAATGAAGACCAAGTGTTGCAAATGATGGCTTCTTTAAACCAGATGAGTGAACACCCATTGGCTGAATCCATTGTAAATCATGCCAAAACGAGACAAATTGACTTGTACATGCCGCAACAGTTTTTTGCCGTCACCGGAAAGGGTGTCAAAGGAAAAATCCAAAACAGAAAAGTGGCCATCGGCAATGATAAAATGATGGAGCACATTGGTACTCCTTTGTCTGAGGAACATTTAGCTATAGCAAGGAAATTCCAGGAACAAGGAAAAACTGTATCATTCGTCAGTCTTGATTTAATAACAACTGGTTATATAGTGATCAGTGATCCCATCAAAGAATCAAGCCTGCAAGCCATCAAGAAATTACAGGAAAAAGGTATACAAGTGATCATGCTTACGGGAGACAATGAGAACACGGCGCGTTACGTTGCGGACGTATTGCAATTAGCATCATTTAAAGCGGGTTGTCTGCCTGGGGATAAACTAACCGAAATAGAAAAGCTACAAGACAAAGGTCATGTAGTCGCCATGGCTGGTGATGGTATAAACGATGCACCTGCTCTGGCACAAAGTGATGTTGGTATTGCCATGGGAACAGGTACAGATATCGCCATAGAAAGTGCCGGTATAACTTTGGTAAAAGGAGACTTAAACGGGATCGTTAAGGCTAAGAATCTTAGCCATAAGGTCATGAAAAATATAAAAGAAAATTTGTTCTTTGCCTTGTTTTACAATACGATTGGTGTTCCTGTGGCTGCAGGAGTTTTATATCCTTTTTTTGGTATTCTCCTCTCACCTATGATTGCCGCCCTTGCTATGAGTTTTAGTTCGGTATCAGTGATCGCAAATGCCTTAAGATTAAGAAACGTAAAGATTTAAATTAATATCATGAAAAAATATATCATATACATCGTCATTTTGGTAGTCGGTTTTCTTTTGGGAATGCTCTTTTTTGGAGATTCTTCAGAGAAAAAAAGTGACCATAACCATGAAAAAGCGGCACAAGAAGTTCAAATGTGGACCTGCTCCATGCATCCACAGATCATGCAACCGGAAGCTGGTAGTTGTCCAATTTGCGGAATGGATCTGATTCCTGTAATTGGATCTGACAAAGGGCTGTCTCCTGATCAATTCAAACTGACAGAAAATGCCATGGCCCTGGCCAATATACAGACCTCAGTTGTAGGAGACGCGATATTATCTGATAAGCGCTTAATCTTATCTGGAAAGATTGCTGAGAATGAAGAAACCAATTCCGTACAGGTGAGCTATTTCTCTGGTCGAATAGAAAAATTATATATCAATGCCACTGGGGTTCAGGTCAGAAAAGGACAATTATTGGCTAATATCTATGCTCCGGAATTGATAACCGCACAGCAGGAACTTATCACAGCATCTTCGCTTAAAGACACTCAGCCTGAATTATATAAAGCCGTACGAAATAAGCTTAAGCTTTGGAAATTATCTGAGAAGCAAATTAACCAAATAGAATCATCAAAACAGGTTAAGGAGCAATTTTCAATCTACGCAACAGTTTCTGGAACGGTGATTGAAAAAAAGGTCTCACAAGGAGATGCTGTCAAACAAGGTGCCACTTTGTTTAAAATTGCAGATCTCTCTTCTGTATGGGCTGTTTTTGATTTGTATGAAAATCAAATCCACCTGGTCAAAAAAGGACAAAAACTATCAGTTGTGACCAGCACCTATCCAAACCGATCTTACCAAGCCAAAGTTTCTTTTATTGACCCACTTCTCGATCCTGAGACGCGTACCGTGAAATTGAGGACAGTGCTTAGTAACCCTGAGCAAATTTTTAAGCCAGGTATGTTTGTTGAAGCAAAAATACAAAGCAATACTTCAACTATAGACCAGGGCTTGGTTATTCCCTCGACTGCTATACTATGGACGGGTAAACGATCGGTAGTTTATGTTAAAGTTAATCCTGATGAACCTTTATTTGAAATGAAAGAGGTGAGCCTGGGCGCAAGAATGGGTGAGGCTTATGAAGTACTCGAGGGTTTGTCACAAGGAGATGAAATAGTCACCAATGGTACTTTTACAATAGATGCAGCAGCTCAATTACAGGGTAAAAAATCAATGATGAATAAAGATGGCGGTAGCTCTGGCTCTTTACATAAAGGGCATGGTCATAGTGAAAATATGGATAATAAAACTCCAAAAGTTAGCACTGAATTGCATCAACGTGTAACAGTATCAACAGAATTTAAGCAACAGCTCAGGCAGGTATTCGACAGCTATATCATTATAAAAGATGCTTTGGTGGCGGATGATGCTGAATCAGTAAGCACCAACAGCCAGGTATTGATTGAAAATCTTTCGAAAGTAGATATGAAATTACTGACTGATTCCGATGCTCATCAACATTGGATGAAAGTACAAAAAGAGATAAAGGCCTCAGCTGAAGGCCTGGCCAATACTTCCAAAATCAAGGAACAAAGAAATTACTTTAAAGACCTCTCAACCCATATAACCAGTGTTGTTCAGATGTTTGGCGTCGGCCAAACGGTGTACAACCAATATTGCCCAATGGCAGACAATGATAGAGGCGCCTATTGGCTGAGCAATAATAAAAATGTCTTGAATCCTTATTTCGGTAGCGCCATGCTGGCTTGTGGAAGTGTGAAACAGGTGATTGAAGAATAGAATCAGTTATTCAGAAGAATTTATGAAGGACTTTATCTATAGAGGGTTTTATATTTGATTGAATTTCTTAATGGGTATTTTGACTTGATGCAATGATATTTTTTTAAAAGAAAAACTCGTAAGATATTATTCTTTGTCCTTTTGCCTTGATGACAAATGAAGCTTCAGCGAATTCACGAATTCCAAAACAGCAATAAGAGACCATGAGTAAAAGAACGAAACCCGCCTGCCGGACGGGCAGGAAATCAAGGCTCATTTTATTTTTCTGTGCATCTCTCTAATAATTTTAGTTTAGGAGAGAATTTAAAGAGGTCGTTACGATCTCAAGAAACATTGTTAACTGGATCAGAGTTTCTATAAGGCGAGGCGCTGCACGAAGCAATAATGAACGAAGCAAGGGAAGTGCGTTCGACTGAAAGGAGAAAGAGCATGAAGTTGCGCTTGTCCGACTACTGGCGGAAAAGTGAATCGTGCGCAGCAACTGCGGAGCACATCACGAATACCTGCCTCGACGGCATGGCCGGCTTAAACCAATAGAAGAGGGATGAGTAAAAATGAACAGAAAATAATATTTTACGCCCTCAAATCGCTAATAAAACTCTATTAAATATCAGAATTATTATCTAAAAACGGTCAACACTAATTAGATGAGTTCATTCTCGCCTAATAGTGCTCAACACCAATAAGGAAATTCAGCTTTTAGTTTAACGAATTAATAAAGTATTGACACATTTAAACATTATCTCATTATATCATTGAATCAATATATCATTAAATCATTACATCATTATATCAATATTTATTACATTAGCGGCTAATTTATTTTTTTAGATATGGACACACTTATAGAAAGTAGATATAGCACTTGGTACCATCCTTATAAAATAGCAAAGGAGTACAATAAAAAGGTGGCTTATTTTAGTATGGAGTTTGGTATTGATCAGGCATTTAATGTATATTCAGGAGGTCTTGGTTTTTTAGCCGGTTCTCACATGAGATCTGGTTTTGAGCTAAAGCAAAACATGATTGGGATTGGAATGTTATGGAAATATGGATATTATGATCAAGCGAGAAATGGCGACCAAACACTCAGGACTGATTTTAATGAAAAACATTTTGATTTTCTTGAAGATACAGGTATTGAGGTAGAAGTTGATCTTCACGATAATCCACATGTAAAAGTGAGAGCCTACGTGCTAAAACCTGAAATATTTGGTACTGTACCCATGTACTTTTTGAGTACTGATGTTGAAGGAAATGACCATTTATCAAGAACGATTACCAATCATTTGTATGACGCAAATGAAGTAACACGTGTATCTCAAAGCATTATTTTGGGTATTGGAGGTGCAAAAGTAGTTGAGGCTTTAGGTGGTTCGGATGTCTATCATTTAAATGAAGGACATGGACTTCCCGCTTTTTATTATTTAAGAGATCAGGGTGTGAAAAAAAACCAGATGGTGTTTACCACACATACACCAGAAAAGGCTGGTAATGAAGAAAGAGAAGCCCGTCATCTTAACAGGTGTGGCTTTTTTGGAAGATCCCTTTCTGAAGAGGAATTGCAAAAGGAAATGGTTAACGGTGGTATGATCAATTATACGGTTTCTGCGCTGAGAATGGCAAAAAAGGCCAACGCTGTATCAAAATTGCACGCCAAGGTTGCTAAAGATATGTGGAAGGATTATGAGGACACATGTAACATAATTCCTATTACCAATGCACAGAACCAAAGTTTCTGGCAGGATAAAACTATTAAAAGAACGTGGGAAAGAAAACAGGTAAAGGCTTATCAGAAAAGAAAACTGGACCTCAAACAGGACTTTTTCAATGAGGTGGCTAAACAAACTAATAAGAATTTTGATCCTAATGTCTTGACTTTTGTTTGGGCCAGACGTTTTGCCGGGTATAAAAGAGCCGATCTTTTATTGCATGATTTACAGCGATTCGAAAGACTGATCTCCAACGAAAAATACCCTGTACAGATCATTTGGGCCGGTAAACCCTACCCTTATGATTATTACGCGATTGACATTTTTAACCATTTGGTAAATTATTGCAAGCAAAAACCAAACCTGACTGTTCTCGTTGGCTATGAAATTGAACTGTCGCGGAAAATGAAATGTGGTTCTGATGTATGGTTGAATACCCCAAGAATTACACGAGAAGCTTCAGGAACCAGTGGTATGACCGCTGCTATGAATGGATCTGTCAATGTTTCAACCAATGATGGCTGGATTCCTGAATTCCAGAAAAATGGCAAAAACTGTTTTGTTCTTCCGGAAATAGATTATAAAATACCGCATTGGGACCAGGACAATATGGATGCAAATAATCTCTACGATATTCTTGAAAACAAAGTGATTCCTACCTATTACGATGCACCTGAAAAATGGCAGGAAATCGTGTTTAATGGTATCGACGATGTAATACCTGAGTTCACGAGTCATAGAATGGCCGATCAGTATTATAAGAAGTTATTTAAATAATAAACAGGTTGGAAATAAATAGAAAGGTTGGAAGTCATTGTTGATTTCCAACCTTTTTTTTATAAACTAAGACATTAAATCAATGCACTATGAGGTTTCGATTCTAAATGTTTCACAACATTCGTGAAATGTATATTGGTTCAAGCAAGTTCAATTTGATTCTATTCAATTTATAGTAAATAGTCGTGACTGATTTATAGCTTAATATAATTTTCCTTAACTTTCAGTTTAAAATAAAGAAATGAATCTTAACACCACGCATAAACTTAGTAAAACTTCAAAATCAAGCTTTTTTCTAAGTTTTATATTCGTTTTATTGTTTTTTATACAAAATTCCTATTCCCAGACAAGAGAAATTCAATTGGTTAATCAAACTGGCTTTCCAATAATAGAAGTCTATATTGCAGCTCCCGAAAATGAAGATTGGGGATTTAATCTTATTGAAGGTTATCAATTGGCTTCAAGCAACATTGCTTATTCTTTAATTATGGATACAGATTCCTGTATTTTCGATTTGAAAGTTGTTCTTTCCAATGAGGTTGAAATTGAATTTACTGAAATAGATTTTTGTTATGATCCGGTTTTTTATATTGAATAGTTGAATTTTCAGACCAGACTATTCTTTAATTACCTCATTAAAACCATAGGTTTTTTCTCTTATTTGTTCTTCAAAAGTATCCCAATTCCATTTATTGATGAATCCTTTTTCATCTGCTGTATAAATTATTGTACCATCTTTTTCTTTACCGAATGACATTGAATTTATCTTGTGGTCATGACGAATTAAGCTCAATAATTCAGTAACTTGAAGCTTATCACCATTAGTATCAATTTTATGTAACTTGACTATGTTTGCGCTTGAGGTTGCCAATAAATAACTATTCTTGCCCGTTTTCTGTTTGATAGCGGTTTTGTTTACATTAGAATTATGTTGAATAGTATAAATAAGTTCATAACTATCGAATTTATTATTAATTGATTTACCCGATCCTTTCCAAATAATTGCTGAATTGTCATTTGAACCGGTTACCATAAAGCATCCATCTTCAGATAAACGGGCATCTCGTATCTTATCCTTATGTTGGGGAGTTTCAATGGGAATAAGTTTTCTTTTCCCTTTTACGTGAAAAAATATTTCACCATTAAAAGTTATCAACGATGTTGAGTCTGATATTATATCAATCGTATCGTAATCCCCTCTTTTTTGGTTAACCTGATTGTTAGAATCAAAAAAAAGAAGTACGTCATTGTATAAAAATGCACCTGTTCCATCTTTTCTAAAATCAATATCATTGAATCCATCATCAAATCCAAAAATCGCAATGTCATTAAATCCTAAGGAATCTAAGTTTGCCAGATTTTCATCAAACTCTTTGATGAAGTTATTGTTAGATATTGAATCAATAATCATCGAAGATGGAAAATTATTTTTTAGGGAAATATGATTATGGTTCAAAGTTGCAGTTCCTTCAGTCAAAGATGAAGTATCCCAAATGTTAATACTACCATCCTCTCCAGAAGTTAGAATATAATTTCTTCTAGTGCTATCAACGATAATATCTATAAAAGAAACATTTAGAATAGCATCTTTGTGTCCCTTAAGAGTACTTGAAAGTTGATATTTTATTTTCTTGTTTTCAGTATAACTTTTATATAATTTCGCTGTTGCATCTTCTGAACCTACTAATAATAGATTATTCTGGAGATCTATGGAATTCACATTGTCCAAAGGAATCTTTACTATTTCTTCTTCTTGCCCTAATTTAAACTGAATTGAGTCTGACAAAGATCTTTGGAATAATCCGTCAGATGTTACTATAGAAATAAGGTTATCATCAATTTTAATATCCTTTAAGCTATTTCGATTAATCTTAAAATCAGTAATTATATCGTTTAATTCTAAACTCTTAAAATCAACTTTCGAATTATCCAAGCTATCTAATTTTTGTTTCACAAAATATACTGAGTCATCTTTGTCATCTAGATAAACAATATATGTAATTTCAGTTTTACTAAGTTTTCGAAGATTGGAAATTTCTTTAATGATGCCTTTTGAATTTGTTGTGTTCTTTTCAGTATCATTATTTTCTTGGCCTCCCACGCCAGCCCGACTATTTTCGCGATACTGTTTCCTTTCCTTAATGGTCAAAATGTATTTCTCAACACTTGGTATTGTATCTATTTTTTGAGTTTTTTTCAATGAATCAGTGCTAATTTGATAAATGAGTTTACTATTTTTTCCAAGCCCAACAAATTTGTCAGGTGTTAATTGATGGATAACCTTTAACTCTTTTCCTTCAACTGAATTTGTTAAACGGTTTGATTTTTTAAATGGTTCTTGTGTTTCATAAATTCCTGTATTATCAGAATATAATAATTTCCAAGCTCCTCCAACTTTGAAGGGAACATAACTACTTATTGATCGAATTGCCTTCGATTTATTCGTAATGATTTTCCATTGGATGGTATCCTTATATTTAGGAGGGAATTTAACTTTTGCAACTGTTAAAAAATCTTTGGTTTGTGCAAAAATATATAGGCATTTTTGATTAGAATCATATCTACTTTTAGTCGATCGAATATGACGATTTGTAATAGAATCTGTCCCAATAACTTTTGGTAATCCAATTTTTAATAAATATAAAGGTTCTGCGATAAAATTTGCTTTTAGTTTGGCTAAATGATTTTCACCTGCAGGAAATCCTTCCCTATTAAAAAACATATTGTTGTCAATATCATTCATTAAACTATCCAAATCTCTATAAGATTGTGTTACATCAATACCGGCCTTATCTATTGCGTCGACAATTTCTGATGAATAATCAGACCTTTTACCTTGATAAATCGCAATACCAATGATAATAGCAACTCCTATCAATGCATAGAAAATATATCTCTTCTTTTCTTTTTTCCTATCTTCATCTTCTCTTTCCTTTTCTTTCCTCCGTTCTTCTCCTTCCTTTTCTTTTACTTCTCTTTCCTCCTCTATTCTTATATCCTCATGATATTTAACACTTGTATCCCAAAA
>RCNC010000201.1_pt1 | contig 35179 bp, 30 predicted proteins | sample 2041301 | NCBI WGS metagenome assembly RCNC01 (sample SAMN09708231, study PRJNA481090) | Marine sediment metagenome, whole genome shotgun sequencing project. | biome: marine sediment; feature: ocean; material: sediment; isolation source: Sewage treatment plant 13A marine sediment (STP13A) ... | reverse complement strand
ATGATGAAGCTTTTTTATTTTAAATCTTGTAATTGTGTATTAGTATTTATTTCATAGGGCATTTTATTATGTTCAAAAATCGTTTTGCCTTCATATTATTGGTCATTGCTACTTATTTTTTTCAAACTTCCAATGCTTTTGCACAAACAGAAAATGACGACGCTTTAACTAATGCAGTTTCTGGTCTTAGTCTCCGTGGCATTGGTCCAGCAGTCATGGGAGGACGGATTGCTGATATCGCAGTGAATCCTACTGATAAAAGCACTTGGTACGTTGCTGTTGGTTCTGGGGGCTTATGGAAAACGACGAATAGAGGTGTCTCTTGGGAGTCAATTTTTGATAGTCAAAAATCATACTCTATTGGTACAGTAACCATTGACCCAAACAATTCAGAAGTTATTTGGGTTGGTACTGGTGAAAACGTAAGTGGTCGTCATGTTGCTTGGGGAGATGGCGTTTATAAGAGCTTAGATGGAGGCAATACCTGGGTGCAAATGGGGCTTGTAAAGTCCGAACATATTGGTAAAATTTTGGTAGATCCAAGAAATAGTGATGTGGTATTTGTAGCGGCCGAAGGACCACTTTGGTCTAACGGTGGTGAACGAGGTGTATACAAAACGAATGATGGTGGCAAAACGTGGCAGCTAGTTCTTGAAATTGATGAAAACACTGGTGTTACTGATATAGAGTTCCACCCATCAAATCCAGACGTTATATATGCTGCTGCATACCAGCGTCGCAGACATATATGGTCATTATTGGCTGGAGGTCCAAAATCAGGTATTTACAAATCGACGACTAATGGAGCGTCTTGGCATCAAGTAAAAACAGGTTTGCCAAAAGGAGATATTGGTAAAATAGGACTTGCAGTGACTCTAGCAAATCCTGAGGTGGTTTACGCAACCATAGAAGCAAATAAAAAAGAAAAGGGGTTTTATAGATCACTAGATAAAGGAGAAAGTTGGGAAAAACAAAATAGTTATATTTCCGGAGGAACAGGACCGCATTATTATCAAGAAATAGAGGCATCACCACAGAATCCAGATCTTGTTTATCAAATGGATGTTTTCTTTCATGTAACTCGTGATGGAGGTAAGAGTTTTAATTATCTAGGAACTGGACGCGAAAAGCACAGCGATAATCATGCCCTTTGGATCGATCCAGATAATGGAAAGCATTTAATTGCTGGTACCGATGGTGGCTTGTATGAAACTTATGATGAAGGCACAACATGGAGACATTTTTCTAATCTTCCTATTTCTCAGTTCTATAAACTGGGACTTGATAATTCTGAACCTTTTTATAACATCATGGCGTGCGCGCGCAGGAGGATGTGGAATTGGTCACGAGACTGGTTAAAGAAAATATTCCGCTAACGGTTTGCCCATTGTCCAATCTGAAACTTCGTGTCTTCAATACACTCGAAGAACACAATCTCAAGGAACTTTTGCAAGCAGGTCTGTGCGTGACAATTAATTCTGATGATCCGGCGTATTTTGGTGGTTACATCGGTGAGAACTTCCTGCAAAGCCAGCGGGCATTGAACCTCAGTGCTGATGATATCTACGCGCTGGCAAAAAATGCGTTTACGGCGAGCTTTTTAAGCAACGAGGACAAGGTGCGCTATATCGCCGAACTCGATGCGATTATGGATAAGTAACCCGGCCGTTTTGGCAGCAACGGGTTGCTTACTGGATAAGCCGGACAAAATTGGCTACCTTGCCCGTAGATGAAATAATAATGGAGAACGATGTGCAGAAACTCCTTTGCCTGATTTTCCTGGTCGCCAGTGTTACCGCGACCGCAGACGTTCCATTCGAACCCACCGCCAATGACGAGTTACCGCTTGCGATTACTGGCAACGCAGGACCATTGCAAGGATCGGATGTCGCCTACTACTCCGGCAACGACAAGGCGCTTGGCTACCTGGCTGTGCCAGAAACGCCCGGGCCTCACGGCGCCATCATCCTGATTCACGAGTGGAATGGGCTTGCCGAACGAGTAAAAGAGACTGCCGACTCGTTCGCAGCCGAGGGCTACGTCGCGCTTGCAGCGGATTTATATGGCGGGCAAATCGGCACCACACGTGAAGAAAACCTGGCTCTCATGAATGGTTCCCTTACCGATCCCGACGAGATCATCAATAATCTTAACGCGGCTGTAAGTTTCATTGAGGCTCGATCCGATACGACCGGGAAGGTCGGTGCCATCGGCTGGTGTTACGGTGGTGGCGTCGCTTTGTCATTCGCACTCGGCGGCGAAGAACACGATGCAACAGCAATTTTTTACGGTCGCCTGTTAGACGATCCGGAGGAAATGGAAAAAATTCATCACGAAGTTTACGGTACCTTTGCACGCAATGACTCTGGTATCCCGGTCGACCTCGTGAACTCTTTTGTCAGCGCACTGCGTGCAGCTGGCATTGAGAATGACGTGCATATTTACGATCACATTAACCACGGTTTCTGGTTACATGTTGATCGTGATCCGGAGCTCAATACCGCACCTGCACTGGACGCGTGGCAAAGACTGAAGGCCTACTTCAGCAGAACGATTGGCGGTTAGTCCGGCCCGAGGGTTCGCACAAACCAATCGACTACCATTGTCTTTGTCTCCGGGTGGTGCTCAAAATTTTTGGTGCCATGGGTCACCGTCTTGTATTTGAGAAATCGCGTGTCCGGATGAGTCGGGGTCAGCATCCGCCCCTGGTAAACCTAGAGAGGATCCAGGCGAAGTGTGCTCTGAATTTTCTCGCGTTGTTCAGGATTTACACCAGCCTCATCGGCGTATTCGCGCCAGCGTGCAACAATCGTTCTTACTTCTTCGATAATAGTCTCGGCGCGTCCGCGCTTCATTGAGGCGGCTTTGGCACAAGTTTTGAAGTCATCGAGAACGAAATCATCCCCCTTGCCGTTCAACGTCATCTGGTGGCTTGATGTCCAGGGACCGGAAGGATTGTAACTGTAGGTCATGTCAAATGCCGGCGAGAGCGACCAGTCGCCGCGCTTGTTCATTAGAAAAGCGATGTTTTTGACATGATCGTCCTGATTGCGGCCGACGATATTAAATACGATACGGCGAAATTGCTCCTCTACAGTTTGCATTGGCAATCCAAGTTGGCGAATTGTGAACAGCGCCTGCTCATAGCTGTAAGCACCAGCAAGGTTGAAATCGAAATGCGCCAACGCGCATAACGACTGCATGTGGATTTTCTGACCACCTTCGAGTCGATCAAAGCGGCGAGTCATGAAATGTTTTCGGCCGTTTTCCTCGAAGAGACGACACTCGCTGATGTCGATGCCGCAGTCCGTCGCCATCTTGTAATAGGCGTACTCGATAAGGCCGTAACCTTTCGGGTCCTCAAGCTCCTTGTCTTTGTTCCCTTTTACACCGTCAAACTTAAGCAACCAGTAGTCGAATCCCTTTCCTGCCGCAACCTGTCCGGAACGAACCTCGTTCGTCATTGAATTCCAGGCGATAACCGCTTTTGCTCGCGCACCGCCTGCCGAAGTTCCGACTCTTAGAATACCGGTCAACGCCTGCTTGCGGGACTGCGTCTCGAATGACGCCTTAAGGTCGTTCCGATTTGTCAAAATGTCGGACGCAAGATCTACCAGTTGATTAATCTGTATTTTCCGTGCCTGGCTTACCTTCGGTCCAATCTCGGGAGAGAACTCCAATGCGCCCATACCGCGCTGCCCGGTGTAACAAAGCCGTTCAATCGCATTAAATGAATCTGGCTTGCGGTTCTGGGTAGCCAGCCAGGTATCGATCAACGCATTGCCAAATTTATCCGGAAGCGAATCTGCCAGAAATCCTGGCAGGCCGTAATAGGTTTGTCTGGACAATTCGGGAAAGGCGAAAACGCGAGAAGAGAGGGGCATTGTCAAAGGGGATACTTCAATGCCACTTCTTGCGAACGCCGGATCATATTCGAAAGTTGCAACACGATCGCCCTCCTCCAATGCAACCGCGCCGATTGTTCGCCCCCACAACCTGACTTTCGCACCCTGGCTCATTCCGGATCATTCCAGGTCCATGGCTCATCAGAGGACTCGCTACTATGAGATGGAGATGCCCGCTTCCTCACTTTCGCTTTGCGCTTGACCACATCCATGGGTCGCGGCCGGACTTCCGGAATGATGCGATCAAGTTTCGGTATCAGTTCCAGCACGCGAAAGATTCGTATGACATTGAGCATTTGTATTGACGCCCCACTCTCCAACCGCTCGATAGTCCGCTTCGCAACGCCGGCTTGATCCGCCAGTTGCGCCTGCGTCAGCTGAAAATCGATCCGGCGGCTGGCAAACCGCTCGCCTATCTCTGCAAGAACGATATCGTCCGACAACAATTCGGTTAATTTCATATTCGTCACTCTTGGCGATTTAACTGATCTTTCTAACTTATCTCGTCATGATTGGCGAATTATATGCTAAGCATGCTATATATACAATTCGTCGTTTTAGGCGATTAATGATCTATTTTACTAATTTTTCGCCTTATTTGACGAGTTTGACTATGTTTGCTGTAAGGATCAATTGAGGAATCAACCGGAACGATGACTTTGATCGCCTCGGCCTGTTACCGCCGAATCCGGCCAGTCGATACTCTTATCGTGATGTGAGGACACCGGTCATCCGTGCGTGTATCAGCTGTAGATTTTTTTCATCAGCGGGGTCATTTTGCGCATGCCGACCATGGCCATGGTCGTTAGCATGCCGGCCAGCCACAGGTCCGGGATCTTTGTGCGCGGTCCGAGCCATTCCTGGCGTAACCGACCTGCAGTGTGATCGAGACCGTACAGCTCACCATGCTGGTAGCCGCTGAACCATTCAGTCGAAACCGGTGTTGAAACTTCGTCGTAATCTACCTTGCCTTTCAATGGCAAGTAACTGCGGACAGCCATCAATCATCCATGACGAATCTCAAATCAAAACACAGTGTTTATGCTGCATTCCATAGCCATCGTAAACCTCCGAGAGATTCGGGGTCGGCCGCTATGGATTTGCGATCAATCTGCGGTAAGCAGGTTGTAGTCGACAGTTTTCGAGCCTGACTCAAGCACGACATCGCGCACTCTCAGGCCGAACTCACGGGCAATCAGGACCGCAGCTGCGTCTGCCTGACTGGCACTTCTAAAACCCTCACCGACAATCATCTTTTGTCCGCTGCTGTCGATGGCGGAGATCGAATAGTTCAATACGTGCTTGCCGCCAGACTGGGAACTCGATGAGACTTTCTTCTTGAAGCGAACAAAATCGGCACGTCGCATTCGCATGCGTTTTACGGGTACGCCGAGAATTCGGCGTACCGTCCTGATATCGCTGCCGGCCTGCACAACTGCAAGCGAATTAAGAACAAAGTACAGGGCAGAGACCACGATCAGCAAGCCTACTCCACCGAATATGCTGCCCATGAACAGGTGGCCTTCATTACTGATCAGGTACCAGCCGGCGCCCGAGAACAATGTACCAAACAGAAATCCACCTAAGCCAGCCAGGAGGTTGCGCCCCATTGGAAAACGCATGGCGCGGCCGCCTGTCTCATAGCTCAGGTTGACCACCTTTTCAACTGCCTGAACATCAATATGACTTTGCTCGCTGCGGGCCTGTTCGAGGGATATTTCGGATAAGTGTGCCGACTCCTCATGTGTCGCATAAACAGGTAATTCATAATCCCGATCGATATCGACACCGGCCAGGTCAGCTTTGAGATTCAGGCGCCAGATGTAATACGAATCTTCACTCTGATCAGCATCGGATTCATCGAGACCCTCTGGTACTGCAAAGCGAAAGCTGAGTCGTGTTCCTTTTGCACCAGTCGAGGTATGTGCGATCTGTACGTCCTGCCACTCTGCGCTTTCGTTGCGACTGCGGTTCTTACCGCTACCGGAAATGTAGCTGTGCAGGTTTGTCAGTGTCAGGGAAAACTTCGCGTTCGGGTTATACGGCAGGTTCACCTCAATGGTGCCACCGACGTGCCCGCCGATGGATCCTGGAAAAGGGTCGAGTGCGACCGGTGCCGGGCCGAAACGTTTCCATTCGAGCGTACGCCGCACGGCCCAGACTATGAGCGCAGCGCCGACTATTGGAAATAACAGGCCAAGCAACGCTGGGTAGTTATTTTTTTCGATCACTTCCCGGTAGATGACAAAAGGCAGCGGTGCCGAGATCAGATTCCAGAATGTGGCAATGCCCCAGGTCACATACATCGCCAGCTTCGAATTTGATTTCAGGATATTGATTTGCCAATCGTCGTTAACAAGCCAGGGTTTATCGATGTATTCGGGGGCCGACAAATCTTTCTCTTTCGGCGCACGAAAAGCGAAAATAATCAGGCCCAGGCCGGCGCCGCCGAATACAAACAGGAACATCGATTTGAAACCGATCAGTCCCCAACGTAATGAACGATCAACTACGGCGTCGGCCGGCGCATCCGGATTAACGTAAACGAGAATGTCCTCACCGCGGTTCATCGCGCCACTTAACCGGTTGCCGAGGTCTGTCTGGTAGTCGCCTATGTTGTCCGCCCCACCAGCAATAGCGACACGATTGTTTGTGTAATATTGCCCGCCATAGCGGTAGGTGTACTCGGCGTACGCTTCATAAGTATCCGAATCGTCCCCTGAATATCGCTCGTACCCGGCACGCGACAGTTTTGCATCGACCTGTACCCATTGATGCATCTGCCAGGATTCGACAATGTTGGAGCCGACCGACCAGGTCATCCAGAGGCCAACGCCAAAGAAAGGGAGTGCGAACAAGAAAAGAACCCGTTTTCCTTTCATCACCAAATACCCTCCGATAGCACGCCGTCACCGTCTTGTCACAACGTAGCAACTATGGGTCATTCGGGATGTGAGGGCGGTCTCAGTACGATATGCGGCGTATATCTCCTGATCGAATATCGCGCGCTTAATGCAACGCGGGGCCCATGCGTACACCTTCTGCGTCACGGAGAGCGATGAGGACTGCACTGCCTTCGTCGTCCACACGAATTTCGCCGAAACGAGCGCCGCTGTATGTTTGCCACTGCCCCTCTTCGAAGAAGAAAGCATCGCTGGCGAGACGAACTGATTCGCCACGTTTACGGAACTGTAATAAATGCTGCCCTGGCGTCATCGATTGGCCTTTATAGAGAGCAACAAATACCGCTTCTTCATTGTTGCGTAGCGAAACAATGACACTGCCATCGTTGGTATCAGTTTCATCCGCTGCTGCGGCCACCTCGCGAGCCATCGAGTATCGCAGTGCCATGTAGTCGCCCTGCATGAGGGAGCGTGGATCGCGCGGTGCGATACGCAGTAACATCGTCGTACCCTCACTAATGATGCGTTCTTTGCCGGCAATCTCGATGTTAATGAAGCCGAGAATGATCACCGCCATCACGCCCGTTATGATCAGGCGCATTTGCTCCGACAAGTTGAGCCGCTTATTGAACATTTGCCGGTACTCCATCTGCTTGCGCCACGACTTTCAGTATCAGCCAACGCGCCAGCAAGACTGCCGCTCCGGTGGCCACCAGTGTGATGGACTTTGTCAGCATGGTTATCTGAATGCCATAAAAATAAGTGCTGAGAAAAACCACAAGAAACGTAATGCCGGCACCGATGAAGACGCGGTTTCCGGAGCTCGCGCCAAGCATGACGACAATCAGTGCCAGCAATAGCCCGGGTGCTGCCCAGGCTGCGGCAATCACAACGACCATCAGTCCGTACATTACAGGTATCACGGTCTTTTGCTTACCCTCAAGAAACTGCGACCAGACGTCTGAACCCAGGTAGAGAAACGACGCACCCAGCAATATCGTTGAAACCCACGGTCGCGGATAGAACGCATAATCAACATCCAGCGCCGGCAGTAAATAGACCGTCGACAACAGCAGGAAGCCAAACGCACTTAACATCATTCCGGTCATGAGTGGTCGTACCAGGGCACCCCTGCCGCTTGCCGCGAATTTCGGCTGCTGTTTGTAAAGAATTATTAACAGGGCGGCGAAAACTGGTCCAAGTACCGGCACTATGGAATTCAGTTCATGCACATAAAGAAGAATCGTTAACGCGCTGGTGGCAAACATCACCGACAACACGCGATGAATGCGATCCGGGAAAATAACGAACAGGACACTGCTCATGATCACTATGATGCTTAGTAACGCGTCGTAATTTCCACTCAACTTGTACTCAGTGATGCCGTAAAGAAACAAGCCTTGCCCGGCAAGACTGGCAGCGAGCGCGCACTGCACAATAAAGTCTGCAGAAGAACGCTGACGAAAAATTACAGCAGCGACGATCATGCCCAGACCGATAACACTATAACCACCTTCCAGGGCCAGGCTTAGTCCAATCACGAAACCGATAAGCAAGAGACTCGCAAGCCATGCGCCAAAGCCAACCATTGCGCGAATAAACCAGGGCTGCACCGCGTGCATGGAATCGATCAAACTGGCCGCACGATCGCCTGCCTCAACCGGCACGAGATTTTCAGATCTCAGGCCGGTGAGTACGTCCTCAAGGGAAACGCTTGCGTCACTCAAGATTCATCTCCCATCGTTTCGCGATGGCCCGCAGCCAGTACGCAGCGCCGGCGACCAGCCCAATTAATAAAATCGCCAGGAATAACAGACTGCCGATGTCTCTGAACATAAAGCGAACAGACAGTGACATGATCACCATGATTGCGCCAAAGAGGCAGAGAGTGAGAATGAAAAGGTCGAGTCGGCGAAACTGGTAGAAGTAGAGACAGAACACGAATGAAACGCCGAATATTAGTGGTGAGATAAAACCGAGCCCGGCGGTTTCCCCGAAACTTGCGGCTATGATCATTATTAATGTCGGTATCAGCACTGTGCTTAGTGCGCCGAATGCGATCACACGCGGATACCAGCGGCCCTGCATCCAGCTATTGCCACGACCCGCCGCTGTCTCCCAGGCCAGTAACGCGATTGCATTTAATGCGAAAACATAACTGCCCATGGTCGAATCAAGCATCAGCGTGCCAAGCCAGACTAACGGGCCAAGTAGCTGCGACAGTTGCCACCAGCCGTCGGGCGGATCGATCACCTGCGTCCAGTACATGATGAAACCGAGGTTCAGGAGTACCTGCAAAAGCATCCACAGGCCTGCTTGCCGGCCAATAACTACCCACGGCAGGATCAACACAGCCCAGCCAAGAAACAGGCCATAGGGATCGGCGCCGGTTTGATAGGTCTGGCCAAACACAGCCAGCAGCACGCCGACCAGGAATGCGCCGGCGAACAGGCTGGCGCGACCGCCGATCGAATCGATACCGAGTCGCCACGCCAAAACCACGTTGGCGGCGATACCGAACTGGATCAGTGCAAATTTCGACAGGTGACTGAGATCGGCCCAGTTCCAGGCGAAGAATGCCGTGACGCCGGCGACGATTAGTAGTGCGCCGATAGCGGTCAGGAAGTGGTCGATGTAGCGGCGCCAATCATTGCTGTCCGGGGACAGCCCGGCTATTTCGAGGGCGCGGCGATAGGCCGTTTCGTCCAGGCGTAGTGCAATGGCCAGTTCGTGGATATTGGCGTGGCTTGCTGTTGTGCCTGGATGGGCCATGACTACTCCCTGGTGATGGGGTGTAGGCTATCTTATTGTTGTTGGGGTTGGGGTTGTTTGGCGCACACTTTTTGGAGCTACGCTAACTCGCCCGCTGGGCGTCGTTATTTCGCCCGCTGGGCGGGCTCCTACAGGTGCTTTCGTTGTCTGGCGTTGGTTTAGCCGTAGATTTTTTTCATTAGAGGGGTCATTTTGCGCATGCCGACCATGGCCATGGTCGTTAGCATGCCGGCCATCATCGCGCCGGTGACGCCGCAGGTGAGTACGTCCTGCCCGGTCAGCCACAGGCCCGGGATTTTTGTGCGCGGTCCGAGCCATTCCTGGCGTAACCGACCTGCGGTGTGATCAAGACCATACAGCTCGCCGTGCTGATAGCCGCTGAACCATTCTGTCGAAACCGGTGTTGAAACTTCGTAGTAATCTACCTTGCCTTTTAATTGCGGGAGTTTTTCGTACAGGTGTTGCATCAGGCGCTCACCGAGTTGCGCTTTGAATGTTTCGTACTCCTCGCCACGTTTGCCCCAGGTCGTACCTTGCCATTGTTCAAACCATGCGAAGGGCGCGGGTGCGACGATTTCAATGGTTGCCGTGCCGGGATGTCGGTTTTCGTAGTCGGGATCTTTGGCCGACGGGAACGAGATGTAGACGACCGGGAACGGGGCGTCTTTGTCCTGCAAAAATCTATCAAGCGCCGCATCGTAATCGTTACCTGGGTAAATCCAGAAATTGGTTTTTGGCAGGCCAAGCTGTTGCGCAGTTTCTTTGAGGCCGATGTATACACCAAGATGAGCCATGCTTGGCCGTACTGTCTCCAGCAAGTTTTCGTAACCCGACTCCTCGACTACATCCGTCGGCAATAGCCCACTGAATGTATTGCCAATACCGGCCGAGGAAATGACACAGGGACAATCGATATGATGGCCGTCGTCCATCTCGACGCCACTTACTTCACCATCTTCGAGAAGAATGCGTTTCACTTTCGCATAGGTAAAAACTTCACCGCCGGCTTCTTGTATTTTCGGGATAATACTTTCGGCAATGCGCCAACTGCCGCCAATCGGGTAATAACCGCCATACATATAATGTCGCGCGATCATCGCGTGCACCATGAATGCCGATCGTTTTGGCGGCAAGCCCATATCACCCCACTGACCACACAGGACAGCAATCAGGTCCTGATCATCGGTCAGTTCGCTCAGGACTTCGTAAGTATTGCGATACATATTGGCGGGAGTGCGCCATTTCAATAATGGTGCACCCAGTGTGCGCTGCCATGGCTTCAATACGCGGCCCATGCTGTGCGTCGATATTGCCCCACCCACTTCTGCGAGTAACTCCAGGTAACGATCGATCGCCTGCTCTTCTTTTGGGAAACTTGCCACGAGATTGTCGCGAAAAGCCTGCTTGCCGGCGATCGCGTTGAACACTTTGTCACCAATATAGAACCGATCATATTCGGCGTCCATTGGCGCCCATTCGAGCTTGCCGCCGGACAAAAAGTCGAACATGCGCCGGCTGCGTGTTTTGCTGCCAACATCGCCAATGTAGTGAACACCGACATCCCATTCATAACCGTTGCGGTTGTAAGAATGCGTATAGCCGCCGGCCGTGTAATGCTGTTCAAGTACGCAGACCTTCCAGCCAAGCTCGCTGAGGAGCGCTGCGTTTGTCAGCCCACCCATGCCGGAGCCTATGACTATGGCGTCATATTGCGCCGCGAGCCGATTTGGGCGATAGCGATAGCCGATACGCAAAGTACTGGGTGTTTTCTTGGCAGACATAGTTGCAATGAGGCCCGAGGATGCCGACACGCGCTACAGTAATCTGTGAGGCCGCACATTGCGAGCGGCAACCCATCCCCATCCAGAGGCATCTATGTAAGGTGTGCTTTTCAGCAACCCTGAACAATATGTCCTATTCTGTATCGAATACCGGTAATAAAACCTCGCTTTCCACGAAGGAATATTGATGTCAAAACTCCGCATCCTGCAGATCGCAATCTGCTTTACCGCCTCATTCGCCCTCCTCAGCGGCTGTTCGAAGTCCGAAACGCCTTCTGCAGCGCCAGATTCCTCAGCGGAAGCGGCTGCAGACATAAGCGATTCGGCTCCTGTCGGCCAATTGGGCAACACCGTCGTTCCCAATCATTATCGTCTGGCGCTCCGCATTGATCCTTCTCAGGACCGCTATTCCGGCACGGTCGCCATCGACATCGCGATCAATGCGCCTGGCGAGCGTATCTGGTTACACGGCAAGGACCTGGACGTCTCTGAGGTCTACCTGGAGGATGGCGAAGCACAGCGCATCGATGCGAGCTATGAACAACATCTGGATTCCGGCGTCGCTCTGGTAACACTCGCACGAGCGGTCGAAGCAGGCCCTGCGACACTGCGCTTTACTTACAGCGCAGCCTTTAACACAGCCGCTAACGCACTGTTCAAAGTCGATCGTGACGGAGAGTCCTATTCCGTCACGCAGTTTGAACCGACCGCTGCGCGCAAAGCATTTCCAGGATTCGATGAGCCCGGTTTCAAGGTACCGTTCGATTTGTCGGTTATCGCACGTGCTGACGATGTCGTGATAACGACGACACCGGAAGCATCTGTTGAAACATTGGACGACGGATTCGTGAAGCATATTTTCGAGACGACGAGACCTATGCCGACCTATTTGCTCGCGTTCGCGGTAGGCCCCTATGACCTTGTTGACTACGGCATGATTCCACCAAACTCGATACGTGACCGTGAGGTTCACCTTCGCGGTATTGCTGCCAAAGGTCTTGGTGAGCGCCTGCAGTACGCACTAAAGAACACGGATGGGCTGCTATCTGTGCTTGAAGAATACTTCGGTACGCCCTACCCCTACAAAAAGCTGGATCTCATCGCAATGCCGCAAAGCTTCGGTGGCGCAATGGAAAATATCGGCGCCATTACCTATGACGAATATCTCTTGCTCATGGACGAAGATTCACCAATCAACCAGCGGCGCGCATACACGGTCGTTCACGCCCATGAAATGGCGCACATGTGGTTTGGCAATCTGGTGACCCCCAGCTGGTGGAACGACATCTGGCTCAATGAATCATTCGCTAGCTGGATGATGAACAAGGCGGCGCACGACTACTGGCCCGAGGGGGAATTCGATCGGGAAACGCTAAAGGGTGCACTCAGTGCGATGTCGAATGACTCGCTGGCAGCCGCAAGACAAATTCGTGAGCCTATAGACAGCAACGAAATGATTGCTGGCGCTTTCGATGGCATTACCTATCAGAAAGGCGGCGGTGTTCTGGCAATGCTGGAACGTTATGTCGGTGAGGATCGGTTCCAGGCGGGAATTCGATTGCACATGGACCGTAATCAAGACAAAACCGCAACGGCTGAAGATTTTATCGCGTCTGTCGCCGAAGGTTCGGAACGTGCTGAAATTGAGACGGCCTTCAAGTCATACATTGAGCAACCCGGCGTCCCGCTACTTTCGGTAAACCTTAACTGTGCGGACGAAAAGAATCCGCTTCTCGAGGTTTCCCAGAGCAGATACGCACCGCTCGGCTCGGCTATCGATCCTGATGCAAGTGAATGGCATATCCCCATGTGCGTAGCTTTCACCGCCGATGGTAAACGAAAAAGTACCTGCACCTTGCTCAGCGGCAAGCAACAGACGATCAAACTCGATGCCGAGAGCTGTCCGAGCCAGGTCCTGCCCAACGCTGATGGAACCGGCTACTACCGCTTCGCCATGGATGACGCCAGCTGGCAGGGCCTGATCGCAGGCTCCGCAGATCTGCCACCCGCAGAAGCACTGGTCGTTGCTGACAGCCTGGATGCAGCATTGCGGGCGGATGCAATAACTGCCGAGGCTTACGTCAGCGGCATGGCGAAACTCATTGAACACGACACCTGGGATGTCGCAAGTGCAGCGATGGCTAATTTTGAAGCCATTACCGGGGTCGTTGGCGCCAGCCAGCTCGAACCGCTGCAAAATTCATTTCGGGACATTGTGCATCCTCGCTATGTAAAGCTGACTGACAAGACGGATCCGGGCTCCAGTATATTGCGACAGCGGATGCAACGATTCCTGATTGTCATTGCGAAAGATGAGGCCATGAGAGCGCCACTGGCCGAGCAGGCCGCGGCAAGTATCGGACTGAATGGCGAACCCGATCCAGGCGCCGCACCAGCCAGCGAGCTTGAAACCGTTTTCAGTATCGGCGTACAGGACATCGGGGAGCCGTTTTTCAATTTGTTGCTCAAACAGGCAATAACGTCGCAAGACCCGGCATTCCGTGGTTCCGCGACCGGCGCCCTGGCGCGTGTCGAGGACCCTGAGCTGGTTAAGAAATTACAAGTGGCACTGATGGCCGGAGAATTCAAAGGTACAGAGGCGCTGGGCATCATAGCCAGGCAGATGGTTCGTCCGGCCACCACGGACCTGACGTATGCCTGGATCAGGGCAAACGATGACGCCATTATCCAGAGAATCCCGGAGTCATTCAGGTCCAGGGTATTGCCGTCGTTGGGAAGTTCTTTTTGTACTGCCGAACGCGCTGATGACTGGCAGGCTTTCGTTACTTCCCATGCAGACGATTTGCCTGGATACGAAAGGCCACTTGCGCAGGCGGTAGAGAATGCAAGATTGTGTGCGGCATTGCGAGAGACAAAGGGTGCTGAGCTGGTCGCTGCATTCGAAAATCACAAGTAATCTACCTGAATAACCGCATAATCGAATAACTGGGGTCGAACCGAGGTTTCGAAAACCTCGGTTCGACCCCGATTTCGTGCCTGGATACGAAAGGCCTCTTGCAGAGGCGGTAGAGAGTGCAAGATTGTGTGCGGCATTGCGCGAGACAAAGGGTGCTGAGCTGGTCGCTGCATTCGGAAATCACAATTAATTTACCTGCATAACCGAATAACCGGGGTCGAACCGAGGTTTTGAAAACCTCGGTTCGACCCCGGTTTCACTCGATTTCACGACTCCGGTTTCACTGCGTTTCAGAATTACAATTAGACTCTAAATGGAGCCGAGGTAATCGGTTTCATTGCGCGATCGTCGTGCTTCGTGCACATCACAAACCCAACCGGTCGATAAACCGGTGCCAGTGAATTATCGCCGGCATGAACCATGGCGTGCCGGTATACAGCGGCCGAGTTTCAAAAGGCAGGTCGTCAAAAGCCGTGTCGCCCTCGCCATCGTCAAGAATTTTGTGGCCAAGTTTGTCACCGAAGAATGTTGATCGAGCTACGCCGGAACCGCAGTAACCCATCGCGTAAAAAAGACCATCCTGCTCGCCGAGATGTGGTGCGTGATCGAAGGTATAAGCAACCAGTCCCGACCAGACATGGCTGATGCGGGTTTTATCAAGCTGCGGAAAAATGTCGACCAGGAAACGACGCAAGTCACGAGCATTCGCATCAGGCCTGTCGCCCGGACCAGCGGCGCGACCACCAAAGAGGATGCGCTTGCCATCTGGCGACGGCCGATAGTAGGCCATCACACGACGACTGTCTCCGTACATGCGCCGCGTTGGCATTAATTGCTGCATGAGGTCCTGCGCCAGCTCCTCCGTCGCAATCATCGCGCTGCGAATTGGCAGTAACCTGCGCCTGAACCAGGGCGTAACGTTGCCGGTGTAGCCATTGGTGCAGATAGCAACCTGTCCCGCCGTAACGGTCCCGCGCGAGGTCGACACACGAAAACCATCGCCATTGGGACTCCGTTGCAGACCGGTAACCCTTGTCGCCGGCGCAACCTGTGCTCCCGCGGCGCGGACAGCTTTGATCAGGCCGTCGTGATATTTAGCCGGATGCAATCCACCATCGTTGTGGTAATACACGCCACCATGAAAATAATCCGAACCGATTTCCTCACGCATGCGGGCTGCTGGAATCATTTCCGCCTCGAGCCCTGCCTCTTCGACCAGAGGTTCCAGATCTCGAGACATCTGTTCGTAGTGTTCAGGTCGTGATGCACAGCGAAATCGGCCACTACGATAGAAATCGCAATCGATGTTCTCATCTTCGATAAGCGCAGCGACGCCATCAATGAAACCGATGCTCTCCCGCAAGATGGCATGCGTGCGATCCGCCCCGTAACAAGCCTTGAGCCCGGCCACGCCAAGTTTATGAAAGCTCGGACCGAGCATGCCGCCATTACGTGTGCTGGCGCCGTAGCCAATGTAGTCCGACTCACAAACGAGCACTGATTTTCCCGCCTTCGCAAGAACTCGCGCCGCGCAAAGGCCACTGAAGCCGCCACCAACGATCAGCACATCTACCTGCGCAGGAAGCTCCGGTGGGGTTTCATCCTGGCGCGGTGCCTCGTCCCACCAGTAGGGCTCCTTTTGCATACCTGCCAACATCAAGGACATTCAGAAATTCCGTAATTGTTCGGATCGTTCACGCAAATATATTTACCGAGTGTTACTGATTCATCAGTCCAGCTACTGCGGGGTGGTCTTCCGGATATTTGCTTGCACGGAAAAACATATGTTGTGATGAGTACTATCAACAGCATCAAGCGGTGATCTTGTGCGTGCATAGCTCCCCCATGAGTTCTTCTTGTTTTTTCGGACGATTGCCCCGTGATGAAATTTACAGGGTGGATAGTGGATTTACAATGTGACCGGCCTGACAACCTTTTGCATCACCGCGAATCTGACATCACGGCGTGTTCGAACGAACTGCTCCCAATACGGCAAGCGTTTAATTAAACAGGCATCGCCTAATTTTCAGACCCTCGCCTAACCGGATCCTTTCAGTATATTAAGGCAGTAGTGAATAACCATCGGCCTGCAAAACCGTCAACATGGTCATCGCTGATAGGCCTACTTTAACCGGGCTAATTAAATCATCTTTTTCGAAACCGCGAAAATGCATTGACTGACCGCAGGCATAGAACCTGACGCCTGCCGCATCAAGCTTCTGTATCAGGTCTCGGTTCGGATTGCTGGTTTGGTATCGGGACTCGTATGCTGCATCAGAAAGTGCGCCTTTCAAAGCATTGCCGTGCAACACAACCGCGATATCCATATTCTTAAGCGGGACACCATTTCTGCCATGCATGTTCAGATATCTCGCAACACTAACGAGTTCCGGGTTGAGCGAATCGACCTCACCGGGATAGGCACCAGCATCGAAAACGGCCCGGAATGTAAAATCTTCCGGCAGAGCCACATCCCGGTACTCAATCGGATAGGTAGGGCCATACTCCTCAATGATCGGCCCCATTGATGGTTCATCGGCAAACAATGGAGTTGCACCCAGTGCGAAGAAAAGAATGAGAATCGATTTAACTGTCATACCGTGTACTCCAGCCCGCATGAATTGAGACCAGCAGATAGTCTGCAGGCAATTGTGCCAAGTACCAACCCTGCAATACGTACAATGCAAATACGCCGCCTGGTTGATGCCTGACTTCGAGAAGTACGACGATTCTCCGTGATATCGGCTTGTATGGCGAATCGTCAGGCAGTGTAATATGGGCCGTCACACGCAGAACCCGACCAAATAACTATAAGAATGAATAATGAGGTAGCAGGTTCTTGAATTCGGTACCGCCCACAATTGTCAACAGCGCAAGCGCGTCTCATCTCTGCGCGCTGCTGGTATTGCTCCTGTCCGGCCTCGCGCACGGCCAGGAGCAAGCTGCGAAACCTGCAACCGAAACACCAGCAAAAGCGCCGCTCGCTGAGGAAAGACAGCGCGAGCGACCCATGAATACTCAGCCTTCGCTGGCCAGCGTAGAAAAATGGGAAAGTCGCGTCGATGACCTCATCGAAAAAATTATCATTCTGCAAAAAGATGCGTTTGATGCCAATGATTTGTACCTGGAACTGGATAACGAATTGCAGGCCGGGATCAAATTCCTGAACAATAGCCTGAAGGGTGCCAAATCTCCGCAGGATAATGTTAAGGCAACCGCGTTACCGGGCGGAATGCGTACGATCGATGACCTCGATGAGAGCGTTGAAGCAATGTACGCAGCGCGGCTGCGCCTGATCGAATATATAACGCCAGCCCTGTATCTTGAGGTGACAGCGACCGACGTAATGGGTGTCCGGCAGCTGACACTGGAGTTCGCCTACATCTGGCAGCAAATACGATTCCAGGCGCTGAACATTCCGGCCGCCACGCGCAACCTGGCGCGTCGCATTCGTATCGCACCGCTGCCTGTTATATGGCGATTCCTGGAATTCATACTGGCAATCGCGGTGTTTCGCTGGTGGAGCCGCTGGTTTCCGGAGACATTGCGCCGCACCCGCGCGTCTTTGCTGGAGATACGACCAAGATCTCTGGCAGTGCTGAGACGGGTCAGGATTGTCTGGTATCTGGAACAACTACGGCGGCCGCTCGAATGGTTACTCCTGTTCCATGTCTTCTTCACATTGATTGACATGCCCGGCCTCAATTTCATCATGGGAATCGTCGACATTATCGTGCGCTGGATTTTGCTTGGCTGGTTCTCTGTGTCGCTGCTGAATGCTGTGGCGGCACGCAGCGACGCAGGTATGGCCGCCGAGAACGCCAGACTGCGACTACGTTCGCTGCGCCTCGTCATTACCTGGCTGGTATTGCTGGGACTCGGACTTAGTCTTGCTGAAAACCTCGCCGGTGTCGCTACCCTGCACACCTGGGTCTGGCGTTTGTTCCAGATTCTTGCACTACCTGTTCTCATTGTCCTGTTGTCATGGTGGCGCAAGTCGATATTCTCTCGATTGGAGCGTGAGCAGGAGAGCACGGAGTCACTTGATGACCTTTTAAAACACCGCAAGGGTTTGCGTAGCTACAGCAGTGCGGCAAGTGGTGCCATCTGGCTGATGGCCAATGGCCTGCGCAGGCGATTGACACGAAGCTTCCTGCGATTCGGGGCAGACCAGGGGTTAACCGGTAGCCTGGGAAGCGGCCAAACCGAGCCGGCTGGTGAGGCGAGCAATTCTGAATCGCCTCTCCCCCTTGCGGATTCAGTGCGCGAGCAATTACTGGGCAGGGGTGAATTCTACGACCGATATGCAAGGCCTGAACGACGCAGACTCGTTCAGCGCATCAAGGGACATCGTAGCGGCATCGTTGCAATCTCCGGAGAGCGCGGTATCGGCAAGAGCACTTTCCTGGAATACGTCCAGGAATCTTCGGACGGCAATATGATTCTGCTCGACTGTATCAACGGCGAATTCGCAGAACTTGAGCGGAGCCTCGGTCAGGCGCTCGGCATCAAGCGTATCAATTCCGCTCACGTAACGGATAAGCTTAATGAGTCCGGCATTAAGACCATCGGCATCGACAATATGCATCGTCTCGTACGGCCCGTTATCGGTGGGCAAAAAGAGCTGGTTAAGCTGACAGATCTTATTGAAAATGTTCCGGCAGACGTACTCTGGGTAATTTCCGTTGATCGTTTCGCGTGGCAATTCCTGCGCCGGGCCAGAGCAGACCAGTCGGCTATTAACGAAGTGATCGAACTACCCGCATGGACGGAGGAACAGCTAAAGGATCTGTTCAAGCTACGTAATGTTGAAGCCGGAATTGAACCGAATTTCAGTAACGTCAAGATACCGAATGAATATGTCGAGACGACACTTGAAACAGCCCTGGAACGGAACAAGGCCGGATTCTATCGAATGATCTGGACCTTATCGGGCGGTAATCCTTCGGTTGCAATGCAAATTTGGGCGGATAGTCTTTGTCCCGACGAAGAAGGTCACCTTTTCGTCACTATCCCGGCTCGACCACAATCTCGAGACCTGGAACACGCCTCGCAAAATATCCTGCTGGTCCTGCGCGCCATCGCACAGTCCGAAGTGATCTCGCAGGCGGATATTGCAGACAACCTCAGGCTGCCAACGGGCGCTGTCAGCAGCGCAATGCACTACGCCATGTCACGTGGGTGGATAGAGGAAACCGCGGCCGGCTACAGACTTTCGTGGGAATGGTTCCGCACCATCACAGGCGTTCTCGCACGGCAGAATCTTCTTGCACGCTAGCAACTGGCAATAGAAATGAGAATACCGAGAAAAATACTCGCCACCATTGTCGCACCCGTCGTGTTCGCATTAACAGCACCTGCGACTGGTCAGGATCTCAATGCAGCACCGGAAGTCAGCGAAGTAGCACTCTTGTCGCAGATCATTAACTGGACCGGAATCGTACAGGCAATCATCGTCATATTTATCGCCTGGTTGCTGCTTCGGTTCGTAGACCGCATCGTGGACAACCTGGGCAAGTCAATTGCCGAAAGGCGATTGTTATTGCAACGACTTAACGCCTTTTTCCATTTTTTCGTCTACTTCGTGACAGTTGCGATTATCGTACTGGTCAGCTTCGAGTTCAGCCCACAGACGCTCGCCGTAATCGGCGGCGCCAGTGTCGTCGCTGTAGGCTTTGCAACCCGGGACTTGCTGGCATCACTCGTGGCCGGCGTCCTGATCATCTTCGATCGGCCGTTTCAGATCGGCGATCGAGTGAAATTTGGCGGGGAGTACGGCGATATCCTGAAAATCGGTCCGCGCTCAGTAAAGCTCAGAACACTGGATGACAGCACGGTTACTATTCCAAATAACCTCTTCCTCAGCGAAGTTGTTTCGAGCAGCAATTCCGGCCAGCTGGACATGCAGACCGTTGTTGATTTTTACATCGGCCTGGATCAGGACGTCCATCGCGCCCGCGACCTGATAAGAGAGGCCGCTGCGACGAGTCGTTACATTTACCTGCCGAAACCCATTGACGTCCGCGCAGCACAGAAACCGCTGGATGGCTGCGTTTCAATGCACATGCGGCTAAAAGCGTACGTTCTCGACACCAAATACGAAAAAGATTTCGAAACTGACGTCACGCTGCGAGTGCATCGGGCGTTTTCAGATCATGACATCCTGCCACCCCTCATCTTGCAGCGAAATATCGACTAGCTACAGAACGAACGGAGATTCGTCTTCTGGTGTAACCAATGCTCTGCTCACCGCCTATAAGTCAGAAACGAGTTGTTTGCACGACCTGACACGGCTGCATTTTCACAGGTGACCCTTAGATGAACACGCTTCTCAAGACAAACAGGTACACGGTTGTGCCGGTATTCGCATTCTTTGCAGCGAGTGTCGCAATTGGCGCGACCAATCACGCTGCCATCCTCCAGGAAGCCGCGCAGGCGATGGATGATGACTACATGCAGGCGTGGGCGTACACCGAAACAAGTATCGAATCTGAAGAACATACTGTCGGTCGTTATGATCCGCGCCTGCCCGTGGGCGAGCGATGGCAACTTTTGTCGTTGAACGACAGGCAGCCGACGACGCAGGAAATTGCTGACTACGCGGAGGGAAAAACAGGTGACAACGGTTCATCATCTGCCGACAAAGGGGACCACGACGTCGACGACATTGCCGAATCGAACAGCCTGAGACTCATAGAGGAAACCGATGACTACTGGCTCTACAGTTTCACTCCGGTCGAGGACGACGACGAAGAGGAATTCATGAAACACGTGGATGCCACAATGAAAATCATCAAGGACGGACCGTATATTGAATACATTGACATGCACAGCAACAAACCCTTCAAGCCGCAATTCGGTGTGAAAGTGAAAGAGTTTGTGACGCGACTACAATTTGGCCGGGCGTCCGACGATGGTCCGGTTGTGCCACTGTCAGTAGATGTCAGGATCAAGGCACGGGCGTTTCTTGCGCTTGGAATTGATGAAATGATGTCGGTTTCTTTCAGTGACTATGAGTACGTCGGCAATTGAGCATCGTCTCGCAGCAACCCCCTGGCACAAAGCCTGACTAGGTATATTTGCTCATATCCCTGTACCGCAGCAGGTGTAAAGTCACCCTGCGGAACTACATATCAGGGGGGAGCACGCAATGGGACAGGATTCACAACAAGACTCGAAGTCGAGCACACTCACAAAAGATAAGATTACTCGACGTACTTTGCTGGCGGGCGCTGCTGCCGGACTGGGCACAGTAATGATACGCGGCGATGCCAAAGCGGCAGCCGCTACTGCGACCTCCGCTTCAGGCGATGAGCGACGACTGGTCAGCGATCTTGGCGAGCGCTCACCTTATGAAAAACCACGGCGACTCGTTGGCAATGTTCTGCCCTCTTCCGCCTCGAAGACACCATTGCAAGACCTGGATGGCATCATTACCCCATCTGACCTCCACTATGAGCGACACCACACCGGTGTGCCAACCATCGATCCTGAGAAATACACACTTCGGGTCGAAGGGCTGGTTGATCGACCCATGACTTTTTCGTTGAACGATCTCAAGAAATTCCCGAAGACAACCGCAATTCGCTACATGGAGTGCGGCAACAATGGAATTCCCGGTTTTGCGGGTATGAAACCGGAACTGACGCCACAGCAAATCGACGGCATGGTAAGCACGAGTGAATGGACCGGAACGACACTGGCAGATTTATGGCACGCGGTCGGGCCAAAAGACGAAGCAACCTGGTTTTATGTCGAGGGACACGATGGCGAGTGGACCGGCTCAATCCCGATGAGTGATCGCTGGGATGACAGCCTTATTGCCTGGGGACAAAATGGCGAGGCCATCCGTCCTGAGCAAGGTTACCCTGCTCGCTTGTTGCTTGCCGGCCATCCCGGCGGGCCAAATATCAAATGGATCAGCAGGATCGAGCTCAAAGGCGGCCCGCTACCTGAGCAAACCGTTAAGGATTTTAGCTCGGTATTTGGTGCGAAGTCCCTGATTACCTACCCTGCATACCCTAACGTTCTTGAAAAACCGGGTACGGTCGCCATCTCCGGTCTCGCCTGGTCCGGACGCGGCAAGATCGCCCGTGTTGAATTCAGTGCCGATGGTGGCAAGACATGGGACGAGGCACAATTGCAGGCACCGGTGCTGTCATATTGCCAAACGCGGTTTCGCTATGACTGGCAATGGAATGGCAGCGACGCTTTGTTGCTAAGCCGGGCGACAGACGAGACCGGCAACGTGCAAATCACGTTGGAAGAAGCACGCACGGCTCGCGCGACGAATAAGGAAATTCGCCACTACTACAATAATATTCGTGCGTGGGCTGTGGCGGCCGATGGTGTTGTCACATTCGGGCTTAGTTAGCGACGGCAGCAGAATTCGCTCTGTACACGCGGCAGGTATAGCGCAATCGCGGCAAGATGCCGCTCCTACGAAAGCGACGCTGAATGGTAGGAGCGGCATCTTGCCGCGATTCTTTGCAGTTGCGCCGTATTCCCCGAGCGCGCTCTATCGTGCGACTATTCCGTCCGCTGCCATAAAGTCGACCATTGCTTTCGCTTCGTTTACGAATATCGAGTAGTCCCTGACCACGTCATGTTTCTGCGCCACCTTGGAAGTTGACTTAATCGCCCACACCGTGTCCTCCTTATTGACGGAAATAAGCTCTGTTATCAATGCCAGGTAATGCGTCATATCTACCGCCGGCGGCTCGCGATATTCCTGCAGGTCGACACTAAATACGTTGTAGTAATAAGTAGGCCTGAGGTTATAGGTTGCTTCAGGGTTCATGCCGACAACCTTTCCTTTTGTCTCAAGACTCTCAAGGTGGGTGACCAGCACCGCATCAGCGTTTATCTTGTCCACCATAGCCACAAAAGTAGCTCGACTCGCCAGTGTTCTGCTGTCCATCATCGATGTACTCGCAACTGCATCGACGCCGATTTGAGCCAGGTGTTTGACCACCTCATCTTCGAGATATCGCCGTGTATCAAATGATGAAAAAAGCGTTATCACGAGCAATTTCTTGTAAGGCGTATTCGCCGATTCCGATAATTCCATTGTCCTGGAAATTTGTGGACCCGTGGAACAAGCCGTCAGAACGGTGAAAATCATGGCTACGATCAACATTTTCGGTGAGAAAAACTTCTGCTGCACTACGATATCCTCAAAATTGGTGAATCCAGACGCTGCATGATGCGGATGGTTGAACGGAAAAGATAGAGGCCGGCTGATGATAGTTGCCAGGGAAAATCCTGGTGCAGCTGCGAATATCGTGGTGGCGCCGGCGGCTATTCCAGGAGCGCTTTACGCCGTGCAAGACTTTCTTCCGGCCAGTATTGGCTGCGTCGGTAATATTCTGTCACTGCAGGCACGTCATCAGGAAGGATGACCCAGGGTAGCTTTGAATCTGTATAGATATGGATGTCCGGTGGCAAGCGGTCAGGTTCATTGAGTGTACCAACGCGAACCACGGCCGCTTTCTCGCCCATACCCGCATAATGACTCCACAGGGCGATCTTGCACGTCGGGCAACGCACGATGACCTGGCCATGACCGCTTTCCGACGGAATAGCGACCCGCTCCACTGTACCTTGCAGCAGTTCGAGTCGATCTGACTCGATGAAGGCATTCAGCGCGAACGCCGAGCCTGTTTCTCGCTGGCACCAGCGACAATGGCAGCAATGCACGAACAAGGGACCGCTGTTCATTCGGTAGTGCACATCACCACAGGTGCACGCCCCTGCAAATACTGCGTCGCTCTCGTCGGCCATATAAATTCCCCTGATATTTGACGTTAGCGTAACAGGCTGCCCCGGCAGATTCACGCCCCGGCCAAATGCGTTTTGGCATTTGTTTGACGCTATGCGACGATGTCGTAATGCACTCCACTGACACAATGCAGACGCAGGCAGCTGACGTCGTACTCGACTGCGATCAATTTAATGCAGCACTCAATTTCTACACCACACAACTGGGCTTCAGGCTTGACGTTATTTTCCCTGCCGACAATCCACGTACTGCTGTGCTGACAGGATTCGGGATTTGTTTGCAGCTTGAGCACGCCGGTCAATCTACGCCAATTTCTATGGCGCATGAGCCGTCAATTATCGTTAACAAAGCCAGTACGGAATCCTGGGGTGCAGGCCGTGCCGGGATGCAATACAGGGACCTGATTCCGGATCGGCTTGGCGGCAAATATATCGCATCACATATTCGTATTCCGGAGGGCGGCCCGGTTCCCGACTACGTACATCATCATCACGTCAAATTTCAAATGATCTATTGCTACAAAGGTTGGGTGCGCGTGGTCTACGAAGATCAGGGCCCACCTCTCAAAATGCAGGCTGGCGATTGTGTCTTGCAGCCACCGCATATTCGGCACCGTGTTCTTGAATCTTCCGATGGCATGGAGGTGGTTGAAATTGCAGGGCCGGCCGAGCATGAGACGTTTGTTGAGCATAATATTGAGTTGCCAACCGCGTCATTGCATACAGACAGAAACTTTGACGGACAAAAATTTGTTTTTCACCAGGCGAACCATGCCGAGTGGCTACCCGCTTCTTTTGGCGGCTTCGAGGCACGGGATATCGGCATTAACGCTGCGACGAACGGCGTTGCATCGGTGATCGTCTTGCGACTTTGTGATGCCGGGAAAACGCAGGTCATAAGTCACAACGGGGAGTTTTTCTTTAATTTTGTGTTGCAGGGAACGACTACTTTGCATTGTTCAGATGATATGCAGTGGCAGCTCTCCGCCGGCGATTCGTTTGTGATTCCGCGTGATACGAAATTTGAGTTGGTGGATATCAGTGCTGATCTTGAGCTGTTGCAGGTTACTTTGCCTGGCGACGCTAGCATGGATAGCAGCTCGATCTGACATAGTGGTATCGCCCGCTGGGCGGGCTCCTACATTACTAATTAGAATTGTAGGAGCCCGCCCAGCGGGCGAAACTACAGAGATAAAACTACAACGCCTCAACTGCCCATTCAGCCAGCGTTAATAAAGACCCGGTTACCTTGCGATATCAGCGTTGCAGTTGCGACGCCTCATACACCTTCGCAAAGGGAACATTCTCATGAAAAAACTCACCTGTGCAGTACTAGCTGCCATACTTATGTTCGCTGGTAGCGCCTATGCGGACGACGGATTTTCTGTCGGCGCATCAATCGGCTACGCCAATATCAACAATGATGATCCGACATTCGATTTTGATGCAAACGATACCGGGTACAAGTTTTTTGCCAACTATTCATTTGCAAATTACCTGGGTTTTGAAGGCGCCTTCATCGACTTCGGTGAACCCAGTGATGATGTCCTTGGACTCCCCGGAAAAATCGATGCCGAGGGCTATACGCTCTACGCCGTTGGCAGGCTGCCACTGGCGGACAGCGTCGAACTGTTCGGTAAAGCCGGAGTAATTTCCTGGGATGCAGACTCGATCGTCGATGGCGCGCTGGTAGGCGCTGATGATGGCGACGATCTCGCGTTAGGATTTGGCGCCAGCTGGAACGCAAATGAGACACTGGGTCTGCGTGCTGAATATGAATGGTTCGATATTCCGGATGCCGACAACGTATGGATGGCATCGCTGGGTTTTGTTCTGCGATTCTAACCTGGGATAACGCGTTCCCTGCCGTCAAGCGGGGACCGCTACGTCCCGACTTTCAATACTCACTTTGCCAGCTCAAGCATCTTCTGCGCAGTGCGCCAGTTGCGCGCGGTCGCCGATACGCCGAGCAGCTTTTCTACGCGGGCCGCAAGCTTTGACCTGCCGATACCGTTCGGCGCATACAGATAAAGGACCTGATCGATTAATTCGAATTCCTCGCTCGCCAATTTTAGTTGTTTCAGTCCACCCAGATCGGGCGCGGCTGGCGCCGCAGAAAGGAAGTAAAGATGCACGGTCTTCGGCTTCTCTTCAGCCGAGGAAAACGGGTTGGCGGCCAAGGCGTTTTCCAGGTAACTGGCAGTCAACAGCAGCACGGTCGGCGCGAAATGAAAACGGCTAAGCACAGCTTTACTGATCGTTTCCGACAATCCGACGGCTTGTCCTTCCTTGTGCCGAAAAACCACGTTGCCGCTCTGGATATACGTGCGCACATCGGTACAGCCGAGTTCCTCGAGCAGCGCCTTCAACTCGCTCATCGGCAGGATGTTGCGACCGCCGACGTTAATCCCGCGCAAAAATGTAATCCAGGTAGCCACTGCAGCACGCTAGCACGCAATTCGTTGGCCATACAGCAGCCATTATTCCACGGCGAAGGCCCACTATCCCCAGTCAAATCAACACCTAAGAACCCAGACCTTTTCATCACACCGAAATCACAAACACATCACCTGGTCCTCACCTCTGTTGACCGGTGCTGGCCTAAATTCAATTCATCAGAAATCCACAGCCCGGGAGGGACCAACAATGAAACACATGAATCACTTTGCAGTAGCGATCCTGCTGGCCACTTTGGCCGCAGGTTGCAGCGCCACTCACCATGCCGGAGACGTACGCGGGGCCGACGACACCGATCGCGTCACTGTAGGCACGGTGCAAAAGGAAATCACTCTCGGCATGTCAGCCGCGAGTGTCGCGGAAGTACTGGGATCACCAAACATTGTCACGTCCGATGACGAACGCCAGGAGACGTGGATCTATGACAAGATTTCCAGCGAGGTCACCTATTCGCGCAGCAGCGGTACGATTGTCGGACTGCTTTTTGGTGGTTCGGGCGGCGGCGCTGGCGTTGGTTCAACGAGTGCCGGTGCAAGCGCAACTTCGCAGCGTACTTTGACTGTCATTGTCAAATTCGACGCCGATAACAGAGTGCGGGACTTCTCATATCACAGCTCGAGATTCTGATGATTGCCTGGCTCTCGATCCCGGCACAGCGTAATGGGCGCTGGTTAGCACTGCTTACTATCAGCCTGCTAAGCGCGTGCGCAGCAACATCGCGAATTCCTGAAGATGCTTTGCGTTTGCCCGAAAGCACGCTCGATGTGCGCTCAATTCAGACGCGCACTTTCGCCGCGCCCTCGGATACTGCAATTCTTGCTGCGGCAATAGCCCTGTTGCAGGACATGGAGTACAACATTGACCGGATCGAAAAATCACTTGGCGTTATAACCGCATCTAAAGTAACGGATGCAGATTCGGCCAGCCAGAAAACCCGCTTGTTTTTCCTCGACATGCTGTGCGCAATGTCGTTGTCGGGAGGATGCGATGCAATGTCGAAGGCCAGCGACGAACAACACCTGACGGTGACGATGGTGGTGTTACCAAGCCTGGCTCGAAGTGGTGAGTACATTACGCGGATTACTATTCAAGGTGTCTTGTACAACAAAGCCGAACAGATTCTGGCGCTGGAACGAATCGATGATGCAGAAACCTATCAGCAGGTATTCGACAACCTAAGAAAAGCAATTTATATACAGGTAAGCGAAAATGACTAGGATAATTCAGATAATCATGCTGCTTTCTCTGGCGCTTGCCAGCGGATGCGCAACCACGGCTCCCGACGACGTAGTCGGCGCAGGTACGCAACTGGCCACACGGGAAATTCAGACACGAAGATACGATACGCTGGACAAGCCAATGACCATGCGCTCCGTCATCGCCACGCTACAGGATCTCGGCTTTACGATAGATCAGGCGGATCTCGATCTCGGCACGATAACGGCGACGCGTTTGCATGAATATACAATGCGAATGACTGTGACCGTCGTGGAGAAAGGCGATGCTCGAATCTCGGTACGCGCCAATGCCAGGATTGATGAAAACAGCGTCACTGATCCGGCAACCTATCAGGATTTCTTCGTGGTCCTCGATAAAGCGATGTTTTTAACGCATCACAAAGTTGACTGAAAGGTACCTGCTACCTTAACCATCGCCTCGCCAGGCGCATCTTGTCGACCGCTAAAGACTTGCAGCGGGCCCGTGGAATGCCGCCGCCTGCTTCCTGACGTCAGCCGGATCCTCAATAGGAATAGAACACATGTCCGGGTTGCAGATATACATGGAGGGGATACCGCGGTCCGGATAGCGACCCGGTTCCTCGTAGTGCAACAGTTTCCTCGGCTCGAACACGACTCGGCCGGCATCAAACAGCGCTTGTGCATTTGGGTGACTCATGTCGCCAACAATAGAGAATTCGACGTAGGACGTGGTTACCTTCTCGAGCGCCATCGCGAACTCACCGGTTATCTTGCCTTCTCTGCGAATGATTGACGGCTGCGCGACAGCGCGAATTGTTCTTTCCGCAACTGACTTATAAGTATCGTCCTTCGTATAAATCGCCAGGTCGAAAAAGAAACTGGCCGCAGTTCCATTCGATTCAAGCGGTTTTCTTGGAGCGATGATAGTGGCAGTGGCATCCGGTACCGTGGCGAAAAAGCCGCCGACCTTTTCGTCCTGCAATAAAGACAAAGTGATCTTGCCAATGCGGTTCGCCGCTTCCAGCCACTGATCGTCTCCGGTCGCACGGTATATCGATAACAAGGCGCTGCCAAACCAGGCCTGCGCACTGAGGAACGGCTTGGTTTCGGTCACCAGAGGACGCATACGCGCATCACTGTCGGCAGCGCTATTGGCGGTTGCCTGAACGACCCAGCCCTCAGCCTGCATTCGTTTATCCAGGATCGCCGAAGCCGCTCTTATAGCTGTATCGAGATAATCCGTGTTACCTGTTGTTTCATAAGCAATAATATATGCTGAAATGACCTCACCGTTACGATCCGTGTAGACCGCATGGTCCACTGGCGGCGTACCGAATTCGCGCCGCTGGGAATCACTCGGCAGCAACCAGTAGTCACTCGTGCTCATGTCGCGAGGCAGGTCTGCAGGCATACTTTTCTGGTTGGTATAAAACGTGCCATCCGGCGCCATCATCCAGTTCCGCAGATACCTGTCGATTTGCCGGATGCCTTCTACATATTTTTCATCGCCGGTATGTTGATAGCCGATCGCAAACGCAGTGATGGCATTCGACTGCACCAGGATTCTTTTCTCGGGAATGGCGCGCAGCGCGCCAAAGCGTGCCGGAATCTCCATGTCTTTTGGAAAGGCAGCGATGTAACTGCCACCCCACACCGGATCGATAGCATTGAGGAAGCCTGCCGAACCTTTCAGCGCAAGATCGTGCAACGCTTCATCGTTGTACAGGTGTGCTCGCAGATACAGATGTCGCAAACGCGAGCCACTTTGCTCACCGCCGATACCACTCCTCCCCCAACCGCCGTATTTGCGGTTAAGTGATCGATCAATTTGTACACGCAGATCGTCGCGAATGAGACTTAGCTCAGTATCAGCAGGTTCGGGTGGCGCCGCATAGGGAGAATTCGGGTCCGGCTCCAGGGTGCCGGCGGCATGTTTTGCAGCCATGTCTTCCAGTATTGGGATGAAGTTTCGTGGCACGCGATTGCCACGAATTGCCAATACCTGTGTGCCATCCGGCGACAAGAAGATGGTTGCCGGCCAGGCCCAGTCTGAATAGCGCTCGCCGATGTCTGGTCGTGCCTCAGCATCAACTTCAATGGCGATGAAGTTCTTGTTGATCAGATCAATGACGTTATCATCGGTATACGTCAGCGCCTCCATCCGTGCACAGGCCGCACATCCTTCCATACCGACACTGACCAGGATGACTTTGTCCTGAGATTTTGCCGCCGCAAAAGCGTCAACTTCCCAGTGTTTCCAGTCGATCGTTTCGGCAGCGTAAGTTGCCGACACTAATACCAATGCCAGCCAGATCATTCCTTTCAGTACAGATTTCATCGATAAACCCCCAGGCAGGACTCAGACGCCAGTCCCGCTTAATAACAGACCGGCTGTCCGGCTGAAATATTTCGATCTGGCGCGGTCTCTGATGAACTAATACACGCTTTTGCAAAATTCGTATACTGTGCCTGCAATCAATTGCAGGGGGCTGTCACCATGTTGTCGCGCAAGCAAATACTAATGTTCGGGCTTTTTCTCGTGCTTGGCGGAGTTGTCGCACCGTTGCAGGTCTCTGCAGATACCATTGCGGTCATAGGTACCGGCGACGTTGCAAAGGCACTCGGTCCCGAGTTCGCGGCGCTTGGCCACGACATCATTTACGGATCCCGCGATCCATCACGGGACAGTGTCAGCGAACTCGTTGCCCGCACCGGTCACGGGGCATCGGCCGCTACACCTGCACAAGCTGCACGCAATGCAGATATTGTCGTAATGGCCGTACCCGGGGAGGCGATCGAAGCCGTCACGAAGGGACTGGGGGATCTTTCCGGCAAGATTATTATCGATCCGACCAATGCGCTTGGCCGGGACGCCGACGGATATTTTAAAATGACGGTCGCTACGTCCAATGCGGAGTTAATACAGGGCTGGGCACCGGGCGCTTACGTTGTCAAAGCATTCAATACCCTGAACTGGAGAACCATGGTCGACCCGGACTCCGCAGGCGGCACAGTCTCCATACCCCTGGTTGGCGATAACGAAGCAGCAAAGTCCGCAGTAGCCGGGTTAGTTTCCGGCATAGGACTCGAACCAATAGATCTCGGTCCGCTACGCTATGCCCGACACGTTGAGGGCATGCTGATCGTCTGGATCAACAATCGCTTCGCCGGAGGCGAAGCGTTCGATTATTACCTGCGCAGAGTCCCAAAGTCCGCTGACCAATGAACACTGGCGTACTGGCTCTTCTTTCGATCTTACCGATTGCGTTTGTAGCGGTGTTTCTCGTTGGTCTGCGTTGGCCCGCAAGCCGGGCAATGCCACTTGCTTACGTCGTCTGCGCTCTATTGTGTCTGTTCGTATGGCAGGTGCCGATAACGGTCGTCGCCGCCGCGACAATCAATGGCGTAATCGTTGCCGCGACACTGATATTCATTATTTTCGGTGCGATTGCCCTGCTCAATACACTTCAGGAAAGCGGTGGATTGCATACAATCCGTGCCGGATTCACCAGCATCTCAGCCGATCGACGTGTACAGGTCATCATTATCGCCTGGCTATTTGGCGCCTTTATTGAAGGGTCCGCTGGATTTGGTACGCCTGCAGCGGTAGCAGTGCCCCTGCTGGTTGGTCTCGGCTTCCCTGCGATGGCGGCGGTCATTGCCGGGATGATCATACAAAGCACACCGGTTTCATTCGGCGCTGCCGGCACGCCGATACTCGTCGGTGTAAGCACAGGGTTATCAAATGATCCGGCCGTCGCTACTTTCGTCAATGACATGGCGTTCGGGAATTTCGCGGCGCTGCTTGACTCCATCGCAGTAAAAGTTGCCTTCCTGCATGCAATCGCCGGTACGTTCGTCCCATTGATCGTAGTCTGCATGATGACCGGTATGTTCGGTGCGAACCGATCCTTTAGCGAGGGGTTACGCGCCTGGAAGTTCGCGCTCTTTGCTGCATTCGCAATGACGGTTCCCTATTTACTCGCTGCAATATTTCTGGGTCCGGAATTTCCATCGTTACTGGGTGGGCTGGCCGGCCTCGCAATCGTCATCACTGCGGCACGCCATAATTTCCTGCTGCCGCAAGATGAATGGCATTTTGCCGACAAGGCAAACTGGGATCCGGCGTGGACCGGCACGATTCAGATAAAACCGGCCGACATCGCAGACCGGAATATCAGCATGGTCTCGGCGTGGGCGCCGTATTTCGTTGTCGCAGTATTGCTTGTAGTAACGCGACTCGACGTCCTGCCATTCAAGTCATTCATGCAATCGGTGGCGTTACGCATACCCGAATTATTGGGCACACACATTAATGTCAGCGTCGCGCCTTTGTATTTGCCGGGTACGATCTTTCTTATTGCGGTCATGTTCACCTATTTTTTGCACAAGATGAAACGCCCTGCCCTCAAACACGCGCTCGGCAAGTCCGGTAAAGCCGCGATACAGGCATCGGTTGCATTGATCTTTACGGTGCCGATGGTGCAGGTGTTTATCAATTCCGATGGTGGTGCTGCCGGCTTTGATCGCATGCCGATTGCACTGGCCGATGGAGTAGCCGCACTGGCCGGCAGTGCCTGGCCGCTGTTCGCGACGTTCATTGGTGGCATGGGTGCTTTTGTTGCCGGCAGCAACACTGTCAGCAACATGATGTTTTCGTCGTTCCAGTTCGGTGTCGGGCAACGCATCGGTGTCGACCCGTCCTGGATCGTCGCGCTGCAAGCGGTTGGCGGCGCCGCCGGCAACATGATTTGCGTACACAACGTTGTCGCCGCATCGGCGGTGGTTGGCATGCTCGGACGCGAAGGACAGGTGATTCGACGTACGTTCTTCCCGTTTGTCTACTACGCTTTGTTTACGGGATCAATTGGTTATTCCCTCGCCTGGTCGGACCGCCTTGGAGCTGTCAATGCGGGCTCGCTAATCGCCGTTGCGATTGTCATGGGAGCCATCACAGTAATCTCACGCGCCAATCGAAACTAGCAAATCCGTTCTGATCAATTCGTGATCGACGATTTGATTTTCAGGTTTGCGCCAGCTCATCGAGTCGATCGGCGATCATCACTATATCCGCAGTCACCGCCGGAGTGCGACTTAGAATGGTATCGAGCGCGTCATTTACGACGCCGGACGCATCCTGCAGCAACGCCTCTCCTGCGCTTGTCAATGTCGCGATGGCAAGTCTGGCATCTCGCTCAGCTTTGACGGTTTTTACAACGCCCAGTTTTTCCAGCGGACGTAGTGCCCGCGTAATACCTGAGGGCGTAATACCAATTTGCTGCGCAAGAACAACCCGGCTTGCCCTGGATTGCGGCGAATTACCAAGTGCGCGTAGTAACCGATATTCCGCATAACTGATGCCACGAATAGCGCCGAGATTTGCATCGAGACGCCGCTCCACGTTATGTGCCGCATCGGCCAGTTTCAGTGCAAAGTTCTGTCCAAGAGAAGTTTTATATTTCATAAAATAAGCTTAACAGATACGTGATCGATCACGCAATAGTCAATTAATACTGACGTGCAATCCAAGGTGACAATCGAGCTGACTAATCGCGGCTATCGCAGGGGTCTGCACGCAGACTTTGCTCCGCTTCAGGCGACTGCTAATTTTGTGACATAACTCCTGAAATCCCTTGCTCTAGCTTGCAAACTGCCCTTTCGGTACCCGCATTGGGCGCGGATCCCCAGATTCCGGCAGCAGACTTGCTATGTACGAAGCGCATTTTGGACTAAAAAACCGACCATTTGGCTCCAAGGCCGAGGGTGCAGGCGTATTTGTTGGTCCACAACAAGTGAATATCATGACCAGCCTCAAGAAGGGCCTGGTCGCTGCGGACGCGATAGTGACCGTAACCGGACCGGTTGGCGTCGGTAAAACAACCATTGTGAACCGCGCATTGGAATCCATCTCCCCCGGCCGGATGGTCGCGTGGGTGGGTCGCATGCAGCTTGCTGCCGATGAAGTACTGGAGCTGTTGTTGGCCGGATTCGGCGTCAGTGGGCAGTCGAAAGGCAATATCCGGAAATTCGCAGCATTTCGCAGGCTACTGAACGAACGCAAAGCAGCGGGTGCCCAGATCGCGATTGTCGTAGAGGATGCGCTGCGCATCGGCGTAGATGCGCTGGTCGAGCTGGAAGCACTGACGGCTGCCGATACCGGCGATGCATCGAGTGCCAATATCATTCTTATGGGTCCGCCCGAGTTGAACCGGTTGCTTACAACTCCCGAACTCGCACGCATACGCCAGCGTAACCGGCTACGGCAAAGCATCGATCAGTTCACTGCTACCGAAGTAAACGGTTATCTGAAGCACTGCATCAGGGAAGCCGGCGGAGACTATGACGCAATATTCGAGGATGGTGTGACGGACATTGTGTACCGTTGTTCCGAGGGTATTCCCAGAATTATCAATACGCTTTGCGAAACCGCCTTGTCGACGGCAGCAGAAAACGGCGCACAACAAGTTTCGCTGGCATTGATACGCCAGGTCGCAGCAGATGCCTTTGGTTTCGAGCCGGATCTCGTCGAAGAAACTCCATCCGTGGAGTTACCGAAAGTCGTGGCTGCTCCTGTCGTGGAACCGGCTGCTCTGCCAGCAAAACCTGAGCCAGTTGTAGAATCAGAAATTCCGGCACCGTTACCAGAGGTGGTTGTCGAATCAAGACAGCATCCAAACGTGACACCGGTTGCTGAACCGGCTTTGTCAGCGAAGAAAGCACCGCCGGCGAAGACTGCTGAGAATGAAAGCAACGATATCCCCGAACTAATCAATGACACCAACGCCGATCTGAAGCAGTTGCACGCAGAATCGATAGTTGCTGAGACGGACGAAGAACTCGATATCGAGTCAACGCAAACGCAAAAGCGACCTGCAGCATTAGCGTCTGATGATCCTGCGGACAGCGAGGTCGATGAGCCTGACTTCGACCTTGACCAGGCACTATCACCGGATACGGATTCAACCAATGTTATGCCAGGCCTGACACCGAACCTTGACCAGATTGCTGCCGAGGCCAGGATGCAGGACCTGAAGAGAAGGAATCCAGTCCAAAAGCCAGACGATGACGCTCCAGGTGAGCCGACTGAAAACCTGCCTACGCTCTCCGACTCGATGCGGGTTGATGTCGAGGTCGAGGTTGAGCGCGCCAAAAGAGCGGATGACGTACAAGCCGTGAGTCTTTCGGCCGTCGCCAAGCCAGTCCCCAAACCCGACATTCAGCCAGGACCAGGACCAAAACCAGAACCTGTTCCGAACACAGCAGCCGTTCCTGAGCCAGAGCCAGAGCCAGAGCCGAAACCTGAACCGATTCCGGAAATTGCAGCCGCTCCAGAGCCTGAATTAGAACCTGAGCCCAAACCAGAACCGGTGCCGGAAATTGCATCGGCTCCAGAGCCTGAATTAGAACCTGAGCCCAAACCAGAACCGGTGCCGGAAATTGCATCGGCTCCAGTATCTGTACCTGT
>RCNC010000200.1_pt1 | contig 35193 bp, 25 predicted proteins | sample 2041301 | NCBI WGS metagenome assembly RCNC01 (sample SAMN09708231, study PRJNA481090) | Marine sediment metagenome, whole genome shotgun sequencing project. | biome: marine sediment; feature: ocean; material: sediment; isolation source: Sewage treatment plant 13A marine sediment (STP13A) ... | reverse complement strand
GTGGCGGGCTGCTTGCCGTGGGCGCCTGCATGGGGTCGAACCCGGTCTGCTGCTTCGCCCAGCTGTAACAATCGTACTTGTCTTTCTCCATCTGCTCCTTGCTCTGACCCTTGTTCGGGTAGATGTAGAGGTCGCTCGCAACGGCCGGCGCCACAAGGAGGGCCATGCAGGCCGCGAACATCAGGAGTCGAATTCCTGTCTTCATCCTCCTTCTCCTTTGCTTTCGATAGGTTCAAGGTGCAGATGCACCCCAGGGTTCGCAAGATTCCTTACAGGTTCGAACGGACAGACTCTGGGGTTTCCATTCTGCCCCAACTTGCTCTTTGTTTTCAAGGGAGATTCACTGCTCGAGCCCCGCTGTGGTTGACATTTGGTTGGGGGCTGATATTCTTCTTGAAGGTACCGATTCCTATTCCATGATCGAATGTTCGACCTGTCGTCTGTCGATCAGGTATTGCCCCATGTAGTCACCGGTCCAGGGATGCTTGCCGGTGGCCTTTTTTTTGTCTCGGAGGATGACGAACGATGAAAAAATCCTTGATCTTCTGTTGTTTCCTGGTGGGAATGGGCATCGTCGCCGTCGGTTGTCAGAAAAGCCGGGAAGGGGAGGCGCAGAGCGACCCCCAGGTTACACAAACGGGATTCGAAGACGTCGGGGAGAAGACTTTGCCCGCTGCCTCGGCCATGACAAAGGAGAACTCCATGGTGGTTAGTGTGAACGATACGGTGATTGACATATCGGACGTGAACCGTGCGACGGAAATCCTCCTTGCACAGTACAGAAATCAGATTCCCCCGGACAGGGCGGCTCAGGCGCGAACGGTCCTGCGAAAGCAGGCGGCGGAGAACCTGATCAATCAGAGCCTCCTCCTCGAGGAGGCCGGGCGGCAGGGGACTCAACCCGAGCAGAAGCTGGTGGATGATCGGTTCAACGAGACTGTCGGGCGCTTTCCTTCTCCGGAGGAATTCCAGACCGCGTTGAAATCGATGGGACTTTCCAAGGAATCGTTCAAGGCGGAGATCAAAGAGGACCTGATGATCGAAGCCCTTCTGGATGAACAGCTGAAAGACGTGAAGAAAGTAAGCGCCGAAGAGGTGAGCGCCTTCTATCGGGACCATCCCGAAAGCTTCCGGTCGCCGGAACAGGTCCGTGCCAGCCATATACTGATCACGGTCGACGAAGGCGCTACCGACGAGCAACGTGCCCAGAAGCGCCTGGAACTGGCGGGCCTCAAGGGCGAGGTCGAGAAGGGCGCCGACTTCGGCCAATTGGCGGGCCAGCACTCAGACTGTCCGAGCAAGGCCCGGGGCGGTGATCTGGGATACTTCGAAAGGGGCAAGATGGTGAAGCCCTTCTCGGATGCGGCCTTTGCGATGAAGGTGGGCGACACCAGCGAAATCGTGGAAACCCAGTTCGGGTATCATTTGATCAAGGTGACCGACCATCAGGAGCCCAAGACAGCCACCCTGGACGAGGTCAAGGGCCAGATCGAGAACCTGCTGAACCGTCAGGCCAAGGACAAGGCCGTCGCTGCATACGTAGGCAAACTGCGGGAGCCGGCGAAGATTACGTATGCCGAAGGCTACGCACCCTAGCAGGCTGTCGATAAACGGCCATCTGCTGCGTTGCACTCGTCCCTCGTCACTGCGGCGTACGGTGTACGCCTCATTCCTCGGGACTTCGTGCGCCTTGCATATGACCATTTCTCGACAGCCTGCTAAAAAGGTCCTTTTCTGGTAGGCTGCCGATAAACGTCCGTTTGCGGGTTGTTACGGGGTGCTTCCAGCCGAAGCTCTCTTGTCAGCATACACGCAGCTCAGGCACGTGAGGTCCTGGCCCGGCGGCGGCCTTACAGAGGTCACGATCTCCTGTCCACACACGCTACATATCACCTTGTGTTGGGGAGGTTTCTTCTTGTAACTCCCTCTCTTGCCTGATCCAGGCCTTCTCCTCCTTGCGATGTCGCACCTCCTTCCGGGGGGCTGCCCAAGTACCGACACGGGGTCGGCGGCCGTTCCGCCCTGCTGCATCCGGGCGATTCTGGCCAAAAAAATACCGCCAAGACTGGCTCGCGGTCTTGACGGTTCAAATGAAAATGGCTCTTTTCAATTAAATCGGAAACGAAGCGCAAGTGTCCTCTCTTATCCATAGCAGAGCCCGGCCTATATAGCAAATACCAGGGCAGGACCCCGGTGCCCTCGTGGCCTCCGGCATGTTTGTGTTTTCTCCCTGGGGCTTGATAGACTGTCCTTCGGCAACGCGAAAAACCCATGCACGGCGCACAGTTCGAAGCCGGTTTCCGCAAAGGGAGGAAATCATGGAACAGGACCAGAACTACCAGAATCGTGGACTGGGGTTTCTTCTGATATGTCTCCTTTTGGTGCTCCTCTTCGGCTATCTCGTCCTTCGGCCGTTCCTCAACATCTTCCTGATGGCCCTCGTGCTCGCCACGATCACCTATCCGGTGTACCGGCGCATTCTGGCCTGGACCAAGGACCGCAAGAGCCTCTCCGCCTTTCTGAGCTGCCTCTTTGTCGTTTTTGTCATCATCGTGCCGTGCATCATGCTCGTCGGGTTGCTGGCCAAGGAATCCGTCCAGATCTACGGCTGGGTCAACGAGAAGGCCCAGAGCGGGGTCCTGCAGGAAGGCGTGGGGCAGCGGCTGGTCGATCTGCAGCAGCGATTCCTGCCGAGGCTCGACCTGGAACGCTTCGATGTGGGAAAGGTCCTGACCGGACTTGCGGGTACGTTGAGCGGGCTCCTGGTGAAGTGGAGCACGAGCGGGGTGAAGCTGGTCACCAGCGCTGTATGGCAGTTCTTCCTGATGCTTTTTGCACTGTTCTACTTCTACAAGGATGGTGCGGCCTTCCTGCACTGGATGATGCACCTGACGCCCCTTCCGGGCAGCCTGGAGCGAGAGATACAGGAGAAGTTCAGGGAGGTGAGCGAGTCGGCCTTCCTGGGCACGTTTCTTACTGCGGCGGCGCAGGGCTTCCTGGGAGCACTCGGGTTCCTGATCGTCGGGTACCCCCCTCTGGTCTGGGGTGTTCTCATGGCCGTTCTGAGCCTGATTCCGCTGGTGGGTACGTTTCTCGTCTGGGGGCCTGCGGCCATCCTGCTGATGGCCGCAGGCCGTATGGGCGCAGGAATCTTTCTCGTCATCTGGGGGGTGGTCGTGGTGGGGTTGAGCGACAATGTGTTGCGCCCCCTGCTCATGCAGGGGAAGAGCCAGCTTCATCCGGCACTGATCTTCTTTTCCTTGATCGGCGGGATCATGGCCTTCGGGCCGCTGGGGATCCTCCTCGGCCCGCTGGCGATCGTGCTGGTCATTGCCATGCTCAGGGCTTACGAGGAGGCGGCTCGGCCCTTCCTCGAATACATGGACAATCGCTAGCAGGCCGTCCCTAAACGCCCATCTGCTGCGTTGCACTCATCCTGCGTCACTGCGGCGTACGGTGTACGCCTCATCGTTACATGGACCCCCGCCTTCGCGGGGGCATGTTTCGTGCGCCTTGCATATGGACATTTATGAACGGCCTGCGCAGAGAGTCCTGTAACAGGCTGTTGGCGAGTGGGGAGGGGACACTGCTGCGGCCTTGCCCAGGCAGAGCTCAAACGGCTCGGTCCTATCCTGGGTTCCCTCGGAGATTTGCGCCGGGCGACTTCGGGGGAGGGAGAGACGGAGCCCAAGCAAATCGGAGAGGGAACCCAGGACAGGACCGGAGGGGAGCGCCCTCCTGGGCTAGACATTCTCCATGGCGCCATATGCGCTGTGGATTCTGTCACGGAGGATGAAGCAGAGTCTTTCCAATACCTTGAAGCCGAGTTCGAGGTCCCCGAGCATCATCTCCCTTAGTGCCAGCCCCTTGATCACCACTGCTTTCGTGGGCTTCCTGCATCTGGCGGACGACATATATGTGTGTGGTTCTCCAATGAGGGCCGACCAGCACCCCAGCGCCCTTCCTTTCCCGAGAAGGCCGATCACCGCGCTGCCTCTTCGCGTGCCCAGGTCGATCGACCGTTCCAGCACCACCATCCCCTCTGCGATGACGTAGAGGTTTTCGCCAAAGTCCCCCTGGTTGAGTATGTTTTCACCCGCCTGGTACGTATCCATACGCCCGAGGCTGGCGATGTTTTCGACCTCCTGCCTGTTCAACCTGCTGAACAGCTCGCATCTCTGCAGGCACTCCGAAATCTCCGACTTGGCCATTGGCTCCCCCGCAGTTCGGTCGTTGGCCTTCCCAGGCTGTTGCCCAAATGGGGTCTAATCCGCACCGATCTCTACAGGCCTCCTGACCCCAACCGATTACCTCTGCCGGATCTGGGCAACAGCCCGTTTCTGTAACCTAAGGAGAAGCGGGGCGAAAAGTCAATCGACAGCCATTTCGACCCGGTTTCGTCCGTTCTTCTTGGCCTCGTAGAGGGCGGCGTCCACACGCTCGACAAATGTCTCCGGGGTATCGCTCTCTGCGACGACTTCGCCCACCCCGGCACTGACCGTGACCTTGATCTTCTCGTTGACATTCATGAACGAGGTGTTCTCCACGGCCCGCCGAATCTTCTCCGCCACATAACGCCCCTGGTCAGCCTTCGATTCGGGCAGCAAGACGACAAACTCCTCGCCCCCATAGCGGCTGACAAAGTCGTTGAACCGCGTCTGGTCTTCCAGCACCTGTGCAACGAGCCGCAGGATCTGGTCCCCCGCATTGTGGCCATGGACATCGTTTACCTTCTTGAAATGATCGATGTCGACCATGATCAGGGTGAAGATGCTTCTGTAGCGCTTCGTGCGCTCGAACTCCTCGTTCAATCGAGTCTCAAAGGCCCGGCGGTTGGCAATCTTGGTGAGGAAGTCCATCTTGGAGTCGATCCTGAACCGCTCCAGGATTTCCTGCTGGTCTCGGATCGTTGTGTTTGCATGCTCGAGCTGGCGACGATAGTCTTCGCCTGTCGACTGCATGTACTCGATCTCGTGAACCAGCAGGCGTTTGATCTCTTCCAGACCGGCCATGGTCATGGCCTGGTCGATGGAGATCTTGTGGTCTTTCATCTTGGAATCGTACGACAGGTTGCCCTCCACCAGGTCGGAGACGAAATCGGATAGGCTCCGCAGCAGATCCTGTATGGCGTGTTTGCCGGATTCAATGGCCTCGGCCTGCTCGTCCGTGTGTTGATTTCCGGGGGGTGCCTGTTTCCGGAGCGGTGGAGAGGGGGCGGACTCTTCGTCCCGGGCTCTTTGGAACTTGCGCGCGAAGAACAGCGCCATCGCAGATGCAGCGAGAAGGGCAAGGATGGTGGAGAGAAGCGACGTCCAGGGCAGCGCCTTCGAAGGCTTGGACGTGGCGGGTTGGGGGCTACCCTCGACCGGGATTCGTTCAGCCTCCGGGGCGGTGGAAGACCAGATCCCCAGATGCAGATTCTCTGCAGAGTCCTCTAGTGTCTGCAGCTTGATATCGTTCGGGGCGTTCTCCCGGTCCCAGGAGGCGAGCCCGTTCTGGACGAGCCTGTGGTTGAGTACGGTGCCGTCCGGCAGCAGGACGAAGCCCGCGATCTTCGATTCGCTTTCGCGCTCCCGGACCCGAACGCGGACATCCTCGTGAAAAACCATTCTCGAGGTGAACTGACGAGCCTCGCTCCCATGGGGCTCGCCCGGGGAAGGGCACTTGACGCCATACAGGGCCAATTCGACCTTCTTTCCCTGGTGGTGAATCGTGAGCAGGTCGCCCCGCTCCACCCCCACGACTTCGGTCTCGAACTCCTGACCATGTACAGCGGGAACGATCGCGAGGATCAGGAAAGAAAAGATGCATCCGGCAAACCAGGTCTTTCGGCCCATCGTAGACGGCTCTCTCATGAGGGGGTTGAGGTCTCTCCCCGAGTGGTGCTGAATATAGCAGCATGCACGGAGGGCTGTCCACACATTGTGCCTGATTGAAAAGGCAAGGGGGGTCAAACCTACACATTTGACAAAACCGCCCGGCATTCTGCTTTGATCGAGGCCTTGTCAAATGTGTAGGTTTGACCCCAAAGGTCCGCGTTGAAGTGGGGGGTGCCACGCGGCGCTCGGAATATCTACGATTGCGGCAGGGACCCGACATCGAAGCAGAGGGATTCCCGTCCCTCGCCTGAAGATTTCGAGGGCAGGCTTGACGGGTTTGACGGAACGCTATTTGCCGAGGTAAGCCTTTTCGAACATATCGACGAGCTGCTTCAGCTTTTCCACGTGGGCAAGATCCGTGGTTTGCTTGCACTTCATGGAGGTGACGATCATTTCATGGAGGAGCTTCAGCTTGTTCACATAAGCATCCAACTCGGCAGAACCTTTCGACGAGACAGGCTTTAGTCGCTGGGCCATGAAGTACTGCGTCACGACATCGCGGATCTTGTCTGCGTGGTGCTCCTTGTTCTGCACCCAGCGGACGATCTGATTGTAGTTCGGCTTCGCCTCCTTCGAAAGCTCAATAACCTGGTTCATCGATTTCTCGATCGTGGCGATGTCCTCTTTCATCATGGCGAACCGCATCTCGTCGCCGTAGATCCCGCAGGGGATCTCACAATGAGAAAACGCCGGCAGGGCGGAAAGCGTCACCCAGATCAATGTCATCGCGAACCCGACTGCAAACAATCGTCCATTCTTTCTCATGACAAGCTCCCTCCAATTCATAGGGTAAGTTTTTTGGCCAGTAGCTGTTATCTTTCAGGGAATAGCTCCCATACATCCCCCCCGCTTGGTGCCCGTGCCCGGCAAGAGGGGTCAAATCTACACATTTGACAAAAATTCGGTCGAACCAAAACACCGGGCGGTCTTGTCAAATGTGTAGGTTTGACCCCGAGGCCTTTGTGTGAGGCCGGCCCTGACCCCCAATACTTCTTAGATGCCTGGAAACGGGTATTGTTTCGGCGACGAGGACGAGCAAAGCAAGAGGGGTCAGACCTACACACTTGACAAAGATTCGGTTGAACCAGAACACTGGGCCGTTTTGTCAAATGTGTAGGTCTGACCCCAGAGTCTCTTTCTCGTGAGCTATCTTCGGACGCCACACGCATTGAGCCGGGGGATTGCTTCGCTTCGCTCTCGATATCCGCGGTTGTACTGCGGGACCGCAGGTTCTACGACACCGGATCCTTGTGTCGCTCGCTCACGGGCTTCAGCCAGAGAATCTCGTAGGGCTCGAGTCGGATCGGGAGTTTGCCGCCGTGCGCGGACCGTTCCCCCCCACGGATGAGATCGTACCAGACTGTGTCCGGGATTCCGACCTCATCGAGGGGAACCTCGATGTCACTCACCCGGTTGGCCACGTTGGTCAGAGTCAGGATGTGCTCATCCCCTTCGGGGGAGGTTCTCGAGACGGTGAAGATCTGCGGGGACAGCTTGAGGATCTGCTGGGGACCATTCGGATGGAAGGCGCGGTGCTGCTGCCTGATGAGAACCAACCCCCCCAGCTCCCTGATCCGATAGAGCTTGTTCTCGGGGTCTTCGTATGACCGGACCAGGAGATCATAATCGAGGACGGTCCGGTTGATGGCCCGCTTCGATTCGGTGGTCAGGACAGCCTCCACGTCGTTGCGTTTTCCGATCAGGCCGAGGAGGTAGGCCCCGGGAACGCCCTGAAGAACGAGGGAGATATTCCTTGCGGCCAGGAGCCGCTTGACCTGTAGGTCCACGTCCTCGCCGTTGTCTTCCCTGTTCAGGGCGCTGAAGAGCGTGATGTTGATCTCATAGGGTGACTCACCGCCCTCGCGATCGGTTCGGTACGAGATCATTCCACCGTGTTCTTCGGCCTTTCTGATCATCTCATCGATCGCCTCTTGCGGGAGAATGTCCTTGACGCCCATCACCCCGAACCCATCGTGTGAATCCAGGAAGTTGAACAAGTGAGTGGTCTTCGACGGCGTCTCGAGGCCCTCTGCCCATTCGGACAGGGCCGTGGCGTCCTCCGTGTAGAATGTGTGGAGAACCAGGGGCGGCAGGGCGAAGTTGTAGACCATGTGCGCTTCGTCGTTTCCGTTCCCAAAGTACGAAATGTTTTCCTCGTGAGGAACGTTGGTCTCGGTGATCAGGGCCACCCCCGGGGCGACCAGATCTACAGCGTCCCGGAAGAGCTTGATGATCTCGTGGGTCTCTTCCAGGCTCGCGCAGGAGGTGCCCAGCTCTGTCCACAGGTACGTGACCGCATCCAGGCGAAGGATGTCTGCTCCGCGTCGTATGTACATGAGCAGGACCTCGAGGATCCGTATGAGGGTCTCGGGATTCTTGAAATTCAGATCCACCTGGTCCGGGGAGAAGGTCGTCCACACGTGCACCGGCCCGTCGATGGACTGGAACTCGGTGAGGATGTCACTCGTCCGGGGCCGCCTGATTCGCTCCCGCTGCTCCGGGGTCAACTCGTCAGGCGATCGATACGAGATGAACAGGTCCTTGAAGTAGCGGTCTCCGTTCAGGAACTCCTGGAAGTAGCGGCTCTTGGACGATACGTGGTTGAAGACCGCGTCGAACATCAGCTGGACACGGGTGTCCAGCTCTTCGATGTCCTCCCAGGACCCCAGGTTCGGATCCACCACCTCGAAGTCGATGATCGAGAACCCCCGGTCCGAGGAGGAGGGAAAGAAGGGAAGGACATGGACCGTGTTGACGCCGGACAGCATGGTGTCGCACAACCTGACCAGCGTTTTCAGCGGGGATTCCCCTTCCTTGCGAACGAGGTCCCCGTAGGTGATGAGAATGGTGTCCTTTTCGGTGAACCGCTCCTCCGGAACAAGGGTCTTTTCCCTTTCAACGAGTCGTCTCGGCTTGTGGGCATAGTACACCTTCAGGATCCGTACCAGTTCCGGAAGCCATTCCATGGCGGTCTCTTCCCCGTAAAGGAAGGCCAGCCTCTTCAACATTCTCTGTCTCGCCTCGGGCGGGATTTCAAAAAGAGGCCGATGGTAGTCAGGCTCCGGGTTGTGGACGGTCTCCGTGTTCCCGTGACGGGCGACGCGCCCCTGCACTTCTTTCCGGTCAACGGGCTTCCTGTCACTCATGAGCTTGTCTCTCCGCTGTTGCAGTGTTTGGCCGGGATCGCACCCTAAAACTACCGAAATTGTGATCCACATGTAAAGAACGTAAGATACAAGAACCGGTGGAAATACTCCATTCATCGGCGGCCTTTTCGGGGGATCACATCTTGCTCGACTGGAAGTTCTATTCTGCGGTCGTCTTTGTCTGCGTGGCGGTCGGATCCTTCCTTTACAAGCGGGCGCAGATGCTGGGCATTCGTTCCGGATCCTTCATGGTGGTCCAGAGCTTCTGCTTCTTCTGTACGGTTCTCGCGGCAAGCCTGATCAGGTACGGGGGTGTGTCGAGCAGCCCTTACCCCTGGTTGGGCCTCGTGGCCGGGGTCCTGGGGTTGACGGGCGCTTTTTCCGTCCTGCAAAGCATGAGGCAGGGTGAGTTGGGCACGAACATCGCCGTGGTGAGGCTGAGCTTCATCCCCACCGCCATCGGGGCCTTCCTGTTTCTCGGTGAGCCCTTTACCTTACAGAAGGGGGTACTCCTCCTCCTGGCAGGTCTGGCGGTTTCCCTGTTTTTCGACCACTACAGGCGGGAGAACCGGCTCGCACTGAAATCCCTTTTTCCTGCGATAACGGCATGCATGGCCTTCGGGATCTTTGACATCGTTTACAAGATCGCCTCCACCCACGGCGTGAACCCCCTCACTTTCCTGATCGTGCAATCCGCAACCGCCCACATCCTGATCAACCTCTACGTTGCTCTTCATGAAAAATACCAGTTGAACCGGGTCGTTTTTCGGATCGCCCCCCTGTGCGGGATCCTGTTCGGCGCGGCGTGCCTGTCCATGCTCAAGGCGCTCGAGGAGGTGGATGTCTCCCTGATCTCCCCCTTCATCCAGATGAATTTCATCCTGAGCTATGTTCTGGGGGTGGTCTTCCTCGGCGAGTCCGTTACCAAGAGAAAGCTGCTGGGAATCACGATTGTCGCCTTGTGCGTTCTGCTCCTGTCCGAAGACATCTTCCGGCGGCTGAGCGACCTGTGGATCGGGTGATTCGGGAGGGGAACCCCCTTCGGAGCTGTGGAATCCAAGGGATGAAGCGGCGTGTCTCGCCGAGGCACGCTTGGACCGGAGGGAAGGGAACATGAAGGTAGGCATTGTCGGATGCGGGCTTGTGGGCAGCACGGCTGCTTATGCCATGGCCCTTGAGGGGGCAGCGAGAGATCTGGTTCTCATTGATCTGAATCCTGAGGTGGCCCGGGCGCATGCGGAAGACATCCTCCATGCAACGCTTTTCGCCACGTCCGTTCGGATTGCGGCCGGCGACTACCCGGACCTTCGGGGGGCGGAGGCAGTGGTGCTCGCGTGCGGCGTGGCCCAACGTCCGGGGGAGACACGCCTTCAACTCCTAGAGCGGAATGCCGAGGTCTTCCGGAATGTCCTCGCCCGGGTGATGGAGAGCGCTCCGGAAGCGATCCTCGTCGTGGCCTCCAACCCGGTGGACGTGATGACCCAGATCGTCACCCGAATCTCCGGCCTTCCCGCGAGCCGGGTCATCGGCTCAGGCACGATTCTCGACACGGCCAGGTTCCGTGCCCTGCTCGGGGAGCATCTGCGCGTTGCCCCGCAATCCGTGCATGCATACGTACTGGGGGAGCACGGGGACTCGGAGGTGCTCGTCTGGTCGAGCGCCCGGGTGGGAGGGGTCCCGATCCTCGATTTCGCGCAGCAGGTGGGCCGCCCTCTCACAGAGGAAGCGAAGGCCCGGGTCGACGAAGGCGTGCGGCGGGCTGCCTATCGGATCATCGAGGGCAAGGGGGCAACCTACCACGGGATCGGGGCCGGGCTCGCCAGGATCATCCGTGCCATCCGCGACGACGAGCGTACGGTCCTGACCCTCTCCAGCATGAGCACGGATGTTGAGGGGTTGGATGAAGTGAGCCTTTCTCTGCCCCGGGTGCTGGGAGCCGCGGGCATAGGTGCTGAGCTCAGGCCCACATTGTCCGGGGAAGAACAAGAAGCGCTCCGCAAGAGCGCAGAGATCCTCAGGGCGGCGGCGGACCTGCTTGGTTGTTGATTTCGTGACCGGAAGGAACGAGACCTCTGAGGGCAGCGGAAAGGTAGTTTTTCGTCCTGTCGGATGTTATAAGGGAAAGGGCCGAAACCCGAGACTCTGATGCTCCTGGAGGTTCACGATGAAAAACAGCGATCTGGACTTTGCGGTGTCCGGGTTGAGCGAATGCCGCATCCCCTCCCCGATGAGCGGGGCTCAGTTCGTGAGCGACGAGGAGCGCGTGCTCTACCACTCGAACCTGGCAGAGATCGAATCCCTCCTCGCGGAGGGAAAGAGACCCCCCACCCTCGAGATGGCCGGCCCCAGGGAGAGGATCTACTTCGATCCCTCGAAGCTCAAGTGCGGGATCGTCACCTGCGGGGGCCTCTGCCCGGGACTGAACGACGTGATCCGGGCGATCGTGATGAGCCTTTTTCACCACTACAGGGTTCAGACCGTGTTCGGTTTCCGGTACGGTTACGAAGGGCTCTCCTACCGGTATGGTGACGCCCCCCTTGAGCTGACGCCGGAGGAGGTTGCCGACATCCACGAAAAGGGAGGCACGATCCTGGGGTCGTCGCGGGGGGACCAGGATGTCTCGGACATGGTCGACACGCTCGAGCGAATGAACGTGGGGATCCTGTTTGCCATCGGTGGGGACGGCACCTTGCGAGGAGCCCACGGCATTTCCGAAGAAATCGGCCGACGGGGGTTGAAGATCGGGGTCATCGGCGTGCCCAAGACGATCGACAACGATATTTCGTACGTGGAAAAGTCCTTCGGGTTCGAGACAGCCGTGTCCGAGGCAGCCACAGCGATCTACTCGGCCCACGCAGAGGCCGAGGGGGCGAGGAACGGTATCGGCCTCGTGAAGCTGATGGGCCGGGAGTCCGGCTTTATCGCAGCCCACGCGGCCCTGGCCATCAGCGATGTCAACTTCTGCCTCGTGCCCGAGGTCCGCTTCTCCCTCGACGCCTTCCTCGAGGCTTTGCGCCTGCGCCTGGAAAAGCGGGGCCACGCGGTCATCGTGGTGGGCGAGGGGGCCGGCCAGGACCTGTTGAAGGCAACGGGGGAACAGGATGCCTCCGGAAACATTCGCCTGGGTGACATCGGCACCTTTCTGCGGGACAAGATCAATGGATATTTCAAGAAGATCGGCATGGAGGCGAACCTGAAGTACATCGACCCCAGCTACACGATCCGGAGTATGCCTGCCAACCCCCACGATTCCGTGTTTTGCCTCCTTCTGGGCCACAACGCGGTGCATGCGGGGATGACCGGCAGGACGGACATGCTGGTGAGCAACTGGAGACGGGAATTCACGCACGTTCCGATTCCCCTTGCCGTGTCCGAACCGAAACAGATCGACCCAAAGGGCAGGCTGTGGAGCAACGTACTCGCGAGCACGGGACAACCACTGGACATGTCGTGAAGCCGCAAAACCAAGTGGAATCGGCATAGCGCCTTTAGCGAAGGTCTGGAGGGGCCCTCCCCTCAACAAAGGAGCCAGGTGGCCATGATGAAATCACGCACAGCAATCGTTGCTCTTCTCGTTTTTTGCCTCTTCTTCGGTGCCTGCGGGAAGTCGAAACAGGATAGCCAGGATCTTCGCCCCCCCCAACCTGAACCGCTGCGGATCGGTATGAATCCCAACTCGCCTCCCATGATCTTCATGCTGGACGGGAGGTACGCAGGCGTAGAGGCGGATTTTGCCCGCCTCCTCGCACGGAAGTTCGGTCGGTCCGTGTATTTTCTGCCCATGGGTTGGGAGCAGCTCATCCCTGCGCTCATGGAAGGAAAGGTAGATCTGATCATGTCCGGCATGACGGCTACGCTGGCCAGGCAGATGCGCATCCGCTTCACCGACTCTTACTTCTCGGCGAGGCTCGTGGTCGCCATGCGTGCCGAAGATGCGAACAAGTACGACTCCCGTGAAAAAATTCTGAAGACTCCAGGGAATGTCGGTGTGATCCCCGGGACGACAGGAGACGCATTCGTTCAGAAGAGCCTCGCCAACGCGAGAAGGGTCGCGATCGCCGAGGTTGGTCATGCGGCCCAGGAGCTCAAGAACAAGAGGATCGACCTCTTCATGTCTGACGGGCCCGGTATCGTCTGGCTCGTCTCAGAAAACGAGGCAGAGCTAGCCGGCTTCTGGGAGGGCTTCAGCGAAGAGCCTCTCGCCTGGGGGGTGAGGCGGGATGACGAGGAGTTGTTGAACTCGGTCAACAGCATTCTGGCGACATGGAAGACCGACGGGACCGTGGACAAGGTCCTGACGCGATGGCTCCCGTACCTGGAACGGATCAAATAGCTCGGCACATGATCGAGGACGAGGACGAAATAGGCGCAAACAGTGGATGGCAGATGAATTGCCGGGAATTGGGACAGAACTCATGAGACCCCCTACCAGGTTTGTTGTGGCCTGTGTTTTTATTCCCCTGCTGATCGTCAACTGGGCCGTTGCACAGGAAAATCCCGCAGTCGAGATCATCCGGAGCAAGGTCGAGCAGCTTGAGGCCACCGGGGAGTTGACGGTCCGGGGGCAAGAGATCGCATCCCGAACGGTCCTGCCGGACATCTATGAGGCGCACGGCTTCCGGCCGGCCTGGACCGATCCGCAGAACGTCGAGGGTCTGCTCCATGCCGTCACCGGGATCGAGGAGGATGGACTCGACCCAGGAGACTACCACCTGGGAGTACTTCGAGAGCTGTTTGCGGAGGAGAGGGCAGGGGAAACCCCTGATCCTGTCTTGTCGGCCGATCTGGACCTGTTGCTCACGGACAGCCTCGTCCGGCTGGGATACCACCTCAGTTTCGGCAAGGTCGACCCTGAGAACCTGGATCCCCACTGGAATCTCGCCCGGGAGATCGACGACCGTAATCCCGCGGTCGTGATCCAGGCGCTGCTTGATTCCGGTTCCCTTGCAGGCAGGCTCGAAGCACTCCGGAACCCGCACGTCATCTTTGAGCGCTTGAAATCCGCACTCGCAAGATACAGGGCCATCGAGGCGGCCGGGGGATGGAAGCCCGTACCTCCCGGACCGAACCTTGAGAGAGGCATGAGGGATGCGCGTGTGCCTCTGTTGCGTGAACGACTGTCCATGACCGGAGACCTGGCGAGTGAGGCGTCGGATTCGACTCGCTTCGACCGGGAACTCGAACAAGCGGTCTCCCGTTTCCAGGAGCGACACGGATTGACCCCTGACGGGATCGTGGGCCCCGGAACAGTTGAGGCCGCGAACGTGACGGTGGAAGCTCGAATCGATCAAATCCGGGTGAACCTGGAGCGTGCCCGGTGGATCTTCCATGCAGTGCACGGGAAGTTCGTGCTCGTCGACATAGCGGGCTTCGAGGTGGAGATTCGCCAGGAGGATGGGTTGATCTGGACCTGCCGGGCACAGGTCGGCAAGCCGTATCGCGAGACCCCCGTCTTCCGGTCCGACATCAAGTACCTGGTCTTCTGTCCCACCTGGACCATCCCACCGGGTATCCTGGAAAAAGACACCCTGCCGGCCGTGAAAAGGGACCCCGATTATCTGACGCAGCGAAACATCAACGCCATCGATCGTAACGGCAATGTGGTGGATCAGGCCTCGATCGACTGGTCAAAGTACTCCGCCGGAGACCTCCCTTACACGCTTCGGCAAGAGCCGGGGCCGAACAACGCCCTGGGCCAGATCAAGTTCATCTTTCCCAACCCGCACTTCGTCTACCTGCACGACACGCCGAGCAGGTCGCTGTTCGATCAAACCGATCGCGCCTTCAGTTCGGGCTGTATCCGTGTCGAGAAGCCTTTCGAACTGGCAGAGTTGTTGCTGAACGACCCGGAGAAGTGGAACCGGGAAGAGATCAAGAAGGCGATCGAATCCGGGAAGACACGTACGGTCTTCCTGCCCGAACCGATTCCGGTGCTTCTGCTCTACTGGACGGTTGAGGTGTCCCCAGGCGGAGAAGTGTACTTCAAGAAAGACATCTACGGGCGGGACGAGGCCGTTCTGGAGGGATTGAACGGGGAATTCAGGTTCAGGAAGCGACCGACCGCGGGCCGAGCCACTCTCTAACGAATGCGGAATGGGGGAGTGACCCCGCGACCGCTCCCCAGCCTTTCTAGCCTGCTCGCTGGTGCGCGGGTGCGGAAGCGGGCGCGGGACCTGACCCCTAGCGTGCCAGGGGAATCTGCGCGGACAGCTCGGAATCGATGATCAGATCGAGCTTGTTCTCTATCTGGAAGTATCGAAGCACCTTCTTCTCCGGTAGCACTTTCCTGAATCTCTTGGCATATTTCTCTTGCAGCTTGAGCGTGTGCTTCTTGATCGACATCCACTCCTGGTGCATTTCCTTTGCCTTCTGGTTTGTCATGCTCTCGTACACGTAGTTCTTGGCGAAATCGCTGATCAGGGCCACTTCGCGGTCGCCCAGTTTCTTCATTTCCACCCAGTATTCGTCGTACACCGGCCAGAACGCGTTGCTCTCATCATCGGTCAACTCCATGTTCAGGGCAACAATGGCCTTTCTCTTTATCTGTATGATCTCCCGCGTCAGGTTGAGATCTTCCGTGACCTTCCGGGATACTTGGTCGGATGAGGCCTGCGCGGAAACCGCGGCCGGGGCGCTCATGAGCAGGCCAAGGACCAACGCAATCGCCAAAAAAGTCGAAATTCCCTTCGCGCTTTTCATCATCTCCTACTTCTCCTTTCTGTTCGGATTGTCTTCACGCTTTTTTTCGCTTCTTTACGCTTCTTTCGCAAAACCGGAACGCAACACCGGAATCTCATTTCTGGGTCTGATGCCGAAAACCCACAATATGGTTCATTCCACACCCAAGGGGCTATGTCAGCCTCCCAAGGCGCTTGAAACTTGTCCCCGAGGAGACAGCACTGCTAGAAGAACTGCTGGAACATAATTCGTATCCGATGATCCTGTTGATTCGGTACGTGCGGGCCGCCCGGGTCGGCGGCCTCGAGGCCGCGGGTCAGGAGGCTGTAGTCGGTCGCAATCTTCTGGTTGTTGCCGTGAAGATAGAGATTGAGGCCCACCGTGTATTGCTGAAGGTACTTCTCGACGGCCGTTCCGTTACAGGTCTCGACGAGCCCGAGTCCTGTCTGGAGAGAGGCCTCCTTGTCGTTGTCGTGGATCCTTTCCAGATAGGCCCACTTGAAGACGACCTCAAACCTATCCGGCAACAGGAAATAGCCCAAGTTGATCCGGCCGCCCAGCCGCTCAAAGTCGTTGCTGTTGTCCGGGAGGTCTCCCAGCTGGTCGAAGTTTTCGTTGGCGAATTCCAGGTCCGCGGAGAAGCCCCGGTAGCGGAAATGGGCTGCCAGATTGAAGCCGTAGTCCTGAATGTCGTACAGGTCCACCACCTACTCCTCGGTGACACTGTCGTACATCAGGTCGGCCTGGTCCCTATAATAATATGTAGAAAAGAGGAAAGCGGCCTTGGGCCTCTGGCTCGTCGGCAGATCTCCCTGCACGGTCAAGCTCGTCTCACCAAACGGGGCATAGGCGAGTCGCAGCGAGTAGAGCATGTCGTCGGTGTCGTTGGCGAAGCCCTGGGTGTCCCGGCCGTTGAAGACACCCGCCCAGTACTGGAAAAGCGGAACGCCGCGGAACCCGGGCACGGGTACGTCTCCCTCGAGGTAGACGCCCTGGGATCGGTACAGGGTCATCCCCCCGATCGGGTAGAGAGTCCCTTCGAGGACATGACCCGAGACCGGGAAGAGCGCATTCCCGCCGGGCCAGAATCGACCGATCGGGTCGCCGAAGACATCCTGTGCCTTGCCGTCCGAATCGGTCTCACCCGTGAAGATCGTCCTCTCCACGCCATTCTGGGCGAAGCCGGACTGCCAGAACTCCAGCCCGTAGGGGATCTTGCCCCGGCCGAGCCAGATACGGAACACGTCGAACCTCTGCCACCGAACGTAGGCGTCAAGTAGGTTCACCTTGGCCTGGGGCTCCAACTGGACTTGAAAAAAATAGTACCAGTCCCTGTTCGGGGCATTCCCGTCGGCGAAGAGGCGGGCCCTGCGCAGGAAGAAGTTGCTCCAGTCGTGTTCCGCGTTGCTCAGGATACAGTCGTCGAATATGCCGTAGGTGTAACGGAACTGAAAACCGAGGCGGAGCCGGAGGTAGTAGAGGTGTTCGTCCTGTTTGTCGACGATACGAAATCCATCTTCCCACCGGACGGTTACCCCGCTCTCCGCGGCACCGGGGCCGGCCGTGAGGGCCAGAAGCCCCAGCGCGGCCGTAAGACCGAGAAAGATCCTCTTCCAAAGCCGGCTTCCAATCATTCCAGCACCTGAACCAGGGTGAGATCGTGGACTGCTTCGAGGATTTGGAGACAATGAATGTAGAAGGGATGGGAAGGTTTGTCAAGGAAGACGGGCCCTTACGGAGAATCCTTGGTCGTAGGGGGAATGACAGGTGTAGTCAAGGAACAACGGATCCTACGGAGACTCCTCCTCTTCGTCCTGCTTGGGGAGGACCGGTTCCACGAGTTCTACAGGGAGCAAGACCGTGTTCTTCATGATTTCCAGCAGCCGGGACCCGACCGCCGTGGCGGAAAGCATGGTGACGTCCGGGTCCTTCCAATCTCCGGCGATCCTTACCGGGACCGTGAGAAGCTTGCCCCCCATGATGTTCTTTACAATGGGGGTTTTTTCAATAATGAAATCCAACGTTCTCAGGGGGGCCACAATGAGCTTGAGATCTACTTTTTTGTCCATCAGGTGGACGGTTCCGTCCCCGACGATCCCCACAGTGGGTCCGCTCAAGACGGTCTCGTTCAGAAGGAGGTTGCCATCCTGAAGGTCTGCCTTGATCGTCAGCGAATCGTAGGGCAACTGGTCACTCGCCAGGTCAGGCACCTTGCCCCGGAGAATCTCGGTTACGTTAAGCAAACTGAAAACCTTCGACAAAACGGGATCCTGGAGGATGTTTCCGTTCCGGGCGGACAATTCCATGTTTCCTTGCAGGGCTCGAACCAGGGCGTCCCCCCTTGCTTTCCCCGTGATATTACCGGTCAGGTCGAATTGGCCGGTCACCTGGCGCTCCGTGTCCGAGAGGCAGGGGAAGGTGGGCTCGAGATCCCCATCCTTCGCGATCAGCCTGAAATCGAGCTCAATATCCTCCCCGTCCAGGTTGACGGCTCCCAGTGTCGAGATGCCGCATATGTCGGCTTCGGTGACCGCAACGCGCAGGTCGTCCTGAGTGAAGGTGACGCTTGCGTGGAGAGGCCTCCAGGTGAACGGTTCGTAGGTGAAGGCTTCCGTCCTGCAGCGAACCGTACCCTCAATCCGCGGCCATGAGGAAGGGGCTTCCTCGTCAACGGGTTCTTCGGTCTTTGCCCTGTCGATGACTCTCTCTATCGTGTCCCAGGCGATTTCCTCGGAGGCAAGATCCATGTCGAGCTGGATGCCTTCCGGTTCGAAACTCATATCGCCTTGCAGGGAAAAGTGTGACTCCTCCAGGATGAAATGGGCAGGATCGACTCTGATTCCCTTTTCCGACGCATCCAGGCTGAGTCCCTCTACCCTGATGGGGGCCATCCAGCTGTAGGGGATGGTGAAGTCTTCTGCTTCGAGGTGGCCCTGTGCCTTGGAAAAGGCCGGCTTGTCCAGCCGGATGTTCAGCATGAAATCCCCTTTCATGCTGAGGTCCGGGGCCACGTTGCTGACGAGGACCTTGTCCAGGGTCGAGGAAGTCAGGTTTCCGGTGAACCTCAAGCCCAGAGAACGCCCCGTTCGGGTGATCGAAAAGGTGGCGCGGGAGTTCTGGTCCTGGATGGAAAGCCCGTTGAGCGTGAATGTCTGAGGACCCTGGACAAGATCGATCGAGGCCTTCGCCCCCTTGGGGAACATGAAATCCCCTTTAAAGGAAGTTTCGCCCTCCCTGTTCCACACCAGCTTCGCATTGGCCAGAGGAAAGGGGGTCCGGAGATCCAGAGTGGGCGGCAGGTGGACGATGTCGTCGGCAACCCATTGAAAGGATTCCGATCCGATGGTCCCGTTCATATCGACGTCGGCCTTGCTGAGGCCCCTCAGGTACCCGTAGAGAATGCCCGACGCAACGATCGGGGCGTCCAGTAGGCGGGCCTTCACGTCGTTGAAGAAGAGCTCTTCCGGGGTGGCCCTGAGCCTGCCCGATGCGATCGGAACCGGTTTGGGGCAGAGGCGCGTGTCAACGATCAGGTTTTCCACCGTCGCTTCCGCCTCGAAGTCCCAGTCCGCGGGCCGGGTAGCCGGCCCGTCGAGACGCAGTCTCTTGAGCTCGATCCGTCCCTTCACGTCCCTGAACACCTCCAGGCCCTTACGAATCGATTCATAGGACACGAGCCATGGATAGATTTCGTCCATGAGAAGCCTAAGCTGTCCGGATTCGATCTCGAGGCGTGGGGGGTCTTCGAAGCCAACGCGACAGGTGAGCCCTGAAAAGGAGGAACCCCCCAGGGTGCCGCTCATGTTCCTGACCGCGATCGAATTCGTTTCATAAAAGACCTCCCCCCCCTCGATCCGGATCGAGTACGGGATCCTTTGGTAACCGACAGACATAGAGCACTGAGAAATGTCCACCTCCGCGTGGATGGACTTAAGATTCTCCCCCAGGGTCAACCTCCCGAGGACGCGGCCATCGATATTCGCCACCAAGGCCAGCTCCCTGACGAATGTCCCGGCCTTGACCACTCGCATGAGTATCGGTCGGACCTCGGCTATGTCTGCATCCACCGCAATGTCCAGGTGAAAGGGGGCGTCATTGCTTTCGAGCCCCACTCGCAGATTGCCGTCGTGTGCCTGGGAGTTCCCGAGCCGGGCCTTCAGTTTTTTCCCCTCCAGGATGCCCTGCGAGATAACCACGTCGCCTACGACTTCTGCCGGGTCCAGATCGACCCCCCTGATGTGGATCTTTCCGTCCTCGATCCGCCCCTCTATACGATATGCCTCGCGCGCCCCCAGCTTATCGAGGGTAGGTGACTGGCTCCGGAAGGTGATGACAGGGATTTCACCGCCCCGGACGTAGTCGAAGATATCCCGCACGACCCGAATGTCTCCCCCCAGGCACAGGGCGACCTTCCGGGCCGCATCCACATCCATGTCCCTTGCCTCCAGATCCAGACGGACGTCGGGTGCGGCCTTGTCCATCGAGAACTTCCCGGACATGCTGAGCCGGGGAGAGTCCAGTTTCAACTGATCGAGAGATAGCTCGGTCTTGTCCTCTTCGATCGCAAAGGTGATCCCCAGGTTTTCGACCTGAAGGACCGACTTTTCGTCCTGCCGGCTGAGGGTCATCTGAGGAATGGAGGTCTTCACCTCTCCGTGAAACTTGCGCAGGCCATCCGTCTGAACATCTGCGCGCAGGTACAGGGTCGACTCAGAGCAGGTTATGCCTGCATCCGGAAAGAAATGATCGGCAAGCAGGTGAGGCTGAAATCGCGAGAGTTCGATTCGACCGCCACCGTTCAGGCTTCTTGCGTCCAGACGTCCATCGATGGAGAGGTCTTGCCAGAGATTCGAACGGCAGGTGATGTGAACCTCCGGGCCTCCCGGCGGAAGGAGCACATTCGCATCGAGATCCTCGATGTGGAAGACCGCCTGTCCCTCATCGACGAGATCGAGCCTTCCTTTTTGCAGTTCAACCTCCAGGTCCGGCACCTTCGAGGCCAGGACTTCGAACAGGGAGGCCGCCCTGTTTTCGAGGGTTCGAGAGGGATCCGACTCGGTCTTCTTTTTTCCCAGGCCCTGCAACTTGGCCAGGTCGAGTTGGAACGCAGGCTGTTTGATCAGAAGCTTCCCGATGTGCACTTTCCCCCTGAAGAGGGGAAGAATCCGCGGGTACACCTGCAGGGATTCGATCGTACCTCGACCCGTCTCCGGGATCGTTATGCTTGCCCCATGGACGACTACGCCCGGCCTTGGAAACAGCAAGATCCCCAGCCGATCAAAGTCCAGGGCGCCGCCGACCGCCTTGGATAATTCGCTCCTGATTCGTGTCTTTATCGGTTCGCGACTGATCGCCCTGGGCGCTACAACCGCAAGGGTGAACAACAGGGCCAGCAGAATGACCCCCAGTCCTCCGGCGACCCAGAGAAGTAATCTTCTATATCTCTTCACGAGTTGCTGCCATCACGTATACGGTTGAGGCTCGCGGCGGAGCCGTTACGGTTTTGAATTTCCAGAAGTCTATCAGGAATCAGTGCCTGGCGTAAATCACCGCCAAGGACAGGGGACAGGGATCGGGGATCAGGGGTCAGGCCTCGCCGCCCCCGCCTAAGAATTGCGGGGACAGGATCCAGCGGGAATTCCTCAGCACCACGCACTGTCATCCTCGCGAAAGCGGGGATCCAGGTTGGGCGGGGGGAATGGGAGCGACCCCAGCCACGGACATGGCAAGGGGGGTGATAGCCCCCGCGGCAATCCCCCGATTACCAGAGCAGTTGAGGCTGGGAGATTGCTTCGCTTCGCTCACAATACTCGCTTCTTGAGCACATCGCGCTGGATCCAGCCCGTGCCCCTGCCCGATCGACGATTTTACTCATTGACAGAAAAAAGGTGTCAGGAACCTTTTTCCAGTCCCAGACATTTGGTATAAAGAGGCACTTACCCGTGTCCGCCAACAAGAGCCAATCCCCTCGTTTATTACGGGTCGTCCGGGAGGGGCGGCCCCCGGAGGTTTCCATGAGAGTCTGCTCATATCGTGCGAAAGTCCCCACAAGGCCATTCGTGGTCATGTTGCTGGTCCTGCTTTCGATTCCTCTTCTATTCCTGCCGGACGATGCACCGGCCCAGCAGAAGCGGAGGCTGCCCGTTGTTCGAATCGGCTTCGTGATGGACGGCCCCTCGGACCGCCTGAAGCAAACGCGGGCCCAGTTCGAGAAGGAAATCACTGACCTGCTCGGCGGGGAGTTTGACGTCCGCTTCCCGGAGACGAAGCAGATCATGGGAAACTGGACGGAGAAAGCGGTGAGTGACGGAATCAACCGCCTTCTGGCCGATCCGGGGGTGGACATGGTGATCGCTCTCGGGGTGCTCGCATCCAATGACGCGGCCATTCGGGGAGACCTGCCGAAGCCGGTGCTGGCGCCGATCGTTCTGGACGTGGACCTTCAGGGACTGCCCCAGAAGGATGGGGCCAGCGGTGTGAAGAATCTGAGCTACACAGCGCTCCCGAATCCCTTCCGCAGTGATCTGGAGATGTTCCAGAGGATCGTGCCCTTCAAGAAGCTTGCCCTCCTGACGGCTCCCTACTACGGGGGGACAACCCTGCAGGAGTTCCAGCAACGGTTTTCACAGGTTGTGAAGGATCTGGGGCTGGAGTTGCAGAGGATTTACGTGGGGGAGTCTGCAAGGGAAGCCCTCGCCAAGCTCGAACCGGACGTGGAAGCGGTCTACCTGCCACCGCTCCAGCACCTGTCGGCCGAAGAACACGACCGTCTGATCAAGGGACTCATCGGCTGCAAGTTGCCGAGCTTCTCCCACAGGGGAAGGTGGGAAGTGGAAAGGGGTGCTTTTGCCGGTCTCGCCACAGAGGAGACTTCTTCAAGGCTGGCCAGGCGGACGGCGCTCAACATCCAGCGGATCCTGCTCGGTGAAGATGCCGGGACCCTTTCCTATGCCTTCCCGGCCAGGGAACGGCTCACCATCAACATGGCCACGGCCCGTGCCATCGGGGTGTATCCGCCCTTCAGCGTGCTCGGGGAGGCGGAGCTGTTGGATGAGGAAGTGGTGGAGATCAAGACGCGACGCACCCTTGCAGGTACCGTTCAGGAGGCGATTGCGGCCAACCTCGACTTGGCTGCCCAGGACCGCACCGTGGCTGCCGGTGAGCAGGAGGTGAAGGGGGCTCGATCCGGCCTCCTGCCCCAGGTCGAGGTGTCCGCCCTCGGCCTCATCATCGACGACGACAGGGCCGAGGCGAGCTTCGGGTCCCAGGCCGAGCAAACCGTTACAGGCACAGCCTCCCTGTCGCAGGTGATCTATGCAGACCCTGCCTGGGCGAACCTGTCGATACAGAAGCACCTCCAGACCGCCCGAGAAGAAGAGCGTGAAGCGGTCCGGCTGGATATCACCCTGGAGTCGGCAACCAACTACCTCGACGTGCTCCGGGCAAAGGCCGTGGAGCGCATCGAGAAGCAGAACCTCAACCTCACCCGATCCAACCTGGAGCTGGCAAGGGTGCGCCAGTCCGTTGGGATCTCGGGCCCTGCCGAGGTCTACCGCTGGGAGAGCGCGATCGCGAACAGCCGCCAGGTGTTATTGCAGGCCACCTCCCGGAGGCAGCAGGCAGAGCGGGCCCTCAACCGGTTGCTGAACAGGCCCCTGAACGAGCTGTTTACCACGGAAGATGTGGGCCTGAAGGATCCGATCCTGATGACCAGCGACGAACGGTTCAGCAAGTCCGTGAACAACCCGTGGGCCCTGGCGGTGTTTAGTTCGTTCATGGTCAAGGAAGGCCTGGCCAACTCGGTCGAGCAGCGGGCCCTCGACGCGGCCATCGCCGCACAGGAGAGGCTGCTGGCCTCTGCGAAAAGATCCTTCTGGGTCCCCACCGCTGCACTTTCAGGGGAGGTGACCCAGTTCCTTGCCGAGGAGGGTGCAGGCAAGGAACCCATAACCATCCCCGGCTTTCCAGGGGGGGCTTCGCTCCCCAGGGCGGACGACACCGACTGGGGCGTGGGGGTCAGCGTCTCCCTGCCCCTGTTCGAAGGGGGGCTTCGCTTCGCCGACAAGAAGCGCGCCATCGAGGAGCTCGCGCGCCTGCGGATCGAGCGGCAGTCCACCCGGGAGCGGATCGCCCTGGCGATCGAGACAGCCGTTCTCAGGATTCAGGCCTCCTACCCGAGCATCGACCTTTCCAGCGACGCCAGAAAGACCTCGCTCAAAAACCTGGAACTCGTGCAGGACTCCTATTCTTTGGGCGTCGTTTCGGTGATCGACTTGATCGATGCCCAGACCTCGGCACTGGTCTCCTCCCAAGTCGCTGCGAACGCGGTCTACGATTTTCTGATCGACCTGATGGAGATGGAGCGGGCCGCGAACGACTTCGACTTCTTCAAGACGCCCGATGAGCGGGCCGCTTGGTTCAACAGGGTGGAGGAATATTTCCGGGAGAACGAGGCCATGCGGCCTGCGCCCTACTGCACCCCGGAAGAGTACCTGGAGAGGAAGGGGGGGAGAAAGGAAGAATGACCGTCTTGATTGGCGGGGCCTCCCCCGCCCGCACCCCCTCCCGCGCCCGCGCACCCGGAAAAGGCTATCTTGGACCTTATGGCCGGAAAGTGGATCCAATACTCTTGAGGGGTTCCAGGCATTCAACGTTGGAGCAAGTCCGGATATTGCGAGCGTTAGCGAAGCAATCTCCCAGCCTCACAGGTAAGCAAACGAGAAGCTTGGAGATTGCTTCGGTCGCCTTCGCTCCCTCGCAATGTCCGCAATCTAAGTGACCACACTTAAGTGTATATGTACTTAGCGTTATGTTTGGTACTGGATACCAGAGGGGTGAAGGAAAATGCTTCCGACTTGTCGAATGAAGATTCTGTTGGCTGCCGTTCTATGGGGCATTCTTTTGCCGGCCTGTGAAAGCGAGGAACCGGTGCGGGAACCGATCATCCGGCCTGTTCGCACCCAGCAGGTCTTTTCGACCGGCGGAACCCGGGTTCGGACCTTCTCCGGAACGGCTCAGGCGGGCCTCGAGTCACGGTTGAGCTTTCGGGTGCCCGGGAAGGTGCAGCTTCTCAACGTCAATGTGGGAGACCACGTCAAGGCAGGGGACCTGATCGCCGAGTTGGACCCGATGGACTACCGGCTTCAGGTCGAAGAGACCGAGGCCTCCCGCGAGAGGGCTCGGGCGGATCTGCGGAATGCCGAGGCGAAGTACGCGCGCGTGCGGGCCTTGTACGAAAACCGGAACGCATCCCGGGACGATCTGGATGCGGCCCGGGCAGGCGCCGAATCAGCAAGAGCGCAGGTCCATTCGATCGAGAAGCGACTCGAGCTGGTCGGCTCGCAACTGCGCTACACCCGCCTGAAGGCAGCAACGGACGGGGCCATCGCCGAGGTGGGCGTAGAGGTGAACGAGAACGTCCAGGCAGGCCAGACGGTCGTTCTTCTCACTTCCGGCGCCAGGCCCGAGGTCAAGGTGGGCATGCCCGAGAGTCTGATCGCTCAGGTCGAGGCCGGAGGCAAGGTGAGCGTGACCTTTGATTCAAGCCCGGGGGCGACCTTCACCGCGGCGATTACCGAGGTGGGTGTGGTGACAGGTATGAGCACGACCTATCCGGTCACGGTCAGGCTCGAAGAGGCGGATCCTGACGTGCGTCCCGGCATGGCTGCGGAGGTGGCCTTCCGTTTCGGGTCTCCTGACGACAGGAAACGCTTTCTCGTGCCGCCGGTGGCCGTGGCCGAGGACCGAAAGGGCCGCTTCGTTTTCATAGTGGAACAAGGCTCGGAAGGCTTCGGGGTGACACGTCGCAGGCCGGTGACGGTGGGGGAACTCAGGGAGGAGGGGATCGAGATTCTCGAAGGTGTTTCGGATGGCGATCTCCTGGTGATCGCGGGTATCAGTAAGATCGTGGACGGGATGAAGGTAAGACTCCTTCCCGAGAGGAGCACCGGCCGATGAGCATAACCAAGGCGGCACTCGACAACAATCGGGTCACGGCGGTCGCCCTCCTGGTCATCCTCATCGTCGGGCTGGGCGCCTACCGGGATATGCCCCAGAGCGAGGACCCGGGCTTCATTATCCGGGTCGCCCTCGTGATCACCTATTTCCCGGGTGCAAGCCCGGAACGGGTGGAACAGCTCGTCACCGACAGGCTCGAGGAGGCGATACAGGAGATCCCGGAACTGGAATATATCTCCAGCGAGTCCAAGACCGGCGTTTCCGTCATCTACGTGCATATCCTGGAGAGCTACACGGAGATGCGCCCCATATACGATGACCTGAGGCGCAAGGTCGACAGGGTCAGGCCCGACCTCCCTGACGGAGTGATCGGTCCGATCGTGAATGACGAATTCGGTGACGTCTTCGGGATCATCGTCGCTCTGACCGGAGAGGGCTACACCTACGCGGAACTGAAAGAGGTGGCGGACGATGTCCGCAACGAGCTTCTCCTGCTGAGCGAAACGGCGAAGGTGGAGATTCAGGGGGCCCAGGAGGAGCGGGTGTTCGTCGAGTACAACAACGCGCAGCTCGCCGAATTCCGCCTGTCCCCGCTGCAGCTTGCCCAGATCCTCGACACGCACAACATCATCATCCCCGGGGGGGACGTGACGACGGCGGCGGAGCGCATCGTGCTCGAGCCGACGGGCAATTTCGAGTCCGTGGAGGATCTCCGCCGGTCCGTCATCAAGCTCCCGGGCCGTCAGGATCTGCTCTACCTTGAAGACCTGGCGAACGTCTACCGGGGCTACATTGATCCCCCGGAGTCGATGATGCGCTACAGCGGTACGCCGTGCCTCGGGCTGGCCGTCAGTCTGCGCGAGGGCGGGAATGTCCTCACCCTGGGAAAGCAGGTCACGGCCGTTATCGATAGAATGCAGGAAGTCTACCCGATCGGGATCGAGTTCGACATCGTGGCCTTCCAGCCGGAACATGTGGAGCGGAAGGTCCACGCTTTCGTGAGGAACTTGCTGCAGGCCGTCGCCATCGTGCTGGGTGTGTTGCTCGTCACGCTTGGGATACGCACCGGCCTCGTGGTGGCCCCGTTGATCCCCATGACCATGATCATGAGCCTGCTCGTCATGTCGGCCCTGGACATCGGGATCGACCAGATGTCTCTGGCCGCCCTGATCATCGCCCTGGGCATGCTCGTGGACAACGCGATTGTCATGTCCGAATCGATCATGGTGCAGATTTCAGAGGGCAAGAGCCCTGTGAAGGCCGCCATCGATTCCGGGACCGAGCTGCGGATCCCCCTTCTGACGTCGTCTCTGACAACGGCGGCCGCCTTCCTGCCGATCTATCTCGCCGAGTCGAACACGGGTGAGTACACGGCGCCCCTCTTCAAGGTGGTCACGATCGCGCTCCTCTGTTCCTGGGTGCTCTCCCTGACCATGACTCCTCTGATGTGTGCCACCTTCCTCAGGAAGAAGGCAAGCCCGGAGGGGGGGCGCTACCAGTCCAGGTTCTACAGATCCTACCGGACGCTCCTCTTGCTGGGCCTTCGGCATCGGTTCATCGCCCTTGGCCTGACCCTGGCGATCTTCCTGGTCGCCATGCAGGGGTTTCGCCTGATACCGAATATCTTCTTCCCTCCAAACGACAAGGCAATCCTCAAGGCCGAATTCGAGTTGCCCATGGGCACTCCGATAGAGAACACGCAGGCCGTCGTGAAGGAGATCGAGGCATTCATGCAGGAAGATCTGGTCGTGAATCCGGACCGTCCCGAAGGAATCGTGGACTGGGCCACCTTCATCGGCCAGGGCGCTCCCAGGTTCGTGCTCAATTTCAACCCGGAGCAGGCAAAGCCCGAATACGCCGTGATGATCGTGAATGCGACATCGGTTCGTGCCATCCAGGAGACGATCATCCCGAGGATGGAGGCCTTCAGCTTCGAGAACTACCCGGACCTCTCGTCCACGATCATGTTGCTGCCTTCCGGCCCGCCGCCAACTGCGCCGGTCGAGGCACGGATCTCAGGCAAGGATCCGGATGTGCTCTTCCAGATCGCTGAAGAGGTCAAGGCGAAGCTCGCATCCATCCCGGGCACCCGGAACATCAAGGACGACTGGGGCCTGCGGACCAAGAAGCTTCGGGTGAACGTGAACCAGCCGAGAGCGAGGCGCGCGGGACTGACCAACGCGGACGTTGCCCTGTCGCTCCAGACGGTGTTGAGCGGGTACGAATCCACCCAGTACCGGGAAGAGGACGAGGTGATCCCGATCATCTTGCGGTCCGCGGACGCGGATCGGAAGGACGTCGGGAAGCTCGACGGCCTGAACATCTACGTGCAGTCCACCGGTCAGTCCGTGCCCCTCAAACAGGTGGCCGACGTGGAGGTGGTCTGGCAGCCTTCAAAGATCTTTCGCCGGGACAGACTCAAGACCATCACCGTGGAGTGTGACGTCACGCCGTACACAACGCCCATTGCGGTGAGCAATGATCTGGATGCCTGGCTGCAAGGCGAGAGCGCCGGCTGGGAGGCAAGCTACAAGTACCAGCTGGGAGGGGAGCTGGAGAGATCGGTCAAGGGAAACCAGTCGATCGCGGAGAAGGTGCCCGTGGCGGGCTTCATCATCCTGTTCCTGCTCGTGGCTCAGTTCAACTCCATTCGCAGGCCGCTGATCATCCTGTTCACCATCCCACTCGGGTTGGTTGGTGTGGTGGTCGGACTGATCGTCGCTAAATCCTACTTCGGATTCATGACCCTCCTGGGAATCATCTCCCTGTCCGGAATCGTTATCAACAACGCGATCGTGCTCTTGGACCGAATCCGGATCGAGATCGACGAGAACGGGCTCGAGCCCGCACAGGCCGTGCTGGAGGCGGCCCAGCGCCGCCTGCGGCCCATCCTGCTCACGACCCTGACCACGATTGGGGGTCTACTGCCTTTATGGTTTGGCGGCGGGCCCATGTGGGAGCCCATGGCCATCTCGATCATCTTTGGGCTGCTGTTCTCAACGGCACTGACCCTCGGCCTGGTACCTGTGCTGTACTCCCTCTTCTTCCGCGTCAGCTTCCGCGATTTCCAGTACTAGCTGGGTCTGCTGGAAATATTGCTGGGTTCCAGGCGAGTGTTGCCGGTTGGAGCTTTCCTGGGTTCCGTCTCCGAGTTGCTTGGGCTCCGTGTTCCGGCAACGTAGTCCCTCGTCCCCTGCAGCTGGACCTGGGCGCCGGAGGCGTGTGCCCGGGCTCGACTCAGGGGACTCGGGAAACCTCCACGAGTCGCCCGGCACAAATCTCCGACGGAACCCAGGAAAGCTCCAATGCGCTCAGACTTCACTCGAGGAACCTACCAGCGATCGCCGGTTGGCCCACTTGTAGCACAGGAATCCAGGTTTGAGGGCGCGGCCCGCGGAAGGGCGAAGCCCCAAGGCCCCACCCCGCCCAAGGAGAGATAGGTCTAAGTAACCTTGTGGATATTGAGAAGGAACTAGAGCGACCGAAGCAATCCTCGTGCATCCTCCTGGCTCTTTGAGGTTGTCGAAGATCATCTCTTTGCGCAGGCTGTCGAGAAATGGTCAGATGCAAGGCGCGCGAAGCTTGCCCCCGCGAAGGCGGGGGTCCATGTAATCATGAGGCGTACATCGAACGCCGCGATGACGAAGGGCGAGCGCAACGCCGCAGGTGACCGTTTATCGGCAGCCTGCTAGCCGCCTGCGATGGCGGCCAGTACATCCCCGTAGCTCTTGTGGCACTTGGTGTAGCAATCCCGGGCCATCAGATCTTGCCGCAACCTCGTGATATTCAGGTAGCCGGACAGGTCCACCTGGGCCACCTCGGCCGGGTCGAGAGCGGAGAGCAGGCTGAAGTCGGCGAGCGTGAGTTCCCCCCCTGCCAGGTATCTTCGCTCCTTCAACGGGGCGTCTACGACGGGCAGGAACCGCTCGAGGAACGAGAGCCCTTCGGTGACGGCATGTTCGTCCACCTCCTGGTTCAAGAAGGGTGCGAAGACCCGGTTGAACAGAACGCGGCCCAACGCCGTCCCGATGTGATGGGACACGAAGTCCGCCCACTGATCCACCTGCCCCCTCTGTTTTGCCCCGCCCGGGTACAGGGGCGACTCGCATTTGGCCGCAAGGTACCGGATAATGGCATTGCTCTCGAACAGGACGAACCCGTCATCGTCGATGACAGGCACCTTGCCCCCTGGGTGAAGCTTGCGATGCCCCTCCGATTGGTTCTCTCCCGATACGAGATTCACGCTGTTGTACTCGTAGTCCAGCCCCAATTCGTTGGCGACGAACCTGACCTTGTTGGATGGTGGGGAAAGATCTGCACCGTAGATCTTCAACATTTTCTAACCCTCCTTTGAGTTGACAGTTGAAAGCGGTTGAAGCGGGGACCTGGCCCCGGGGATCCTTCATAAGCTTTGGATGCAGCAAGGGCAAGCAGGGATCGAAATACTTCGGCCTTATTGAAGCTATGGGAACGCACCCGCCTGTCCTGCCGATCAAACGGCGCACTTGACGTGCGACAGGGGAGTCGATACAAACATCCCATGGACGAGATAAGGGACCGGCTGCAGGCTTTGAAAGAGGACGCTGTACAGGGGTTTACCGCACACTGCGGGCTCGAGCCGGTGTCCCTCGAACCAGGCAGGTTCGTGACCCGGGTGACCATCCGGGATTGTCACCTTCAGCAGGATGGCTTCGTCCACGCCGGCGTGATCGCCACCATGGCGGACCACACGGCCGGCTATGCCTCCTTCTCCCTCGTACCCCGGGACCGCCGGATCCTGACCGTGGAGTACAAGATCAACTTCCTCGTGCCTGCGAGTGGGGACTATCTGGAGTGCCGGTCCCGGGTGATCAAGCCGGGCAAGACCCTCCTCGTGACCGAATCCGAGGTATATGCGGTCAAGGACGACTCGGAAGCCCTCGTGGCAAAGGCCATGCTCACCATGGCCGCAGTGCCGCAAGACAAGGTCCCAACCCCATAACGCAACAAATTCTCTATTAAATTCAATCAATTAAATCGGAATTAAATCGGAATTAAATCGGGGACAGCCACCGAATAGCACTAAGCAGAGAAGTCGTGTTATTTGGGGACTGTCCCCGAATTCCCCTGCCCCCTATTCCAGATTCTCTCCCCAGGCAGTAAATTTTTTCATGCCTTGTGCCGATCTATGAGACAGCGAAGTCCCAGTGAATCCGAGAAGTTGGAAAAAACGGCAATCTCGTGCACACGGTTGACGAAAATCGTCATAGGGTTTTTCCGGTACCTTGACGTGACGCCGAGCGCGGACTGGAAAACGAATGAGGCTATTCAGAAAGGGTTCTACGCCGATCACCTTGGTCGGCAATGATGAGATCTACTTCATCCTGCAGGGGGGCTCGGGTGAAGGACAGATCCTGGACCCGTTGACCTTCGACCGGTTCCTGACGGATGAAGCGGACTTGAGTGCCATCCCGGAAACGTTCCGCCATCAAGTCAATTCGGTCATGGTCGTGCCGGACTATTGGCTTGGAAACATCTCGTTCCCGTTTCAATCAAGGAAGCGGTCCCTGGTGGAAGCGTTCCTCGAGAGGAAGCTTCGAGCCGATTTTCCGGAGATTCCGGAAGTAAAGGATTTCTATGAGTACTTCTTCCACCAGGCCGGCGAAAATGAAACGGCGGTGTACGCCTATTTCCTGCGAGAGCCGACGTTCTTCCAGCTTTACGATCAACTCGTCCGCTCAAATCTGCACCCTCGACGCATCACGACACCCGCCTTTCTGTGGGAGTCCCAACTCAAGGAGCGGCTTCCGGACTTTCACAAAGGGGGGAATGCCTTTGTTCACATCCTTTCGAACGAGTGCTTCCTGTACTTCTTCTTTGAAGGGCATTTTCTGTTTTCAAGGCAAATAACCCTTCCGGAATTCCAGGAGGGCCCCTCCGATCAGATCGAAACGCTGACCTATGAGATCAACCAGTCACTGTACCTCTTCTCTCAAAAGGCCAAGGCAGAGATCGACCGGGTCTACGTGGCCTCCTTCGGGCACGTGGAGGCCGGCGAGCTGTCCGAAAAGCTTGGGCGGGAAGTCGAAGAAGTCCCGGGCCTGGAGGAGGAACTCACAAAGGTCTCCACCACGATCGGCCAACCGGGTCTGCTGAGCGGGCTCTATCTGCCCGACCTTTCCCAATCGCAGAAGTTCCTGAGCATCTCTCACAAGCTGATAGAGAAGGAACAGCAGTGGAAGCCGGTTCAAAAGGTAGGGATCGCCGTCGGGTTCGTCCTTCTGCTTCTGTTGGTTGGGGAAGGCGTGCTCCTCTGGCAATGGTCCAGGCCGGTTGGGACGGAAACCACTCCAGGGGGGGGCGCGAAGGCGAGGGAAGCGGTGGTGGCCCTGCGGCAGTACAACGAGGCCCTCGATCTGTTCCTCACGGAGACGAAAAGGCCTTCGGCCGGGAAGACGATCATCAATCTGGCCCGGTCGTTGCCCGAAGATGTCTGGATAAAGGAGATGGTCGTCGAGACGGAGCCGACCCCGGGCGTTGCGCTTACCGGGACCGTCAGAGCGGAGAAGCCCAGCCAGTTCCGTGAGACCCTGTCCGAATTGCTGGACGGCCTGAAAGACCATTTCGAGGGGACCCGATCCCTCGGCCTGCAGGACATCGATGTTGATACGGGTAACTGCAAGGCCGTGGACGGGGGCCAATCCTGTGTCATTGCTCTAGAATTTGGACTGCCATGATGGATCGCATGAACAAGAGATGGATTGTGGTCGTGGTCATCTGGGCCGCCGCCCTTGCGATTAACTACTGGAACATCAGCGAGATGTATCAGATCAGGGAGGCCAGGGAGCAAAAGGTCTTCTTGACGATGGACGAGCAGTTCCTGCGGGCCCATTCCGAGGAGATCTCGGAGAGCCTGAAGAAGCGGGAGGCATTCTTTCACTCTGCAGAGGCCCTGAACCTGGGATTGCTGACGGTCGAGAACGAGCTGGGGGCACTGGCAGCCCAGTACGATCTGACCGAGGTCGATGTGAGGAGCCTGTTGGATCAGGGCACCGGCGGCAGCATCCCGGTGGTCCTCACGTGCGAGGGGTCCCTGAAGAAGGTTGTCGAATGCCTGGAGGCCATGCGCAGGGACCACGCCTACGTGCCGGTCACCAAGGTTACGATCGAGATCGAGGGGCGCGGGGCACCGGCAAAGTGCGAGGTCCGGTTGAACTATCGGTACAGGATCGTCCGTCCGGAGACCCAGACATGAAGATAACCGTCGGAGACAAGCGACGTTCTTTCATAGGCGCCTGGGTGTTGGCGGCCCTGGTCGTTCTGGGTGTGAACGGGTTGAATATGACGAACCTGCTCGATCAGCCCCTTCTCGGGAACTCGAGAGAGGTCAAGGGAATCCGGCGGCAGTGGAAGTTGCTCGAGCAGCTGAGCTCCCTGGCGATCAAGGAGGCAAAGGCCGTTGCCGAAGTCGACCTGGATCGCGTGTTCTCCAAGTTCGAGCCCATGTCGGTCCTGAAGGTGTGGGACACGGGCACGGAAGCAGGGGAGGAGCAGGCAGAAGAGTCCGGGCCGATCCTGCCGATGCTGACGGGAATCTTGAGCGTTTCGGACCTGAAGGGGAATGTTCGATCGACTGCTGTGTTCCATGGCAAACGGTACAAGGAAAAGGACGAGGTGCAGGGTTTCAGGATCGAGAAGATCGCCGAAGAGGGCGTTTATCTGACCCAGTGGGGGACGAACTGGTTCGTCCCGGCGCCCGAGGGCGAGTTTACTTCTGTTCGGAAGGACCTCGACTAGATACAGGTAGGAGCGATCATGAATTTTCTGGTACGAAATTGGCTGTCCCGGCTGGTGATCTGTGTACTCCTTGGAGTCGCGGCTGGATGCTCGGTCCCGGTCACCGGGCCGAGGCCGGTGGTACAGGACGATCTCGAGGCGTTCGAGAAGACAGATCCGAATGTCTATCTCAAGGAAGAAATGAACAGGTTGCGGGCGGCCCCCGGGCCTCCCCCCTTCACGGAGAAGCTGGAGCCCGTCAGGGACGAGATCCTCGAGGAAACAAAGCTGTTCTCCCTCACCTTCGACGCGGCCCCCCTGGGAGAGGTGCTGAGTGCCCTCATTCATGACACGGACCTGAATCTCTCGGTTGAATCGGGCGTGGATCTGGACCGGCCGGTCACGGTGCACCTGAAGACTGTCACCTTTGTCGAGGCGCTGAACATGGTGGTCGTCAAGGGGGCGGACTATGCCTGGAAAAAGGAGGACGGGTGCCTGCACATCAACCGCTTCGAAGAGAGAATCTACCAGCTGGACTACCTGGATCTGGTCGGCGATACCCAGATCGAGGTGGGAGGAGACATGCTCGCGAGCAGCGTGGAGGACGCCGGCGTTACCGCCAAGTTTCAGGTCAAGGGCACGAGAACGAGCGAGCGGAGCGACGTGTGGACCGCCGTGGGCATGGCGCTCGAGGGACTCAAGTCCGAGGGTGGCGTGATGCGTATGAACCGGAGCGCGGGGCTGATCTATCTCATGGACACCCCGAGAAGAATCGCCGCCATGACCCGGTACCTGGATGACCTGGCCGAGTCGCTTCAGAGACAGGTCTTCATCGAGGCCAAGATCTTCGAGGTGAAGCTCAATGACGACCACGAGTACGGCATCGACTGGGAGACCCTGGAGGTTGGTTTCGAATCCAGCTCGAGCGCTTTGCCCGACATCATGAACATCTTCGTGAACGGGGGCAGCAAGGTCTTCCGCACGGACACATCCGCGCTGAACATGGCCGTGGACTTCCTCCGGACGCAGGGGGAAATCTCGGTCCTCTCCAGCCCCCACCTCTCGGTCATGAACGGGCAGTCCGCGGTCATGACCGTAGGCTTCCAGTTCCCCTTTGGGGACGTGGACGGGGTGGATCGTGACGCCGAGACCGGCCTGATCACGTACGGGAGCTCGATCAAGCGCGTCATCCTCGGCCTTCAGCTGGGCATCACGTCGCAGATATCCCAGGATGGGATGATCACGCTTCACATCGTGCCCAGCATCACCAAGATCCAGGGGGAGGAAACGGTTACGATTCCGCTGACCGTGACCGAAACCCAGGATATCAAGAACCCGATCATCGCCCTCCAGGAGTTCTCGACCACGGTCAGGGTAAGATCCGGGGAGTCCATCGTCCTGGCCGGCCTGATCACCCAGACCAAAGAGGAGGAGCAAATCGGCATCCCCGTGTTCGGAAGCATCCCCTACCTCGGGAACCTGTTCAAGCATGTGGTGGAGAAGCTCGAGAGCAAGGAGTTGGTGATCTTTATATCCCCCGTCGTCAGAGACGCCGGCTAGGCTAAAGTTTTCTACAGACTTGCCGATAAATCAGTTACGTGCGTGTAAATGGGAGCAATGGGACCAGACCCATAAACCTGAGAAGAAAAGAGAGAGACTATGTTCACGAGAGGAATGAAGAACAGGCAAGCAGGTTTCACGCTGGTCGAGATCGCGATCGTCATGGTGATCATCGGGCTCCTGATCGGTGGGGTCCTCAAGGGACAGGCCATGGTCCA
>RCNC010000199.1_pt1 | contig 35197 bp, 25 predicted proteins | sample 2041301 | NCBI WGS metagenome assembly RCNC01 (sample SAMN09708231, study PRJNA481090) | Marine sediment metagenome, whole genome shotgun sequencing project. | biome: marine sediment; feature: ocean; material: sediment; isolation source: Sewage treatment plant 13A marine sediment (STP13A) ... | reverse complement strand
CTGCTGAAACAAAAGCACATGAATATTGAGCGTTTGACCAGCCCTGCAAAAGCGTTTATAATAAGCTCCATGCTCCGCAGCGTGACAACTGAAGGGACTGCACGTTCTTTAATCAGCAGAGGCATATCGTGGCCGGTTGCGGGCAAAACAGGAACAACGAATAATTTCAGGGACGCCTGGTTCGTGGGATATACTCCCGATATCCTGGCTCTGGTATGGGTTGGATTTGATAACCAGGACTCCATTTTTAGCACAGGTTCGGCGGCAGCCCTCCCTATATGGGCGGATCTTATGAATTCCGTCCCACAGTATGTATCCGAAAACTGGTATAAAATGCCCCCCGGCGTACTAAAAGAAACCATCTGTTCAGAAAGCGGCCTGCTTGCTCATAAAGGCTGCCCGGAAAGTATGGAAGAAATATTTCTTAAAGAAAATGTGCCAACTGTTTTGTGTCCGATTCATAATAAACCCGGCTTATTTAGAAGATTATTTAATTTCACCAGAAAAGAGGGAAATGACACCAATAATTAAATGGCTGAATATCCTTTTGGCAGTAACGGCGTGCTTTTTGGCAGTCGGGTGTATGAAACCCGCCTTAACCTCTGAGCCAGAGCCATCTCCTGAATCACCCGCCACACCACGAGTACTTGCATCTTTGCAATTAACCGAGCAAGGCAGAAGCTTCCTGAACCAAGGTAACCCTGATGCCGCCATCCGGGTTCTCGAACGGGCCATCAACCTGAATCCCGGCAGCGGTGAAAATTACTACTACCTGTCAGAAGGCTGGCTAAAAAAAGGTGAGGCAAAACAGGCAAAAGAGTTTAATCACCTGGCGGAAATCTATTTAAATGAATTCCCGGATTGGACGGTTCGCATAGCCAGGCAAAAGGACCGAATTCAGGAGTTGGAAAAGTAAAAAGGCTTAAAGATTGGCCCTAAAGATATTCACAGCAACGTTATGTCGGGTTATCCTTAACACATCCCGGCGTTTTGCCTACCCTTTTGCCCCCGTTCTTAGCAGAGGGCTTGGTGTTGAGCTGACTGCAATTACTTCTCTGATCGCAGCAAACCAGGCTACAGCTCTGTTCGGCATCTTCTTCGGGCCTGTCGCGGATCGCCTGGGATACCGGCTGATGATGCTGGCAGCAATGGCAATGCTTGCTCTCGGTATGTTTGCCGGGGGCCTTTTTCCTTTTTACGGAGTAATTCTTGTTGCTTTATTTCTGGCCGGTATAGGAAAAACCATTTTTGATCCTGCTGTTCAAGCGTATGCCAGTGAAAGAGTTCCCTTTAAGAATCGGGGACTTGTTATCGGCCTGATTGAATATAGCTGGGCGGCAAGCACCCTTGTGGGAATCCCCCTGATTGCTCTTTTAATCGACCGTTTCGGCTGGCGTTCACCTTTCATAGTCCTGGGCGGGTTAAGCCTGCTGGGTATGATTATGCTGGCCGTTGTTATCCCACGAGACAACAAGAAAAATACTTCGCGCCATGCTTCTATGAATTTATGGGGTGCCTGGCGTCAGTTGCTCAAAAAGCGTACCGCCCTTGGAGCTATGGGCTTTGCTTTTTTTATAAGTGCTGCGAACGATAATCTTTTTGTTGTATACGGGGCATGGCTTGAGAAATCTTTCGATCTTAGCATTATTGCCATAGGAATGAGCACCGGTCTTATCGGTCTGGCCGAATTATCGGGTGAAACGCTGACAGCCGTTTTTGCCGACCGTTTCGGGCTGAAGCGGACAGTAATTACTGCCCTGACCCTGTGTTTAATAAGCTATGGGATATTGCCTTTTTTAGGATTAACTTTGCCCATGGCGCTCACCGGCCTGTTTTTCATCTTTTTAACTTTTGAATTTTCAATTGTTACAAGCATGTCTCTTTTCACGGAACTTCTGCCTGCATATCGTGCAACAATGATGTCAGGTTTTTTTGCGGCAGCCGGTATGGGAAGGATTGCAGGTGCGCTGATGGGTGGGCATGTATGGCTGGCAGGCGGAATAACCGCAACATGCCTTGCTTCCGCCGCTGTCAGCAGCCTGGGACTGGCGTCACTGGCCTGGGGATTGCGTGGATGGCGGCGGTAAAAAACTAATCCTCCTTTAAAATCTCTGCGATTTTATGAGAAAATTCCTTCATGTAAAAAGGCTTCTGGATAAAGCCGGCGCATCCTTTTGCCATTATCTCTGAAGCCTGGCTGTTTAAACTGTATCCGCTTGAAAGTAAAACCCTAACATTCTTATCAATTTCCCTTAGCTTTTCAAAAGTTTCCCCGCCTCCCATGACAGGCATAATCATATCTAAAACTACAAGATTAATTTTATCTTGATTTTCTTTATATATCTCTACAGCTTCCTTTCCGCTGCCTGCTGTTATTACATCATAACCCAGCCTTTTGATCATCTGTTTTCCTACACCGATTATCATTTCCTCGTCATCTACAAGAAGAATCGTCCCCTGGCCATCTATCAGTGTGTTATACTCCTTTTCTTCTTTAACAACAGCTTTTCCTGATGCAGGGAGGTAAACAGTAAAGGTGGTTCCTTGGCCCGGCTCACTGTAAACATTTATAAACCCCTCATGATTTTTGATGATTCCGTAAACAGAAGCCAGACCCAGTCCTGTGCCTCTGCCCATCTCCTTAGTTGTAAAGAACGGCTCAAAAATTCTCTGACGTGTTGCCTCATCCATACCCTCGCCGGTGTCGGCAATCGAGATTTTCACATATTTTCCGGGTGTCACTTCAAAATGTGCATCATAATTTTCATCAATTGAAATATTTTCCGTCTTAACAGTAAGATCTCCGCCACCGGGCATAGCCTGCCATGCATTCACATAAAGATTCAGCAGCGCCTGCTCGACCTGTCCACGGTCAACCTCTACTGCCCACAGGTTTTTTTCGTAATTTTCGTAAATCGTAATCTCTTTTCTTGTCCTCTGGAACATATTTGTTTGATTGTTAACAAGTTCGTTTAAATCCGTTGTCCTCGTTTCGTACTTTCCACCCCTGGCAAAACCAAGAAGCTGCTTTGTAAGATTTACTGAGCTTTTAACATGATTCTTTATTTCATTTAGGTGTTCAAACATAGCATGCGATGAATCTATATCCATGAGCATCAGCGAAGTGTGCCCCTGGATTCCCATGAGCAGGTTGTTAAAATCATGGGCAATCCCTCCGGCCAGTGTGCCGATTGCCTCCATCTTCTGGGCCTGAAGAAGCTGTGAGGCGAACCGGGTCTTTTCTTCCTCGGTTTTCTTACGGTCGGTTATATCGCGCCAGACTGAAAGAAGAGCCGGCCGGCCATTGAAAGTAATAGCTTCACCTGTGCACTCGCAACTTACCGTCTCCCCGTCAAGCCTGAAAAATTCTAATTCTACCGGTGATACTTGTTTGCCTTTGTAAAGAAGTTCCATCCGTTTTTTACCAACTTTGTGATAATCCGGATGGACAATTTTCCAGTATGATCTCCCGATGAGTTTGTCAGGATCGGCTGCCCCAAGTATCTTTGCTACAGCCGGGTTGGCAAAGACAATCTTTTCATCAGCCCAGACTATAACAGCATCCGGCATCAGATCCATCAGATCACGATAGCGCTTTTCGCTTTCAGTTAAAGCGTTCTCAGTCTTCTTGCGCTCGGTGATGTCATGGATAATCGTCTGAATCATGATTTTGCCTTGATGTCTGAAGGCCGCACTTGTGGATTCAACGTTTATCACCTGGCCGTCTAAGGTGATTAACCTGTGTTCCCTGAAAGGAGCGACCACCCCATCTTCAACCATCTTTCGCATACGCTCTTTTGACCCTGCCCTGTCGTCCGCATGGACTATATCGAGATAAGGCCGTCCGGTCATCTCCTGAGGTCCTGAAGCCCCAAAAAGTTTTACCCCGGTAGAATTGACATACTGGATTTTACCTTCGCTGTGTACCAGAATCGTGTTGGGCGAAATTTCCACCAACCGCCGGTACTGTTCCTCGGTCTGGTCAAGGGCTTCTTCAACCAGTTTTTGCTCACTTATATCATTTAAAATAACAATAATAGAATTTCTGTTTTCGTCTTTAATCGGAATTATATTCAGCAAAACCTGCCTGTCATTAACATCAACCGGCAGGTTGCCATTAATTGAATCAGGCGCGTCAGCGGCTGACGCCACCAGATCACTTACCCTTTTAAAACTATTTTTCTTAAAAAGCCTGGTAAAATAACTTCCGAGCAATTTTTCTTCTTCGATGCCTGATATGGAAACTGCAACCGGGTTGGCATATATAATCTTCCCGTCAGATGTCAGCTCATAAATTCCTTCGGTCATATTCTCTATTATGACCTGAAGATGTCTTTTGGTGGAAAGGAGTTCCTTTGTGATCTCCCTTTTATTAATATCTTCGATTCCAAACACTTTTTGGGCAAGTCCGCTTAAATCTCCCTTTTTCCACCTCTCAAGCAGGGCAAGAACATGGACCGACATTTTATCAAACGGCCCCTTGGCAATGCATGCATCAGCTCCAAACCCTGTAAAATCAAGTTCACCCTCGGCAGCTATAGCTGAAAGGATAACAATGAAAGCATCTTTCATCTTCGGCATTCTGCGAACAATCTTGCAAAGCTTTTCCCCACTGATATTAGGCATGATCAGGTCGATAAAGATTACATCAGGAGTGTATGTTTTTAAAACATCGAGTGCGGATATACCGTCTTTTGCAGTCTTAACCTCAAAGCCCTCTTTCTCAAGCAAAGTGGCCATAAACTTTTGCATCATCTTGTGATTATCCACCACCAGTATTTTACTTTTCATTGAAAAATCTCCTGCTTTTTTGTCAGATATAACCTCGAACCGTGAACCAATGAACCTGAGTAGTTATACTATGCTTTTATTTTAATCACAAAGTCCCGGAAAATAATACAAACTTGAAAAATTAAGCGCTCAGCCCGCCTCCTGCGACCCTGTTCCTCCCTTCATTTTTTGCTTTGTAAAGGTACTTATCAGCATGGTTGAGTAATATGTCAAACGAAATTTCATCACCGGCATTACCCGAATCGAAACCTGCTACGCCAAAACTGGCGGTAATTTTGATCTTTTTTGTTCCAATATCAAATTTTCTTTCGGAAATGACCCTGCGCAGTCTTTCCGACAGATGCAAAGCTCCATCCAAATCGGTCTCGGGAAGTGTAACTAAAAACTCTTCACCTCCGTACCTGGCCAGCAGGTCAACTTCATATCTGATTGAATCATTTATACGCTTTGAAAATTCTATTAATACCAAATCCCCAGCCTGGTGACCGTATTTATCGTTCACTTTTTTAAAATGATCAATGTCGCACATAACAATAGAAAGAGGACGGTTGTATCTTCCCGCTCTTTGAATCTCCTGGGGAAGCCGCGTATTCAAACACCCACGGTTGGAACAACCGGTCAGGGGGTCAGTAATCGATAAAATCCTTATCTCTTCATTCGCCTGTCTCAGAGCTTTTTCCTGTTCAAGAAAACGTCTCCCCGTGTTAAGTCGAGCAATCAATTCGGCACGGTTAAAAGGCTTGGTCAAATACTCATCTGCTCCTGCCTCCAGTCCGGTGATAATATCGTCCTGAGAATCTTGCGCGGTAAGAAGAACAATAAAAACATACCCCGGATTTTTCTTTTGTCTGATGGCCCGGCACAGCTCAAGTCCGTCCATCTCAGGCATCATCCAGTCCGTCAGAACAATAGGAAAAAAACTTTCTTTAAACAGGTCAAATGCTTTTCGTCCGTTTTCCACGGAAACAACTTCGTGTTCCGCCTTTATGAGGGTCTTTTCCAGAAGCATCCTTGTGACTGCATCATCTTCTGCTATCAGTATGGGAAAGTTGTCATTGGTCATTTGACATTTATCCTTTGGTTTTAGTTACTTCAACTGCTTAACTGCATTTTTTTAAGAAATTATCCATATTTCGGAAGCGCTAATTGTTATAGCTATTATGCCAATACCCATCTCTCAATCACCTCAAAGACAAGCTCTCTTCTTATTGGTTTTGTGATGTAGTCATCCATACCTGCTTCAATACACATCTCCCTGTCACCTTTCATCGCGCTGGCGGTCATAGCGACGATCGGAACACGAGTTGCCGGTTCATGGTTCCGGGTTGCAGATTTTTTATCTTCTGCTTTGAGCTGTGAGCTATGAGCTATGAGCTCTCTTTCCCATTTTCTTATTTCGTCTGTTGCTTCCAGACCGTCCATTTCCGGCATCTGGATGTCCATGAATATAAGGTCAAAATCGTCGGGAGAGCCTGTGTATTTTTCGAAAGCCTCTTTGCCGTTATTGATAACTTCAACATGGTAACCGGCCTTTTTAAGCATCAGCGTTGCAAGCTTTTGATTTACCGGGTTGTCTTCGGCCAGTAGAATGCGCACCGATTGCTTGGCCTCTTCTTTAATGGAATGCTGTGTAGCAATTTTACTTTGTACCGGTTTTCTTTCAGTTGTGAGCTCATCTCCAAGCAACCTTTGAATCATCTTTACCAGTTTCTCCCTGCGAACCGGCTTGGCTAAAAAGCCGTTAAATCCAGCATCTTCGCATTTTTTTGCGTCCCGCTCCATCAAAGAAGAAAGGGCAAGAAGGAGAGTGCGGGTTGCGAGTTGCGGGTTGCGGGTTGCAATCTGGTCTTCATATTCTCGAACTTTTCTTGCTACTTCGTATCCACTCATCTCGGGCATCTGGATATCTGAAATGCAAAGATCAAAAGGCTCTTTTGTTTCCATGGCCTCTTGCAGGGCAGGCAAAACTTGTTTTCCGTTGGAGAAAGCAACCACGTTCATTTCCGCCGCTTCTAATAAGTATCTTAATATCTCAAGATTTCTTTGGTTATTATCAACAACAAGAACCTTCTTACCTGCAAGTGACGCAGGAGAATGCCTAATAGCTTCCTTTTTATCAACCTTTTTGAGCCATGCGGTGAAGTGGAAAACACTCCCCGGGGATTGGTTGACTGGTTGAGTAGTGGAGTGGTTGAGTGAAGGGCTTTGGGCCCAAACATCACCTTCCATAAGCCCTGATATTTTCTTGCAAATAGAAAGACCCAGCCCTGTGCCGCCGTATTTTCTCGTTGTTGAACCGTCTGCCTGCCGGAAAGGCTCAAAGATGGTTGCCAGTTTATCTTCGGGAATACCTATGCCCGTGTCGCGTATTCTGGCATGAATCAAAACCCTGTCTTGATCTTCTTGCTCCACTTCAATAGAGAGTTCAATCTCTCCGGATTCGGTAAACTTGGGAGCATTACCCATCAGATTGGTAAGGACCTGCCTGTACCGCGTCGGATCACCTGTCATCATTGCAGGAACGTTATCACCGATACGGCACAAAACCTCGATGGGTTTTGATTCAATCTTCGGGCGGATCAATTCACAGACATCATAAGCAAGAAGTTCCGGATCAAATTCAATCTCTTCAAAATCGAGTTGGCCTGCTTCGATTTTAGAAAAATCGAGAATATCGTTAATCAATGAGAGCAAAGATTCACCGCTTCTTTTAACTGTTGCCGCATAATCACTCTGTTCTTCATCAAGATCAGTATCGAGAAGCATGTCTGAAAAACCTATTACGGCATTCATGGGCGTTCTAATCTCATGGCTCATGTTAGCCAGGAACTCGCTTTTGGCCATGCTTGCAGCCTCTGCCATTAAAGCCATCTCATTGGCCCGCTCTATAGCTTGCTCAAGCTGTCGGTTGGTTTCAGAAAGCTCTTCTTCGGCCTGCTTGCGCTTGGTAATATCGGAATCGATCCCACGATAGCCGATAAGCTCGCCTTTTTCATCAAGTATGGAAGTTCCGTTGGTCAGGAGACAGACCATTCGTCCGTCCTTTGTAAGATTCCAGTTTTCCATGTTACGAATCGGGCGCTTATCTTTGACAATCTCACTAAAAATAGCGCCGATCCTTTCCTTCTCATCAGGGTGCATGAAATCAAGGGGTGTTTTACCGATCACTTCTTTTGCGCTGTAACCCAGAAGGTCTTTTATCTTTTCCGAACAGTTAGTATATACGCCGCTTTTATTCAGCTCCCAGATGCAGTCAGACATGCTCTCTGCAATGTCTCTAAACCGTACTTCCGATGCTTGTAAAGCATCCATGGTCCACTTTTGCTCTGTAATATCAATAAAAGTTTCGAGCAAAACATCTTTCTCCCCAATGACTATAGGTATGACGGTTTTCAGGATAGGAATCAAATGGCCATTTTTATGCACGAGACTGTTTTCTGAATTGTCAATGGCCTGTCCCTGGTCCAGTATGGGGCAATTATCTTTTTGGGCAGGGCATAAAGTAGCGTGGCATAATTTTTCGACAATCTCATCCTTTGAAGAATATCCCGACATTTTAAGCGCAGTTTCATTTATCCGAATAATCTTTTTATCCATACCGATTATTACAGCGCCTACAGGCAGGTTTGACAGGATCGTCTCTGTAGCTTCAAGGGACTCTTTAAGACGTATTTCCGCTCTTTCGCGCCTGTTAAGGTGCTCTTTAACCGTATCCGTCATTATATTAAAAGCTAAAACCAGGTTTTGTATTTCATTCCCTTTATCTATTTTTAAAACAACGCCCGAAAGTTCCTTTACTGTGGCCTGAGCCTTTATTTGCAGCTCTCTTAACGGCTTAATCAGATAAAATGCCAGCCAGCTTCCCAAAAGAATGGCAATCAGCAAAACAAAAAAACTTATAAATAAAACCTTATTCTGATTTTGTTTGAAAAGAGCTTTTGATAAACCGGTATCCATTTCAACAACCATGCAAAACGTTTTATCAAGAATTTGCATCGGCATGTAGAAAAGAGCTCTTGATGCAGCTTCATGGTCTATACGGGTAGGCTTTTTCTCTTTAATGCAGGTTGCCGCGGCTTCATGGTCAAGAATTTTCCTTTCTTCTTCAATCAAAGAGCTACCTATTACATTATTCAACGTATAAAATGAAACGTTTGCATCTATTATGCGGGCAATTCTTATTGCAAAAGCGTCATCTATACATTTTCCTGCCATAATTGTGCAAATCACTCTGTTACCTCGAGTTACCGGCCCATAAGCCCTGATGCCCCACCCGGTACTGCCTTTTGTAATGTATATGCTGTTTTTACCGTTAAGTGCCTCCTTTGCCGGTTTGTTGTCTTTTATATCTCCCCTTTTTTGTGAGTGAGTTCGATAGACAACTTTCTTTTCAAGGTCTGCTATCCAGAACATATCCAGCCTGAGGTTTTGAGCTGTCTGGTCCATAATTTCTATTAAATCAGGGAAATTGTCTTTAGAAGCATAATAATCGTCAATTCTGTTTTTCAAAACAATGTGTTGCTTTAAAGCTTTTGAAATACTGGACAGTCTGTCTGCTTCTTCTTTTATTATAGCCTTGATAACGCTTTCGGTGCTTTTGGCAAAACCGGCTTCATGTTTCTCTGCTGCCTTTTTTAAAGAAACCGTGCTCACATAATATGATAATGACGTCGTGCTCAAGGCCACCAGAAAAATCAGCCCGATTAAGTAATATGCCAGGCTTTCCTTGATCTTCATATGGTTTCCTTTATTTTAGTACTCTGCTTCAAAATTTCGGCGACATAATCTCTGTTTGTTGCGGTCAAGTTGATCCTCTGTATGGGTTGAAAGCATTAACAGCGCCCTAAGTTGTGGAGTTGCTCCTGACCATCCGCACTACGGTCTCTATAACTTCAGACGCCTCCGGGCTTTTAACTATCACTGCATCAACCCCTGCATCTATCGCACGCCTTTGTGTTTTAGCCTGATTGTCTGCTGTAAAAATTATAAGCTTTATCCCATGACACTCATGCGTAGTGCGAATGCGCTGGCAAACCTCGATGCCGGACAGTTCCGGAAGTATATAATCGATCACCGCTGCCGCCGGCTTTTCTCGGATTATGGTATCAACTCCTTCAGGCCCATTGGTTGCTGTTATGGGATGAAATCCAGCCTTTTGAAAAAGGCGGGTGTAAAGCCTCAGAAAAACAGGGTTGTTATCCACGATAACAATCTTTTTACGCCCTGACCGACGAATCGAATGATCAGCCTTGTTTTGCATTGCATCCAAAACAAGAAGCTTGTCGCCGGGTTCAAGCTTTATCGAAGGATCCGGGAAGATTGAATCCTGGTTGTTCTTTCGAAGACCGATAACCTGACGCTCTGTTTTTTCTGAAACGGCTCCTATGGTCTCACCTGTAGTATCGGAGTCTTCCTGCACACTGATCCATTTGGGAAGAACCTCTGTTGTCATTGGCTGCGCCGCGGAATTTTTCTTCTTCCCCGTGACTGCAAGGATATCGGCAGCAATCTGCCTGCCTGCTGTTGAAAAAGGTGATACAACGCTGTCCGCCCCGGCACGCATAATTTTTTTTCCTGATGATGGTTCCCCTGCCCTTGCAATAATGTGAAGCGTAGGATTCAGTTCACGAGCGCTCAAAACAATGAACAAATTATCAGGATCGGAGTTTAGCAGAGCAAGCAGACCCTTTGCCGATTTTATTCCGGCTTCAAGGAGCAGACTTTCACGGGTTGCGTCTCCTTCAATATAGAGGCTGCCTTTTTCATTAATAATCTGGCAATGTTCAGGATTTGCCTCAATTGTTACGAAATCGATACCTGCTTTTTCAAAGTATTCTGATGCTGCCGCGCCCACTCTCCCATACCCGCAAATGATGTAATGTGATTTTAATGCCGATATTTTTTTTCTCATTTTTTTTAACCCCGATCTGCCGCTGAAAACCTTTTCTAAAAGAGATTCGGCTATGGCATGCCCTGCAAGAGCCAGGCTACCGAAACCAAGCAGGATATAAAATGTCGTAAATCCACGACCTGCTCCGGAAAGCGGTTTCACCTCACCAAAGCCAACGGTGGTAAGAGTAATAACCGACATGTAAAAGCCCTCGAAAAATGTATAATCTTCGATTATCATATAGCCGGAAACGCCGATAGAAATAGCACCTGTGATTAATAAAAAAGCAAATATGACCCGCCGGATAGAATGCATAGTTTATTTTTTTAGATTTGACGCATGATATGATTATTTTACTAATTCCGCAATATTACAGGTATATAGCAACAACTATGCCAATTTTATCACCTTCCTTTATCGAAAAGGTGTAAATATATAATTTTTTATTCAATAAGATTAACCTGTTTCAAAATATTCAATTTCGAAGTCTCCGCTTATCTGTTCGAGATCAAGGAAGGCAACCAAGTTTTAAATAAAGTTTAACCATATGAATACATTGAATATATCGAGAATTAAATTTTAGGCCTGTCGACAAATCCCGCTAATCGGGGACGCATATATCGGACAGATAAGCGCAGACTTCGAAAGAGGACGTTTCGAAATTGGCTGACATATAATGCAATACTAACGTGGAAACATCTCTGAAGACATGGAAAATAAAAAAACGTGGATGTATAAAGCCTGATTTTATGTCAATGTTTTGACGCTATACCGGCAGAAATACGACAGATCAGGCCGATAGCTTAGACAATTTCTTTTCTCCGAAATTCATGGGAAGAATAATAGCAAGAATGCTTAGCGTAAAAGCTATGGAAAACGACACCGTTATCCATACCCACTTCAATATACTTAATGCCTGCCTGTTGATCTCCGCCATGAAAATAGCGTAAACAGGGCCTGCTTCAATGACAATTACCACGCCGATATAAGCAGCACAAAGTATCATAAAGACAAGCCCGCCAAAACTTGTAACCGTCTGGGTCGGATTCTCTGCTTTGAAATCAGGGTATGCGGCACCAAGGCCTATACCCATTGCCACAATCCCGGGTACAAGGAAAAAAACTGTGACAATTGAAAGAATCATCATAAAGGCTGTTACATTAAGCAGCATATTTGTGACAATGGTGAGTATTTCAGCCAGAATAAGAAGAGGGAAGTAGTAAATAAAAAACTTTACCCATAAAAATTTCTTAATGGTGCCGGGAGCCGATTTTACTATCCAGAATGCATTTCTCTCCGAGCTGACTGCAGGATAAGCAAAACGTCCTGTTATGGCTGTCAGGACAAAAAGTGCAAGTCCCATGTTAAGAAAAGAAAGCAGATTTTGAAGATATACTGTCTTAATAGGAGATTTTTCAATGGGAAGTACGTTGAAGTTATAAATATATATGACAACAAGTGCAGCAATGAGAAAAAGCTGCGACCATTGTGTCTGATCACGAAAGAAGGTCTTGATCTCCTTTACTGCCAACGCTCTGACCTGGCCCGGTAAAAAATTAAACAACTTACCACCAATCGAGCTTTGTTTAATCAGGCGTGCCTGTGCCGACTGGGTTTTTGAAAACCCCTTAAAGTAAATTGAGTCTGCCACTATTATTATTGCAAACACAAGTGTGCCTGTAAAACTCAAGGAAATAAATGCATGAAACATTCCGTCGGCCACAGAGTCGGAAAGAATTGCTTTAATACTGTCAAAAGCCCATGTGGTCGGAAGAAAAGGAGATGACGGCGTCTTTAATGCCGTTATATAAACAAGAACACTGTCAAATATTTCGGGATCAACCAGAAGTTCAGGTTTTAAAAAACGAATTGCGATATAAAGAGCAACAAAAAAAAATAGGCTTATAAAAATAAACACGCTTCTCATGCGGCTTGCCGGAACAACAATAACAGCAGACATCACCAGAACAGAACTTAATGCAGATGCAGTAATAGAAAGAGACATAAGGACGAGGAAGATATCAAGGTAGAAAAAAAACCCCGACCCGTACACAACACCGTAAGATATGAAAACAGGCAACGTATAAATGATAACCATCCACGAACTGTCAATAGTACTGTCAATCCACCGTGCGGTAAAAATCTTATGACTTGAAACAGGTAAAGAATGCACAAGTAGAAGATCCCTGGAAAGATACAGCTTTGAAAGAGATGTCAGAATACTACTGAAAACAAGAAGAACAAAAGAAGTAATAAGCATCATGGAAAGAAGTTTAAGGGCAAGTATATCACCAATATCCTCGATGCCTTTAAAATAGGACAAGACACGCAGGGAGACAGCGAAAAGACCGGCCCAGAAAACAAGACCGATTGTACTTATCAGCAAAAACTTCATCGCCCGCCCACGACTTCTTTTTGAAAAACCGCTGTTTCTAATCGACGAAATTCTTGGTTTTAATAATGTTAAAATATCGTTCATTTATAGTTTAGCACTCTAGTTTCGCACTCCTATTTACAAAAGGGAATGCTCGGATGACATGTAATATATAAGATCAGATGTGAATCGAGAAGGTTATATTGTTTTCTGTAAGGTGATATGTTGGTCACCCCCTCCATCCTCTCGCAGTGTCAAGATATTTAGGATAGATGTAAGAACTTATATAATTTAGCAACTTAAACACTTTATCCCAAATATCTGGACACGCTTCCAACTGATTATATTCATATCACCTGGAAGAAAATGATATAACCTTCTTGATTCACGCCTTCGATACGAATCAACTTTTCAGGAACAACTCAACCAATCAATCCATTGTCAGGTTTAAAAAGACCTGTTCAAGATCAGCATTTGTAACCTGTGCTTTTCGTTGCAGGTCATCAGTGGTTCCTGTGGCTATCAGGTGACCCTTGTGAATTATACCGATACGGTCACATATCTCCTCTGCGATCTTCAAGGTATGGGTTGACATGAAAACGCTTACACCCTGTTTTGCAAGCTTCCGAAAAAGATCCTTGACCATCATAATCGCAACAGGATCAAGCCCCACCATCGGCTCATCAACAATAATAACTTCAGGATCATGCAAAAGTGCCGCAGCCATTATAAGCCTTTGTTTCATCCCGTGGGAATAGGACTCGATGAGCTCGTTGGACCAGTCAAGAAGTGAAAACATCTTAAGCTGTTGCTCGGCTTTTTCTGAAAAGATATCACTGTCAACTCCGTACAGGTCTGCCACGAATTTTAAAAATTCCATTCCGGTAAGTTTTTCATAAAGATATGGCCGATCCGGAATAAAGCCAATTTTACTTTTTGCCTTTTCAGGGTTGTCTTTCATACTTATCCCTGCAATCATAACACTGCCGCTTGTGGGCTCAAGTACACCGCCAATCATCTTTATAGTGGTTGTCTTGCCTGCACCGTTTGGACCTATAAAGCCGAATATTTCACCTTTTTGTATTGAAAGATTCAAATTACTCACAGCAGGAAAATCGACATATTTTTTGGTTAAATCTTTAAGCTCTATCATTATTTAATAACCTTCAATTTTACTTTGCCTATGATACTCATTAAATCGAGCTGTTTTAAAGATCCGGTTGTAAAACGAATATGGGTTACATCAGCCGGAATCTGACCAAAAACCGAATCGGCAGTTATCCATCTGCCAAGGTACAAAAGGTTCCATGCATGGTAGTAAAACCTGCCGTTTAAGTAGGCAAGGCCCGTCTCAATCCGTGCAGGTATCCCGGATGCCCTTGCCAGCGCAGCTAGAAGCACAGCATGTTCATTACAATCTCCAACACGATTTTCAAGAGTGGAAAGTGCATCAGGCACAGATAAGACCGGCCGCTTTTCAATATTTTTGTAAACCCAGCCAATCAGCTTTTTCACCTTTTCCAACGGCACGATTTCGTCTCGTATGATCTTTTTCGCCTGATCTTTAATTTTCTGATGATCAGACTGGATAAATGGGCCAGGTTGCATAAATATCTTTTCAAGAGTATCTAACTTATCAACATCTAGAACAGGCTCAAGACCCGACAATAACTCTTTTTCGACTGTAAGGATGTTATCTATAAGAGTTTGTCTTTCTCCCTGCAAATTTACATCATTATATTTTATGCCGCCTATTTCAAGTTCTATCCTTTTAAGCCCGGCTGCATCTTTGATAACCACGTTAGATGCAATAGAAGCAATTTTGGTAAGGTCTTCTCCTGTTTCTAAAGGATGTCCGTAAAGCGCATCTTTGCGGGTTGTTTTTTCAAGCCTGATTCCCAGAAGCCCTTTTTCTTTAAGCGTTTCTCCATCTTCTCCAATCCAGGCAAACTGGGTTGCTCCTTTAAAATTTATCAGTAGTTTGGTTGCTATTTTCATGGCCCCCATGCTTTTAATATTTTCTTTTCCGACCACACTGACAACAACAGGCTCCTGGCCCATAGTGGCCGGATCAAAAACATCAAATGTAAATTTACCTCCTGCCTTAAGCCCCGCAGCCCTGATAGCATCAAGGATTCCGGCGGCAATGTACGGCTTCTTTTTAATCTTAATATCAAAAGTCCGAAAAGCTCCTGAGTTTTGGGTTTTAATGTTAATAATATCACCTGAAACCGACCCTGTGGCTAAAAAGCTGAAACGACCCGAACTGATTATAAAATCAAAAGAAGAAAGGGTGAAATCATCGTTTAGCACTCCATTGGTTTTAAGGTTTATATCCTGAACCATTCCCATGGTATTAATACGCATGAAAACATTCTCTTGCAGCAGATACCCTTTTTCCTTTTTTGTAAAAGTTTTATGTGAAAACCCGATTTTTTTATCCTTCTGGAAAATATTCATCCATGTGTCTCTTTCAGGAAGTACAGACAGGGAGGAAATGGATAAAGTTTGTGGAGCGGAAAAGATTTTATTGAGCAAATCCAAGCGTATAATAAAAAGAACTGAAAAAGCGAAAGCAAATAAAACGCCCGCAATCCAGTAAGATTTCATTTTATTTAAAGACATGGTATATATGCCAAAAAGCTTGAATACTCGGGTGCTAAGCCCTCCCCCCCGGCATTCCAGCCTCCCAGTTTATGTGCCTTTCGTTTCTTTGTGGTTTGACTCGCTTAAATATTGTATTATACTCTATAAATTGGTAAAAGTTAAGAAAAAACAACCATTAAAAGGAGGAAATGTTATGAAACGAATTTTTAAAATGTCCTGGTTTTTATTGCTGCTGTCTTTGGCCCTTTTTCTTACAGTGAACGCTGTGGCCCAGGAAACAGGTTCAATAAAGATAGAATCAGCCGCTGTTTGTGAAAATATTGTTGATCGCGAAGCTGCGGGTACAGGTACCAGTTTTTCGGTGACAGTGGGAAAACTCTTCTTTTTTACTAAAATTACCGGTGCTGAAAACCCGATAGAGATTGCACATGTCTGGTACTTTGGTGATACCGAAAGAGCCCGTGTAACTCTGCCGGTAAAAGCAAACACATGGCGCACTTACAGTTCAAAGATCTTGCAGGCTCACGAGATAGGTGCATGGCATGTAGACGTTCTCAGCCCGGCAGGAGAAGTGCTGGAAACGGTTCAGTTTGAAGTCGTCCAGTAAGTAGCTGACAAACTAATAGTGACACTGGACCATGTCCACTGTTACGAGGTCAACGCTACTGCTTTCGGGTGGTACCTCATTATTTTTTTTGATCAAACCGTGTGCTTCGCAAGCGGTAAAAGCTTAAACGATTGGAGACATGCCGTCTCCCCTTTCATGCGCGGCCTATAACCGCAATTTAAAGCCACCCCCTTTGGGGGTGGTCATTTACTTTTACTGCTAAAAAATATCAAGCGTTAATTCTCGCTGATTGATATGTGCAAGTACCCTTTCTATAAAATCTTCATGGGTAATTCCGTATTTGACACTACCATCCAGAGTTCTCACCGACAATGTTCCAGATTCCTTCTCCTTTTTGCCGATTGTAAGGATAAGCGGAATATTATCAAGTTGTGCATCTCGAATTTTTTTGTTCAGGCTTTCTGTTCTACTATCAACATCAATTCGCAGGCCTTCTTTTTCCAACAATATTCTAATCTCATCTGCGTAAAACGCAAGTTCATCATTGATGGGCAGAAGAATCGCCTGAACAGGTGATAGCCACAAAGGGAATTTCCCTGCAAAGTGTTCTATCAATATTCCAAAAAATCTTTCGAGGGAACCGAAGATTGTCCTGTGTATCATGATTGGGCGGTGCTTTTCATTGTCCCTGCCTATAAAAGACAGATCAAACCTTTCCGGCAATGACATGTCGAGCTGAATCGTGCCGCACTGCCAGGTTCGGCCCAGGGCGTCTTTAATGTGAAGGTCGATCTTGGGGCCATAGAAGGCGCCATCCCCTTCATTGACAATATACTCTTGCCCATAGACGTCAAGGGCGGAGCGCAGGCCTTCTGTGGCAACCTCCCACTGCTTGTCGGTTCCGATCGACTTTTCAGGACGTGTAGAAAGCTCCAGACGAAAACCGAGCCCAAAGGTTCCGTAAATCCGCTCCGACAACGATAAAACTCCGATAATTTCATCCTGGATCTGATCGGGAGTCATGAATAGATGAGCATCATCTTGATGAAATGCTCGAACGCGGAACAGGCCGGACAGCACACCGCTAAGTTCATGCCTGTGTACCAACCCGATTTCTCCCGCTCTCATGGGCAGTTCCTTGTAAGAATGAGGACGATTTCCGTAGATCAGCATCCCCCCCGGGCAGTTCATCGGTTTGATGGCGTAATCGTATTCATCAACAACGGAAGTATACATGTTTTCCCGGTAATTATCCCAGTGACCGCTTTGTTCCCACAGATTACGCTTTAGCATTATCGGTGTTTTTGTTTCCGTGTAACCGGCTGCAAGATGCTCTTTACGCCAGTAGTCAATCAGGATATTCCAGATCACCATTCCCTTAGGATGAATAAACGGCATACCAGGCGCTTCATCATGGAAGCTGAACAGTTCCATGGCTTCCCCTATTTTACGATGGTTGCGCCTTTTAGCCTCTTCAAGAAAATGGATATATTCTGCAAGTTCTTTCTTGTTAAAAAATGCGGTGCCGTATATGCGCTGGAGCTGGGCTTTTGTTTGGTCAGCCCTCCAGTATGCCCCGGAAACCTTCATGAGCTTAATAGCTTTGACAAATCCTGTATGTGGAAGGTGGGGGCCGCGGCACAAATCTGTAAACTCACTCTGCATATAAAACGAAATGGTGTTATCCCCCAACTCAGATATCATTTCGAGCTTGTAAGGCTCATCTTTATAGAATTCGAGGGCCTCAGTCTTGGAAACTTCCCTGCGTGTAATAGGAAGTTTCTCCTTTATGATTTTTTTTATTTCCGCTTCTATCTTTGGGAAATCGTCCCTGGAAATCGGCTGCATGTCTATGTCGTAATAGAAACCATCCTCAACTGCAGGTCCGATAGTAAGCCTGGCGCCAGGATAAAGGCGTAAAATTGCCTGTGCCATGACATGTGCTGCACTGTGGCGGAGAATCTCCAGTGCTTCAGGGTCTTTTGTTGTTATAAACCTGATTTTAGCGTCCCGGGTTATCTTTTTGCCTAAATCAACAATTTCAGAATCTAATTCCATGGCAACGCAATTTCTTGCAAAACCCTCTGAAATACCCTTTGCTACGTCCAGTCCTGTAGAATTGTTTTTAAAACTCTTTATATTGCCGTCAGGAAATGTTATGTTCGCCATTATGTATTCACCTTTTTGTATTAATTGAGACTATTGAAAAACATGTCCGAATGAGCATTCATATGATCCAGTTTTTCATAAATCTAAAATGTTACCCCTTTTTTTTAATTTTTCTTTGGATCTTAAATTGTCCATATCATGTTACCAAGCGCTTATATTTAGGAGAAATGACCTTCCTGGTCAAGATAAAAAATGAGCAAAAATATTAATCGTGACTACCAGTTAATAGAAACTCTTTCAGAACTTAAAACGGTTGCAGATCTTTTTAAGAAAGAAAAAGCCATTGCTGTTGATCTGGAAGCTGATTCCATGTACCATTTTAAAGAAAAAGTCTGCCTGATTCAAATGGCAACACGTGATGTAAGTGTGGTAATCGATCCTTTAAAAATTCACGATTTGTCACCTCTTAAACCGCTTTTTGAAAATCACAGCATCAATAAAATCTTTCACGGAGCCGACTACGATGTTCGCAGTCTTTACAGGGATTTTAAGATTAATATAAATAATCTTTTTGATACCCAGCTTGCGTGCATGTTTCTCGGTATCAGGGAAACCGGCCTTGAAGCGGTTGTAAAAAAATGGTTCAAGGTTAGACTTGATAAAAAATATCAAAGAAAAAACTGGTCCAAAAGGCCATTGTCTGAGGATATGATGGCATATGCTGCAAAAGATACTCTCTATCTTCTTCCTCTTGCAAAAATTCTTGAAGAAAAGCTGAAAAACCTTGAACGACTTTCCTGGGTAAATGAAGAATGCCGTTACTTAAGCAAAGTTCGGCATGCTTCAGCCAACCATGAGCCTCTTTATCTTAAGTTTAACGGCGCCGGTCGACTCGATTCAAGAAGTCTTGCGGTCCTTGAAGCTCTTCTCCAGTACCGAAAAAAAATCGCAAAAAAAGAAGACAGGCCGCTTTTCAAAATTATCGGAAACATTTCGCTCATGAAACTGGCAACCAAAAAACCTGTTAATTTAAGCCTAGTGCAAAAGACAAAAACACTCAGTCCAAGACAGATCAGGATACATGGAGATGCTGTAATAGATATAATAAACAATACCTTGAAGGTGCCAGGGGGTTCCCTCCCTGTTTACCCCCACAAAAAGGCTTCACCGCTTCCCCCACAAGTTCCAAAAAGAGTAAACGCTATTAAAGCGTGGAGAGATACTATTGCAAATAAGCTGAAAATAGATCCTTCAATTCTTTTTAATAAGGCCCTTTTGACTAATATTGCCTTACAAAACCCAAAGGACAGGAAATCCCTCGAAACCATAAAAGAAATGAAAAACTGGCAGAAAAATGAATTTGGCGAAAACATTATTTCCATATTGGAGATGATGGATAATTGACAAATAATACCATTTTGTTATAGAAAAACACTAAAATGCTGTAAGCGTTGACTTGGTAATCTATGACCGGAAAGGGCATGAAAATATTTCGATTTAAAGATATTGAGGCATGGTTGATAAATGGATGATTCGAGAAAACAATCTAACAAACCTAATATTTCCGTTATAACAACCCGCCTGGTTGATTTAATATTAAAAATGAGCGCTAAGGAGCGTCAAACTCTTCTTAACGAACTGGAAGAAAAATATAAAAAAGGAAACAGGGAATTCTCCAGGAAAGATTATAAAAAGGAAGTTGACTTTGTTTTAAATGAGCGAATGTTTAGAGGTTTAATTCAAAACCTAAGTGCAAGTGGTATGTTTATAGAAACAAGTGACTCTTTTTCCGAGGGACAAAGAATTACTTTGACTTTTGAACTTCCCGAACCGGGGGAGCATATCAAGGTTTCCGGAAAAATCGTCAGGCTTATACCAGACATCGGTTTTGGCGTTAAGTTCAATAAAGTCATTGCAGTCTCTCCCCAAAAAACTAAAAAAGAAGAAAAGACCCTTAACTGGTAATGGAGGAGCTATGAGTTCAATTACTGATCATGAAAAACTGAGAATTCTTTTGTCTCACTGGGTAAATCACAACGGAGAACATGCACAGGAGTATAAAGAGTGGGCAGAGCGTGCTGGAAACTTTGGACCTAAAGAGGCGGGTTTAAAAATAAATGCAGCTATTGAGGAAATGTCCGCCGTCAACAATCATCTCCTGGATGCCTTGGAATTGCTTGGCGGGCATTTAAAGCACAATCACGAAGATCATGATCATTCGCACCACCATCATGGAGATCACGATCATTCGCATCATCACTGAAGGAATGCACGGTGAGGTTTGTATCTGCCCCGGCTCAAGAACTACTTTTCCCCAGCCTTTTCTTTCAGCAATGCGAGAAAATCTATGTATCTACTATCAGCGGGCTTTAGCTTAAGGGCATTTTGTACGTCATCTATCGCCTTTTTGATTCTCTTTTTTTCAATCCATGCATACCCTCGATTGTAGTAGGCAATATCTTTTTTTTTATCAAGTTCTAAAATTTTATTAAAATCGTCAATAGCCTTGTCAGGCTTACCTTTTATAATCCATATACATCCCCGGTTGTTTAAGGCATCTATACTGTATAGATTAATATTGAGTGCTTTATTAAAATCTTCTAATGCGCGATTATAGTATCCTCTTTTTCCCCAGGCAAATCCTCTATTATTATAAGAAACTGAATTTTCAGGGTCAATCTCCAGGGCTTTGCTGAAATCATCAATCGCTTTGATAAATAATTCTTTTTTTGCGTATGCGGTTCCCCTGTTTATATATGCTGTTGTATTATTTGGAAATAGTTCTATTACTTTGTCATAATAAATAATGGCATATTCATAATTTCCGGTAAAATAAAGGGTGTTCCCTTTTTGTATTCGAAGCTCGGCATTCAACTGCCTGGCGGATAATCTGTCTTTAAATGCATCACTATAGCTTATCCCGTCAGGAAAGGCTTTTTTCACCGGGGTGGCGGTTTTGGTTTTTGCATAATGGGGTGAAAAAACGGTTTCTTTTCCACGAATACGGCCATTTTCCCATATTCCTTCATATGTTGTCCCGTCCGGGAAAATCCTTTTTCCCAGGCCATGCCTCATGTCGTTTCTGAATTCTCCCACAAATTTCATGCCATTGGGAAAGGTCATATAGCCATACCCGTGTCTTACATTTCTACTGACTTTTCCCGTATATACAGCTCTATCAGGATATGTGATCACTCCTTCACCATGCATTTTGTCCTTAAACCACGGACCATTATAACCTGATTTGTCAGGAAAGTTTATTTTACCATATCCATGCATCCAGCCATTTTGAAATTCACCTGTATATATTGTTTTATCAGGAAGAATCATTGTTCCCCGGCCATTGATGCATTCGCCATTGATACATTTTGAAAATCTGTTTAAAGGATGGTAACTGATTTTCATCAGCTTTGCCACATTCAGCTTGGCGTATTTTTTTATTTTTTCATTATCGGTTTTATGCGCAACTTTATTTAGGGTAGCTATAAACCTTACGTCTTGTGAAGTTCCAAGAATATTACAAAGCCACGATATTGCATCAACGTGTTTGCTTGTGTTTGATTTTTTTTTAAATTTCTTTAAAAGCTTATTGTTGGCTGTTTTCACAAGCTCGGTATCATGCGGATATTGACTCCAGATAGTTTTTGCCGCCTGTATTACATCCGCATCTTTGATTGATCTTAGCATATTGATATATTTTCTTTTGCTTTTTTCTGTCAGGCTATCAGTATGATACAGAGCTAAACTTTTCTTTTTTAAGGCCATCGGTTCGGTTATTTTTGTTATCAACTGGTATTCTCCATGGCGCAGAACTTTTTTTGCATCTCCTGCGAGCTCTTTCGAGATATTTGCATACTCGCCGGAAAGAATCTCATTGTATTTTTCAACCATCTTATCGCTGCTTAAGATGCTGACATGATCTTCGTCAAAGCCGCAGGTAAGAACTGCCTCTGCTTTTGCTTTTGGGTCAAGCTGGCTTTTTAAGGATATTATACCATCATCAAGATCTTTAGAAATCCTGCTATCCCCAGCATATCCAAAAAAAAGATAAAACCGTATTTGAGACGGCATTTTTTTCATATAAAGTCTTTTTAAAAATTCGCTGCCTGTTGCTACATCTTCCCAGCAGGAAATGTGGGCAGGAGTGTACTCAACACCAAACCTGGATACTTCATTTCCTCCGTAAGGAGTGGAAATCGAAATGTATAGCTTTAAAAAATCAAACTTTCTTTCGCTGTTGTATCTATTAATCAAGGATCTTGATACCAGGCCTCCCATGCTGTGCGCTGTTATATAAAGTACTTTAAATTTATACTTATTATGAAGTACTTCAATTTTTTTATAAAGTATATCAGATATCTTTTCTATCTTCAGCCCTGATGGATAATGAAAGAACCAAGGCTGATATATTTCCTGGTTTATATTCTTTACTAAATAATCAAAATCCCGCGGGGAGCCTCCTGCGCCATGAATATAAAGGATAGGCGTTTTTGATTTATCATACTGTTTAAGAGAATATATATTAATGCCTTCTTCTATCATAAATTTGGCAGGAGACCACAGTCCCATGGAGCTGTATTTCCTTGAAAAGATTTTGTCATCAAGAGCTACTACTCCTTCATTTGCAAGACTGGGTTTCTTTTTATCTTCGTATTCAGATGCTTTTATTGAAATCGGAAAACCAAAGGATTTGTCTGCTTTTTCAGATACAACAATATCAAGACCGCCGATTACCGGTTCCGATTTAACGGATGCTGTGTCCGGCATTCCATACCAGCCTGCAAAATCATCACTTTCATAAATCAGGTTTTCGTTGAAGTCTATAAAGGCAGCGACATTATATTCTCCTTCGGTCACATAGAGCATATACGGACCAGGCTCCTTGAGTAAAATTGAGTCAGCTACTCTTATAATTTGAGCCTTTTGTCTAACAGAGTATTGTTTTGAAAAAGCAACAACCAAAACCGGTCTGGATATCCGCCCCTTTATTTTTATTTCCCCCATAAGAATACATGATTTTTTAGGCGAATCATCCAGGTATTGCTCTTCCACCAGTTCCAGGTAATTGCACCCGATGATAAGCGCTACCAGGTGGCAAATAAATAATATTCGAGCCAATTTCAAAACGCCCCCTTTCGCCCAATATCTGCGTCATGCTCATATTTTAATCCTCGAAATACTACATATATTCCTGTGGTTAAAATTTTCACATTCCTTGATCTTGAACAAAAATGAACATTTTGAAACTGGCTCATTCTAATAGATGATTTAGGGATACTCAATTGACACACCTCATCGGCCTTATCAGTTCTCGAATTTTACCTGTTTCTACAACCTCTAAAAATTCATGCCCAAGGCGTTCGCTCTTTTTGATAACCGTCTTCCAGCAGTCAATCCGCTCAGCATCGCGCCCTTTAAAATGCCAGAAATCATTTCTGTCAGGTATTTTTTTTCGGGGCAGACGTTCAACAAATTTTTCAGATGGCGCTATGAGTAATACATTATCCATATTCGACAAAGACGGCTTCCGCCAGAATAGTTTCTTATCAAGCCATCCGGGAATGATGCGATCTGTATAGTGCGGGTAAAGCACTATTCCTTCATCATTGCCCAGAAAAGGAATGTCCATATGATAGTCGATAACCCCGCCGTCTCTGTACGTGCCTTTTGGTGCGTGGGCAATATTATCCACACCGGACATAATCATTGGTATTGAACCTGATGCCAGCAAAGCTTTTTTTAAATTATCCTCTTTGATAGGGATTTTTCTGATGGGGAAACCATCCATTTCCCAAAAAGGAGGAATGGTTCTCTCGTCATAAAAGAGAGCCCTTTCAAAAAAAAATCTTAGCAGTTTCCTTCCGATTGTATTGAAAAACATGGCAGCCAGTAATCCTGATGCCAGAAACAGCTTTTTATCGCCGGAAACAGGCCATTTTGACCGAACTGCCATTATGTTAAGACGCATATAAGAATGCTGCAATATTTCATTGATCTTGCTATCGTCAATAAAACCGTCCATAACGCGAATGGTTTCACGTGTTACTTCTTCAGGCCCTGGGTTTGAACTGTAGTGCTGGTCAAGGTATTCCGCCTGAAACCGATCGATGGCTTTTTGGTGATTGTTCTGCGAAGCTGCTGCAAATCGCCAGGCACCGATGGAAGAACCAAGCAGGAAAAGGGGTTTTGTTCGCATTTTAAACCAGGAGGAAAAAATTACCCGATCAAGATGATTAAGAACCAGCCATTTTGGTCCGCCGGCCGCACCGGCAATAACTTTTATCATTTCCGGATTAAGACCTTCTTCCCTTATTTTTGAAAACGCTTTTTTGCCGGCAAGGAATACTAAATTTTCAGTTGAAGAATGCAAAATGATAAGTCCTTTGAAAATGTTTCACATAGAATACATTTTAGGAATGAAAACAAATCGAGTCAATTAAAAACGAATATTTGCTCTTTTTTCTTGACTCTTTTTTTGTCCAGGGCTTTACATCGCTCTAAAGATCATCGAATATATAAAATGAAATGACATACAGGAGGTTAAATTATGAGTAACACTTACGAACGATTAAGACAACGGCTTGACGATCTGGCCACGGGATATCCTGCCACAAAAACGGGTGTGGAAATCAGGATACTCAAAAAGCTTTTTACCATAGAGGATGCCGAGCTGTTTTTGGGGCTTTTGCCTCTGCTGGAAACACCGGATGACGCAGCCTCACGACTCGGCCGTGATCCGATCAAGACAGCAGAACAAATGGAGCAAATGGCTAAGAAAGGATTGCTGTTTCGCCAAATAAAGGATGATAGCGCACGATATGCTGCCATACCGTTTGTGGTTGGCCTATTTGAGTTCCAGATAAATTCTGTGGATCGTGAGTTATCTGATGATCTTTATGAGTACTATGAAACAGCGCTGGGGCGAACTTTACAATCGTTCAAAACTCCTGTTATGCGGACGATTCCTATCAACCGTGAACTGGTTGCGAAATGGCCTGTTGCGCCCTATGAAGATGTTCTTGAAATTCTTGACAATCAGAAGACTATTGCAATTGCACCCTGTATTTGCCGCAAGACCGCAAAACTTGCCGGTAAAGGTTGCGACAAACCACTTGAGGCTTGCTTTTTGTTCGGTTCCCACGGGCGATATTATGTTGATAATGGAATGGGGCGTTATATCAGTAAGGAGGAAGCCAAAAAAATTGTCATAGAAAATGAAAAGGCGGGCCTTGTAATGCAGCCTTTTAATTCGCAGAAGGTAGGAGGCATGTGCAGTTGCTGCGGAGATTGCTGCGGAATGCTCAGGTCCTTGAAAAAACAACCGGTTCCGTCTGCTGCTGTACAGAGCAATTATTTTGCACAGGTTGACGATGAAGAATGTTCAGGATGTGAAACCTGCGTCGACAGGTGCCAGATGGAAGCCATTGATATTATAGATGAAATCGCAAAAATTAATCTTGACAGGTGCATCGGCTGTGGTCTGTGTGTCACCACCTGTCCTGAAGAAGCCTTAAGTTTAATTAAAAAACCGGAAGACCTGCAATACCTGCCTCCTAAAACCGGTATGGAAACCTACATCAAGATTGCGCAAGAGCGTGGTAAGATATAATGGAGCGTTCCTCCAGGACTTGAGGAGCAGCCTTCTGCTTCGAGGAGAAGCCGCCTGCGGCGGATTTAAGGCCTAAAGCGTATCGCTCTTTAAGCGAAGCGCTCAATTACAATGTTAAATGGAAAAAAAGGAAACAGATAAATGAAAGACGAAAGAGGCGTTTATTATTATCCTAACCTTCAGAACAAAAAAGTTCGCATGTATGTGCAAAGAACTAAAGGAGAAATATCTTTCAGGCTCTTGAATTCTGATGATCCAGGACTCTGGGAAGAACATGGCTGGCTTCCTTACGAAGCGATTAAACAGGCGACTGCTCTGAAAAGGAATAAAGATTTCGATTCGAAACAGGTTTACGATATAAGCATGGCAAAAGTGCTCCTTGACGAAGAAGGATGAATATTACCCTTATAAATAATTTAAGGCTTTCTAATGTTCCGCCGAAACTTATGGCGATACTGACTGAAAGGCTGGAATTCCCTAATCCAAAATGGATAGAGAACGCCAGGATGAACCGGTGGAATAGAGGGACGCCCAAAACACTTAAGTTTTACGATAAAATAAGGGGGAATGGCCTGTGGATTCCACGGGGGTATATGCGGCAGCTTATACTCCTTTGCAGGCGTCATCAGATTAATTACCAGGTTGAAGATAAAAGACGAATCTTAAAAAAAATAAACTTTTCATTCACCGGCAGGCTTAAGCCCTTTCAGCAAAAGGCTGTTGACAGGATGCTGCCTAAAGAGTTCGGAACCTTGAGTTCTCCCACCGGTTCAGGGAAAACCATAATGGCTTTGCATATTATTTCAGAGCGCAATCAACCTGCCCTTATTGTGGTTCATACAAGAGAATTAGCTGTTCAATGGACTGAGAGAATTGAGACTTTTTTAAAAATTCCAGCCTTAGAGGTGGGCTTTATTGGTGGAGGAAAAAAGAAAATAGGGGAAAAAATCACGGTTGCCCTGGTCCAGTCCCTTTATAAATGTGCTTCTGAAGTTTCGCAGCATATTGGAAATCTTGTTGTCGACGAGTGCCATAGAGCTCCGAGTCGTACATTTACAGAAGCTGTAACCGAATTCGATTCAAAATATATGCTTGGTTTAAGTGCCACACCCTATAGAAGGGATAATCTTTCAAAACTTATATTCTGGCATCTAGGGGATGTTCACCACGAAGTTGATAAAAATCATCTTATTGAAACCGGCGATGTTCTGCCTGTCAGGGTAATTACACGGGAAACCGATTTTAAACCCTATTTTGATCCTGTCAATCATTACAGCAAAATGCTCCTGGAACTTACAATGAACGATAAAAGAAATCATCTTATAGCAGCAGATGTGGCAAAAGAAACGCAAAAGAAAAGGGGCGGCGTTTGTCTGGTGCTTTCCGACCGGAAAAAGCATTGTGAGACCCTTCAGTCCCTGCTTAGATACAAATATAAAATATCATCCGAACTGCTGACGGGAAGTTTAAGCGCAGGTCATCGGCAAAAAGTAATTGACCGATTAAATAAGGGAAGAGTTAAGGTTTTGATCGCTACAGGTCAGCTTATAGGAGAAGGTTTCGACTGCAAGGAGCTGTCAACACTATTTCTTGCAACACCGATACGATTCAGCGGAAGAGTTGTTCAATATCTTGGAAGAATACTACGTCCTGCACCGGGAAAAGAAAAGGCCCGGCTCTTTGATTATGTAGATATTAATGTTGATACATTAAAGAATGCGGCAAGGGCAAGGCAGAAGGTGTATAATGCCTGAAGCTGAGCGCTTTGCTCAATGACCGCTTCGCTTGAGGAGCACTACGTTTGATGAGCGCTTCGCTTTAGGTCTTGAATTCGCCGGCGGCGGATGCTCATAAAGGCCGAAGGCCGCTCGTTAAGTTCCGAAGGAACGCTCTTCAAAGCCCGCTTGCCAAGGCGAAGCCTGGAAGGGCTGCTCCTAATGTCCTTACTTTTTCTCTAATTCCTTCTTAATAGCTATTCCAATTTTTTCCAGCATATACGGCTTGTTCACATATGTGCCTGCGCCAAGTTTTTGAGCCTCTTTTACTCTGTCTGTTTCAGAAAATCCGCTTGTTATAATAGCCTTTTGTCCGGGGTGTAATTTAAGAATTCTTTTATATGTTTCAAGCCCATCAATTCCGGGTTCCATAATCATATCGAGTACCAGAAGATCTGAGGATCCGTTTTTCATGTAATCTACAGCTTCTTCACCACTGGCCACAGTTGTAACCGAATAACCAAGTTTTTTAAGCAAGCCTTTGGCTACGTACCTTTGTTCTTCCATATCATCAACAACCAGAATTGACTCTCCATTACCCATATAATCCTTAATGAATAAGATGTTTGTATCTTTTTCTATTTCCTGTCTTGTTACAGGAAAATAAAGGGTGAATATAGTTCCTTCTCCTTCGATACTTTCTACGTCTATATATCCCTTATGGTCTTTTACTGTTCCCCAAACAATAGCCATTCCAAGCCCGGTTCCGCTTCTCCCCATAACTTTTTTGGTATAAAAAGGTTCAAATATTCTTTCTAAATCCTCCGGGGATATACCTGTGCCGTTATCTGAGACTGTTAAAACAACATAGTCATCTTCTTCTACATCATCATAACTTCCTACAGGCATGTCTATATAGCGGTTTTGGGTTGATATAGTAATTCTTCCTCCTTCGGGCAATGCCTCAGCGGCATTTGAGACAAGATTCATAACGATTTTGGACAGGTGAACCGGAGATCCTGAAATTTCAAGCAAATTTGAATCAAAACAGCTTTTAACTTCAACATCCGGATGGTATGATTTTAGCTCATTATATTCCGGACTTTTAAAATATTCAGAAATTATTTCATTTAAATTTACCACTTTTGTGACAGCTACACCTCTTCTTGTCATGGTCAGCAAATCCTGGACTATGGTTGAAGCTTTTTCACCTGATTTTTGTATGGTCAGGATGGATTCTCTTAATGGGCTGTCTTCAGGAATGTCCATCAAGAGCAAATCCGGGTAGCTCACAAGACCTGAAAGGATATTATTAAGATCGTGGGCTATGCCTCCTGCAAGGGTTCCTATTGCTTCCATCTTTCGGGCGTGTAATAGTTTTCTTTCAGTCAGGATAAGTTCTTTTGTCTTTTTTTCCACTTTCTTTTCAAGAATTAAATTCTGGTTGAAAATTATTTTATATAACTGGGTGTTTTCCAGTGCATTTGCGGTATTCATTAAAATAATAGACAAGAGGGCATTAGAATAATCGGCAATAACAGGCTTTTTAGCCGGCAATAAGCCGACAAACATGCCGCGGATCCGGGTAGGTGTAGAAATTACATGCAATACGAATTGTCTTGTATTGTCTTTTGATGAAACTGTAATTCCTCTTCTTTCTCTAAGAGCCCATGTAAAAAAGCCCTCGTCAATCATAAACTCTATTTCATTTTTAACATAGCGTTCAAACTGATCGGGATCATATACAGCAGGGATAAAATCCGAATTATCCTCTTCATTAATACGATATAAAACGCATGTCTCAAATGGTATAATTTTTTTTATCCGCTTTTTAGTTGCCTGCAAAATTTGTTTTACATCTTTTTTCCCGTTTATGCTCTCTAAAAAGTCACCCATGGAAAGTGCCATTTCCAGAGCGTTCTGGACAAAACGCCTGTTTTTTTCCAGGTATGCTATGCGTTCTTCAAGTTTTTTTTGCTTTTTATTTTCTTGGACGTTCATAGTACTTTCAGCTATTTAAAGAAACCTTCAATGGCATTAAACTGGTGTGTGGCCAGTCGTATCACAGAATCAAAACAGCTCGGTGAAATGCCCAGGCTGTCAAAGGCCCTGTGATCAAAATTTGGAACAAATCTTTCTCCACTGGTTCCAATTTCCAGGCTGTGGGCAATAATATCCGCCAGATGAACAATGGTCGCATGGGCTTGGTTATCAGCACCTGAAGGGTTGTGGTGATAGAATAAATTATTTTCTATGGAAAAGGGAATTTTCCATTTTTTTAATAAATCCCTGCCGATGTCTGTGTGTTTACAGCCAATACCTTTTTTTTCTTCCTGATGAAGAAGTTCTTTTGAACTTTCAGCTCTTATTAATATTTTTTTTGCCTGCTCAGGGTAATATTTATAAAGTACCAGTCTGCCTATATCGTGCAGGAGTCCTGATACAAACAACTGTTCTGTTTGAGTTATATTTTTATATGCACATAACACTCTCGAAATCATCGCGCATATAAGACTGTGCTTTAAAAAAAGATGCATATCGATCATGTCTTCAGGAATATCTTTAAAAATAGAAATAGCGCTGATTCCCAAGGCAAGACCTGATATCTCCTGGGTGCCTATAAGTGTTACAGCCCGTGAAATAGTGTCTATTTTGGTGGGAAAGGCGTAGACTGGTGAATTTACTATTTTCAGCAGGATTGCTGCCAGGCTGGGGCTTTTACTAACTACCCGGGCAATGTCGTCGGCAGAGGCTAAAGGATTTGCAATAATTTCATTTAACTCAAAAACTGTGGAAGAAATCTCCGGAAGCTTAATTTCCTGGTAAGCGATATTATTACGTAAATCGCTCATTAGTTCTTCTTTTGAATCCTCTACAATATCAACCATCTTTTTCTTATCGGTTTTATAAATAACGTTCCGGCTCTTTGATAAAACAGAAAGCCGGAAAAGCTCTTGCATAGCAGGATGTTCAAGATCGACGTGGTGGAATAGATATTTTGTGCTTTCTTCTATTCTTTCAAGTAATTCCGGGTCGATTTCCTTTGTTGTTGTTTCTTCATAATTCGGCTCATTTGTGACTACCTTTACTTCAGTTATTCCCCACATTTTTAATATTCTTACATGCTTTGGTCGTATTTTCAGGTCTTTTGCTAAGAGAAGTCTTGTGTTCAGATCTCTTACATCTTCTGCCAGCACCATATTTTCTCTTAAACGGTCTACGTGAATTATACCCATTTTATACCTTAAGCATTATTGATGGCATCCGGCGATTATTTAAAGACTTATTATGAGTTCATCATTATTGATGAATTTGTAAAAAATGTGATTACTCCACCTGTTTGAGAGTATGCAATTTTCATACCGAATAAACTAACAGCACAACATCTTGATATTATACAAAATGATGAATTGGCAGGAAATATATTTCCAAAGTAATGCCAATTGACTAAACCAAACGTCAAGAAATTGTCGATTTTGAGTTTTTTTAAGGATTTGATATGAAATAAATGAAATAATTATTTTATATCGGATCATAAGCATCGGATCCTAAAGATCGAGTGAAAAAGAAGGGCTTTTTGGAAATGATAAAACAGGATATTACACAACAGACAGTCTTTTAATTATTCCTTTTGTTTCGCAAGCATTTTTATATGCTTTTCAGTAGTAAGCTTCATGGTATCATTTTTGATATGCTGAATCTTATTGACATCCCCTTTTTTTACAAAATGAATTTCAAGTGAGTGTTTCCCAATAATAATAATGTCGTTGTTATTTAAATTCTTTTTTGTAATCCTGATTTTATTAAGGTATGTTCCGTTTGTGCTATTCAAATCTTCAATATAATATGCTTCGTCTTGCTTCACAATCCTTGCATGCTGCTTTGAAACCGCCAGATTTTCAATGGCGATATCATTTGCTGCATTTCTGCCGATAATAATTTCATTTTTGTCGAATTCAATTGTTTTAAGAATTTTTTCATTAAACTTTAATAATATTGTCAGCATGGAGCACCTCCTGATGTATGCCGATTATTTTAACCCAATCTTTATAGAATTGTCAATCCAAACCGTTTAATTGTCAGGATAAAAGCATTTAAAAAAAAATCAGTTTAAAAAGGAGGCAGTTGCAAGATGCTTCCTTCTTATAACGGGATTCGAGATAAAGGAACACGAAAATTTTAACCAATTGAATATATTGAGCATTTTGAGGATTAAAATTTGATCCTGTCGAATCGAAGCGTAGATCCCGCTCATCGGGGACGCAGATATCGGACAGATAAGTGCAGACTTCGCAAGGAGACGTTTTGAAATTGCCTCAAAATAATAAAAAAAATGCGGTTGGTTATGGCGGGCGTTTCAGACCCCCTCCTGCCCGGGGCTAAAAGGACCCAGGGCTGGAAAGGGTGTTTCCGAATATATATGGATTTACTTTGTGCGGGTAAGAATAATTTCTATTCTTCGATTCTGGCTGCGGCCTTCTTCATCATCATTAGACGCCACAGGTTTAAAATAACTGTAGCCGATGGCTGACAGCCTCTCAGGCTCTATACCCCCTTTTTCCTGTAGGAACCGAACAACCGTTGAAGATCTGGAGGTTGATAATTCCCAGTTGCTGGGAAACTTACTTTTAAGCGCCTGTCCCACACCGACATTATCAGTGTGCCCTTCAACCAGTATATTATGATTTCTATCTTCCTGGATTGACTCAGCAAAAGAAAGAAGAATCTCTTTCCCCTTTTCGTTTATTCTTGTGCTCCCTGAATTAAAAAGTATCTTATCAATAAAAGTTAATTTCAGTTTGCCTTCTATCTCTTCAATTTTTATCTGCTGATTTGCTATCTGTTGTTTCAGTCCCTCTTCAATCTTTTTTTTCGTGTCCTCAAGATCTGAAATAACCTTTGTCTTTTCTTTCACAACCGTTTTTTCTTTTTTTAGTTTTAGATTTAAGTCCCTGCTTGCTTTTACAAGATTTTGCTTTTCATTCTCCAGATTATTATATCTGTTCTCAAGATCGGCCAGATTTTTTTGCTCTTGCTCCAGGTTTTGCTTTGTATTTTGCAGATTGGTCTCAAGTTCCAGATATTTACCTTTTGAAACACATGATAAAAACAACAGGCAAGCAAAACATAAAATGTAAAATAAACGATTTTTTGACATGATAATCTCTCCTTTTTTTAAGTTTTTTACTGCCCCTCCCCTTGTGGCATTAATTTTAATTGTTTCCTTTTAAATCCTGATGCCTCTTTAAAAACCGGAAGATAAAAAATTAAACTATTAAGCCCCCATTTGTACAAATATTGTAATCCAACCTATAAAGTATAGCAAAAATTGTTCCACAATACCCACATTAAGATATTTTCTATAAAATCAAGATTTTAAGGTTTATAAAATATTTTAAATACCTGTTTTATTCATAAAATGTCTTATTTAGTGCAAATATTAAGTACATTTATGTGCAGCAAAAATCATACAAGATGAGCAAAATCGTTTTTTATTATATCAAACAGTTCTTCACCTATGGCAAGACCGATATCTATAAACTGCGGACCGTACCTCTTTCCGGTTTTTGTTAGGAAAGTAGTTTTTATTTTAGCAAGCCCTTCCATTCCCTTTGGATAACGATCAATAAATGTTGCAAGGGGGGGGTTGTAAAACAGTACCATATCCCAGACAGTATCCATAAAATTATCCGGTCCCCACCTGAATTTATCCGCATCATACAGGCAGTCGGAGACAAGTGCGCCATCAGCGGTGCTTATCGCAGCATTACTTTTAAAGGCTTCATGATTACGTATGGCATTGCATATATCATTAACCTCATCCGGCGAAACCGGATATGTTTCAAGTAATTTCCTGGCAAAGATCGCTCCCTGTATGGCATGATCTTTTCGTTTACGCTTTATATCATGGAGAAGACCGGCGCACTGAACAATACACACTTTGCGACGGTAAAGGTCTTCAGAATATTTTTCGAGAGAACCTTCAATGATCATCAATGCCCCGGCATCAAGGGCTACTTTGATTGAATGTTTCATTCCATGACCGAAATCATCTTCTATGTTGGCGGCAACATATGATTTCAGCCTGGTGATAACAGGGTCGGTCTCAAAATAATGGCGGGACAATTCGATTTCTCCGGTAAAGTCTTTGTAAAAGTCCGGAGTGGGAAAACGGGAAACAATTTGACGGGCTCGTTTGCGAATACGAGCGTAGATAGGCATCATCTCTTAGTGTAATTTATTTTAATTTTACCGTTATAAAAGGAAACAGACATATCGGATTTTCATGTCTCGGGCCTCTTTTATTTATGGCACAATAAAAAGGTGAAAAACTATGCAGAGAGCGAAAAAGCTCTGCCGCATACCTTCCACTTGCCATCTTCTTTTATGATATTCAACGTCTCATCAACTTCATAGGTTTCGCCAATAAAGAATAATTTACCAACAATTGTAAAAAGCGGGTTTATTAAACGTTTTCTTTCACAGGTTATCCTGATTTTAGCCTCTGACTCATCCTCGCTGATGATATCGGTTTTTACATGGTACAGCATACTTCTCATATAATTTAATTTAAAACCAAGATTCTGAGCCTCCTGGGCAACCTGATTGATATATTTTTCTACAATATTTTCTTCTTCCATAAGTTCATTGCAGAGATATTCAGACATGGAGGCATCAAGGCTAAAATATGCTTTTGTAAATTCAACAGCCGTTTTGCCAGGAGTGCTCCTTGTGTCCGCCATACCAAGTAAAAGTTGCAGGATTATTCCAAAAAATACCACCAGTACTACCCCTGTGATTCTGTTGTCTTTGGCCATCTATCCTTCCTCCTTTTAAAATCTTTGAGACCTTTGCAAAACGGCGCTTTTTAAAAGCCTCTCTTTTACAAGCTTTAAGGGAAATATCAACTATAAAAATGTGCAAATAGCATGAAAAAATATTTTAGACAAGGCCTTTTCCTGTCTTAACTACAATTCAGACACTACAGTTACATGTTGTGGCCCGAAGGTGGCGGATTGGACCTTTGGTAAGTTTTTATATTTCCTTTCCTATGACCGACCTGATCATTAACCTGGTAATGCTGCAATAGATCAGTAACGGTAAGTACTATAGATGTAAAAAAATACTACATATGCTGTAACTAATTGCATCAATTGTTTAACTCCTTGATATTAATAGATTACAGCCAAATATTTTTCTTCTGTCCTCACAAAGTGTAGCCGATTTAATCATATTCACTTTTTTACCGGAAACACGTTGAGGTAAAACAACCGAGCCTTAATTTATAAACTCAATAAAATCAATGGGATAAAATTTTACTAGTCTGAATATCCTCTATTGGTATCATCATTGCAATACAATTAGACAAACAAGATTTCCAATTAAGAAAATGCAGCGGAAATTAACGGTTTCCTAAAAAGTATTACCGATGGCTAAGTAGAAAGTTCCATATACAAGGCGCAGTAGATGGGACTTTCTACGACTCTATCAAAATTTAATCTTCTGTAAAAGGAGGAAAGGAGGTATCTAAAAT
>RCNC010000197.1_pt1 | contig 35208 bp, 32 predicted proteins | sample 2041301 | NCBI WGS metagenome assembly RCNC01 (sample SAMN09708231, study PRJNA481090) | Marine sediment metagenome, whole genome shotgun sequencing project. | biome: marine sediment; feature: ocean; material: sediment; isolation source: Sewage treatment plant 13A marine sediment (STP13A) ... | reverse complement strand
AATAGGGATACGATAGGGTAGCTAGTGCGCGCAACTGCGCGTTAAATAGCGCTCCATCGATTACAGCAATTCACGAATCATAATATAGGATAAAGATTATGCTTAAAGACTTTAAAGAATTCGCCATGCGCGGCAATGTCGTTGATATGGCAGTTGGTATCATCATTGGTGGCGCCTTTGGCACCATCGTCAAGAGCCTGGTATCAGATGTGATCATGCCTCCCATTGGCCTGGCGTTGGGTGGTGTGGATTTCACCGATCTTTTCCTCACCCTCAAAGAAGGTGCCCAGGCGGGGCCTTACGCGACGCTGGCTGCCGCCCAGGAGGCTGGAGCCGTCACCATCAGTTACGGTATTTTCTTTAACTCCGTGATAAGTTTCCTGATCGTGGCCTTTGCTGTGTTCCTGCTGATTCGTGGCATCAACAATATGCAGGCGGAGGAAGAAGCTGAGGAAGTCACTACCAAGGAGTGTGGATTCTGCTACTCCGAGGTGCCACTCAAAGCTACCCGCTGCCCCAATTGTACGTCTGAACTGGGCTGACTCGAGCTATAAGGGGCGCGGGCAGGTTCTTTGTAAGTAATCTACGCTCCTTTTTAAACCCTATCCAAATAGAAAATAGTGTTGTCTAGGGCATGCGCCCTGGCAGCATTTTAAATTGAAAAAATCATCCTTTTACCCCACTTTTACATTCCATCGATCACAATCTGAATGGGCAGTGATAGTCTCGCTTCTTCCAAAGAAAGGCACTCGATGTGCCCGATAAGCCAACGGAGAAAACTATGAAAACACTACGAGCAGTTATAGCAGTTGCCAGTGCAGTTGCCATACTTGGAGGCTGTGCTACACAAGATGGCACTACCAATGATGGCGATCTGCAAGCGCAGCTGGATAAGGCCCAGACCAGAGCCGAACAGAATGAAGCGGAGACTGAGCGCCTGCGCACGGAACTGGCTAATGCCAAAGGTACAGGACAGATGTCGACAGTCGGTGGCAGCCTGTTGCCGCCCAACGCCCAGCCCGGTCACTGCTACGCACGCGTGTTAATCCCGGCCCAGTACTCTACCGGAGAAGAGACTGTGCTGGCACGCGCAGCCAGCCAGCGCATCGACGTCACTCCCGCCCAGTACAAATACGTAGAGCAGAAGGTACTGGTGCAGGAAGAATCCAAGAAGCTGGAGATTATTCCCGCTACTTACAAAACCGTGACAGAACGCATCATGGTGGAGCCGGAAAAAACACGTATTAAAGAGGTGCCTGGCACCTTCGAAACTGTGAGTGAGAAGATCCTGGTGAAGCCGGCCTACACAACCTGGAAAAAGGGTAGGGGGCCTATCGAAAGCCTGAACGCATCGACTGGTGAAATTATGTGTCTGGTTGAAGTTCCTGCAGAATACAAAACAGTATCGAAAAAAGTTGTGAAGAAAGCGGCAACTACCGCTCAGCAAACTATTCCTGCCAAGTACAAGACTGTCAGCCGGAAAGTGGTGGACAAGCCTGCTACTACCCGTGAGATTGTAGTGCCAGCCAAGTACGATACGGTCAAGGTGCGTCAGCTAGTCAGCGAGACTCGCAGCAACACCGTCGAGATACCTGCTGAGTACAAGAAGGTCGGTACACGTAAGCTGGTACAGGATTCCAGTCTGGAATGGCGTGAAATTCTCTGCGACACCAATACCACTCCCGGAGTAATAGCGCGCTTGCAGAAGGCTCTTAATACGGCTGGTTATGACGCCGGTACCCCTGACGGTATGCTGGGCAACCAGACTCTGGCTGCGGTGAAGAAATACCAGTTGGATCACAAGATGGCCAGCGGCCAGTTGACCATGAAGGTACTGAATGACCTGAAAGTGTCGATGTAACGACTATTGCATGCGATAAAGTGGAAAAGGCCCCTTATGGGGCCCTTTTTTATACCGGTTATTCAGGTGGATCCTCCCCTTCCGGTGGATCTTCTTCCTCGGGTTCATCTTCCTCTTCTTCCTCAGGCTCCTCTTCTTCCTCCTCCTGTTCCTCCTTTGGCTCGCATTCATCCCCAGGCTCGGTGCCACAATCATCCTCGCCATCCAGCTCGCCGCCATCCAGCGCGCCTTCCTGCTCAAACTCCACTTCTTCCGCCACGCCGTCAGCAGCTCGTTCATCCTTGACCTTGATAAGATCGCCGACTTTCAGCTGGCCGTAAAAAGCTTGCGGAGATAGATCCTCGTCATACTGGTTTTCAAATTCAGTATCCGCCGTGCTGAATACGATGCCCAATAATTTGATGTCAACACCGGCATTGAAGGCCTCTACTTGCGCCTGCAGGATGTCGTCGTCCGGCTCATCGCGATCTATTCGTGTGGCAAGTAAGGTATCGCCGATCTGGACAGCCTCCATTACCAGAAAATCTCCAATAGAAATATCCCCAAGGGTAAGGGGGTCGGCTTGCTCGGTGTCATCTTCCAACAGGGTAGTGTTGTCCACCTGCACTGTCACGGAACCTGCGTGAAATTGCAGTGTGATGGTGCCAGTTCCGGCGTTAACGGCAGCGACACTCGCTTCGATTTCGATCCGGCCACGACGTGACTTGATCTCTTCGGCAAGCAGAACATCTCCATTCCACAGGCCCTCTACTGCAACGATTACACCGTCAGCAAGAATCAGGTTGGTGGGTAACAGGGCAGCATCCGATGCATCAACGGCAACACCGTTAACCTTGAATTGACTTTTGCTAACGAAATCGGTGATAGCACCTTGCACAGATAGTTCATCTTCTTCATCGAAATCATCAGACGGGTCGTCTTCTGTCTCGATGCGCAGGGCTAATATTATTCCACTGTCCAGGGTTCCATAGACCTCAACGTTGGCACCTTCAGTCAGTTTGCCCCCGGTCACGTCCGACAGATCGGCATTGCTGAAGTCTACGATAAACTCGTTTAGCCTGAATTCTGTATCCGTGAGGTCGGTCACTACCCCTTTCACTTCCACTTCCGTGGTGCCCGGAATAAAATCGGATTTCTTTTCGACGCGAGTGGCGCGGATTTGCGATTCGTTGATTCTAAATCCTGATACCTCAACTACGTCATTAATATCCAGCGTATCGAAACTGACGCCATCAAACACGGTGCTGGTTCGCTCCACGATAACTTCCAGGCCTAGAACAAGCATAAGGAGGGAATCGCCGTCCGGGCCGAGCTGTAACGTCGCGATGGGTCCTTGCACCTCATCATCAAAGACTACCTGCTGTGCAATACCCGTGGTGCCATCCTCGTTGACAGTGCCGCTGACAGTTACCACCATTCCCAGTTTTAACGCGTCTTCAGCGGCAGCGTCGCCATCGACAAAGATAGTAGCTTCTTCAGTCTCGAACTCGATGCCGTTTACAAAGATGCTACCGAAACCGTCCACGGTGCCGGTGCTGGTGATTCCGCTTCCGCCGATACCACCACCACTGCTGAAGGTATTACTGGTTACGGCAAGGCCACCGCCAGCGCCACCGCCGCAGGAAGACAGCGAGGCGAACAGTAGAAAAAGTGGAATACGATACATAGACGTTCTGATCATGATGGCTCCTTCTCCGAACCGGGGTAGTCACTGTAGTAAATGCCTACAGCAACGTAACGTGGCGTGACACCAGGATTCTCGGATTCATTTACCTCGTGGCTGGACAGCCAGCGATGGTATTCCTCCAGTAATGCCTGGGACTTTTTGTTGGAGAACTCTAGAAATTCGGGTAGCGCTTCGGGGTTTACGAGCACGTTGGAGACCTTGCGCTGAAAATAAAGGTGCTCGGGCTCGGCTGTCAGGTTGTGACCTATGGTGGCAATCAGCTCGGCAGTATCAGTGCCAAGAATATTTACCTTCTCAAGGGACGTAGCGGATGGGATGTAGGCGCGTTCACGCAATTCAATGCCGTGCTCGCCAACTTCTACTGTGCCGCTAGTTTCCAGCACCGACAGCATGGCGGCAGCCGGAATATCGCCACTGAACTCTTTCACCAGGGTCGAGAAACTACCCTGTTTGCCCTCCATCGGCAACACCGCAGGTTCCCCGTCGGCATTGAGGAAACGAGAGTCGTTGATCCAGCCGCTGATGACTCGAATCGCCCGGCTGTAACGCTGGGAGGATGCCTCGTCATCCACCAGGTCCAACTCGCGCAAGCGTTTGGTCTCCTTGCGCGTTAGCCCGGTTAGTGCCGATACGCTGGATATGGTGGGTCGCTTGCCGGATTCGGCAGTATGGATGAAACCCTCTTCAACATAGGCCTTGCGTGCCAGCTCGGCGAAGGTCCCATAGGCCATGCCGTGCCTCATCAGCACGCGGACCAATGGCCGCAGCAGGTGCAATACTGCACCGCTGAGCGCCTTGTGAAGTGAATTACTCATTTATGGGAAGATATTCCCATATGAGAGCTATGTCAAAGGCCATCGCACACTGAATTGTGGATAGTCTAAAGGCTCATACACTTGCTCGAAACCAATGACTTGAGGGGTGTGGCGGCCTAAAAGGGCTTCAAAGCGTACTTCACAGCCTTGATATCTATAAACGCGTCGCTGACTTTAAGGCTGTCTACACAGCCTCCACGAGCTGACCCCACCACTGATCTACCTGTTCGACTACCCCGTGCCAGACCCGTCCGGGTACTGGCATTTCAGGGTCGCAAACACTGTGTAATACATCGTCCGCTGTCGCGTCGGCCATATCGAGGTCGGAGTAGAGCTGGTCAAGATCCTTGATGCTCTCACAGGCGGCATACAGCTCATACCCGGTATCCGCGATCAGCACCGCTACGCCCAGGAATGGGATCGATTCGGCGGGAATCGCGGCAATGCTTTTTGCCGCTACGCGTTTAGTCCTGGTCGCAAGCCGGCTACCAAACCTGCGTGTTGCTGCCTTTCTTTTCAGCGCGGTTGCCCTGTGTTTTTTGATGGCATTGTCGCGCACAGTGAGTTTGGACTGCATCATACTGGAGACTGTGCGGACACCCAGCGCAGTCCCCAGTAGACCCGAAATCGCAGTGTTTAATGCCGCATTCGTGAGGGACAGGATGTTGCAGGCTATCAGTCCAAGAAAGGTAGTGATGAGCAATAGTCGTTTTGTCCAGATGATCATAGTGGCTGGGGCTCTATGTTAGGTCCTTGCATTCGAGACGAAAGTGGTCGTCAGACATCTGCTACTATCGAAGAAATATGAGACGGCGGCAACAACTAACTCGATCGACTACTTGTCGTTCTACATAGGTCGTACATAGTTGTATTTGGCTGGTAGGCAGCGACTCACACTGAGCCTGGCCGTGTTGGGAAAAGGGCACACATGTGTGGTCAATTAGAACGAGGGTAAAGATGACAGAATCTATAACTATATCTCCATTCGTATCAGGAAGGAGCATCCTACTTTTAGGTTTGGTTTCCCTGACGTTGACACTGCTCCTTTTCCCTAATGCTACCTGGAGCGCAGGTAAAGAGGATGGTTTTATCGGATCATACCTTGACTGTAGAAGTAAGGGAGACGAGGTGAAGCGACTGCGTTGTTATGATGCCCTCATTCGATCAGCTTATTTCGCAGAATCTGATGCAGAAACTATTTCCGAAGAGTCCATCTATGCGTCAAACAGTGTGGAGGAGGAGCGTAGAAAGGTAAGCGTAGACAGGCTGGAGTCCTTGTCCCGGCGTGAAGAGCGGGGCATGTTGACTACCGATGATCCCAACTACATTGTCTATGCGTCGCCTATCGACGACAACCTGGGTGATGAGAAACACACGGAGTTTTATCTGTCGCTGAAGTACCCGCTGGTTGACGACTGGTTCAGCGACCTTCAAAAAAGCTTTAGTTCCAGTGGCGGCCAACCAGGCAGGTTCCTCAACAGCATCACACCTGATCGCCTGCTACTGCAATACAATGGGCTTTATGATTTCTACGCTATCGAGAGTAACCGCTACGATTCGGCACCGATAATCTCTCGCCGGCAGAATCCTGGGATCTCCTTCGAATACGACTTCGCCCATGGCCGAGAGACTTTGCGATTGGGTTGGTTCCACGAATCCAACGGCCAGCAGTTGGAGAAAGATAAGCTCGATCAATTTGAGGACTTTCGCATGGAGTCTGGCGATGACTTCGCTCTCGCCAAGGTAAGCAGGGGCTGGGATTATGCCCAGGTGCGCTGGACGAGCAATTCCCTGCGCTTCGATGATCCGCTGACGCAGGACTGGTTTAACTACCAGGTAGAAATGCGCTTCTACTGTGATTGTCAGGGTTTCGGGTTTATTAGCGGCAGAGAGGATGACATCTGGTGGGAAGACGGCAACGATGTCAAAATATCAGACTTCGATGGCCTGAGAGGGTCGATTGACGGTTCCTTCTGGAACAACAATACTTTTTCGCTTGATGCGAAACTCGACCTGGTAACCGGACTGGAACATAGTTTCGGTCAGTACTTAAGCGGCCGAGTTACGCTAGGAGCGAAGTGGGACAATGTGAGTTTGACCCTCTTCTACTTTGATGGCTACGGCAGGGATCCTTCAACGTACCATATCAGGACGCAGTATGCCGGACTGGGCTTCGAGCTTCGCTGATTGACTGTTGTGCGATAGCCATCATTGTCTACTGCTTACACTGACTCAGCCACGCGGCGGTAAGCCGTGCACCATGGTAATGAACTCCAGGTTGGTACCTGCGCGCCTGTGTTCAGACAGAGCCTGGTAGTCGGGGTCGTTATACCAGTCGGTGGCCGCTTGCTCTGAAGGAAAGCCAAAGATGACCATCCTGCCATTGCGTGGCGACCCGCCCTCAAAGGTAACGGGGTTGTCATCATAGGTATAGAACGTGCCATTGTGACGCTTCAGGATAGAAAAAAAGCCCTTTTCGTATTCGCGATACTTGTCTTTGTCGTGAACCTGGAAATTGGCAATTACGTGTACTGGTATATCTGACATCTGGACTTCCTCTTGTTTAAGTAGCTGTTGTTCGATTCAAATTTTTGGATAAGACAGTGGCTTAAAGTGTTTCCATCCACCCCGCGACCGCCTGGCCGACCTCGGCGGGTGAATCTTCCTGCACAAAGTGTAGCCCCTTTACCGTGACTTCTTGCTGGTTAGGCCAGCTGCGGCAGAACTCCCTTTGCGGGCCGACCAGGATGGAACCGGGGTCGGCATTAATAAACAGCTTGGGAATATTGCTGCTGCTCATGAACTGGCCATAATTTGTAACCAGTTCGACCATATGGGGCGGTTCGCCGGAGATGGGAATTTGTCGCGGCCAATTGAGTGTCGGCTGACGGTCGTCGGGGTTGGAGAACGCGGCCCGATAGTTTTGCATTTCGGTTGCAGTCAGTTCACGCATGACGGAGCTTGGTAAAACTGCTTCAACGAACATGTTGCGCTGCAATATCATGTCCTCCCCCTTTTCTGAGCGAAAGCCCTGGAAGATACCGCGAGCGCCTTCAGGCCAGTCTTCCCATGTCAGGGGGGCGACGATACTTTCCATATAGGCAATACCCCGCACAGCCTTCGGGTGCTTGCTGGCCCAGTGAAATCCCAGCCCGCTGCCCCAGTCATGAAGCACCAGCAACACGTTCTGGTCCGCCTCTATTTCAGACAGAAAGCCGGCCAGGTACTCATAGGCTACTTCAAAGGAGTAGCGGTCCGGCCCCTCACTGACGGGTAACTTTTCAGAGTCACCGTGACCAATCAGGTCGGGCACAATCACGCGTCCCGACGCAGTGAGCTCGGGGATAACGTTACGCCAGAGGTAGGAAGAGGTGGGGTTGCCGTGCAGTAGCACAATGGGCGCGCCTTGCCCCTCTTCTACATAGGCAATGCGCTTGCCGTTGACCGTGGCAAACTTTTTTTCATAGATCATGGTTTCTGCAAGCATTTGACTACTACTCCATTTTGATTAGGCAGCCAGGCCTGCCATAGACAGGCTGGTATCGACGATAGTTCGCAATTCTGATCGGGGTTCACGCTTACGGCTCTGCACCCGCAGACCCTGGTTGATGTTCATTACATACTGGGCAAGCGCCTGCGGGGACTGAGCTGCTGCTAATCGGCCCTGCTCCTGGGCACTGTCAAATAGCTGTTCAAATCGTTGTTCAATCAGTGCCAGCTTCTGGCCCGCCCGTTGGCTCAACTCCGGGTCAACATCGGCCAGTTCAATAATGGTATTGACCATCATACAACCATTGTGGGTGCGTTTGAGTGGTACATCGAAGAGCGTCTTCTCGAAAAACGCTGCGGCGGATTGCTCAGGTGCTGCCTCAATGTCTGAATTCTGTAGCATTTCCAGCGTACGTGAAGCGAACAGGTCGAGGCACTCAATGAAGAGGCTGCGCTTGTCGCCAAAACTGGCATAAAAGCTGCTGCGCGCAATGTTCATGGCATCGAGCAGCTCGGCCAGGGAGGTGGCTACATAACCACGCGACCAGAATATTTTCATCGCTGCTTCCAGCGCCCGGGTTCGGTCAAATTCGAGCTTGCGTGCCATGACAATTGCTTGCGGTGCGAGTTTGCCTAAAATTATGTACCAATTGGTACAGAATGGCAAGAGGGGATCTGGCTTCGCATTACAGTTTGCGGCAGTGCTTCTTCCTGCAAGCCGCTATTGTCGCCAGGGCTCAGTGAAACTACTATCGTGCCATGGCAGAAGGCAGCGACAATCCCAACCGTAAAATCATCCATGTGGATATGGACGCTTTTTTTGCCAGCGTAGAGCAGCGAGACAGCCCCGCCTTGCGCGGCAAGCCAGTGGCGGTAGGCGGTTCCGCACAGCGAGGCGTAGTGGCAGCGGCCAGCTACGAAGCGCGGGAGTTCGGGGTTCGCTCGGCAATGCCCTCGGTGACCGCGGCGCGTCGCTGTTCTTCGCTGATTTTTGTGCCTCCGCGATTTGAAGTCTATCGCTCCGTGTCGCAGCAGATTCGCCAGATATTCTCCCGCTACAGCGACCTGGTCGAGCCGCTCTCACTGGACGAGGCCTACCTCGATGTCACTGAGGACAAACAGGACGTGGGTAGTGCAATTGCGACCGCGCAGTTGATCAGGTCGGCTATCCGGGAAGAAACAGGCCTGACTGCGAGTGCCGGCGTGAGCTACAACAAGTTTCTGGCCAAGATTGCCTCAGACCAGAATAAGCCCGATGGGATCTTCGTGGTCAGGCCGCATGAGGGTGCGGATTTTGTCGCCTCCCTGCCGGTGCGGCGTTTCCATGGTGTGGGCCCGAAGACCGCCGAGCGCATGGGCGGCCTGGGCATTAGGGTGGGAGCCGACCTCCGCGACCGCGACATGAACTTCATGATTGAACACTTTGGCAAGTCCGCCGAGTATCTGCATCAAGCCGCTCGCGGTGTGGACAAGAGACAGGTGCGGCCTGATCGTATACGCAAGTCAGTAGGTCGTGAGCGAACCTATAGTGAGGATCTTTGTGAGGACGTGGCGCTGTGCGAGGCCTTGGAAGATGTGATAGACAGCGTCTGGCAGAGGATCGAAAATAACGGCGTCGCTGGTCGTACGGTTACGCTTAAAGTTAAATACTCCGATTTTCGTCAGATAACCCGCAGCAAGTCCGGTGACCAATATCTCTCGGAAAAGAAACTGTTTGCAGACTTCGCCCGTGAATTGCTGGCGCAAGTACTGCCTGCACCACTGGGTGTGCGCCTGATGGGGCTGACGCTCTCCGGACTGATTGACCTGGAGACGCTGCGTGAGAGCAACCCGGTTAGCCAGGTGCTCATTACTCAGCATGCTTTTGATTTTTGAGAAACCCGGCCCTGGTCAGATGCAGCTTGCGCATTGGTCTATCAAGAGAAATTGATATCGCTAAACGGTGCTGGGGTGCGAGTACCATTTCTTCTCTTGCTGAACTTGATCCTCTGGGTGGGCTTCCAATATAGACTTTAGCGCTGCTAGCTACTGGGGATACCGGTGGGAAAATGAACGTGGCCTGACGAAAAACCAGCTAGACAAAACCAGTCCACCAAAAACGGTGTAGCAAACTACAAAAACCCAGGGCGGAGCCTGGTAGTACAAAAGTTCCTGCAACCAGTGCGTTATAAAGGAGCCCTGGTAGACCTTTTCTCCCTCTATCGATCGCAGCTCCATTTCCCAGGTCGTCAGCGGACAAATGGCCCCGAACCAGGATTGCAAAACAACAAAGCCAATACCGAGTAAATGCGCGATTCGGAACCATGGATTCCTGACCCATCGCCAGCATAGAAACCTGCCGATGAAGATTAGAATCAAGCCGAGTACTATAAATACGACGAATAGAACATGCGTGATCAGTAAGGCATCAGCGGCGAAAGCATAGAGGCCATTGGAGTCCATGGTGCCGCCTAACTACTTTGCCCGTCTATAAGGTAACTCATCATGACCAACAATCTCCCTGGTTCGCTCTCAGTCAATAACAGACGAAATTATTTTTGATTGGTCAGCACTTTATCGATCCGCTTTCGAAATGCCGGAACATAACCATTTTTCCACTCGCTCCAAAACTGAAACCCTCCAGGTGTTGCAAGCATCCTGAATACCGGGGCGGACACTATCTCAAAGGTTTCTCCATCCAGGATGCCCAGCTCGCTATCTTCAAATGTGCTCTGCGTCTGGGATACCAGCATTGAAAATAGAAAGTTGAATCGGACTCGCTCATCAGGATCAAGCGAATCCAGGTCAGTGAGTCCTCTCCTGAATATAGACGCGGCCTCTGAACTATTGGCGATTAGCGCGCTAAACTCGCCTGATTGCGCGGTGGTGGTACGCCTGGATTCTACCCGGGAAATCTTGTTACCGGCACGAATCTGAAGAGACAGATACACGAGCGTTATGACTGTTGCGATGGCAGCTATCAATTCACCCAAACTTCCTAATTGCTCAATGCTCATAGTATTCCCCTTCGTTAGTGGAGGCGCTCGACAACAAGCGTAAGCTTGGTCGCATTCCTGTCCTTTTAATCATGTATGGCGCGCTCTTTCGCATCCCTCTGCTGGTTCTTATCTTCCACGGTCTCGATTGCTGCAATGCGGCGCACATAATTGGCAGGGCAGTTTGACTCGTTTGCACCGACAATCACGTGCCGCAAGTACCATGAATACGGCTTTAGAGCGTCATCAATTGTGGTGGCGTAATATGTCATCGCTTCAACGATCTTTCCGGAGTCCATAACTAGCGAGACCTGTTTTTCGTCGTAGCCAGATCCAAGCCCTTCGGCTGCATCCAGGGATGGCTTGTCGGCTGGCTCCATCTCAAACAGGGAACCGATAACGCTGTCAGCATAATGGCCGGTGTGGAAGGCGTCGCATTTGCCAGAGCCGTCCTTGCTTATTTTGTGAAAGCGCAGGTCATGATTATGGAGAGTACAAATGCCAATTCGTGTAGCACTTGGGACTCGCCTTACAAGACGCGAGATCGACATGTTAGATCCATAGGCGAAATAGAGCATCCGTCCTCCAGGCAGTTAACGGCTGTGATTCGAGGCGCAACTACACGCGCAACTACAGGCGCAACTACAGGCGATGTGCAGTACTCTAATCACCAGCAGCTTAGCCATACATAAGGTAATCATTCATGTACCTATTGGCACCAACGAGCCGTGTTAAGCCTTTGAGAAGTTGACCGACAAACCGCAGGTCCACGCGCCTCCCAGTACCAAAGCAATCACACCCGTATTCGTCAGGGAAAAAAGATTGCCGTCAAAACCCAGTAAAGTGGCCAACGTGATGCCAAGCCCCGCCATAATTGCACCGCCTACCAGTCTCCATGAGGACAGCAGCGGCGCATCCTTGGGGCGCGCCACTCGCTCCAGTGGTGAGAGCAGCAGCGCCACAGGCACCAGCAGAACAGCCAGTACAGCCAGCCACAGGGGACGTGAAGACCACCATTCGGCTGTTCCTGGTTCAATGGTGAGGCCGAATCCACCGGTGTAATAGGACACCGCGAGCACGATCAGCAGAATGGTCATGTGCCACAGGTAGATGGTCATTATCATGGTATTGACGATCACGGTGCAGGTCCAGGTTTTGAGCCCTGCCAGTATGCGCTGCATGGGTGCTTCCAGCGCCATGAGCAGGCCGAACTGGAAAAAGCCCAGCGCCATCAGTGTGATCTTGGGTGGCAGTGTATTGCTCACCTCATCGCCGGGAGAGCCAGCCATGGCGATGGGGTAGGGGCCAAGGAATATCAGCGCCGCCAGCACCAGTAGAGATAGCATGGAAATAGCCAGAAGAATCGGTGGTTTGCCCAGCCGCCCATCGCGCCAGGCAAAGCCCAGGTGATGCATGGCTAGCCAGACCCAGAAGTAGTTGGTCCACCCCAGCCACTGCATGTCCAACTGGAAAAATGCATAGTCGACAAACACAGCCAGCAGCATGTATCCCGCCAGTGACATGAAACCCCAACGCTGCCAGAGTTTATAGGTGGCGGGCGCCAGCAGTACGATCATGGTGTAGATGGCGAGAAACCACGTAGGCACCAGTGCAGTGCGGGACAGGAACTTGATGGTCTCAGGGCTGGCGCCCGCCAGGTTGAGCACGAACGACGTGCCTGCCCATACCATAACCAGAAGCAGCAGCGGAGTCAGAAGCCGGTGCAGTCTTCCGGTAAGCCATTCGCCGTAACTGGACTGTTTCTTCTTCGCGCCCTCCAGTGAAATGGCATTGGAGTAACCACCTACAATGAAAAAGATGGGCATGACCTGGAATATCCATGTGAGCCAACTCGTCCAGGGAATGATGTCCAGGGCAAGGACAGGAATCAGCGTGCCGGTATCGGCATTGAAGTGTGCAGTGGTGATCAGCCAGTGGCCCACAATGACGAATATGATGGATACAGCGCGCAGGAAATCGACATAGCGATTTCGATCTGCTGGTGTCGCCGCAGCGAGCTCGCTAGCTTGGGACCAGATGCTCATGAACAATTCCTCTGTGGCTATTGAGATTTGATTTCTTATTTTTTTCCCTTGCCCACAACAGTATGGCAAGTGGCGCACCCATGATGCCGGCCAGATGCGCTATCGCAAAAGGCGGCCAGGTGATTTCGGTAAAGATAGATTGCCCTGAATGTATCTCCAGCGCAATCTTCACCATGCACAGTGCTGCGGTGAGCGGCACCATCGGCGAGCGTGTCTCTCGCCAGTACAGGTAGAGGGCCACTCCCAACAGCGTGTTCAGTAAACCGGACAGGCCGCAATAGCGCTGCAGATCGCTGAATGGTGACAGCAGCAGTAGGTCGATGCTGAACATCCCGATGACCATGCTCCACAGCAATAGCGTCCTTGATCGCGCCTCGATTATCGCGCCCAGTATAGCCAGGGCGGCAACATTCCAGACCAGGTGTTGAAAATCCGCGTGCATCCAGTGGCCCGTAACCAGCCCCAGCCATCCTCCGTCATACAGCTGATCGTAGTTGAAGTAGAGCGAGCTGTGCACAGCCGGCGGTAACAGCATCAGGGCGCCTGTCAGGCTACAGAGTAGTAAGGTAAAGAAGGGAATAAATGTCATTTCATTATACTCTCGAGAGAAGAGAGGCGCTGCGCAGAGCGCCTGAAGGTATCACCGCTGGAAGAGACGTTGCCGTTTGCCGCTAAGCAGCAGTGGCAGCAACATGACAAGCGCCCAGGGCCCCATGGCGCCACCGCCACTACCGCCGCTTTTGGGGTATGCCCTGGGCGTATTGAATGCCGGTTGCTGCGCATCCCTGCGGTGATTGCGTACCGGGGCAGCTTCCCGCTGTTCACGTGCTTGATGCTCATTGGCGACACGGGCCGCGTTGTTGCGGTCGATGTTGTACTGCGTGAAGACTTCATCACGCACCACCACCATAGAGGTGTAGTCGGTTACCAGCCCGTACTCCGTGGCCAGATCGACAATAGCCTGTTCGCTGTCGCTATCTGCACCCAGGTAGTCGATACGATTCTGCAAATCCTCGATGGAAGCATAGGCCCACAGACGCTCGATTTCAGGGTTCAAGGTACTTTGGCCGGGAAAATCAAAGCGTGTCTTGTAGTCCACGTCCCTGTCCGACACTTTGCCGCTGATCTCGACATTGGCGGGCCCGTCACCCCAGTAGTGCCCAAAGATAATCAGTTGCTGGCCGCGATAGAGCGAGCCGATGCGAGCCGGTGTCACGTCTTTTACCTTCACGCCCGAAATATCGATATCAATATCGCGGAAAGCCTCATGGCTGAGTTTATCGGCGGTTTGCACCAGGCGGCCCACAATGTCATCGCTGTTAGAGATATTCATGGCAAAGCCGTTGGAGACCTTCGTCATGCCTTCCAGTAGAGGGCGGTTGGCGCTGTTTCCCATTACAAAGGTAAACAGGCGTACATCGTGCTTTTCCAGCAGGGACAAAAAGTCCTTCTTCTCGGTAACACCCACATTGGCCACGCCATCTGTCACCAGGATCATGGCGCTGGGTCGGTCAGAATCCAGCCCGGTGTAGCCAGTTTGCAGGCCGGCGTAGAGATTGGTGCCGCCACCCGGTTTGGTGGACTCAAGAAGCTGGATGTAGTGGTTAATGCTTTTCTCATTGACCGGGATGTAGCCACTGGTGAGTTCTCGCGCCTGGTTATTGAACAGGACGATGCGAAAGCGATCTGTGGTGTTCAGTTTCGCCAGGCCCTTGCGCACGCCTTCCACCAGGCTCTGGTACTTGCCCTGCATTGATCCGGAGAGGTCGAGTACGAAGACCCAGTCGCGCCCGCCCTGAATGTCCGGCAGGTCGTCCCCTGGTGTCACTGTCATCATGAAGGTGCCGCGATCACTGCCAGCGGGCTTGTGTGTCACCATGTCGATGCTGCCGGGTAAGCCCGGCTGGTGGCGCCAGTAAACGACAATGTCCGTGTCGAGGTTAAACCCGGGTGAAGCTTGAGTGCCTGTGGTAGCGCCTTCAAGGTCCGCAGCAGTTACGCCGTTGCCAAACGAAACGTCCCAGACCTGTTCCGACTGCTGGTTGATCGTTGCCTGTGGATGCTGTGGCAGGCGAAAGTCGTCAATGGGGTAAGAGGAGCGCATGCGCAGATTGAAACTGAAGGCTTCCTCCACCGTCTCGTTGTAAGTCCAGAAGGCCAACTTCTGTTCATCGACACCGCCTTCCTCCAGCGGATAGACGTAACGCCCTATCCCCAGGTCCACATGCACCGGTTGTATGTACACAAGACGGATACGCACCTTGTCCTGCGGCTTCACCGGATAGACGCGGCTGTCGAAGCTGCGGTATTCATCCTTTTCCGTAAGGGCTGTTTCCCGCCCCTGGGCCTTTTCCTGCTCGTAAACATCCCTGGCCTTCTCCTTTTCCAGAACCTCACCGGTTACCGGTTTGCCGTCGATCCAGTAGGTGAATTCACCCACCGAGGCTTGCTCGGGCACCGGAAAGGAGTAGATGGCTTCCAGTGCCTGCTTGTTGGGGTTGTAGAAGGTTTGGTCGATGGTAGTGATGGAGTAGCCATCCTCGATGACGACATCCACATGGTGCTGCTTGATCTGTAGCTCGGGGAGTGTGCTGTTGGCGGGTGTCATCAACCCCGCTGCCTGGGCACCCTGGGAGACAAACACTGATATAAACAGTGCAGCGATACCTTTTTTCGTATTAATCCAGAAACTGGTCATAGTTATTTCCTCGCGTTCAGCGCTGATTTAAAAACCACTCCCGCTCTCGGCGGGTGTAGCCAATCTGCGCGGAAGGTCATAAATATGCACCTTTGGTGAGAAAAGTCTTACAATACTGTGCATAAGGTATCGAAAAACAATACTTTGGAGGGTTTGATGAGTCAGGTCGGCGCATTACTAAAGACATTGAGAAGAGAGCTGAAGGCCCAGGGCCTCACCTACGCCGAGGTGGCGACGAGACTGACGTTATCCGAGAGCAGCATCAAGCGTATGTTTTCCGAGTCGAAGTTGTCGCTGGACCGACTGGACGCGCTCTGCCAGGTGGCCGGTATGGAGATATCCGACCTGGTCAAGAAGATGGGTGAGGAACGTACGCGGATTGACATGCTCTCCGAGGAGCAGGAACGCGAAGTTGCCGATGATCCAAGGCTATTACTGGTCGCGATTTGTGCAATCAATTTGTGGGAGTTCAAGGAAATGATTGAAACCTACGACATGAGCGAGCATGAATGCGTTCAACTGCTCGCCAAACTGGACCGCTTGAAGATCATAGAGCTCCTGCCCCTGAATCGCTTCCGCTTAACGGTTGCCAATGATTTCCGATGGATTCCCAATGGGCCAATACAGCGGTTCTTTCGAGCGGAGGTGCAGCCTGGATTTATGAAATCGACCTTTTCTGGCCCCGGGGAGAAGTTGGTTTTTCGTAGTGGCATGTTATCCAGGGGATCCAATGCAACGATGATGAAGAAAGTGGATAAGCTGGTTACGGAATTTAAGGAACTGCATGACGAGGATGCGGGGCTGCCGCTTGAAGAGCGGTTTGGGTCCAGTTTGTTGGTGGCCTTGAGGCCCTGGGAGTTGGAGTATTTTCGGCAATTAAGGCGTGGGAAAGAAGATAAAATTTTCTAGTCTGGGAAATTCCGCTTGGTAGTTAGAGTACGACAAAGTCGCTCGGTGTTAACAGACTCAGGTGTAATAATTCAGACCTGGTCTGACAGAGATTGTCAGATTCTTGCTGTCCGCTTCGCACCTATTTCCTGCCTTTTGGTCTGCATAGGAGCGAAAGGCGGCTCTCTAGCACAGAGTGATTTCAGGCCACAGCGGCTGGCTGACGGACTGGAGCCTTCTTGTTGGCAGCAGCCTTCTTTTTCGCGCGGGTCTTCTTGGCGGCGGCCTTGTATCGAGCGGGCCTTTTTGCGGGTACCTTCTTGACGATGACCTCGGGGATTTCACCCCGAATCACTTTTAGCGCCGTGGTATAAAGGAAGTGGCTGCGATTCTCTCCCAGTCTGGCGACATATTCGTCAATCTCCCGCAGCGCGAACACCGGAACGGAGATATTGACTCGTTCCTTTGCTGTATTCAGTTTCCCGGTGTCGATATCGATAAATGCCCATGAGCCACCCTGAAACTCTTCATCATTCAGTTCCTCGGGATCGGAAGGCTCTGGAATGCCTGCATCCTCTCCCTCAAACAAGGCTTCGGCTGCCTCCTGAACGGCTGCGGGCAAATCTCTCAAACTGTCTGCTGCCGCGAAGCAACCTTCGAAATCAGGCACTATCGCGCCATAGGCTGTACCTTCACCATGATGTACATAGACTGGATATAACATAGATTTCTCTCCACCAGGCGTGGCTACTTCAGCCCGGCCTGTTTTAATATCGCTTGTGCCGTACCGTTGGGAAGGTCCTTCTTAGGGTGGGGCACAATGACCACCTTTCCCGTCTCTGGGTTTTTGAACTTGTGATGGCTTCCCCTCACACTCTCAAGCACCCAGCCAGCCTTCCGTAGCTGCTTCACGAGATCTTTGCTATTCATGTGTGTATAATACACACAATAAATAAAGAATTCTATATGGGTAAATTCGATCAAATCAAGCCAGCCACTGGAGGCGTATTCGCTCCGAACGTGCGCTGAGATGATTAGTCTGAGTTATTACAACTCAGGCGTTTTTCTTTTGTCGCGCAACATCCCTGATCAGTCTGGCAATGTAACCTCTACTCTCAGTATGAAGCCTGTGGTTATTACCAATCTCCCAGGGTTCTCCTGTCATTTTCATGAGGACTTCGAACATCCTTTTGCGCATTCTGGTCCATTCTGATTTAGACGTCTCCCGCTTATTGTATTCGAGAAGGATGCGATTGCCGGGATGGCTGAAAAAAGGCTCGGGCGGAACGTGTGGCACAATATCGCCATCATTGACCACTCTATAATGAGGACCCTCTGCCATGAATCGGTTGAGGCTGGTGGCAAAAATGTCATCTGCCGGACGTGGACTGGCAAAGGTGTAGATACCGTAGACCGAGTATCCATTCTCAATCATCATTCCTGCGTAGAGCGAACAGAGCGCGCCACCGAGGCTATGGCCGGTAATCCATATCCTCCTGTCTTTTACTCCGACGGCGTTTATCGCATTGGTAAGCGCGATGACTGCTGGAAAAAGAGCGTCCTGAAAGCCCTCGTGAGCCAGGGTTCCGTTCAGTGGCCCTGGGTCACGCACTGCCTGGAAGTTGGCAAACCAATCTTCAATACTCTCGCTGCCACGGAAGACACAAACGATATCGGACTCGTTACCCATGACGAAGCCCTGGGTGTCGATGTCTCTGCCCTTTTTTACATCAATAAAAGAGACCTCCTGGTAGTTCCATGACCTGGTAATACGTAGTACGGTACTTTTTGCCTTGTAGGCGAGGTCGCATGTTACGGCTAGGGAAAGTGCTGTCTCAGCGTCATAGCCCTTCTTTGCTTTTACCCCAGTGAAGTATTTTGCGAATTTTGTCATACAGTCTCCTTGTATGCTGTTTTCGGTTTATGGATTGACGCTACACTATTTACGTCAGTTTAGACTGCTAATCGGGGCTGTGTGATTTTCTTAGGTGGATTTTTCATTACACTAGTACCATAGGGAGCGGATCATTTTGGTGGTCAAATTTGTGTCTGGCATGCGTGAATTGGAAGCAGTTGGGGGAAGGCCAGTGAGAATTTGGCTGAGAACAGCCGGGCTGCTGCTGATACTAGTGATTATCGCCCCAACTCATGCGGGCGAATGGGCAACTGTGTTCGATGATGGTGGTGTATTCGTCCAGCAACGCAAGTATAAAAACTCGCCACTCATGGAGCTACGGGGCCACACTCGCCTGAAGGCATCACTGAATGCGGTCATGGCCCTGCTAAAAGATGCCGACTACAACCGGCACTGGGTGTTCCGCAGCGGCGGCGCCAGAATCCTGCAGGCCTCAGGCTACGCACAGGCCTATGTGCACGGTGTTGTCGATGCGCCCTGGCCGATGCAAGATCGGGATACCGTAGTGCGCTTCGACTCCGTGCAGCATCCGCAGACGCGTATCATCACTATAGAAATAACCAACTTTCCTGCATTTATTCCCCATCGTTCGGACATGGTGCGAGTTCCTGACTTCGGCGGGCTCTGGAAACTCAGTCCGGTTGAGGAAGGCCAGGTCGATGTCATTTACCAGGTGCACGGTGATCCCGGTGGTTGGGTGCCAACCTGGCTGGCCAACTACGCTGCACAGCTGTCTGTTTCGAAAACCTTGCAGAATATGCCAGCTGCCGTTGTACACTACAGTTCGGCCACCTCCGATGAAGTGGCAGAACTAACTGCCAGAAGGAGATGATGTGCAGGAAACACGGAGAATTGCGCTGTTGATCGACTGTGACAATGTTAGTCACAAGTCAATTGAAGGTGTCCTCGAGGAATTGGCAAAACATGGAACCGTGAATGTACGACACGCTCATGGCGACTGGAATAGCCAGTCTTTATCCGGTTGGGCTGACGAACTACATCCTCATGCCATTAGGCCAATGCAGCAGTTTGCTTACACGAAAGGCAAGAATGCCACCGATTCGGCAATGATTATCGATGCCATGGATTTGTTGTATAGCGGTAATGTCGATGCGTTTGCCCTCATGACAAGTGACAGTGATTTTACTCCGCTGGTCCTGAGGATTCTTGAAAGCGGCTTTCCGGTCTATGGATTTGGAGAGAAGAAAACACCAAAACCTTTCGTGGATTCCTGTTCGCCGTTCATCTACATCGAGAACCTGGTTGGATCCGGAGAAGATAAAGCCGACGTTGGTAGATCGCCAACGAGAAAAACCAAGCCACAGTTGCGACAAAATAGCGCTCTGGTGAAGTTATTGAGAACCGCTGTGGAGCAAGCCTCAGACGATGATGGCTGGGCAAATATGGGGATGGTGGCCAGTTATATATCCAATAACAATAGTTCGTTCTCATCGATCAACTATGGATACCGGAAAATCAGTGATCTGATAAAAGCCACAGAGCTGTTCAAGGTCGAGTTGAGAAATGGAACTGCAATGTATATCAGGGACCCTAAAGGCTGAGTCACAAAAACTGGGACTCGCGAGTGGCCACAATGCCTACACGACATGCCAGGCTTATTCATCTACGGCGGCGCGGGCATCATCAACAATTTGCCCGACAAGTGGAATAACTTCATCCAAGATGAGCGCCCAGGAATCACCTGTAGACTGCTTTGAGTAGTCATCAATGGCCACAAAGCCGCCAACCATTCTCTGCGTATCAATCCAGACTATCGCACCATAGATACCAGAGTCATAAACTACATTTGGTAACTGCTCGCGGCCCCACCAGCCCATCCCGTAAGCGCGCCCTGGAAAAATTGGATTGATTAAGCCTTCGATCCTGTTGACCTGCATAAACATTACTGCGTCAGGAGACAAAACCCTGTGATCTCCGCACATACCATCCCTGATATGCAATAACAATAATTTAGCCATGTCCCGCATGCTCGAGATTGCGCCTGCTCCGGGATGCGGATTACCAATCCCAGCAAGACTGTCTGGATGTCCAGTAAATCGGTATTTACTTTGCTCCGTCATATTTCCATATTTGAAAACTTCCAGATCACACGGCTCACCGACGTAGCGGTCGAATGCCTGATTCCAATCGCTATTGGTGACCTCGACGGCTACAGCACGGGGCAGATGCCACTGGGAACCACCATAATCAAACGCGGTCTCGGGAGGTTGACTTCCCGGTAGTTCGGTTGAGTAAATCAACCTGTCACAATTCTCTGCGTCTGCATCAGGATCATACTGGCAATCATGCACCCCGTAGTCAGCCCGACTTAAAAAACCTGGGATGCCCGAAGTATTGCTCACTAGTTGTGTGGTAGTCCGGTCCCCATAGACGCCTTCCCAGGGAAGATAGTTGCTAATCGGCGCATCAATATCGAAATCGGCTGATTCATCTTCGTGAATCGCCATAAGCAGTGTAACGCTTGCAAATTTGCTACCAGAAGCGGGTATCGTGACTATATTCGGTTCATGATCGCCAAAAGCGGCATCATGTACAGTTCCCTGATCCCGGTCGACTATAGTGACAGAAATACCTTCGGTCTTATCGCTGTCATTTATGAACTGCTGCAGGCGCGCATCTACTTCCGAGAAGTCGTAAACAGGGGCTGCGTCGCTTGGATTTGAGTTGGAACCATCACTACAGGCACCAAGCAATAGTGATGAGCTAAATATCGAGCACAATAATATTTTGTAGTCCATAACCAAACCCCTTTCTTGAAAGTACACTTAACTACAAGTTAATACGCTTACGAAATATTTGGACTTTATCCTAATCAAGCGAACGCCAATGGCGCGCCAGTAAAACTAGCTAACACTGCCCAACTGTTGGCGCCTAAAACTGTCCAGTCCAGCCACGTGATCTAGAGCACTTTGACCGCGAGCCAATCCGTCACTACGCGGCCAAAGTCTGGGTGTTAACGAGTACCGTGGCTATTCTGCTTCTATCCGGTAAGCCCCATCACTGCCTGGGAACTCCAGAACCAGTACCGGTTCACCAGTAAGGGGGTTCTGATCTGGCAAGTAGATTTCGGATGTGATGGTGTCCACGTGGTAACCAGGGCTTCTTCCCTGCACCGGCTTATCGAATACGGCCTCCCAGGTTGACTTGACGATCACGCCATCCGGTAGATAGTTGTGTCCGAAAGCCTCGGTCAAAAACCTAATTCCTGTCACCCGTATCGCGTTAGGTCCCACGACTCGCCAGGCACCACGACTAGGTGTGGCTTTTCGTCCCTGAAAGCTATTGGTTGGGTCATCGCTGAACATTAGCGAAGCGACACCGGACATTGTTCCATCTGGATGAAAACTAGTTAGGGAGCCCCCCAGGCTATAATAATTTCCCACGAACTTCATAGGCGCTGCTTTAGAGGCATTACCACCGCCTGCCATGGAGCCAGTTGCAAAGGCTGCCGTAAAGGTCAGAAGCAACAGTGTCATTAGTGTTTTTTGAATTGCATACATATCAACTCTCCTGATTTCTTTGTGATATAAAGTTATGCGCTGCGTTACCGAACACACTGGAACTAGCTAAAACCTACGACTAGTGCTAACAACTTCGCAACGGCTGAACATCAGTATCAGCGAGCTGAGAGGAGAATACAGGAGCAATACCTGAGCGAAGTCTGATCAAAACACGACTGAGCACAAGGCACAAAATAAGGTAGAATAATCAATGGCTTGTTGAAAGGTCGCAGGCAACCAGAGCAGGCTCTGTGGGCCGCCGGTTGGTGTGCACCGCACTTTTCCACTGCGATATACCGTTCAGCGGATAGAACATAAAAATCGTAATGGCAGGAATACAATAATGGGCGCAGACATTCGATTGGGGGATTATGTCGTCAGACCGCAGCGCCGGGTTGTAGAGCGCGGCGAAGAGTCTAACCATATCAAGCCCAAGTCGATGGCTGTTCTTGAATGTCTGGTGGCAGCTAATGGAGCGCCGGTATCAAGAAATGACCTGTTCGATACGGTCTGGCCCGGCGGTGTGGTGTCCGACGACACCCTGAATAGATGTATTTTTGAATTGCGCAAGGCCTTCGGTGATAGCGCCCGGACTCCCCGGGTGATCGAAACCATTCCCAAGTTTGGATTCCGCCTGCTCCTGCCAGTTCATCCGCTGGAAGAGGATCTGCTGACAGTGGATCCGTCATCTGATGAGAGTCACCGACTTCAACAACGGCACCGTGGAGAATGGCGTAATGGGTTTGAGCAGAGGCCTGCCATAGCGGTGCTCCCTTTTGCCAATTTGAGTAGTGATGCTGGGAACGCATATTTTAGCGATGGCATGTCGGAGGAAATTCTCAATGCGCTGGCAAGACTCAATCTTCTGCCAGTGATAGCGCGTACCTCGTCGTTTCAATTCAAGGACCAGAACAGGGATGTTAAGGATATAGGGCGACTGCTGGGCGTGACACATGTGTTGGAAGGCACTGTGCGCAAGGAGGATAAAAGCGTCCGCTTGACGGTACAGTTAATCGACACGACGACCGGTACGCATATCTGGTCGGAAGCCTATCAGCGTGAAATGATAGGTGTTTTTGAGCTGCAGAATGAGATTGCAAGAGACATTGTCGAGCAGGTTGGCGTTGCCCTTGGCGCTCAAGTTTCGACGCTGCCGAACGATCTGCCGTCTGTGCATTTTATGGTCGCTCAGCCTACTACCAATATTGAAGCCTACGAACTGTATCTCCAGGGGATGCAGATGGCGACAAGTTCCAGCCCGGGCCCCGCTGAACAGGCGGTAGACTACTTTGACAGAGCCATTGTTCTTGATAGCGATTATGCCGATGCCTGGGCCGCCAAGGGTTATTCCCTGTATGCGCTGGGGAGGGCTGGGGTTGGTCACTCACATATCCCCGCCTCAGTATACCCTGATGCCATCGCCGCCTATCGCAGAGCGTTGGAAATTGACCCGGGGCATGCCTTTGCCACGGGATGGCTGGGTGTGGCGCTAATGTACAATGATTTCAAATGGGCTGAGGGTATGCAGTTGATACAGCAGTCGCTTGCCCAAAATTCCAATAACGTCGAATTACTGTCTATATACGGCATGTATCTGGATCATATGAAAATAGAGGGCGCAGGCGAGGTTATTGACAGGGCTTTCCGTCTCAGTCCATTCGATGTAATACCTGTATCAATAAAGGCCGGGCACTTTTTACGCGAGGGGAGGATGCTCGATGCTGCGAGATTGTCCGAGATCAGTTTGATAAAGGATATGGAGGGCTACATACCCAATTTTTATTCTGGTCTCTACAATCTGGTTCTCGGTCAACTGGCAATCGCTGAAGAGCATTTCCACAAGGCACGGCTGGCAGCAAATCCTGTTGACCGAAGCCTTGATGTTATGGAGTCGGCCATTGCGATCCTGCGTGGCCAGGCCCCGCGGTTAACATTAGATGAGTCGATAGCGATAGCCCGAGAGGAACGCGTGAGTTATTTCGTGAGTAGGGAATTGGTAGGCTTGTCATGGGAAGATGAGAAGAGCATCGTGGCTATCTTTGACCTTGCTATCAAGCAACGAGATCGCGAAGTACACGATTGGCTATTTGGGTCCAGGCCGTCGCTGATGCCGGAAGCAGACTGGCACCGGATGAAGGAAGTCGCGGGTGTGATACAGTTCCAATCCAACCCAGTGCACCAGCGCGCTATTACCGAGTTTGTCGCTAGAAATTTTCTGGAGTAGTGTTCTGAAATAGATTCAGCTTTCGGCTTGCGCGCTGTTTCCAGGATCGCGCTTCTAGTTTAAACGGCGCCCAAAGCGTTTAACTGACTTTCTATTCCAAGGAGACAATCAAACAATGACAAACCGGCGAGCCTTCATCAGGAAAACTGCGACGATAACATCGCTTCTTGCGCTACCTGCCAGCTGGTCGACGGCATTGTTGGCACAGCAACAGCTGCCGCGACGGCCTATTCCCGGCACCGGTGATGCGCTACCTGTTATTGGCTTGGGTAACTCCAATGCCTTCCGGCAAAATGATGTGCCGGGCTCCACTGCGCTGATCAAACTCTTTCATGAGAATGGCGGAGCCTATGTCGACTGCATGGGGGATAGCCGTTTTCTTGTGGCCAATGTCGCCAGCTCATTGGGCATTGGCAAGGATTTGTTCCTGGGAACCTACTTTACCGGCGATGACGAGCGCGCCATGGGTGAAAACATCCAACGTTTGCTGGAGATTACCGGGAAAAAGCAACTCGACCTGGCGCATTCCTATCCCGAGTTTGCCGAACCGAACTGGAATATGTTCCAAAAGTGGAAAGAGCAGGGGCTGACGAAATACATTGGCGTGGCCAGGCACCAGGCAAGCTACTACGACACTATGATGAAGATGATGGCAACCGGTACGGTGGATTTCCTGCAGGTAAACTACTCACCCCTGGAGACAGAGGCGGATAGGCAGGTACTGCCGATGGCCATGGAAAAAGGCATTGCCGTCACAATCAACCGCCCCTTCATCAATGGTGAGTTTTTCTCTCGTGTGCGTGGTCATGAACTGCCCGCCTGGGCGGCGGAATTCGACTGTGCCAGCTGGGCGCAGTTTTCCCTCAAGTTCATACTATCGCACCCTGCAGTGACCTGTGTGCTGACGGAAACGGCCAACCCCAAACATGCACTCGACAATATCGGCGCAGGGTTTGGCCGGTTGCCGGACCAGAAAACTCGTCAACGCATGGTGCAATACTTGCAGAGTCTTTAAGCGAAAACTCTTTAATGGATACCTTGGTCACCCACCGCTTGCGGGTGGGCGGGGCGGCATTTCTCTACACGCTGCTAGAGGGGGCCTACTTCGCAAGAACCAGAGACAGATTCTTTGCTATTATCTCCGCATCCAGCCATTCAGGAAAATTCACTCCCTCGGTTCGAAACAAAAGTTCGATATCTTCGCTATAGACTGAAACTAATTCATTGATAGCGCGGATACTGATTTCGGTAGCTTCTTTTCTTTCTTTTGATCTCGCTATATCCCTGCTGGAGTTTACTGTCTTTGAAAGCGCTGCAGAATCCAAAAAGCTGGGATCTATCTCCAGGAAACCGCAGATTTTCTTGAAAAATATGATCGGTGATATCAGTAGGTCGTCATAGAAAAAGACACGAATATCATCGCCAAAAAATGGGCGCCAGTGTTCAAGTATCCTGAAATAGAAGCCTCGATTTATAATGCCATGTTTGCTGGAAATAGAATCAATGACATCAACCGAAGGAAGTCGCCCCATGGCAATGTGATGCTTGGTTGCAGAGATAGCCCGCTCAATGGGATTCCGGAGAATGACAATCAGCTTTCGGTCATCATGGGGCAAAATCTGATCTATTGATTTCGCTACATCTGGAGCTACACCACCAACTTCCTCATCAGGCCTATGAGGTAATCGAAAATAGTGTGGCGTGGATTCCATATAGTATCGTTGATGCCCGCTTTTGAAGTTGCCTCTATATTTTTCCAGGCTTGCCTCATCCGTACAATTGGCTTGATTAAAAAAATCCAGCTCTTTGACTGTGCTTCCTAATATATCAGGTGAAGTACTCAATACCTGGTGTGCATAGGTCGTCCCGCACTTCTGTACGCCAACGATTAACAAGTTTGGCAATCTAAACATTCCTGCTTATACCGGGTTAGGGCGTCTTCATAATAAGGCAAGTCGGTTGAGTCAGGGCGTTTGGGCAAAAGCACGCTACTGACAATCCGTTTTCCTTCGAACCATTGCCGCCAGCTTTCAGCTTCTGGCTAATTTTAGAGAGATATACGGTGATGTCTTGCCTGGTCATGTGAGTTAACAAGGACCTTTGCTTTGTGGATATAGATTGCGTCGTCACGATTTTCCCTGGGCCCTTTCGATACTCTGCAGGAGGAAGCAGTACATCACCTGAGCTCATTGCGGTGGTCCAACAGTTAGATGTGTATAGCATTTTCATGGAAAAACTGGATTCCGGGGCCTCACGAACTGCAACCCAGAGCAATTATTTAGTGATGGCGCGCTGAGCAAGCTGCAGGCGGTTGATGTAGTTCTGGATTTCACTTTCATGATTAGCGCGCAAATTCTTGAATCCACAGCCGACATAATGCACCGAATTACCCTTCTTTTTGATCTTTTCGTATGAATTTTTTACCTGAAGATCGATCAGGAAAGGCTCGACGTCAGGAATTTGGATGCTGCAAGCTGTTAGTATTTGCCTCGCTTCACAGTCGAGAACCTGGTCGACATCATCCAGGCGAAGACCTCCGCTGCTAATATTTCCAGCGGTCAAAGTGACCTCCTCCTCGTTAGGCAGAGTGAAGGTTACCTTCACAGGGTTACGAATCTGTGTGTTGATACGGAATAGCCGCCGTCTCTGCATGCGGTAGTGTTCTTTAGGTACGGGTGCGACAAGCACCTTCTCCCCTTTGTACTCGGCAGCGGATATCTGCTCGAGAAGAAAGCGGACCTTAATCCCACCGGGCTGACCGACAACAGTTCCCTTTTGCAGGCTCAGCAATTTATCGTTCATGTCTTCCCTGCTCGCACGCTCAAATACCACCTTGGTATTATCGGAGATTACGTCGATGACGGAAGTGGGGAAGGAGTGTTGTCCAGCATCAAATAAAATGGTTAGAGGTTCTATTGTACGGCTTAGTTCGAGCAGGTTACTCACCACTTCACTTCTCTTGTGCGTGAGGAACTGGTCGAGATTATCGCGTTGAACGCCTGTCGAATTTTCGTTTTTTTCGGCCAACTCTCAATTACCTGGGAAGCTGTGCGTGTTTGGAATACTGAATTCCCGCCTACTTGCGACATATTATACGATGCTAATTGTAACCTGTGCATGGCGATTTCGTAAATTCTGAATAGTGTCGCTGCAGCCAGTTCACTAATTGCAGCATGACATCTCCCTGGAAAGATACATTCCAGTCAATGTTGGCAATATTAATGCCAATTCGCTGAGTTTAGTAAAAAATCAGTCGATGTCGAATGAATAATACAGATCCAAAGAGTTCTCCAGTTGGCTCACTACTTCCAGCCAGAGCCGCGTGCGCAGATACAGCCTGGCTGTCAGGACGGTAATCGGCTGGTATATCCCAAGCCCGTAAGAGAGGTAAATGCGCTCTCCAATGTAGCCACTCACGTTCGCGGTTGTATCTTCCTCTGAACCATCAGCGCCGAAGGCTAGATCGTTTACCCCGGGGACCCGGTTGAGGGTGGATACCAGCGTGGACTGGTTTACTACTCCACCGGCAAGAGATAGCGCCATCGCTGTGCCTCCCGTAGCGGCACCGGTGTCCAGCGGTTGGCCGCGGATCAGGTAGGACATGGCGTCGCCTTGAGACATGCCCGGGTCCGAGTAGATGTCCATGGTGAGGTCCCCCGCCAGCCGCCCTTGCACCTGTATGCCTACAATCACGTTCTCGCCGCTGATTTGCCGCTGTGCCCTGACATCCACCGTGGGATCGTTCGGTGTGCCCGAGAAGCTGATCACGCCACGCTTGATAACAAGGCGCCTTTGATAAGCCCGGATTTCACCACCAACGGTGCTGAGGCTGCCGAAGAGCTGCAGGGGCTGCCCCGGCTCCTGTAGTAGGTTCAGGTCTCCTTGCAGGGTCGTCTGCAGTAAACTTCCGGTCAAGCTGAGCCTGTCTTCTATGCGCACCCGGATATCCAGGCTGATATCAAAAGGCAGCTCTTCGCGGATTTCCTTGCCGCTAACGTCGATCTGGACGACGTCGGTCGAAAGGGCCACACTGCCCTCTGGAAGCTGGTCTATTTCCACCGTTCCCTCGTGCACAACAATGTCGCCTGTCACTCCGAGCAGGCCGTTTTGCGCAGTAATTTCCAGGTTTTGTGAGATCAATAGTTCCGTCGATGGCGGATACAGGACTACGTGCTTGTGTCCTTCCAGAGATAACGTGAGCTTGAGTTCCGGTTTGCTGTCCAACCTGCCGGTCAGTTGCAGCTCACCCTCTCCGAGGGTTGCCGAGCCGGACACCCCTGCCCAGTCGCCCTGAAAGTCCAGAGACAAATCCAGCTTCTCCAGTTCGCTGGGATTGCCAGCAAGAGCCAGTCGGCCCCCCGCTAGACTTAGTGTGCCTTTCGTCAGGGGCGCATCTATCGTACCCACCAGTTGGACCTGTCCAGTGAGATTGCCTTCCAGGTAGGAAATTTCTGATAGAAAGGGCGCCAGGGGCGCCAACTGCAGGTGATCCAACTCCAACGAGCCAGTTATAGGGTCTTCCCTTGTCGGTGGTAGCGCAAGTGCCAGGGACATTTCCTTGCGGTTTTTCTGCTGCAGACTCGAGTCCAACTGTAGTCCGTTCCGGTCATACCTGAAGTTGGTGTCACTCCTGTCCCAGCCCGTTGTGGCGCTCTCGTCCTGACCAAATTGGCGGCTCAGCATGGGTGAGCTGACCTGTGATCGGCCCTCGATCGTGATGCCCTCGTTGGGGTTCCAGTCGGTGTCCACGATAGCCTGTATTTCTCCTCCCAGTTGCATGCCCTCTGGCAGCAGGGGCTGTAGAAATGCCAAATCGCCGAACAATTCCAAACTGCCACCCCCCATCCGGCCGACAGACCAGTCGCCGGGGCACAGTCGGACGTGCTCCTGTATCCAACAGTGCCCAGCCAGCGTCAGTCGCTGTTCATGCGCCGACCAGGTTATGGCCACAGCTTCTGGCAGCTGCCAGTCGCCCAGTTCTGTCTGCAGGAGAGCCGGAGCCATGCTTCCTTGCCAAAGGCCATCCTGTGCGGTACCGCCTACCGCTAAGCGACCCGCTATATCGCCCTGGCTGTCCACTGTCACTGACTGGGTGTCGGCATCGCCGGCGGCCTGTAAGCGCAGGGCATTCAGTTTGCTCTCCCCCATGGCGATATCGGTCAGTGTGCCGTCCAGCTCGAACGTGTGATCTTCCGAAGCCCGGTATTTCCCGGAAATTCTTCCCTCTTCGATCCTGAAATCGCGCCAATGTATGCCTCGCGCGGTTCCCAACACCTGGTACTGTAATCCGCCTGCCGCAATTTCGGCTTGCAGTTGCAGTTGTCCGCCACTGCCCGGCAGCCAGTCTCCCAGGTCATCGACACCGAGCTCGAGATGGCCGGGCTCCTGGTCATGACCGGAGGTCTGCAACTTCAGTTGGGCGCCATTGAGCTCAGCCTGCAGACTGCTGTGCGACAGCAGCATACCGTTTTCAAGGCCGGCAAAACCGCTGATTTGGGCCGCAAGGTTGTTGACCTTACCTTGCAGGTCGACGTCAGAAATTTCCACCTTCCAGCGATCTCCGCGCACACTGCCACTGGAGTTCAGGTGTCCGGCCATTCGACCCTGGGCATATTCACTTAGCTGTGGCAGATCCAGTCCCGGTGAGTCGAGTGCCAGCGACCATCCTATTCCATCTCCCAGCGTAATCTCGCCGGATCCCACTAACTGGTTTTCGCCGGCGATGTCTTGCAGCGAGAGGGCATCGAGGACTATGCGTCCCTGTTCATGCCGGGCCGCCAGAGAAAGCTGCAGGGCCTCGTAGCCCAGACCACTAGCCGCTGCCTGCACCTTGAATTCCTGGGCTGACGCAGTACCCGTGGCCGATACCGAGAGAGGGGACTCCAGTGTGATATCGTCGAGCAACGATGGCATGTCCTCAATGGCGTCGTCCAGCAGCTTACCCACTGCAGTGGCACTCATCGAAGCGGTAAAGGGCAGTTGGGGGTCTATTGCGTCGATCTCTGCCTGCGCTGTAATTTTTGGCGTGCCCTCAGAGGACAGTTTTAGTGCGAGGGAGGCCAGGTCGCCCCCGAACGATAATGTCGCTTCGCGTCCGTGCATCCAGGGCGGCAGCGGCGCTTGTGCCAGGTGAATGGCCAGCTCTCCTTCGAGCGGCCAGTCTGCGCTAAAGTCGAGCGCGCCGTGCAACGATAGCTTGCCCAACTCGCCACCGTCGGCGTCCACCTGCAATAGCCGTAGTTTGCTTCCATACCAACTACCCTGGAGACCAATGCTCTGCAGCGCATGAGCCTCGCCATACAGATCCACGGTCGGATTGAGCAATTCCGCCCGGGTGATCGCCAATTCAAGGGGCAGGGAGATTGAGGGCAGGGTAGTTAGGTCCGTCGCTACTGCGTTAGTAGACTCCTCCAGCGTAAGTATGGGCTCCAGTAAAGTGACAGAGGCGAATTCAACAAGCGAGTTCAGGATGCGCACTTCTCCGTGTGCAGGCCCCTGCTGCCACTGTCCGCCGGGCCATCGAATGCGAACTGATGCGATCTCCAGCGATGCAACTTCAATGGGTATGGGGAACACTATTAACTGCACCGCCTCTTTAGTCGACCCGGCCTCGGGTGGGGAGGTCGAGTCTTCGGTTTCGGACAATACGGCGATATCCAGGCGTTCGGCTTGCAGCTGACGAAAACAGAAGACGCTGCGCCACAGGCAGTCGGGTTCGATAACGACCAGCACATCATCCAGTGCCAGGCTTAGGCTCTGCGTTTGATAACGTAAGCGTTCGATCTGCAATTGGCCGCCCAGGCTGCCGCTACTGTATTGAATCTCCAGCGGGACAAAACGTTGCGCAGCATCAAAAAGAAGCTGGGTGCCACGTTCTGTCAGTACTATATAGAGCAGCGTTGCCGGCAAAAGCAGCAGCAACAGGAGAGTGAGAAGTGTGCGCCATACGATCTTCAAAACTCAGCGCCTATATTCAGGTGCAAGTACCAATCGGGATTGTCATCACTAAGGCTATTGGCCAGTTCAATACGCAGCGCTCCTACAGGTGATATGAAGTGGATGCCGAAGCCTGCTGCGTAATTCCAATCGAACTCTCCCGAATCGAAGGCATCGCCGCCGTCTGCGAATAGGGCGCCCCGCCACTTGTCGGTAAAATAGTACTGGTACTCCAGGCTGGTGGTGAACAGACGATCACCGCCCACTACCAGGGTTTTGGTGCTGCCGTCATCCCGAGTGACGTCGATCCTATTGCCGAGGGACTGGTAGGAAAACCCCCTGATACTGCGGCTGCCACCGGCAAAAAAGTTAAGAGAGGGCGCCAGGTCAGTCCGGTCGCCGTTGGCGATTTCCGCCACCCCCAATTCTGTCCGGCCCACCAGTCGATGCCGTGGTGCGGGTGTGGCTATGTACCTGAGATTGGCGGTGAAGCGGAGAAGATCCACGTCGGAGCCGAACTCCTGGTTGCCGGCCTCCAGTGTATATAATTGATTGAAGCCGCCGGTAGGGTCCACGAGCGAGCCGCGGTGAGAGCGGCTCGATAGCGAGATGCCGGCCAGCAGATAGTCATTAGTGGCGTTTTCCTGCAAGACATCCCAGGATTCGTTCAGTCCGCGCAATGAGTAACCGTATATCCATTTTCCGTTCCTGATTTCGCGACGAGTCCCGAGTTCCCTCTGCCTGCTGTCCAGGTCACCGAATTCATTTTCTTCTATTCTCGCCCACAGTTGCAGGACATCGCTGAGTGGATTACCCAGGGGTATGCTATAGGTGAATCGACCACTGGGATTTACCCTGGAATATTCCAGGCGGGTGATCTGGCTATGGCCATAGCGATTAATTCTGGGGGTGCGCCATGTCAGTGACAGCCGCTCCTCCGTATCAGTGCCGTACCCAATCCCTGCCTGGAAGCTGTGGCGTTTGGCCGCTTTTAAAGTTATCGCAATGGGTACCAGGTCATCTTCCACCTGTTCCCTGAGCGGCTGTATGAGGATGCTGGAAAAGTAACCGGTGCGCTGCAACTGGGCCTGCAGCTCTTGCAGCCGGCTTTGCTCGAAGTAGTCTCCCGGCGCAAAGGTTGCCAGGGCGTCGAGCAAATCAGAATCCGCCAGTTGGTGATCGTAGATCATGTCTCCGAACCGATAGCGGCGGCCACTATCGAAATGTATGAATATATCTGCGGTGCCTGCACTGGCGTCCACCTCGACGCGGCTTTTTGCGATCCTTGCATCGAAGTAGCCGCGCTGTTGGCCCAGAGACAAAAGGCTGTCCCTGAAGCGCTCGAATCGGCCGTGATGCAACACGTCACCTTGGGAAAGCCCGGTGTTTGCAAGGAGTTGTGTGAAGGCATCATCACTGGTGGCGGCCCCCAGTACTTGGAGGTCGATCATCCGGATACGCACTGGCTCACCAGGTTCAACGGCGATGTCCACTCTCCAGGCGGGCTCTGTGCGTATGATGTCGATATCGATAGCAGGCCGGTAGTAGCCCAGCGCCTGGAGGCTCCGCTCGACCCTGTCCCTGACGGAAACCACGAAGTTCCGTCGTTCCTGGGCTGATTCAGGTTCCGGGCCTAGCCAGACCAATACGTTTTTCTCAGCCTCTCCCTGGAGCCCAGACACGGAAAAAGTCAGGGTGCTAGCGTTGACCCCGCAAGGGCCTAGCAAGAGAAGTGCCAGGCAAAGTCGAATTGTGCGCTTCATCTCGGTCAAATCGGGAAGCGGTGGCAAGAGCGTTTTTGTTTCATCGGCGATACCCGGACTGATTCAGCATTATGGTCAGGCGTCCTGTAACGCCGCTACTTTCCCCCTCCACGCCAAACCGCTCGAGGATTTTACATCCGATAATACACTCCAAGTGACTCTGGGTCTTTTTGTCGCTGTTTTCGTCCCTACGGTGTTTACCAGGTCGGCGACGTATCGGCTCTGTCCTGGACTGTCATCGGCACGTTGTCCGGCATCTTGATACCGATATGGTGTCCTTCTACCTATTTACCAGTAGATACGCAGCCCTGTGGTAATGCCCCAGCCGTCGTATTCGCCTCCATCATCGGCCTCGTCATCCATGCGGGTGTACTGCAGGCCTGTTTGCCATTTCAGCTTGTGGCCGTAGAAAAACACGTTAAGCCCTGCATATATCTCGTGATATTCATCTCCTTCGCCTTGCGCGATTTTATCCTCGTAGCGATTTAGTGCTAGTCCATTGCCCTCGTCACTGCTGAGGTAGGTATAGCGGCCGAGCAGCTGCACTACTTCTGAAACATCGTAAAATGGCATCAGCACAAGGCCCCAGAGGTCGCTCTGGTCGAAGTAGCCATCCGCCAGCGCCAGGTCGGTGTGCAGGTTCCAGGGCCCCGCGCGCCAGCGGGTGGATAGGGAAGCAACGTGGGACAGGTCCGGCGTGTTGGCCTTCGCGTCCTTGTCGTTGTAAACGTAGTCCAGGTAGATTACTGCCTCGTCGAGTTTCGGCCCTACATCCAGCGCGTAATCGAGGGAGGCGAACAGAAAGTAGCTTGCATCTGTTACGCCGATTTCCTCGGCGTCGTCAGAGGCAAAGACACCAACCTTGTAGAACCACTGGCTGTTGAAATCATTTTTCAGCGTAACGCCGGTAAAATATTCCTCGGTAAACCAGAGATTTTCCGTCAGGTTGTTGCGCTGTAGTGTGAGCAGCCTCTTGGAAGATGTCGCGCCATCCAGGGTAAAGCCTGCAGACTGCTTGAGAATTTTGACTTCTGTAGATTCATCTGGCCGCCAGGTAATATTGGCATCCGTGAGGCCTTGGTACCAGTCACTCCTGGATTGATTGAGGTCCAGTTCCGCTTCCACATCCAGCCGCCAGTCGTTTGCAAACTCGCTTGCGAAGCCAAAGCGAAAGCGGCGCCAGGTGGCGTCGTCAAAATCTCCCTCGTCGGCGTCGAACCATGCAGCCTCTGCCTGCAGTCGCCCGCTCAGGGCCAGTTTCTGCACGAAACCGCTGCCCCTGTTTTCGTAGAGGGTGGCATGGCTCCACACCCGGTCGAAGGACGTCTCGTCGACGGTTTGTGCAATCGCAGCTGGGGAAAGCATTTGTAAGGCAATACAAGACGCAAGAATTCTTACGACATTACATGGTATCGATTTCCTCACAAACACGTTAAAGCACCCTTTTGATGCCAGGGGTACCATGCCCCCGGCAGACTCCGAGGCGCACGATCTGGTCGTATTCTATGGTTTCATGCCCGGGGTGATTGCCATTTTTGTCGTTCTGGGAGCCATGGCTTCAACATTAAGAAAACCTGTATAAGAACGAAACGAAAGTAATCTTGTATGGTTAATCCCTGGGGGAAATTATGCCGTGCAGACGTCTCTCAGAATGAGTGAGTAGAGACCCGCCGACGGTCTTTTGCAGTAGTCCGACAGTTAACGGGTCTTCTGATGGTGCGGGGCAGGCAGCCTCATAGGGACACGGAATGTCCCGGATGCGAGCCCCGGGGCAACTATTTCTTGGCGGGGCGCTTCTTCCTGGCGACCGCTTTCTTAGCCGCAGGCTTTCTCTTGGCAGCTGCTTTTTTGGCAGCTGGTTTTTTAGCCGCAGGCTTTTTCCTGGTAGCAGCCTTTTTGGCCGCCGGCTTTTTCTTTGCAGGCGCTTTTTTCTTGCCTGCTAATTTCTTCTCGAGCTGCTCGGTTTGCTTGGCAAGCTCCAGAATCATCTTGCGGATTCCTTTTAGCGCTTCGCTGGCTTGCTTTTGGATGCTTTTTTCTGCATCGGCTAGTAGCTTGTTGGCGTCTTTCTGGATTTTGGAAACTCTCTTATTCTTCGCTGCCATGGGGCGGCTCCTTCTTCAGATTCATCATTGATTTTTTGATGGTGCGGGAGTGAGTATAGTACAAATATGCGGGGTGTCATCAGTAAATTTAACTCTGGAGTCCAGTTGCTGAACTGGAGAAATTCGCGCAAGACCACAGCGTAATAGCGGGGGTGATCTGGAAAACCGGTCGCGCCGAGGCCTATATCCGGTTGCGTAACTCCACAGTATTGCCCTCGGGATCACGCAGGTAGACGGAACGGCCATAACCCTGGGCACCATAGCGCCGCTCGAACGGTCCTGCCTC
>RCNC010000196.1_pt1 | contig 35239 bp, 30 predicted proteins | sample 2041301 | NCBI WGS metagenome assembly RCNC01 (sample SAMN09708231, study PRJNA481090) | Marine sediment metagenome, whole genome shotgun sequencing project. | biome: marine sediment; feature: ocean; material: sediment; isolation source: Sewage treatment plant 13A marine sediment (STP13A) ... | reverse complement strand
GAGTGAGCTTCCTAGCCCGTTGAAAGAGTGGTGGAGGCTGTTCAAAAAGTTCCAGAAGTTCGAGATGCAAGGCAGGCAAAACTTGTCCCCGCGAAGGCGGGGATCCATGTCAATCATGAGGGCAATCTACGCCCGCAGCGAAGAAGCTGGGGGATTGCCACGCTTCGCTCGCAACAAGCGCCGCAGATGGGACTTTTTGGGCAGCCTCCTAACGATCAATCAGTGGCGAGGTCCCCGAGGCGGATGGGGCCTTCCGCTCCTCTTTGAATTCTGCGGGCACCGCTGTGATGGGAAGGAGCACCGTGAAGGTCGTACCCTTGCCGACCTCGGTCTCCACGCTGATATCCCCTCCGTGCTTCTTCACGATCCCGAGGGACACGGAGAGGCCGAGGCCGGTTCCCTTGCCGTGGTGTTTGGTGGTGAAGAAGGGGTCAAAGATGCTCGTCACGATGTGGTCGGGGATACCGGCCCCACTGTCCTTGACGTCGACGGCAATGTACCCGGGTTCAGTGGATTTCCCGACCTCCACATCCAGAATGCCCCCGTTGGGCATCGCATCCAGAGCATTCAGCACCAGGTTCAGGAAGACCTGATTCAGGTGCTGCTTGTCGCCATGGATCGGTGGCAGGTTCGAACTCACCCGGCACTCCACCTTCGCCTTCTTGAGCTTGATCTCGTTCGCGGTGAGCCGCAGGGTCTCATCCACCAGTCGGCCCACATCCACCAGTTCCTGCTCCATCTCGCTCTCCCTTGCGAAATCGAGCAGATTCCGGACGATCCGGGTCGCCCTCTCCGCCTGTGCCGTGAGGTCGCGCACCATATCCAGCCGCTCTTCGTCGTCCAGGTCGTCGTAGTCCTCTTCGAGCATCGCGGAGGTGAGGGTGATGTTGTTGAGCGGATTGTTCAACTCGTGGGCGATCCCTGCCGTCAGGGTGCCCACGGCCCGAAGCTTGTGCGATTTCACGAGCAGGTCGTGGCGACGCTGCAGCTCCTCCATCATGTGGTTCAGGGCAAGGGCCAGGTTCGTGAATTCATCCCGGAAACGCCTGGCGGGCGGGATCGGGGTGAAGTCTCCTTGTGCGATTCGATCGGTGACGATCAGCATGCGGCCCAGGGGCGCCAGCATCTGCCGCGCGAGGAAGTTGGCTGTATAGATGATCAGGGGCAGCAGGATGGCCAGAAAGGCGAGGGGAACCCGCTTGAAGAGCTTGAGCATCAGTTGTACGCTCTTTCTTTCCTCTTCGGCCAACTTCAGTGCCTGGGAGACCATGGCCGCCCCATGTTCGCGAAGCTCCGCCTCGCTGTTCGGGTGTTGAGGAATCGTACCCGGCGCTCTGTCCCGGTCCACAGTTCGAAGCTTTTCCAGCCGGTGAATGTACTTATGCAGATGCTCCTCCACTCTGAGGAACATCTCTTCTCCGATCACGCTCTCGAGTTCCACCTTTCCCGAGGTCAGCAGCGTCGATGCATTCTGCACGTGCTCTTGCACTTCCTCCAGGTTGGTCCCGTAAAGGAAGTAGTTCTTCTCGAATCGGCGGGCCTGCTGGATCTCCGTGGTGTACCGGTCCGTGATGTCGAGGAACTTGAGTTTCTTCTCGAGACGGTTCAGGGTCATCCAGGCGGTTACCGTCATCCCCGTGCTGAGGAGGAAGAACAGGAGAAAACCCAGGGTGAGCTTGTTCCGGATGCTGAACCCGGGCCTTTCCAACAAGGCCTTTTCCACCTGCTCCTGCCGCATGAACGGAAAGGAGGCAAGCGGCGCTTTCGCGGAGGCTGCCGGTGAGCCCTCCTCCGGTGCACGCTCTTCAGCGAAAGACCCTGGAACGGTCTTGGAGGGAGGCGAATGAATGCCTTTCTTTGCCTTGCCGATCGCCATAAGGACCCCTTTCGTGCGCTTGTGCTTCTACTCTTCGACGATCTCGTACTTCTTGAGCTTGCGGTACAAAGAAACACGGTCGATCCCCAGGATCCGGGCTGCCTGGGACTTGTTCTTCCCGGCCTTTGCCATCACCCAGTGGATGTACTCTTTCTCGATTTCTTCCAGGGTACGGAAGGGATGGGCCTCCTTGTGGAAGGAGAGGACTTCCATCTCCTTGATATCCGGGGGCAGGTCCTCGGCCCCGATCTTGTCGCCGGTCGCAAAGGCCACACACCTTTCCACGATGTTCTCCAACTCCCGGATATTCCCCGGATAATCGTATCGTCTCATCAACTCCAGGACCTCTGAGGTGAATCCCAGCAACGCCTTGTTCGATCGCATGACGACCTTCTTGAGAAAATGGTGGGCCAGGAGAGGAACGTCCTCCTTGCGCTCTGCAAGAGACGGCAGAAGAAGGGGGACCACGTTGAGGCGGTAGTAGAGGTCCTGACGAAACTGGCCCCCCTGGATGGCCTTCTTCAAGTCCTTGTTCGTGGCACCGATGATCCGGACATCGACGGAGATCGGCCGAACGCCCCCCACCCGGATCAGCTCTCCCTCCTGGATCACCCGGAGCAGCTTGGCCTGCATCGACAGGGGCATGTCTCCCACCTCGTCAAAGAAGATCGTGCCCCCATCGGCGCTCTCGAGCAGACCGGGCCTGGCCGATGTAGCCCCTGTGTAGGCCTCCTTCTCGTGCCCGAACAGTTCGTTGGCAAGGAGGTCTTCGGTAAAAGAACCGCAATTGATGGCCAGGAAGCGCTTTCCCGCCCTCGGGCTCAACTGATGGACCGCACGGGCGACCAGTTCCTTGCCTGTTCCGGACTCGCCGGTGACCAGGATATTGGAATCTGTGGAGGCCACCTGGGGAATGACCTTCTTCAATGCCACGATGGCAGGGCTCTGCCCCACGATCTGCTCGACCCCCCAGGGCTTGTCCTTTCCAGCGGCGAGGCGGCGGACCTCGTGCCGAAGCCGGATCTTTTCCAGCGCGTTGCCGACCACACAATCGAGCTCATCCAGGTGGAGAGGCTTCTGAAGATAGTGATAGGCCCCTTTCTTCATCGCCTCGATTGCGGACGAGACCGCTGCATAGCCGGTCAGGATGATGACCTCCGTGTCCGGGGAGTTCCTCTTCGCCTCGCTCAGGACCTCGATCCCGTCCACCTCGTCTATCACCAGGTCCGTGAGGATCAGGTCGAAGCAATCCCGGCGGATCTTGGCCAAGGCCTCTCTTCCCCCGGATGCGAGCGTGGTCTCATGGCCCTTGCGTTTCATGATCCTGGCCATATTCTTGAGCCCCACCGCATCGTCGTCCACGATGAGCACCCTGCACTTGTGCGGGTGCGCCTCGATTTCCATGTCGCTTGCCTCACGTTCGGGTCTGCTTGACCGGAGTGCCTCCTCTTCTGTTGCATATTGTAACACACCGCCCCCTTCTTTCAACAAATACTTATCTAGCTATTTTGAAAAAGAATTCTGGCTTACAGAGGTACTCCTGCAGTAAAATGCAACACACAGGGACAGGTGTTTCGAGGGAATCAACGGAGCCTGTAATCCACATTTGCTCAATAAGATCAATAGGTTGTCTCTTTCTGTGCAGCTATGGCTCGTTTCTTGCCAATGAAACACGGGTGAACATATGCACATACAACACCAGACAGCCGACCCGGAGGCCTCGCCCGCATATTGCACGAGACTTCGTCGCAAGAGCGGTGGAAGGCTCGGTGCAATATGCGGGCTTGGCGGGGAGACCCAAAGACGTGCCGAGGAAGATCCTGATTCTCCTGGACAGCCCGAAGGTACGAAGTGAGGTCACGACCTACTCGGTGGAGTTGGCCCGCAGGATGGGAGCAACACTCCATCTGCTCATGCTGATTCGCTGGGAGGCGTCTCCTCCCAATGGGGCAACTTCCCCGGAGGTGGGTTCCGAGGGGGGGGAGGCCCGCCAACAGGCCGAGATCGTGGTGAACGACTGCATCGATGAGATCCGGGGTTGTGGCTTGGAGACAGTAGGCACCGTGCGGCAGGGGGATCCATCCTCCGAGCTGCTCAAGTACCTTGCAGAGCACCAGCCATTCCAGGCCGTGGTCTGGGGTGGCAATGAGACGTTTCTTCGCCGTAGGCGTACGCCGGTTCGAACGCATTGGCTGGAGCGGATTCGGGATCAGTTGGACTGCACCCTGGTGGTTCCCTCGCTGAAGGGGGAAAAGACCGGGGTCGGTTGAAGGACCAAGAGGAGGAACGCCATGGGGATCTGGAGGCGATGGGGTTCATCGCAGCGCAGATCGCCTTCACCGATCGCGATCGAGCGGAAGATCATCCGCTTCCGCCGGCTCGTGGAACAACACGGGGAGATCCTCGACCTGTTTGCAGACCTGAAGGACAAGCAGTCGGGTGAGTACATCCTCGACCGTCAGTACATCGAGGCCCGGCTCGACCGCGCGTACGAAGGGGTTCGCCGGATCCTGTATGACATGCAGGTGCTCTCTGACGAGAACCGTGCCGAGGTCTACGATCAACTCGACAGGCTCCGTTCCGTGTCGGAGAAGATCCTGCGTGATGCTCAGAAAGAGCCGGACCAACAGACCGGTTCCCCTGAGGAAGAGGCGCTGGACTGGGAGACCCTGGCATTGCAGGCTCTGTTCCAGGACCTGACACGTCTGCCGGCCTATGGCCCCGACGTCGAATCACGGGGGGAGACGGCAAACGCCTCCCCCGAAAGCCTGACGGAATGGGCCGGATGGGGACATCTGATGGCGGCACAATGGATCGCCCAACACCTCCCGAGTGTATCGCCCGCGCCCTTCGCGAACCTCTGTGACGAAGAAACCGGGGAACTGCGTGTCCAGGTCTTTGTGCTGGGTGGTGCAAGGGAGTCAGAGGAGGCGCTCAGGCTATGTCTTGCCCCGGAACCCTCTGATAGGACCGAAGCATCTTCCCTGTTGCCCCTGCGCACTTTCATGCAAGGCATGCGGAGCCCAATGGAAGAAAACGGTAAGAGTCGGTTGCGTCTGGAATACAGGGGGAAGCAAAAGGCAGAGAAAAGGGCCGCCCTGCTCGATCTTTACGCGGGCGCCGACTTCCTGCTGCTCCGGCTCCCTTCTTCTCTTCCCCTTCAACTCTTCTGGTGCTCCCTTTCCCTGCAACCCAGCGAGAATCTCATCTACCTGTACGGAACGCCTCTTCCCTCTCTGTTCGAACAAGGGGTTCTCGAACCCTTCTCCTCGGAAAAGGAACCGTTTCACGCCTACCGGTGCGGCATTGCCGGGAGGTGGATGTACTGGGCGTCCCACTTTTCCTGGGCACAAGGGGAAGAGCGGGTACGCATGCTGGGCCATTTTCTCTCCCGCGGGATCAACGCTCGCGGGGACGAGGCCACACAGGAAGACATGAGCAAGCACCTACAGGAAGGCATTGCCGGCTTTCTCAAACAGACGGCCCTGGCACAAAGGGAGGCATAGCCATGGAAAACCCACTGGAAATCGTTGTGGTGGACGACGAACTGATCGTGCGCAAGCGTCTCAAGCCCGCACTCGAGAAGAGCGGGTACAACGTAGAGGTCTATGACGACGGGTCGGGCGTGTTGAAAAGGCTCAAGGAGAAGTCCTTCGACATCGTGGTCACCGACGTTCGTATGGACGATGTGGACGGGATTCAGGTTCTCGAGGAAGTGCTGGCCCAGTCCAGCCGCACGAAGGTCATCATCATCACCGGATATGCGACCGTGGACGTGGCCCGGGAAGCCTTGGCAAAAGGGGCTTTCGACTTCATTGCCAAGCCTTTCAAGCCGAACGATCTGCGCGTGATCATCGAGAGGGCCGCCGAGGCCCTCCTCGCTGAGAGAGGGCAGGAAGGATAGAAGGACTCCCCATGCATTTCCTTTCCAAGAGGCGTAGTGCAGCTCAGAAGCCCGGGCAGGATCCCCGCCATGTCTACGAATGCCTGCGCAACCTTCTAAACCGCAACACCCTGCTTCTCGAGCAGATGTCGGAGATAGAAGCAGACCTTCGCTTCTACCTGTCAACGAGCCCGGCGATTCAGAAGAAGATCTCCCGAACGGTGGACGAGACCCTCCTGCTCGCAGAGGATCTGAACGTGCTCTCTCAGGGTCGGTTCAAGGCGCTGTACCGGGCCTTTGACCGAATCCGAGGGGAGGTGAGTCACCAGCTTTCCGCGGTGGCTACGGGCCGACATCTGCTTCGGATGGCACTCCCCCTTGCCGAGGTCTCAAAGGCACCGAGGGGACTGGCAGGAAACAAGGCAGCCAACCTGGGCCGGGTTATGGAGGTCCTGCCGGATCGCGTCCCCTCAGGATTCGTGGTCACCACCGAGGCCTACTGGCGATTCATGCATGAAGGGGGCTTGTTCCAATCTGTTCTGCCCCTCCTTCAGGAACTCGAGGCGATCCAGGACAGGGATCTGCTCCACCACAGGCTCGAAAGGATCCGTAAGAAGATCCTAGACGCCAGGATTCCCGGGGAAATAGAACAGGAAGTTTTCAGGCTCGCCGTAAAGGAGAAGGAACAGGCAGGTTGGGCCGTAAGGTCGAGCGCTGAGGGTGAGGACGGCCATTTCAGCTTTGCCGGTCAGTTCGAGAGCATCCTGAACGTGCCGGATCATGAATTACTTTCCGCCTACCGCAGGGTCATCCAGAGCCGCTTCCAGCCACGGGCCTATCTCTACCGAAGGGGACTCCATCTGCAGGAAATCGATACGCCCATGGCGGTCCTCTTTCTCGCGTTGGTGGAGGCCAGAAGTGCGGGCGTTCTGTACACGCGGGATCCGAACAACAGGGAAAGGGATTCCATGCTGATCCAGTCCGTGTGGGGGCTGGCTCAGGACCTCGTTACAGGCGGGATGGACGGGGATCACTTCTCCATTGCCAGATCGAGTGCCGACAAGACGATCGAGGAGCAGATCCGGGCCAAAACCCGCAGGCTCCTCATCGACTCCCAAGGAGGCTTGCGTACCGAGCAGGTGGCCCGGGAAGATGCGGATCGCCCGAGCCTGAATCCGAAAGACTTGAAGGGTCTCTGGGAAGTGGGTCACGCCCTGGAGAACATTTTCAGGACTCCCCTGGACATCGAATGGGTCATAGACCCGTCCGGCAAGCTCTGGGTCGTGCAGGCCCGCCCCCTCGTTCTCCAGGAGCAGGCGATTGAGGTCTCCCCGGGAACGCCCCTCGCTGAAAGACCTATCCTGGAGGGAGGCATTCCGATTCAGGCGGGCAGGACTTCGGGTCCAGTGGTCCGGGTGGAGGGTCCCACCCTGCCCAGGAAGATTCCGGAAGGCGCGATCCTGGTCGTACCCGTAGCCACACCCGAAATCGCCACCCTTCTGCCTTCGCTCGCCGGGTGCATCTCGGAGACAGGCAACCCGGCGGGTCACGCCGCCGCGCTGCTGCGAGAATGGAGAGTGCCCAGCCTCTTCGGGTTGGAGGGGGCCCTGCACGCCCTGGAAGGCGAGGAAGTGATCGGCCTCGATGCCACGCACCGGAGTATTTACCGGGGATGTCCCTGGCCCGATCTGCCCGAGAGGAAAGTGCAGCAAGAGCGGGTTCCGGAGAGCTCCTGGGAGAAAGACCCTCTGTGCAAGCACGTCTTTCCCCTGCACCTCACCGACCCGGCCTCACCCCGATTCCGGGCGGAGGGCTGTTCCTCGATACACGACTTGATCCGTTTCGTCCACGAGAAGGCAGTGGAAACCCTGTTCGAACTCGGAGACAGGCACGCGGGTCGTCGCAAGCAGAAGGCGAAGCGGCTGAATACAGAGATTCCCCTGAACATCATGGTTCTGGATATCGGGGGGGCCTTCGGCGAGGAGGAACAGGCACAGAAAACCGTGGCTCCATCTCAGATCGCATCCGTTCCCTTCCAGGCAGTCTGGAGGGGGATGTCGCACCCGGAGATGAGCTGGGCGGGCAGACAGCAAGTGAGTCTCAAAGGCTTCACTTCCGTCATGGTCGCCTCCATGGCAGGCAGCGGGGCAGGGACGCGAAAGCTGGGCGATCAGAACTACCTCCTCGCAGCACGGGACTACATGAACATGAATCTTCGCCTCGCCTACCACTACACCATGGTGGATGCCCTGGTGGGCGAAAGCCCGGAGAACAATTTCGTAAATTTCCGGTTCCGCGGTGGGGGCGCCCGGGCCGACCGCAGGGAGCTCCGGGCCAAGTTCCTTGCCGAGACCCTGCGGCGGTCCCGGTTTGCCGTGGACCGCCGGGGCGACCTGGTGACCGCCTGGTTTCGGCGCTACCCGCGCGCCCGATGCGAAGAGGCCCTCGATGTAATCGGAAAGCTCATGGCCTGCTCGCGGCAGCTGGACATGCTGATCGCCAACACCCGGATTGCACACGAGTATGCGGAGCGGTTCCTGGCCGGTGAATATGAGACCTTTCGTTAACAAGGGGAAGTCAAGCAGAATACAACGGTTCGAGGGGAGTGTCCATCCATGGAACAACTGACAACGGAGATGATCATGGTGATGGCCATGATCTGCGTGGCCATATTCCTGTTCATCGTGGAGTGGATTCGGGTGGACGTGGTCGCCATCCTGATGATGGTATCCCTTCCGCTCCTCCATCTCGTGACACCGAAAGAGGCCTTTGTGGGGTTCAGCTCGAACGCGGTGATCTCCATCATCGCGGTGATCATCATCGGGGCCGGACTGGACAAGACAGGGATCATCAACCGGGTGGTCACCCCGGTCTTGAAAATCGCGGGGAATTCCACTTCGCGGATCGTGATCGCCATCTCCATAACCGTCGCGGGGATCTCCGGCTTCATGCAGAACATCGGGGCAGCTGCACTGTTCCTGCCGGCCATCCAACGGGTGAGCAAGCGGCTCAAGATCCCGATCTCCCAAATTCTGATGCCCGTCGGTTTTTGTGCCATTCTGGGCGGCACCGTGACCCTGGTGGGGTCGAGCCCCCTGATCCTGTTGAACGATCTTCTGGTCCCCTTCAACCTCACACCCTTCGGCCTGTTCGATGTCACCCCCATCGGGGCCGCACTGGTAGCGAGCGGCGTCGCCTACTTCGTCCTGTTCGGGCGTTTCATCCTGCCCAGGCCGAAGGTGTCGGAAGAACCGTCTGAAGACGCCTCGTCGAACAATTCGACGGAACCCTATGATGGCATGGGGGAACCTCGAGAACTGCGCACGCCGGAGGACTTCACCCACTACCGCGAACCGTTGACGATCGGGGAACTGCGCAAGAAGTATCTGGTCAACGTGGTGGCCATTTCCGAACCCCCGAACCTGACCACAGTGAATCCGCCCCCGGACAAGGAGCTTCGGGACAATACGCACCTGGTGCTCTACGGCACCGAGAAGAACATCCTACGCCTGGCCGAAGAAGAGGAGCTGATTCTCAAGGAGTCCCTGGAGGTTTTCAAAGATACCCTGTCGGAAGAAAACTCCGGGACGGTGGAGGCGGTTGTGGCCCCACGATCCGCGCTCCTGGAAAAGACCTTGCACGAGGTGAAGCTGGCGGAGCGCTTCCAGGTCACACCGCTGGCCATCTATCGCCACGGCCGCGCCATGGTGACCGACATCTCGGATGTAACGCTGGGCGTGGGGGATGCAATCCTTTTCCAGGGCACCTGGAAGCGACTGCAGGATCTCCACGACGAAAAGCTCCTGATCTTCACCACGCCGATCGACGTGGAGGAGATGAAGCCGGAAAAGGCGTTGTTTGCCGCCGGCTGGCTTGCCGTGGCCCTGACCATGGTCATCGTCTTCAAGATCCAGCTTTCGGTCTGCCTGATGACCGGCGCCCTGGGGATGATCATCACCCGGGTTCTCACGATCGATGAGGCGTACGAGTCCGTCGACTGGCGGACGATCTTCCTACTGGCCGGCCTAATCCCACTCGGGATCGCCACGGAGAAAACCGGAACTGCGGCCTGGATCGCCCACCAGGTGCTTGGAGCCCTGGGGGGAAGCGTGTCCCAGATCGTCCTGCTGACCGTCATCGGGGTGCTCGCCACGATCTTCACCCTCGTCATCTCAAACGTGGGCGCCACCGTGCTGCTGGTGCCCCTGGTGGTAAACATGGCCCTTGCCGCCGGTCACGACCCGCGGATGGCCGCCCTGGTGGTCGGCATGGCCACTTCCAACTCGTTCATCCTCCCCACCCACCAGGTCAACGCCCTGTACATGGGGCCGGGCCACTACCGAAGCGTGGACTTCATAAAGGCGGGCTGGATCTTGAGCGTGATCTTCATCGTGGTCATGATCCTCACGATTGATCTGTTCTATCTCTAGAACACACGGGGCGAGGACCCACAACAAAACACAAGAGAACATGGAGGCGGTCGTATGGCAATCATAACGATTTCCAGAGGGTCTTACAGCAAGGGGAAAGAAGTGGCGGAAGGCGTGGCTGCCCAACTCGGGTTTGAGTGCGTAAGCCGGGACATTCTTCTCGAGGCCTCGGATCAATTCAACATTCCTGAGATCATGCTGCTTCACGCCATCCAGGACGCACCCTCTATCCTGGACCGGTTCAGCCACGGCAAAATCGCCTACATCACCCACATTCAGTCTGCCCTGCTCGAGCACGTGAAACGAGGCAATGTGGTCTACCACGGCCTGGCAGGACACATCCTCCTCAAGGGAATGGAAAGGGTGTTGAAGGTGCGCATTATCGCGGACCCTGCTCTTCGGGTCGCCGTGGAGATGGAACGCGAGCGGGTGGATGAGAAGGAGGCCCGCAGGAGGATCGCCAGGATCGACGAGGAGAGGAGGAAGTGGACGCGAAGGCTCTACGGGGTGGACCCCTGGGACCCGTCCCTTTACGACCTGGTGATTTGCATCGACAAGATCAAGGCAGAGGGTGCGGTTCGTCTGATCTGTGAGGCCGCCTCCCAGGAAGCCTTCCTCCTTACGGAGAACGATCGACAGAAACTGAGTGACCTGGCCTTGTCCTGCAAGCTGAAGTCGGAACTCCTCGACCTGGATCACAATGTGACCGTTACTTCGGAGTACGGAAATGTGGTCGTCTTCACGAAAACCGATAACCGGAAGGCCAGGAAGATGGAGGAGAAGCTCGATTCTCTGGCCGGCAGGTTTCCGGAGCTACACAACATAGAAGTCCGAATCGGAGACCCCAAGCTCTCCGCGGACGTGTGAAGGGACATCGAACAAACCACAGACGCAGAAAAGGATGAGACGCATGTCTGTCGTGATCATTTCCGGAGAATCCCATTGCAGGCGTGAGGAGATCTCCAGAGAAGTGGCCGAGGCGCTCGGATACGTTTGTATCAGCCGCGAGGTGTTGGCCGAGGCCTCCCGGAGGTACGGCCTCCCGGAGGAAAAACTGGAAGAGGCCTTGAAGGATTCCTCCGGTTTCCTGGACAGGTTGTCCAACACCCGGTCCCGACACCTGGCCTACTTCCAGGCGGCCCTGACGGCCGCGCTGAACAAGGACAACGTCGTGTATCACGGTGAGGCGGGGCACATGTTCGTGAGCGAGGTGTCCCATGTCCTCGGCGTCAGGCTGATGGCGGACCTGGAAGAGCGAGTGGCCATCAAGACGGAGAAGGAGGGAATGCCCGAGAAGAAGGCCCGCGAGCTTCTCCTGAAGGAGAGCGAGCAACGAAAGAAATGGTTCCTTTCCGTATTCGGACTCGACGGGATGGACTCGGGACAATTCGACCTGGTGATCAACGTTACACAGATCGGCCCTGAGAGGGCGGTGAACATCATCGTCGAGACCACGCGAGATGTGAAATTCCAGCCCATCACCTACTCCGTGAAGGCGATGCAGGATCAGGAACTGGCCAGCAGGGTTCGTGCCGCCCTAATCGATGCCTACCCGGATGTGACGGTAAACGCGAGAAACGGCGAAATCTCGATCAAGACAAAGGCCCTCAAGAAGAAAGAGAAGAGCACTTCTATCCGGGATCAGGTTCAGGGCATGGAAGGGGTGAGCTACGTAGAGCTCGGGTCATGACCCGTCTGTCGGCAGCCTCGTTTACAGGCCTACCCAGGTCGTGAGAGCCTCTGCCGGCTCCCGGTCCGTTTCCACCGCATTCGCGGGGAAATCCCAGTCCGGGGTGCCGATCGCAATGGCGATCACGATCTTCTTGGATTTCGGAATCCCGGCAACCTTCCGCAACACGTCCGGATAGTAGACCCCCTGCCTCGCGATGCAGGTGCCGAGCCCGTACTCCAAGGCTGCCAGGCAGATGCTCTGCATGAGCGACCCGATGTCCATCAAGGGGCCGGGTCCTGTCAGAGACTCGTCCTGAACGATCACGATCGCGGCGGGCGCATCGAAGTGGCGGAACCCACGCTGCGTCCACTCCGTCCTCTTTTCTTCGTCCTCGCGCGCGATCCCCATCAGCCGGAAGAGCTGCTTGGCGAGCTCGACCTGTCGTTTTCTATACACGCTGTCCCGGGGGAACGCGGACTCCGCCACCTCGAGTTCCAGAGGGGCGCCTGCTTTGAGATGCTTTACGTTCTCCTCGCACACCTGTTTGAGAGCGTCTCCACCGATTACGAAGAACTCCCACGGCTGGGTATTCAGGGCAGAGGGGGCACGGCACCCCGCCTCGAGGATCTCCTCCAGGACCTGTTTGCTGACCGGGTCCGGCTTGAATGCTCGGATGCTCTTTCTGCTCCGCATGGCTTCCACTACGTCCATCTGCTGTCTCCTCAAAGTGCTTGATGTGGGTACGGGCTAACGTTCGCTGCCGGCAGCGTCCGATTTCGCCTGTACCGCCTCGAGTCCACTGCCGTAGATCACGTAATACATGACCGGCACAACGACGAGTGTAAAGGCCGTGGATGCGAAGAGCCCGAAGATCAGCGCCCAGGCCAGGCCCGAGAAGATCGGGTCCAGGGTGATCGGCCAGGCCCCGAGCGCCGTTGTGGCGGCCGTCAGGAGGATCGGACGCATCCTCACGGCCCCACACTCGAGAATCGCCTCACGGACGGGCGTGCCCTCCTTCAGGGAATCCTGGATGAACTCGATCAGAACGATTGCGTTGCGCACAACGATCCCACCGAGGGCGATCATCCCGATCATGCCCGTTGCCGTCAAGAACACCGGGTTCTCGAAGGAGCCGATGAGTTCTCCTGTCAGGATATTCAACAACCAGAACCCCGGAATGATGCCGATGGCGGTCAGGGGAATGGCGGTCATGATGACGAGGGGCATCAGGAAAGAGGTGGTCTGGATCACAAGGAGGATGTAGATGCCGATCATGGCGGCCCCAAAGGCGAGCCCGAGATCCCGAAAGACACGGATCGTGATCTCCCACTCCCCCTCTCCGGCCCACTGAAGCCAGATGTCTTGCGGCAGCGGGTTCTTCTTGAAGTGGGAGGACATGTCGAGAATCGCCTCGGCAGGCGCCCTGCCCGCCATCTCGGCAAACACGTAGACCACCCGCTCCAGGTTCTTGTGGTAAATGGGCTGGTCGTTACGAACCCTTTGGAATTCACCGATCTCATGGAGTTCCACGAGTTCGCCCTGCATGCCCTTTACCCTGATTCCACCCAGCTCTGTGATCCCGGAACGCTGCGTCCTGGGAAGCTGGAGGCGGACGGCCATGGGGCTCCGTTCTCCGATCTTGTGCACCGTGGCCGGTTCCCCGCCGTCCAGGGCAAGGCGAAGGGTTTTCACAACCGCATCCGTGCGGATCCCGTGGAGCCCTGCCTTTTCCTTGTCGAGCACGTAATCGATGCGCACGTGCGGCGCCTCGGCCGAATGGTCGATATCCACCACACCCGTCTCGTCACGCATGCGGTCCATCACCGTGTAGGAAGCGTCGATCAGTGCCTGGTAAGACACTTCCGGCGGACCGTACACCTCGGTCGTGACCGTGGCGATCACGGGTGGGCCGGGGGGTGACTCTACGATGTAGAGATTCGCCCCGTGCCGTTCGGCGATCTCCGTCATCCGATCTCGAATTCGAAGGCCGATTTCGTGGCTCTGCTGCACTCTCTTCTTCTTCGGAGCCAACCCGATCCGGATGTCCGCAAGATGCCCGCTCTGCCGAAAGTAGTAGTGCCTCACCAGACCGTTGAAATCGATCGGGCTGTAGGTCCCGACAAAGCTCTCGAAGTGCTCTACCTCCGGCACGGTGGCGAGCTCCGCCTCGAAGGCCCGAACAACCGCATCCGTCGTCTCGAGGGTCGTTCCCTCGGGCATGTCGATCAGGAGCTGCAACTCGTTCTTGTTGTCAAAAGGAAGCATCTTCATCGGAACCTGGCGGGTAACGACCAGAACACCGGAGGCTCCAAAGAGGAACAGGACAAGAAGAAGCAGCCCGACCCGCATCGTCCGCCTTCGCAGGAAGGGCTCGACCAGACCCCGGTAGAATGAGCGAATCCAGGCCGGTGTGGCCTCCGTTTGCCCCTCCGTCCCCTGTCCTGCCGCCACCTTTCCCTTGAGGAGATGGTAAGCCGCCCAAGGCACGATCGAAAGGGCCGCCACGGTCGAAAAGGTGACCGTCAACGGCACGTTGATCGCCATGGGCTCCATGTACGGGCCCATCATGCCGGTGATGAAGAACATGGGCAGGAACGAGACGATGATGGCCAGCGTGGACATGATGACCGGCGGCAGCAATTCCTTGACCGCGGCCAAGGTGGCGTCGAAAGGGTTTCGCCGACGCATCAGGATGTGCCGCTGGATGTTGTCCACGTTCGCGATCGGATCGTCCACGACCAGACCGAGGGTCAGGATCAGGGCGAACAGGGTCACCCGGTTGATGGTGTACCCGAAGATGTAGTTCACGAAAAGGGCCAGGGCAAAGCTGATCGGCACGGCCAGCGCCACGATCAGCCCCTCACGCCAGCCCAGGGTGAATATGAGGAGCCCGATGACCGTGACCATGGCGAAGACGAGGGAATTGAGCAACTCGTTGACCTTGTCGTTGGCCGTTTCACCATAGTTTCGCGTCGTAATCACCTCGACTTCGGCCGGGATGACCTCCCGTTGAAGCTCTTCGATCTTTTCCAGCACCTGATCGGCCACCGCAACGGCATTGGTTCCCTTCTTCTTGGCCACGGCAAGCGTGACGGCCGGATAGGTCTCGCCGCGGCTCCCTCCCCCGGGACCTGCGGGGCCGAGCCCAATTCGCGTATAGTTGCGGGCCTCCTGGGGAACCTCGCTGACCTGCGCTACATCCCGCACATACACGGGCCTGCCCGCGTATACTCCCACGATCAGGCTCGCCACGTCCTCCACAGAGCTGATGAACGGGCCGCTGTGCACTTCAAAAGACCGGTTGCCTCGGGAGAACCCGCCGGCCGTCAGGGACGCATCGGCTGCTGCGAGTGCCTGATACACCTCGAGGCCGGTTACCCCCCGTGCAGATGCGTCCTCGGAAGACATCTCCACGCGCACCTCGAGGGGCCGACCACCGACCACACGCGTCCTCGATATGTTCTTCACCGCATCGAGACGGGCCCGCACCTCCTCTGCGATGCGGCGCAGCACGTGATCGTCGTAGACCTTCGAATACATGGCGACCGTGACGATGGGCACGTCGTCGATCTCGATCGGCTTGATCACCCAACCGGCCACGCCCGCCGGTGCCTCGTTGATGTGCGAGGTGATCCGATTGTGGAGCTTGACGAGGGAGCGTTCCCGGTCTTGTCCGACGTAGAAACGGACCGTCACGACGGCCATGTCTCGACTCGAAACAGAGTAGACATACTCCACCCCGTCGATCTGCCAGAGAAGGCGCTCCAGGGGTGTTGCCACGAGCTTCTCGACCTCCTCGGCACTCGCCCCGGGGAAGTTCACGTAGACATCCGCCAGGGGCACCACAATCTGCGGTTCCTCCTCGCGGGGTGTGAGCAGGATGGCCGCCGCACCCAGGCTCACGGCCAGGATGATCAGGAGCACAGAAAGCTGGCCGGAGAGGAACCTGCGAACGATGCCCGGGATGAACCCTGTGATGGCCTCCCCGTCCCTATCCGGGCGGCGTTCAGAGCTGTTCATCGGTTCCCTCCTCGGTGGCATGTTCCGTGGTCGGCGTCGGATCCCACCCGATCGTCTCTCCACCCTCCAACCCCGAAAGGACCTCGACACGTTCTCCTTCGCCTTCTCCCAGCGTCACGTATCGCCGCACCCACCTGCCGTCCTTCAGCACCAGAACCGTGTTGAGTTGTCCGACCCGAGAGACGGCCGACGCAGGGATCAGGACCGTGGAACGTTCCTCCAACCGTATACGGAGCCTGCCGAACATGCCGGGGTACAGCCCCTCGGTCACCGGCAGGGCGACCTTGACGAGGAAGCTCCGGCTCAGCGGATCGGCCGAAGGGACGATCTCCTCAACGGTTCCCGCCACTGTCTCGGAGAGGGCCGTCAGTTCCACACCGACCTCCTGCTCTCTCTTCACCCGGCCGATCATGCCCTCGCGCACACTCGCCTCCAGGCGGAGTCCCTTCGGGTTGTGAATGACAAAAAGCGGCCTGCCCGGATAGGCCAGGTCCCCGACATCCGCTTGCCGCTTCGACACGACCCCTGTCATCGGGGCACGCACTTGCGTGTAGTCGAGAACGATCCTGCTCTCCTCGAGCTTCTTCTGGGCCGTAGAGACGGCCGCTTTGGCCTGCTTGAGCCGCGCATCCGCCGCATCCATCTGCACCTGAGTGGCCGCCCGCTCCGGGAGCAGGCGCTGGATGCGTCCGTAATGGAGTTGGGCATCTGCGAGCTCAGCCTTCGCCGCGTCCAGCCCGCTCCGAGCCTGTCCCACCCGCGTGTCCATCTCCTGGCTGTCCAACGTCGCCAGGAGGTCGCCTTGGACCACGGTGTTTCCAGCATCGACCCTGACGCTCGTCACGCGGCCCGACACCTGCGCGGCAACAGTCGCCTCGGTGCGCGAGCGGATCGTCCCCACCGCTACATAGAAGGCCGGGCGATTCTCGCGTAACGCCTGTCCCTGCATCTCCGGCGGCGGCAGGCCCGGGGGCATTTCTTCCTGACCGGGCTCCACCTTGCCCCTTTCGAAGGCACCACCGAACCAGAGGATTGCCACCCCCAGGGCCGCAAGTGCCAAGAGAATGCCTGCGAGGCGAAAACCCTTCATCGAGCGCTCCTTCATCTCAAAATTCCTCCCCCATTCTGTTCTGGCCTGCAACACATCTGGGTTCATGCATAATACGATCGGCTCAGATAATCAAGAGAGACCCGTACCTGAAAAGGTTACAGGAAGGGGATGGGAGGGACCCCCGGAAAACCCGGGATGCGTAAATTGAACAACGAAAAGGCGAGGATGCCCTGGAAAAAGGATCGATAAACCTACTGTTCCAGGGTTGAGGCTGCTTGCACCTTTTCCGATTGCTCTTTCAGTGCTTCATTCATCCTGATAAAACCAGAGCGGGTCTTTGCCCCCATGAGTGGCCACACTATCGGGACCAGCAACCCTTTGAATATTTGTCTATGAACGAGGCGCACGCCTCTTCGGCTTGACGGCTCTACTTCAAAAATATGCTCCCCGTCACTCAGGCCCGGAATCAGCAAATGCCCGTATAGAACGGAACCGTCTATGGGGTCGGACACCTCGGAGCCTTCGGAGCGTTCAGGATTGGAGCCGCTGCTGCACGCAGCAAGCAGCGGAAATAGCAATGCTTCCAGCACAAAAGTGAAATGAGTTCTTTGCCTCATTCATTACGCTCGCAAGAAGAAACCACGTAGCTATGACAGAGACCCTTCCTCCTGGAATCGATTCGTTTTCAACGAGCTGCGGAAAGAGACACTCCACGAAGTAACCTGTTTCTCTACTTACGCCTGCGAATCCTCCGTGTTGTATCTCGCTTGAAGTATTTCATCAGCTCCTTCTGAGTCTTGATACACGCTTCTCTTTGCCGAAGACTGTCTGGGATCAGCGGGTACGTATTGTAGTTGGTCGGCATTTCGAGCTCTCTTTCACTGCGCAGCAAACCTTCTCTCTTGCATATTTCATGGAGCTTTGTGCCCGGCAACGGATAGAAGAAGGTGCACACACCGTCATCCGGTTTGATCTTCTTGTTTAATTTAACAGTATCACGAAGGTGACGCCTCTCTTCAAACGGGAATCCAACGATGTTGAAACTGAAGATCTTGATACCCGCGCTCCTTAACAACTCGGCCTTTTGGATAAGTTCAGAGTTGCTGTGGTGCCTGTTCAGAATTTCTTTTCTGAATTGCTCGTTCCCGCTCTCGACACCAAGGAGCGTTAGAAAACACCCACTCTTCTTAAGAGCTTCTGCAATTTCCTTATCCACATCTTCCGCTCTAACGTTCATCCTGTATGGCAATCCTATGCGCTTCCTGTACTCATCTGCAAAATGGAAGAACCACTTCTTTCTTGATATCAGGAGATCATCTTCAAAACCAAAACCCTCGGCTTTCGGAAATTCTTTGATCAAGTGCTCAAGCAGCTTCATGCTGTATTCAACGGAATGGACCCTGCAGTATCCGCGCTGCGAAGGATAAACACCTCTTAGCACGGGATTTGAGCAATAGTTGCAACTGTACGGACAACCACGGCTCAGAATAATACTCAAGTGGGTGCCCACGGAAAAAACCACATCCTCGCCAAACAAGCTATAGTCCGGAAAGGCAAGCTCATCCAAATCGGATACGAATTCCTGTATTTCGTTCCTCTGCAACTCTCCTTTCACACGCCAACAGAACCCCTGCGTTTCGTAGATGTCGCCATGTTCTCTATGTGCTGTCAGCAACAGATCCAGCGGCATTTCTCCTTCCCCCATCACCAAACCATCCACAGATGTCCTGAGAAGAACCTCTTCTGGGCTAACCGTCGCCCCTACCCCCCCTGCTATCTGCAAAATGCCGGGAATGTCTTTTGCCGCTTTTGAGTATTTCTCCAGGAATTTCACCTGTGGCGAAGTAAAGGAGTACGCAATAATCGAAGGATTCAGTTCGCGTATTCTCTCTCTGAATTCCTCCTCGCACATGTCAACACCGATATGCAGAAGTTTCGCAGTGTAGGAATGTTTTCGAACGATGGGAACAAGGTAGGCAATACCGTGGTTCACACCGTAGTAACCACTGTCAACGCTTAGATTGACGAAGAGAAAAACTCCACTCTCTTCACAACTCATGATATCCTCCTCAAACCGAAGGGGCTTAGAATTTTTCTGTTAGCAGTTTTCCACATCCCCTTTGCGTTTCCACTTTTCCCATACAAATTTATAACTCCACTCCACTTCATGGGTTCGTGCAAGTTCTTGATTTATTTCCCCGCGCATCCGATGAGCTCCAGGAATCCATTCATGGTATTGAATCATTATCAATTTACATTTCGTGGCAGCCCCTGATTCAACTAGCCGTTTTAAGAGGGAATATTCGCTGCCTTCAATATTGATCTTGATTAGGTCAACTCTCTCTATCTTCAATTCATCAATGACTTCACTCACATCTCTCAATTGTATTCTAGAGCTCTTCTTCCTTGACCACCCCCGAAAGACGGATGAACCAATTCCACTGTGATACAGTTGTGCCTCTTGATTCTTTCCACTTAATCCGTAATTGAAGATGCTGATATTTCTGTAATTTCCCAGAAGGTCCAATGCTTTCTTATGAGATTCCTCATCAGGTTCAAATGCGTAAATACTCGGACTTCGGTACATCTCATTGATACTCTTGGACCACTCCCCCGTGTAAGCCCCTACATCCAATACAATACTATTCTCATCCAGCGGCGCTTTCTTCAGGATTTCTCTATCAACCACATGGTCTCTATAGAATCTCATAAACTCAGGTTTATAGTAATTGGCCTCGAAAAACACCTTATGTGACGGCTCACTCCCACGTCCGCCAAATGTCTTCCATCTCATGTACCAAACGTAGGGTAATAGTACTATCCGTTTCAATATATAGCGGAAACTCATTTCCGTAGGTCCTCACTCCCGCAACAGAAGTGCTTCCTATCTTTGAGCCCATCCCGATTCGCTGACACCTGAACGAGAATCAGCCGGCCTTCATCTTTCTCTTAAAGCAGTATAGAACCGATAACTGTTTCGTGTAAAGAGGGTGTTTGCCCCGTATGTTGTGGAATCTGAGGGGCCACCAACGGATGCCCTGGAGAATCTGCTGAGAAGAGACAAGAGGCGACCAACTGCGAGGCGCCTGCAGGACGACAAGCAGTTGGGAAGACTCTCACTCCTCCGACGCAATGACTCGTACCCGGTACTGGCATCGGGTGCCGCCATCTTCAACGCAGTGACCGGAAAAGCAGTGGGTAGCCGCACACTTGCTCTTTGAACATCTGGGTGGAAGAATATATTATGCCTTTGCCATCTCATAGACCACGCAAGAGGAATCATTCGCGTTAAACCTGACAACCTTGAAAAGGGGATAACCCATGCGGTGGATGAAACGTATTGGAGAACGTCTACACTCAGAAAGAGCGCTTCCTACCAGACATTTTGATATAGAACCAACCAATTCCTGCAACGCCTCGTGCATTTTCTGCCCAAGAGACAAAACGCCTAAACAGGGCTTTATGGAGCTTGAAACATTCACCAAAGCAGTCCAAAGGATCGGGGCACTTCGGGATCCTACAATGGTACACCTTTGTGGGTTGGGCGAACCTCTTCTTCACCCCAAGATCGCTGAAATGGTAGATCATTTGTCCAAGAAAGGATTCCCTCCCTCTATAACGACAAATGCTTCTCTTCTTACAAGGGAATTATCACTCAAATTAGTTGATGCGGGCTTAAAAGAAGTTGTGTGCAGTGTTAGTGGTATTGATGACAACCATAAGAAGATTCATGGCTTAGACTTCGAAGTGGTAAAGCGAAACATTATAGATTTCATAAACGTTTCAAAAGGAAGAACTGATATCGTATTGTCAATGACCGCGTGTGACCCCATTAAAGATGAAATGGACGAACTGGAAGCATACTGGAAAAGACTAGGCATTCATAGGATCGTGATCTTTGGTCAAATCAATAGAGGTGGAGCATTAGATATGGGTTATGATTTCGTGAATAATGAAGGCTTTTGTGATGAAGCTGAAGCAATATTGGCTGAAAACAAGATTCGTTATTCTTGCTTCGCGCCATACCTCTTTGGTTTCATCGGCTGGAATGGAAATTACTACATGTGTTGTCATGATTACAGCAAAAGACTCCCTCTGGGAGGTGTATTTGAATACAGCATAAAGGAAATTGATTTTATTAAGAAGCAGATTTTAGAAAAGAAACCAAGTATATGCAAAAACTGCGATATAGGTACAACAAACAAGATTCGAGATATCTTATTCAGAATCAAGAAGAATGAAACGACGCAATCAGAACTAGATGAACAGATAACGAAACTAAAGAAGATGCAGCAAGTTCATGATCACGTTGATAGCGCCTAAAGTGAATGAGATTTCGTGGCATATATTTCTCTGACAATTAGGTGTGTCTTTTTATGGATTGGTTTCTGATTGTCGTCAAAGAGAAATAGCTGTGCTGCCTTTTCGATGGGTTCCAACTCTTTCCCTATCCTGTAAATCTCAAAACCACAGGACTTGAGGAGGTCAAACAATTCTTTCCTCTCGGAATTCAAATATACATCAACGTCCATAAGCAGGCTCAATTCCATACTGCGGAGAGTCTCCTCTGCGCCTTTGAGAACCATCAGATCCGCACCTTCCACATCCATCTTAATGATATCAACATCACTGATATTCTTTTCTTGCAGGAAATTATCCAACTTTCGGGTTCGTACAGTTATGGTTCCTTTGCTAAGCGCTTTTGCCCCGGCATTGGGATACAGTGACCCCATACCGCCGGCCACATGAAAAGTTGCCTCCCCATCATTATCGGAAAGTGCTAACGGATATGTTTCTATACATTGATAGCTGTTCGCCTGAACATTCTTCATAATCCAGCTGTAATTGGCAGGATCAGGTTCAAAAGCAAAAACCCTGCCTTTATCATTCATTAGACTCGCAAAGAGCACCGAATACGTTCCTTGGTGTGCACCTATATCTACAATCGTCATTCCTTCCTTGACAATATTACGAAACAACCTTGTCGTCCAATATTCATATACCCCAAAGGCTCTATCAAATGCTATGGGTGCTTCAAACAAATCTATATACATTTTGGCACCGTAGTATTTCATAAGAAAATGCCTGTCAGGCAAGAAGAAAGGTATAAGTGAAAGAAATGCAACTCGTGATAGAATCATTTTAGCTGCGACCGGCAAGGGAAAGTCCCTTAGCCTTTGTCCATAATAGAACTTCAGGAAGAACTTATACGCCCAAAGATATTTGAACTTTCTGAATCTCGCATTTATTACAGTAAACATTAGACAGCACCTTAAGAGTTAGTAGTGACAGAATACGACAGAAGAGAACTCTGTGTCATAGAGAAGCTCAGGCCGGGTGATTCTCGTTTAGGTGTCAGCCAATCGGGATAGGCTCATTCGTTTCCTATGAAGCTTGCGACGAATTCCCTTCTTTAGAACATGGATCATCCTATCCAACCAATTCTTCTTCTCAAATTGATAACCAAACATTTCAATATCTTTCGCAAATAGTTCTTCCACAGCCTGTTTGATTTCTTCCGTATAGTAAGCACTATAGTGTGCATGTCTTGAGGTATTGATATAGGGCAAATATCTTTCTGATAGACTCAACTTCTCACATATTGATTGAAAATCGTTCTTCAGATTCTCAAAACGACCTATAGAATCAACTAACAATTCCCCCTTATCGTCAGCAACGAACTGATATTGTTCCTGACGATGTAAAGCCGGAAGGGTTCCTATATATTCATGAAAGTCATCAAAAGAAAAACCTTTGCTCTTCTCTCTTTCTTTTGTGGGATTTCTGGATAATCCGTCATAAGAATATAGCGAAAGCATTCTATCCCAAGGGTTACGAATGACTGCAAATTTGAAGTAATCATTGAAAGTCTCATCGGGTAGAATCCTTCTGAGGTCCTTAGCGGATAAGTGCTGTAATACAGGACTTACAAAACCATAAGCCTTGAGATCCTCAGAATGTATCCATCCATGCATCATTTCTCTATTTTCAGTTCTGGAATCATCTTGATGCATTCCCAAACTCGCTTGGATTGAAGTCCCACCATTCTTGGGAATATGGATAAATATACATTTATTCTTATGCGATATCGGCATAACAGGAAGTTCGCCCCCAGACGTCCAGACAATCGAAGGTTGCCGCCCACAGAAGCCATAGCAAAGCATCTTCACCCATACGAAAACATGCTACCCCGACGCGCTGATCAGACATTCCAGGCCTCCTAGGCTCTTCATCTTCTATAGAGCTTCTGACGAATTCCCTTTATCAGACTATGCGTCTTATTATCCATCCAGTTCTTCTTTTCGAATTGATAGCCAAACATTTCGATATCTTTTGCAAATAGTTCTTCAACCCTTTGTTTGATTTCTTCGGTATAGTAAGCACTATAGTGTGTATGTTTTGAGGTATTGATATGCGGCAAATATCTTTCTGATATACCAATCCTTTTACATATAGTCTGAAAATCGTCCGCCAAATTCTCAAAACGACCAATAAACTCAACCAAGCATTCACCCTTCTCGTCCGTAATGAATTGATATTGCTCCTGCATGAGAAAAGCCGAAAGGCCTCTTATGTAGTCATCAAATTCATCAAAAGAGAACTCCTTTCTTGTCTCTCTTTCCTTTGTGGCCTGTTGGAATAATCCCTCGAAAAGATATTGGGAAAGCATTCTATCCCAAGGGTTACGTACAATCGCAAATTTGAAATAATTGCTGAAAGTCTCGTCTGGTAGAATTCTTCTAAGGTCATTGACGGATAAGTGCTGCAATGCAGGACTTACAAAACCATAAGCTTTGAGATCCTCCGAATGAATCCATCCATGCATGATATCTCGATTTTCAACTTTATAATCAGTATGATCAATTTCCAAAGTTTCTTCAATTGAAGTCCCACCACTCCTTGGAATATGAACGAATATACAATTGTATTTGTGCGATATTGGCATAATCCCAAATGCTCCCCATCGTTCACACGAAAACAGTCAACACCTTCTCCATGGCTCTGTTGAAATGCCGTTCCTTCGCGAGTTCACACCAGCGTTTCCGACCTCGCTCCTACAAATGGATTGGAAGCCTGTCTCTTCCGGCAGCGCCACGTCAGGATGGCTGGACAAAATCGCCCGCAGCAGCCTGGTGCCCGAAGGTGGCAGCCGACATTCAAAAACAGTTGCCAGGAAAGGTCATCTGGATTCGTCCGGATTCCTGCGCCCTTTGAATAATTGCCGTTTCCATTTGCCAAGGTTAGAAACGAAAAGCTGAATGCCCCGTTTGTCGTGCGCGGTGAACATGCTGTGCGCCGTGACTACTTTTCCCCTTTCGACCCGTCGAAGGGGCCAGGAATCAACGAATTCATTGAGCTTCGCCGGTGTCTCTTCGTACGAATGCCATATTCGTACCGGTCCGCTGATGAGTTCACCCACGGCTCTGTAGTTGTAGCTGGGGGACAACGTGTAGGGATTGAACTGTAGCTGCTCCATGGCCAATGACAGATAGGGCTGATCATTATTGTAGAAGGCGTCGGCATATGTCCTGGCTAACTGTTTCCATTTGGCGAAAACCTTGACCACGTCCGGCCGAAGCGTGAAGAAGATGACCCCGGTGTTGTATTGCATTTGACCCTGCAATTGAATGTTTTCTTTTTGCATGATTCGGTTGAAATCGAAGAAATAATCCAGGCTGTAGTGAGGCGCTTGGACCACTGCCATGCCATGCTGCCGGGCCTTTTCAAAACCAAGAGAAATGTCGCCGAGCACTCGTGTATCGCAGTCTAGAAACAGATAAGCGTCAAATCCAGATGGTATGAAGTCGCCGATCTCGGTCTTACGCAACAGCCCGTCTTGTTGAAACTCTGCTCGAATGACACCCAACTCAACGTCGTCGCATTTTGGAACCTGCGTTTGCCGGTCCGTAATCAGGAACAGTCGAACCTCCGGAAGACGGCTTTCCCGGATGGAGGAAAGGGTCTCCTTCATGCAGCGCTCACCCCAGGCCAGAAAGATGACGGCATAATTGTCAGTCATTTACTCTACCTGCTTCGGCAACCTGCAAAGCTTCGTGTCTCCGTAGATAAGATCGAATTCCGCCTTCAACAGATTCATATACGCGATGTAGCAACCGCAATGTTCGAGCGGACAAGGTTCTTCTCTCTGCAAGAACTGAATACCGTCTTCTAATATATTTCCCATGCTCTCGCCAACAATCGGGCATCGATGGATGTTTCCTTTGAAATCTATGAAAACGGAATCCATGCCCGCGCAGCATTTCAATCCCTTCGATTCTATAGGATCCGTTTCATATCTGGCTAATGGATCGATGCCTTGAATGATCTCCTTTTCAGATTCATTATAAAAGGGTTGCCTTACGCCATGCATGCCGTTGATCCACATAGGGATGCCCAGGTTGCTGAACGTTTCTTTGTATTCGTGAAGATGTTTTATCCTGTCTTTCGTAGCAACCACACCCACGGAAAACTCAATTCCTTTTGCTTTCAAAATTCTAAGGTTTTCAAAAAACATCTGTTCTTGCTGTGGGGTATATTGATCAGGGTGATAAGTGACCCATAGCATTAATTTCTTTTGTTCGATGTTGCTAATGAACTTCTCTAGATCAAAACACAGATTTGTCTGAAAACAACATTTCTTGACAGAGGGGTTATTGAGTAACCGGATGAATTGACGAGTGTAGTATTTGGAAATAAAGAGTTCAGAATCAGGTACAAACAATAGTGTTTTGAGGGTTTTCATCTTCTCTATCCGTCTGACGATTCTGGAAAAGAAGAACATACCATACCAAATTTCGAATTGTTGTCTTAGCTTTTTCTTAAACGGTAATCGATTGGTGCGGGAATACCCGCAATACTTGCAGTTCACATTGCATTTTGGATAAAGTGGCCGCATCATTATCAGCAAGTCTTTATCAGCATGAGATGCGTTCGATGAGGTTGTTAACTGTGAATCCGTATGTTCCATATAATCATTTATCCTGAATAGAGTTATGGCTGGAGATAAAACCGAATTTTGGTCCCAAGGCAATATTTTCTTTGAAACACGCGGGACCATCCGGAACGGGCGACCAGGTCTTTGCGGCTATAAGTGTAATAGGACAAAACACGGCAGTTATTCATTTCAAATAGTCTAAGCATACTCGGAATGGTAGGCATAATGAGGTGCTCGGGCGCTTTCCATGCCGGCCATTTTCCCTTTCGAAGTCCCATTCGTTTCAGAAGCCATCCTGTCCTGTTTGAAAGGCCAAACATATTCGGAACACTGATCAGAAGAATGCCGTCCTCCTCGAGAAGGCTGATCGCCTTTTGCAGGAAGAGATGAGGATCCGGGACATGTTCGATCACGTGGCTCATCCGTATGCAGGAAAACCGCAACTCCGTTTGAAACGTTCTAAAATCGTGCAGAAACACCTGAATCTGCAGATTGTCTTCTATGAAGGAAGCCATTCTGGAAGATACATCCAGGCCATAAACAGCATTGAAATGGTCTTTGGCCGCATAGAGAAAATTTCCCATATAACTTCCTACATCCAGAAGTGAATTCCCGTTTCGAGCAAACCCTTTCAGTTCGAGTGCCTCCTGCTCAAACGGAATTCGGGTCTTTTCAAGAAAGGCCATGTCCCATTTCTCTTCATTATCCTCACCACAGGTATAGTATTCATAGGCATCATGAATGAAGTCCTCGGTGTATATAGGTCGTGGTGTCAAATAGGCGAGTTGGCAGGCATTGCACAACATATAGCTGTATTGATGCCTGTCACCAAAACGTTCATAAAGACGATTGTCAGAGGAGCGGCAGATCGGGCAGGGGACGTCCTCCAAAGTTGAAGCGACATATTCCCTGTTTTCCATCCGCTGTCTTGTCGTCATGGATACCTCGATGCTGGACGCAAGGGATCTTCAATGATAGACAGCCAGTGCAATCCATGAATGGGTATTATGGAGCAAAGTCGTGTCAATAGACAAATTTCCAAAGGCGTATATGCCGGGTTCCATTCCCTTCTTTCCTTCGTGGGCTTTCTCTGAAATCTTCATGGTTTCAGACAAGTCTATGTTCTGTGACACGATGATGCCTGTGTTCCCTTCCGCCAACCTCTTTTTCCACATCGTTCTTCTGTCCCCGAAGGGCAACAGCGCATTTTCGAAAATACAATGTCTGGAAAAGTGCTTATTCAAGAGTTCATCCAATTCTCCGAAAAAGAAGCCATGTCCACCCGTCAATTCCGAATTGGGCGTTGCAATAAGGACCAATCCTTCCTTCTTCGTAATTCTCTTGAGTTCTTTCAGGCCCTCTTCTTCTTTTCCGAACTCCTTAATGTGCTCGAGAACTTCGCTGGATAGGGTAACATCAAACATCTCGTCTTCATATTCTTTCAACTTGACCACATTCTGCCGGGTGAAGTGTGCCACATCCCCGTATCGGGCTTGTGCAAATTGGATCGCATGTTCTGAAAGGTCTGCACCATGCACCGAAAGTGCCCCGCTCCTCTTCAATATCTCGCACCCGTACCCACTGCCGCATCCTATGTCCGCCACGGTCTTGTTCTTCACAAATTGAGATGCAAAGCGATATACCTTTCTGTGATTCAGGTAGTTGTTCGTCCAATTCTTATCCTCATGTTCGTATTGTCTTCCTTTTCCATCGAAAAACAGATTGTCCGGGTACACCCTCATGTAATCTTCATAAAAAAATTTCCGTGTCATTCTGGCAATACGTTTTTTTCTGCCTTCATGTTCCACTTTCAAGTCTTCCAGGTTGATCTTCTTCTTCATCCCTCTCCCTCAATCTGCTTGGGGACCTAGATTTCAACAATTATGCGGCAAGATACACGCCGCAGGATCGACAAGAAGTCCGAAGGGTCGTCCCAAAATCGAGAAAATAACGTTTTGCATGGTATGCCGACACACTGCTCCTAGAGGACCCAGTGAGTCAATGAAGACTTTGTCATCATCCAGAGTCAAAAGCCTCACACCCTCGCCTCGAATGTAGAATTTCCGGCCAACGCCCTGTTTTTGTCATTATGTCAGACGCTTTGAGTCATTTCCAGGACTCGTCTCCGCATTGGGGCCGAACCATCCAGGATCATGTCTCATGGAAAAAGAAAAAGTCTTTCTCTTCAAGAGGTTTGCCTAATCCGGGATGAAATCATATACTTGCTCGTCTAAAGAGGTCAAGATCAACCAGGCGTTCTTCGAATCCTGCACGCGTGAAAATCAACATGGCCGTTTATGACATGAACCGTTGGCTACTCGACCTTGGGGGTGCCCCCGTTCTTCTATATCTGGAGCACAACGGGGACCGCGCCCTTGCAGGACGTTACCTTCCGAAAAGATCTCCATTCAATTCGCTTCCTTAGAGAAGGTGTTGGAAGGCCCACACGTACACACGATGAACCCTCTCGAATATATTTTGGATATCGAAATAACCAATCGCTGCAATGCGCGTTGTCAGATCTGTCCGCGAAGCGAGTTGGAGCGTCCCCTCGGGGATATGTCAAACAAGACCTTCGAGCTGTTGGCGGAAAGGATCTCACATTCAAGAACAAAACATGTTGTCTTTTCCGGTTTTGGGGAACCTCTTCTGCATCCCATGTTGCCCGAATATGTCCGTCGTCTGCGCAGAGAGGTCAAGGGTCGAATACAAGTGAACACCAATGCAAAAGCCCTCACCCAGGAGCTCTCTTCAAAGCTTGTTGAGACAGGCCTGGATGTGTTGAATATCAGCTACAATGGGCCAGACAGAGAGGCATACGAGCAAATCATGCGGGGCATGCAGTTCGAAAGACTCAAAAGGAATCTGGAGCAATTCCTGGAGGTACGAGGGGGAAGGAAGAAGCCTGTGCTGAGTCTTCAGTCCAGCATGCCCGGGGTCAAGAAGCAGAAGCGAACGATCATGCAAATCGCATCCCTTCTGGGCGTGGAGATTGTCAGGTTGTACGGCTTTAACAACAGGGCAGGACTCTTGCCGGACCCCGAAAAGGGGGGACGTGTCCCGATGGCGGATCGATTTTGTTACGATAAGGTGATGATCGCCTGGGACGGGACGATCTATCCCTGTTCGCATGATATCAAGGGCATGCATCCTCTCGGCAATCTTCTGGACGCGGGATTCGATGCAATCCAAAAAGAAGACTACCCGATGTGTGCAAACTGTACGATATGTGACCAGGATGAAAACAAAAGATACAAGGTATGGAAAAACGTTCTGCGTCATAAGATGCTGAGAGTCTTCCGGTAGAGTCGCCATGAAAGTATCGGTAGAGATACCCGTTTTCAAGCACCGATATCTGAATGAAGCCATCGAGAGTGTGCTCCAGCAGAGCTTCGAGGACTGGCATTTGTATCTGCTCAGTGACGGAGGTTCTCTGAAGGCACAGGAGATCATGAGAACCTGGAGCAAGGATCCAAAGATATCCGTACGTTTCGAGGAGAATAGGGGCATTGGTGCTGCTCGGCGCGCCTTGGCCGAATGGAGCACGTCCGAGTTCATCTTTCCCATGGATGACGATGATATGATCTTTGAGAACTGCCTTTCGGAGATGGTTGGCTGCATGGAAACCCATCCTGAAGCCGGGATTGTAAGGGCCAGGAGGGCATTCGTAGATAAGAAAGGCAGGAGGTCGGACGAAGTTTGCTGGTTTCCCTTCGCTCCCCGAAAGATGCTTTACGGAATGACGACGGATGTTCATAACCATTCACAACCCGTTTTGATAAGACGTCGTGCCTACGACCAAACCGATGGGTGGTTTGGGTTTGAGGAATTCGGGGGCGCCGGGGAAGACTGCGATATCTTTCTGAAGATCGAGGAAGTGGCTGACCTCGTGCTCCTCGACAAAGTGCTCTACGGATATCGCCTTCATCGAAGACGGTACAGCAGAGATCTAGGGTCAAAGAGCGCCTATGAAATGTGGAGAAGTCTAGCAGACATAACGATCCAGAGAAGAGGATTGAAGCTCAGAAGAACCAATGACAAACCTCCTTTTACGTACGTGAGGATCGATGAAGGTTAGTGTCGTCATTCCCGTTTACAACGGTGAAAAGCACCTGCGGCGGACCTTGGAAAGCGTCTTGGCCCAGACCTGCCCCCCTTCGGAAATTATCATCGTGAATGACGGCTCAACAGACGGTTCCCTGGCCATTCTTTCCGAGTTTGAGGGGGCCATACGGATCCTCCATCAGAACAATTGTGGCGTGAGTCATGCGAGAAACAGAGGGGCCGCAGAGTCAAACGGCGAATTGATCGCTCTGTTGGATCAGGACGACATTTGGTACAGGGAAAAAGTAGAAAAACAAGTGAAGGTTTTCACTGACCGTCCAGACGTTTCTTTCGTTTATTCAGACGTCGACTTCGTGGATCCCTCGGGAAACCCATTGGAGAAAGATGCATCGGTCTCCTGGCAAGGAGACTGGATACGACCTTTGCTGAAAGGTCATTCTCATCCCTTTCCATCCACCGTGATGATCAAGAAAGACTTGTATATCGCACAGGGCGGATTCAGTACGGACTTCATCAAGAATACGCACGAAGATATTGAGTTCTGGGCGAGGTTATCCACGGTGACAGACTTCCATTTCGTTGAGGAACCTCTGGTGCAGTACAGGGTTGATCTGTGGAAGGTCATAGAAAGAGAAGGGGACGACTATGAGTACAGGTGGCAGAATATGCTTACTCTCCACAAGACATTACTCTCCATTCACCGGACAGATCCGAAAATGCAAAAGTACATAGACAAGGTGCTGAAGGTCGAGGCAAAGTTGGAAGCGGCGAGGTTGGGCAAGGTTGGAAAGAGTTTGGTCATGAGCGGTAATGTCCAAGGCGCCAGAAAGAGTTTTCGAGATGCCTGTCGGCTGGACAACAAGACGAAACACTGGAGCCGATACATCCGAAGCCTCTTTCCCGGCAGGGTCTGTAAGCATCTATTCCCGAAGTAGTCCTTCCAACGGGTGTTCAAGAAAATGAACAAACCTATTCTGATCACAGGTTGTCAGAGAAGCGGTACTACGCTGTTGCATCTTATTTTGGATTCTCATCCGAGGATCCATAGTATTGATGAAAGTGGATATGCTGCAGACAAAGTGGATGATTATCTGGAGAATCCGGATTTTCATCCTTTTGTCTCTCTTAAGTTACCGAGGTTCGCGTCAAACTTGGCGTGTCTCACTCGCAACTTGTCTGAATTGAAAGTACTTTGGTGTATAAGGGACCCCAGGGATGTCATCGCATCCATGGTAAACTTGCACGTGAAACTAAACGATGTCGTATCCGTTTCGTGGTTGGTCCATCCGGGGGGAGCAAAATATGAGTTTGATCATTGCCTTCCTGTTCTGGACGAACAAACCAAGCAAGAACTCTCCATCTATCAGACCAAATACCACAAAATAGAGGAAAAGCTACCCGTTCTAAGAAGTCGAAAAGAAGCTGTTTTTTGTGGCGCTTTTTGCTGGAGGATCAAGAATGAACTGCTGAAGATATACGAGCGTGAAAACATCGCTTTTGAAATCATAAGATATGAAGCGTTGGTCAAGCATCCCAAAGAAGAAATCAAGAAGGCTTTGGACTTCCTGAATATTCCGTGGCACAGAAATGTATTAAGACACCATAGATTGCATAAGGGCATCCATATGGGCAAGACCGACTACTCCAAGCCTATTGACAGCAACAATATAGGAAAATGGAGGACGCTCTTTTCCAAGGAAGAACTCGAACTCATCAACGAACTAACCTTGCCGCTTGCAGAAGGCATGGGCTATAAGCTTGTGTAAAAACAAAGGGACCGTCGAGGAACGACCGTTTGCTGCACGGGCCTGCCCGCTACGGATTCACCCCTTCGAGGACGGCATCCCTTCCGCAGTCGTAAAGTGCCCATAATTCTGGAAGCACCGGACCCTTCAGCTTCTGCAGCCACCGGTTGACCCAAACCAGCAAACCGGAAGATACCAGGAGCGGCTCGCAGTCCATTTCGCCCACCAACTTGTCCCTGACCAGTCTATCGTAAGTGGACACAAAGTAAGTCTCTTTCTCGTGATCATGCACCCTTTTCAGAAATTCGGACCGCATCTGAACCGTCACAAACTCGAGGTTCGGCTTCTTGGAATGCAAATAGTAGGTGGCTACATTGCGGACGCTTTGTGTTTCATAGGGTGTTCTTTGATAGAAAACCACCGTTGCGGCTGTATCCTCGTCAAAATAGTCATTCAGTTTCTTGGAAAACGCGATGTGTTGGGCCACCGGCACAAAGAGAAAGAGGACCAGAAGGACTGTGTTTGCCACTACTGAAATCAACACCAAGAGCCTGACACTGAAAGAAAAATCCGTCTTTCTGATTTGTCCTGGCAGCTGATTGAGGTAGTCTCTGAGGCCATAGCCGAGGATTACCGGGAGGATCCCGAATATGGGAAACAGGAAGCGCGGTTCCTTGTGAGGCACGAGGGAGTGAAGCAGCAAAAAAAAGATCACGCTCAAGCTGTAAGGGTCTTTGAACTTCTTATACAGCCCTTTCCCCGCGAAGAACAGCAAAACGACGCTCAGGGGAGGGGCAGCAAAGACGGCCGCCAGGACGCCCACATAGTTCCAGACCGATTTGACCTTCCCCAGAGCTCTCTCGTCGATGATATTCGTTTTCCAGTAGTTGTAGGGAGTAAAGACAAACTCCCCGTAGTACAGACTGTCCAGGTAGACGTTCAAGGCAGTTCCCAGGAGAAATCCCAGCACCATTCCGGTAATGATCGGAAAAGAGGTCCTGTCAACGAAGAGGAACCAGATCCCCAAGCCGATCATGGCAAATCCCATTTGAAACCTGAAAAAGAAGGCCAGGCTCAGTACGAACCCCACCAGCATGGATTTCCACACCGTCATGGACCGTACGCTGAAGCCTCTGTACAAGAGGATAGCCGAGAAGAAGGCAAGGCCTCCAAAGGTCTCGGAATTGAACTGAGTCCTTATGTAAGGCAGGGACCATGAGAAGTTGGCAAGGATCAGCAAGGTGTAAAGGGTCAACCTTCTGTCATGCTCAAAGGTGCGCAGGATGATGGTATTGAACAAGGTAAATCCGAGGAGGCTGGTGATCAGCCGCAGGATCATATTCGCTGTATAAGCATTGTCCAAATGCAGGAACATCATGACCTTATAGAATCCCAGAAAAAGATAGACCTGAATCGTCTGTCTTATTTTATTCGGGAACTCCATGGCCATGAGCTCTTCGGGTGTTATGCCTAACTTGTAGGTGGCAAACTCTATGATCGAGTGCTGTTGATCCGGGTGCCAGTACCCGATGGCATTCACAGCTGAGATGATTTGGATGGCCAATGCCGAGAACAGGATAATCCGTACGTATTTATCCTCTGTCGCATGAGGAGCATGGCTGGGAAACACCGGTAGATATACCTCCTGTGGTGATTGTGGCCGGTAAGGAGTACTCAATCGGCCGTAGACAGGAAATTGCTTTCTATTGGGGCAGTATAGGCGCGAGAACGGTTGTGTGTAAAGATGGACTTTGCCCCACATGTTGTGGAACCTGTATTGTTCCGATGGATTGCTCTACAATCGCTCCTGAGAGCGATTCCCTCTGAGGGGGGTCGCGTAGAATCTATCTCGACCCCGGAAGAGGACACAAGGGAATGGCGGGCTTCGGCACAAACGGAGCATGCGACTCGACGCCTTTCGTAAGATATCGTTCCATCATCGACGATTGGGGGGCCTTTCAGCAGGCCCTTGAGAGACCGCTCCCTGCCGCACTCTGGACGAACATGCTCAAGGCCAGGCCGGGACGGATCGCCCGCCTGCTGCCTGCCGAGGGGATACCGTTGGAGCCCCTCCCCTGGCGTCCGGGGGCATTCAAGCTCCTGGTCCACAACGGCAAACCGGGCAATCACTGGGGGTTTCTGGGCGGGCTCTACCATGTACAGGAAGAGGTCTCCCTGCTGCCGGTTCTCCTGCTCGACCCCCAGCCGGGCGACCGGGTCCTCGACCTGTGTGCCGCTCCGGGCAACAAGACCGCCCAGATCGCGGTCGCCATGGGGAATCGAGGAACAGTCGTCGCGAATGACAGAGACTACTACCGGATACGGGCGATCCACCACATGATGGAGAGGCTGGGGATCCTGAACACCAGCACGACCCTGCACGACGGCACCAATTACCCCAAGGGGGCCGGGCTGTTCAACAAGATCCTCGTAGATGTCCCCTGCACTTGCGAAGGCACGGTCCGCAAGAGCCCGCAGCTCGTCCTGGATCCGACGGGAGGTCTGTCACGGAAGATGTCCGGAGGACAAAAGGCCCTCCTCCGGAAGGCAATCCAATTGTGCAAACCAGGCGGGCGGATCGTCTATTCCTCGTGCACCTATGCACCGGAGGAAAACGAAGCCGTGATCGATGCCCTCCTGCGTGAGGTCGGACGGCACGTTGTGCGCCTCGTGCCCGCCAGGGTCGAGGGATTTCGCACCTCCGAAGGGTTGAAGGCGTGGGATGGAGAGACCTTCGACGAATCCCTGCGGCTTGCCATGCGGATCTGGCCCCACCAGAACGACACCGGGGGATTCTTCGTGGCCGTCCTCGAAAAGTGGAACGGAAACGAGTCGGCAGGCGAAGAAGACGTGCAGGGTTCGGCCGAGGAGGGCGAACGGCGTGGGACACCGGCCGGATCTGACGGGATGCCCCCTGAGGCCTGGACGCCTTCAGGCCCCTGGTTCGAGATCCTGGAGAAGAGGCTCGGCGTGTCCCGGGGCGACTTCGACGGCTACACCTTTTTTCAGAGGACTGCCAGGGATCTGCGCGTGGTCAACCGGGACCATCGCCCACCCCTCCAACCGGAGCCGCAATCCACGGGCATGGTCTTCATGCGAGCCAAATCCTCCAGGTTCCCGAAGCTCACCACGGCTGCAGCCATGCTCTTCGGGGGAAAGGCCAAGCGCAACACGATCGACCTGGATGTGGAGCAGATTCGAGCCTACGTCCAACGGCAGGACATCAACCTCCGTGCGGACCAGGTACGGTCTTGCACGGGCATCGGCTATGTGCTCGTCCGCCACGAGGGAGTCGAATTCGGGGTAGCCCTCTACCTGCCGGACGAGCAGGGCAAGGGCGACCGAGCGAAGAGCCTCTTCCCCAAGGCGTGGGCCATCCGGTAGCAGGCCGTCCGCTACAACGCCTCCCCGCGGAAGCCCAGTTGCACGTCCCCGCTAATCGTTGCCGCAACCTCCCCGGCTTCAAGGCGTTCGTGAACTTCTCGATGCTTTCCGGGGAGAGGTTCCTCTTCCCTTCGATGACGAGTTGCAGGAAGTTCGGGGAACGAAACTCCGCCTTCTG
>RCNC010000204.1_pt1 | contig 35244 bp, 31 predicted proteins | sample 2041301 | NCBI WGS metagenome assembly RCNC01 (sample SAMN09708231, study PRJNA481090) | Marine sediment metagenome, whole genome shotgun sequencing project. | biome: marine sediment; feature: ocean; material: sediment; isolation source: Sewage treatment plant 13A marine sediment (STP13A) ... | reverse complement strand
ACATAACAGTGTGAATAACAGGAACCCCAAATTCCCTGTATTTATTTGACATATACGGACTATAATACTTGATATGTACGTATTCAACTAAAAACACGGTATTTTTCTATTGTGACGCCCAAGCTTTCCGAAGTCGCTACTAAAGCCCAGTTCAAACCTCAGTCAGAACGACTGATGGACCAGGTGCGGGAGGTCTTGCGATACCACCACTACGCGATACGAACGGAAGAGGCCTATGTGCGCTGGATTCTGGCATTTATCCGATTTCATGGCCGCAAGCACCCTGAAGATATGGGTAAAACAGAAATTGAGGCATTTTTGTCGGATCTGGCGGTCAACGGTAATTGCGCCAGGTCGACACAAAGCCAGGCATTGAATTCGATTGTGTTTTTGTACAAGCAAGTACTGGATTTACCCGTCGCCAAAGATCTGGCGCCGATTCGTTCAAAAAAACCGATTCGATTGCCGGTGGTTATGAGTAGGGACGAAGTTTCGGCCGTAATTGGTCAAATGGGAGGCAAAACGGTATTGATGGCAGGGTTGATGTACGGAGGTGGGTTGCGATTGATGGAGGTGCTTCGTTTGCGAATTCATGACCTTGATTTCGCAAATGCCATGATTTTGGTACGTGATGGTAAAGGCGGTCGGGAACGCTCGACTTTACTACCGACAAGCCTTATTAAGAATCTGGAATCGCAGCTTGTGAGGGTCGAAGGCACTTTTAAGAAAGATTTAGCGGATGGCCATGCGAATGTATGGTTGCCCAATGCCCTGGCCAGGAAATATCCCAACGCGCCCAAATCATGGGAATGGCAATACGTCTTTCCAGCGCAAAATTTGTCTACTGATCCACGTAGTGGGCAAACCAGAAGACACCATATGAATGAATCAAATCTTCAAAAAGCAGTGAAGAAAGCAAGGACAGAGGCAGGAATAAGCAAACGGGTAACCAGTCATACATTTCGGCACTCCTTTGCAACTCATTTACTTGAGTCAGGTACCAATATACGTGTGGTACAAAAACTACTGGGCCACGCGAACGTTAAAACGACAGAAATCTATACCCATGTACTGCAGCAAAATCTTGCTGCGGTACGCAGCCCCTTGGATGACCTCTAACAAACCACCGATTGCGATCACGACCGCGCCTGTGTGTTCCTCGATTACCGATACGAATTTGGCTCTTAATCATGAGGGATAAGACCCGTCTACGATAGTTGTCGATTCATCAAACGCCGCCGCTATGAACGACTTCGTAGTAAAGTTTCTCCAGTTCTGCCTTGTGCTGGGTCTCCTCATCGGCGAGGAAAACAAACAGGTCCTTGATCGGACCGGGAGACGCGGATTCAGCCAGGGCTGTATACTGCTCAATGGCTGCGTGTTCGCGACCCAGTGCAAATTGCAAAACTTCCTGGTCGTCCGGCTTGTCACCCAAATCGGGCAGATGTACGCAATCTGAAAAACGTGCATCGCTGGCCGGTGTTTCCACCATTTCGCCGATCTGCGATTCAAGATCGGGGCGAGCCCGGATTTCACTGAAAAGATCGAAATGACCCTGTTCCTCTTGGGCAAGTTCTTCCACCAGGTAACGTAGTTGCTTGCTGACTTTCGGAGTCAGTGCGGTGTAGAAATCCCGGGCAGTCTTTTCAAATTCAATTGCAACATCGAGTATTTCAGCAAGGCTTTTCAGCGGCTTTAGTCGCCGGTACCCTTTACCTTCCATTGTCATAACTTTTCCTCCATAACAGTCATGTAACTGTCAATACTGGCAGCCGTGCGGTGCCCATCAGCCACAGCATGCACCACGTCTGGGCCTTTGACGCAGTCACCACCGGACCATAACCATGGCTCGGAAGTGCGCCCGGCTTTATCCACCTGGATGCGTCCGCGGTTCCATTCCAGTTTCTCTGTCAGGTCCTCCCCTAACAAGCTGACGTCTGACATCTGGCCGATGGCTTCTATCACCATGTCCCCGGGGTGTTGAGCTTCATCACTCTCATCATAACTGGGGGCAAACCGACCCTGGTCATCGAAGATAGAGATTACTCGCCAGGTCTTCAGGCCGGTCAGTTCGCCATCATCATTGAAAGTGATTTCACGGGGACCACGTGCGTCAAATATCTCAATCCCCTCTTCAAATGATTCCTTCACTTCTTCTGGGTCCGCAAGGAAGTGATCGAGATCCTCGAGTGCAGTGACCGTCACACCGATTTCACCGTACTTCTGTTTCTGTAAACGTGCCATGCTACGTGCGATATCCATGGCCACGTTGCCACCGCCGATAACGACGACCTGTCGGGGTACCTCAACCTCTTTACCAGCCGTGATGTCGCGTAACAAATCAACAGCCTTGGTAACCATCTGATGATCCGAACCCGGAATGCGGGTCGAACGTCCAAGATGCAGTCCGATGGTCAACATGACGGCATCGTAATCATTGTGTAATTGCTCGAGAGCAATATCGACACCCACGCGGCAGTTGTATTTGATTTCTACGCCCTGTGCCTCGATAACTGCCACTTCGCTATCGATCACATCATACGGCAGGCGATACTCCGGAATTCCGTAGCGAATCATGCCCCCGGGATGCGCCTGTGCTTCATAAACAAACACTTCATGACCTTTACGGGCCAGGTCGTAGGCGGCTGTCAGTCCGGCCGGGCCGGCACCAATTACGGCGACCTTTCGACCCGTGGCGGCATCTGGCGGGCCGATGATTTCGGTGTATTTCTCGATCGGAACCTGTTCGGTAATATGTCGTTTCAGCCAGCGGATTGCGATTGGATCACCTTCGTGACGTGCAGCGCAAGCGTCCTCACACTTATGGGTACAGACCCGGCCACAGACCTGGGAGAACGGGTTGGAGTCATACAACAGGCGTAAGCCCTTTTCATAATCCCCGTCACGGACGGCAGCTATATACTCCGGGATCGCCATATGGGTCGGGCATGTTGCAATGCACAGTCCACACTCGACACAGCGGTCGGCTTCCAGCACGGCCTGCTCAATGGAATATCCATCGACGATTTCGTCGAAGTTGCAAATACGGGCTTCGGGCTCTGCTTCACCCATCTTCACGCGCAATCCCGACTTTATCTTGTGCTCTTCAGGACGCCTGTAACCAAGCTCGGCATCATCCCAGCTTTTCGGCTCGGCCCCCGGTATGAAGCGAAACACGTCGGGGTCACTGTCCACCCACTTGTATTCGTTGGACATGGTCAGCGAACCGGTCATGCAGACATCAACACACAGCGCACACCAGCAGCAGCGACCGTAGTCGATGCGCGGACGTAACCCGGAATCACCATCTTTGGTCTCCTGACCTTCCACCGGGACCATGTCGATGGCGGCATTCTGGCAAATCGTCTCGCAGGTGCCACAGCCGATGCATTTGTCCATGTCATTCTGGTGGAATCCCCGGTAACGCGGTGCCCCGGGACGCTCGTTGAGCGGATCCTTGATCGTCACCGGGTCCCGGAAAACGTTCTTCCAGGCGGTAAACGGGGAAATAACGTCGCGTACACTCATCTTTCAATCTCCGGCGGGTAGGTATGCAGCGAAACCATCAACCCCGCAACATCCGCAATATTAATATTCACAAGCATTTTTTCCAGCAGGCTCATCGCATGGGTATAGGATGGCCCCCGGACGTTGACCCGGCGTGGATAACCGCTACCGTCAGTCACCAGGTAATAGCCATATTCTCCGCGTGAGCACTCACCGCGAATATAGGTCTCACCACGCGGAATTTTCCAATGCAATACGTTTGGAATGTCCGCCATCACCGGTCCATTAACGGGCATACGGGCCAGAATCTGGCGTACCAGGTCGATGGACATCGTGACGTCACGGAAACGCACATCGGCGCGTGTATACACATCAGAGTCATTGCCCGTGACCGGTTCAAAGTCCAGTTGCGGATAAACGAGGTATGGCTGGTTGCTGCGCACATCCAGCGGTACGCCGGCGGCACGGGCCGTGGGACCGGTTACGCCATATGGCTCAATCCATGATGGATCAATGTAACCCAGCCCGACCGTACGTTTCTTGAACACGGCATTGTGGAACATCACGTCCCTGATGTCCTTGAGGGTGCTCTCAATCTCTTGCAAGGTCTCTTCCATGCGCTTGCCGAAACCTTCGGGCAGATCATCACGCACACCACCGGGTAGGATAAACATATGATAGATGCGCGCGCCTGTCAGTTCTTCAAAGCGATCCAGCATCAGGTCACGAACATAGGTCGACCACTGTCCGATAACTCCCAGGCCAAAAGCCCCGGCCTGACCACCCAGGAACATCATGTAACTGTTGATGCGACCCATTTCCAGGATCAGTGTGCGAATCCAGTCGGCCCTCTCCGGCACCTTGATACCGGCCAGCTCCTCGATCGCAGCAGCGTAGCAGTATTCGTTGAAATCGGGCTCCGGCACACAGATGCGACAGACGATAGGGAAACACTGGATAAACGTCCGCCTTTCCATCAATTTCTCAAAGCCACGGTGCAGATAACCAACATGTGTAATGCCTTCAACAACCTCGTCGCCGCAGATCGTAAGCTCGACCGACATATTGCCGGTGATGCCCGGGTGTTGCGGTCCCTGCCATAATTTCAGGTACTTACCCGATGTCAGGTCGATATCCAGTGTGCCGTCGGGTTTCATTTCGGGGTACTGGCTGCGATCCGGTTGGTAGGTCATATCATTCACCGTCCGGGTAAAGTTGATCTTTCATGTATTGGGCCGGGTCGTGGGTTTCGCGTCCCGGTCGATTTTTGTAAAACTGTTCAGAATATTTCTTGGTATCGAAATCACGCCGATAGGGTGGAATGTCGCACCAGCCTTCGAGGATAAAGTCCTCGTTCAGTCGTGGGCTTCCGGGGAAATCGATGCCGAACATCTCCCTCAACTCACGCTGATAGGTGGCCGCCGTAGGCCAGATGTCGTGAATACTCTCCATGCTGGCATCTTCCCTGGATATCATTACCCTGACACCCAGATCAATGGCCTGTTCACGGTTACACAGCAGGTAAGTCAGCTGAAAGAGCCCTTCTTCAAGCCAGTCCACTGCAGTCAGCAAAACCAGGTGAACGAAACCTTCCTGGTCGCGGAGATGACGCAGCAGGGGGTGCAATTTGTCCGCTGGAATGCTAACAAAGGCCAGGTCATCCCGACGTTCATCCAGTTCACCCAATGAATACAGTTTGTCTAATTTTGAATATATTTCTCGCATTGTTTTTTACCAGTTGTATTCCGGCATATCCCAGTCCTTGATCACGGATTTCTGGTTAGCCTTGTACCAATCAAAATTTTCGGCGTAAAGGTTGGCACCCTCACCTTCGCCGGCGCGAATTGTTTTCTTCAGTGCTTCGAAGCCTGCCAGCAATGCCTCGGGGCGCGGCATACAGCCTGTCACGTAGGTATCTACCGGCATATATTGATCCAGTTGCTTGATGGTGTTGTATGAATCCCAGTACATACCGCCATTGATAGTGCATGAGCCCAGCCCCATCACGTATTTCGGGCTCGGCATCTGCTCGTAAGAGCGGATCACGCGCTTCAGCGTCTTGGTCGAGAGGTAACCGGAAATAATAAACAGGTTGGACTGCCGCGGCGTCGCACGCCACTGCACACCAAAGCGATAGGCATCGTAACGTGGCGTCATTAACGGCCGCATCTCGATGGCGCCGCAGCCGGTGCCAAAACCGAGGATCCAAAGCGATTCCGAACGCGCCCAGTTGAAGAATTTCTCAATAATCTTCGTATAGGCGGCCGGTTGTACCGTTGGTGCGGCTTCACAGTAATAGTCCCGCAGCGGATCGACCTCGAACTTGACGCCATCCGGGCCTGTCACCGTACGTATTTTTAGTTCTTCTTTCATATTCATTTACACCAAAACAAGTGCCAGGATGCCCAGCGGCAGCGCCCAGATCAGGAACCAGCGAATCGACTGTTCAACCCGGAAGCGCGGGAAAACCACACCGACAAACGCCGAGAACATATAGATCAGAAATACCTTCAGGAAAAATACCGGCCAGTTTGAAGCACCACCGAAAAACAGGTTCATGTAAATCACGATCTTGGCAATCGGGAAGATAGCCCGGTTGGTCTGCATCATGGCGAGGAAGGACGAATGGTATTCGGTCGGTGGTCCGATCGGGATTTCTTGCGGCGCCAGCACCACATCGAACGGTGAGCGCATCATGGAACCCAGGAAAGATAGCATTGCCGCTGCAACCGCAAACGGGTTTGTAAACAGGGTCCAGCTCATCACGCCACTCTGCTGTGCCGCCACAATATCGGTCACCGAAAGGGTCTGGTACTGCAGCGCCACTGAAAAAACCGCCAGCGCAAAGGGCAGTTCAGCGGTGGTGACCTGCGACAGGCCCCGTGAGATACCAATCGCGCTATAGGGGTGTCCGCTCTCACCGGCACCCAGCGCCATACCCAGGGTTCCAAAAAACACGAAGTAGAGGGCAAGAATCAGGTCGCCAGCAAATGATAGATTGGAAAACATCACCGAACCGTAGATCGTAGGCACAAATAACAGCAAACCCACGCCACCCGTGAGCCGGAATACCGGACCCAGATAAAACATCACGCCGTGGGTAATCGATGTTCGCAACCCATAGTTCTTGAACATATCAACATAGTTCTGCCAGATGGGTATACCATGACGCCGTCCGACCCGGGCTGCGATCTTTTGAATAAATGCAGTCATCAGAAAACCATAGTTGACCACGATAAAAAGTGTCAGAAGCGAATAGGGAATTTGAATCCATTCGAATTGCATAGCTACGCCCCCATTCTCAGCAGGTAAACAACGACCACGAAGGCCAGGAAATGAATCGCATAAGTCTGCCCGTTACCGGTATACATCCGCCGCGTAACGTCAGCGCCACTGTGTAACAGGTCAACCATCGAATCCCAGAAGCGCGTGACCAGTGGCTGCGTGAAAACACCCATCGCCTTGCGGTAAGGGGCAAAGAAATTCCAGGAATAATGTGTGGTTTCAGGCCGAAACGGCCGTTCGGCGGAATACACGATATTGAACTGCTTGACCTTCTGGGCCTTGCGGTTGACCAACAACAACCAGCCCAGCAGTGTCATGAATATCACCCCGACTATGATCATGATCGAAATCGGGTTCCAGTAACCGAAATTACTGCTGATAGCCTGGCCGGCGCCCCAGTGCAAGCCGCCGGTGTCGAAAAACTGGCCGATGAAATGGTCAACCTTTCTCAGGGCAAGACCGGGAACAAGAGCAAAACCCAGCAGGAAGACCACGTAGATCATCTGTGGCAACACGATCCAGAAAGGCGCTTCTTTCAGTTGCCGGTGTTCGTCTTTCAACTGGCCAAGGAATACCGTGTAAATCAGGCGGAACAGGTAAAGGAATGCAATTGGACCAGAGAGGAAAATGATAACCATCGGTAAACGGTGCTCCACGGTCATCAACGCGTTATACATAATCCAACGTCCACCGAAACCCGAAAGCGGCGGCAGACCGGAAAGCGCGATGATGCCGACCAGGACCGCTATGAATGTTAGCGGCATCATGGCGATCAGACCGCCCATGCGATACATCTCACGGGTTCCCGTGCGCTTGGCGACGCCGCCGACGGACAGAAACAGCATGGATTTGTAGATGTAATGGTTGATAACAAACATCAGCGCCAGCAACCAGCCCAGGTGGTTCATCATGGCCAGGCCGAACAGGGCATAACCCATTTGTCCAATGGATGAATAGGCCAGCAGGCGCTTGGCATCTTCCTGGAAAATAGCCATCAGATTGCCGACAAAAGCCGACAGCGCACCGATCCACAACATGACATGTGTAAGTTCGATACCGTATAGCTGCTGTTTGCCCATATTGATCAATAACATGAACAGGCCAAACAAGCCCGCTTTGAGCAGGATACCGGATACCATCGGTGAAACATCGGTCTCAGCTTCGGCATGTGCGCCCGGCAGCCAGATGTGCAGGCCGACGGAGGCGGTCTTGGTCATAAAGCCGACAGCCAACAGGATAAATATCCAGGGAGCCAACGCTGCCGGGACATCGGCAAGTGCTGTCAGCGGTATCGGGCTCTGCCCCTGCCCGGCCAGCGCGAATGCGGCCAGGATAAGGAAGGCACCGCCCAACGAGAACAGGATGTAGGAGAGGGCGTGCGGTTCGGATTTCTTACCACGCATGATCAACAGATAGGAACCGACCGTCAGGAACTCCCAGGCTGCAAAAAAGTTGAAAGTGTCCTTCGCCACAATCAACATGGCCAGCCCTGCGTACATCAGCATCGCGGATGGGTAGAAGCCGGGCCGACGTCCATGGTTGTAAAAACTGGCGAGCAGGATGATTGCTCCACCCACCAGCATGACCCCGCCAAAAATGGTTTGCAGTGGATCATATGCAGGATAGCAGACTGCGAACCAGCCCAGCAGTCCGGCAATTGCCACGATGTTCTTGATCCGTGCCGGTAGCCAATCGATTAACAGGAAAGCCAGGGCAAACAACAGCGGCACACTATGCAACAGGTTCAGCTGGGCAGACAGGTCACCCCAGAGGTATCCCAGCAACCAACCGGCCAGCATCGAGACAACCACAACTACCAGCTGATGCCGTGGCAGGCGAGCGCCTGCTTCGCCCGGTTCACGCTTAATGATGTAACCGAACCAGCGGAACAGGTATCCGGCCTCAACCAGTGCTCCAAACAGGATCAAACCCAGTAAAACCAGCCTGCCCTCGTTGGCAAGAACATGAACCAGTTCCCACTTGGCATAGAAACCGGGGAATGGTGGCAAACCGATCAGCATGGCCACGAAGGTCAGGAATGCAAGCACCAGCACGGGATGGTTTCGTAAAGTCGCCCAGGCGCTCAACTCACGACTCTCAATCATGCCGGACAGCCAATAGAGCCCGGCCTTGGCAACCGCGTGGGAGATCAGAAGACCACCAGCGATAAACATGTATTGTTCGCCCAGGATATCCTGCAGACCCACGACCGCCATCATCAGGCCAACCTGGGCGACCGAGGAGTACCCCAGCAAACGCCGGTCGTTGGTCTGCGGCAGGGCTAACAAGTTAGCCGCCACGAAACTGATGATGCCAATGGCTACCGTCACCGGATACCAGGCGGGGCCGCCGATGAGTAACAGCTTGTCAACCACGAACAACACCGTGGATCCTGCCATCGCGGCCGAGAAAATCGCAGAGAAACCCGGGTGCGCAGACTCATAGATATCAAGTGCCCAGCCGTTGGCAGGAAACGGTTTGAGCTCCGCTACCAGCGCGATAAAGATCAGAAACATTGCCAGCGAACCACCTTTCAGAGTGACCAGTGCCGCATCAGACATGCCGTCAATGTTCAAGGTGCCGGTCGCATGATAGGCAAAAATGATGCCGATCAGCAGCAAAATCGTAATCACCTGGGAAACGATGAGGTACTTAAACCCTGCAGCAACCGCGTAGTCATTTTCCGACAGGAGGACCAGGCCGGCAGTTGAGATAACCGTGAGTTCGAGAAACACGAACAGGTTAAATATATCCCGCGTCAGAATGAGGCCGCACAGGGCCATGATAAGGACCAGTAACACCGCCATGGCCGGGCGACCGAGCCTCAGCAGCGATCGTTGCATGTAGATGGCTGAGAGCAGGCCTGACACACACACCAGTAAACTCAACGTCGCTTCTGTCAGTCCCATGCGCAGGTTGATCGCGAACGGAGGCGCGTAACCGGCCATGTAGATATCGAAAGTCGAAGTACCGTCGACTGCAAATGACCAAACCCAGCTTGCGGCCACCCAACTCATGAAAAACAGGGCTGCCAGAGTCAGTCCATAGGCGATTTTGCGCGACTCACTATTCAGCAATCCCAGCAGGAATGCTGTTCCTAAACCGGCAACAATAATATAGACAGCGCTTACCATTTCAATTCCGTATATTTTGCGATATCAAGTGAGTGCTTCATCTGGTGGAGCCGGTACACATAAGCCAGCATCAGGGCGGTAATGCCCACGCCGATGACAATGGCTGTCAGCACCAATGCTTGCGGGATCGGATCAATAATCCGCGAAGCGGCATCCGCAACCGGAACGACAGAGTCCAGGATTGGCGCAGTACGGCCGAACATATGGCCGACCGCGACCAGCACCAGGTTGACACCTGTATTAGCCACTGTAAAAGCCACAATCATACGCAGCATGTTGCGGTTGGTTAGCGCACCGTAGAGGCCGATCAGGATCAGCACAAACCCGGTGGAAATGGCAATGGAAGCAATCATGACCCCTCCGTTTCTGACAGGTTGACCAGCATAGAGGAGAACTCGGCGCCGACCTTCAGACCGATAAGTGAGTAAACCAGTGGTATTGTGCCCGCAGAGATTAAATCGCCCAGCGTACCCAACGGCAGCAATTTGTTGTCAAGGAACCCCGCAGCAAGCAACATACCCAGAACACCTGTCAGGATGAAAGCCAAGCCGGAAAATGACTCAATCAGCCCGATCAGACGGTGACTGAAGTGCTTCATCGGATCGGTGAGTAGCATCAGCATAATGCCGGAAGCCAGAATCGCTCCGCCCTGGAAGCCACCACCCGGGGTCAGGTGACCATTGACGAACACGTATACACCCAGCAACATGATCAGTGGAAGCAGAAGACCGCTACCGGTCGATAGCAACTCGCCGGATGGACGCACCGGCTTGCCCTCGCCCGCTGTCGCGCCCCGCTTCAGTACCAGCCCGACGATCGCCGCAGTCAGGAACAGCACCGTTACTTCACCCAGCGTATCGAGGCCACGATAGGTCACGATAATGGCCGAAACGATATTGGCGGAACCCGTATCAGATACCGTGTTTTCAGCATAGTAACGTGCACTTTGATTGAGGCTGCTGTCCGGAACATATCCCAATGCAAGGCTGATAAATATCGCCGCCAGGCCGGTCAGAAGTAGTAGAACCGTGAATCGTTTAATCATTACTTATTCCCCCTCACGCGGCCGAGTACGAAGAAGAACAGAAAGGTGGTCAATCCACTGCCAATAGCAGCTTCCGTCATTGCCACATCCGGCGCAGCGAGCAGCAGGAACAGCACCGAGGCGATCAGGCTTACGAGGCCGCCGGACAATATCACTATCGACAGCCGCCTTCCGCTGATCGCCACCAGCGCGACAACGATCATCGCGACTGCCAGAACCAAACTCATTCCCAGTAACAAAGTATTCATGACTCTTTCTCCTGGTCTTCAAACAGCTGATCGACTGAGGTCGCTTTCGATTTTCGTGCACGTATACGGTGTGCGGCACGCGCCAGAACCTGGGAGGAAAGCGGATTGGTGAATAGCAGGAACAAGCCGATCACCAGCAGTTTCGCACCCCACTCAGGCCGCATGCAGGCGACGCCGACAAGACTCAGTAACGTACCCAGCGTAGTTGCCTTGGTGCCAGCCTGGATGCGATTGAATACATCCGGCATCCGCACCAGACCGATACCGCCGAAGAGCAGGAACGCAGTACCTGTAACCAATAGCACTCCGCCCACAATTTCGAGTAAACCGTTCATCAGAATCCACCCTCCAGATAACGGGCAATCACGATCACACCGAGGAAGGAAAGCAGCGCATAGATCAGCGCCACATCAAGATAAATACCCCGACCTTCGACCAGTGCGATCAGGACGATACCGGTGATTGCGACGATGGTCATCACATCAAAAGCAACAACTCGATCCGCTGGTGATGGTCCCTTGACAAAACGGTACATCGCCAGCAGGAAAGCTGCACCGGTGAGGCTGGCCGCCAGCCAGATGAATACATTAACCATACATCACCTCCAGGTAGCGCTCGAAGCCCGCCACAATGCTTTGCGTAGCCACCTCGATATCGGCCGACTCAACTGTCACCCAATGAACATAAAGCCATTCACCCTCGAGCTCGATGGTGAGCGTGCCGGGGGTCAGTGTGATGGAGTTGGCCAGTAGTAAGCGGGCCATCGGGCTCTTCAGCTTTGTCCTCACCTTGACGATGCCGGGGTTAATGGGCAGCGTGGGGGTGAGAACAATAAAAGCCAACTTGAAATTCGACAGGACCATTTCCTTAAAAAAGAAAATGACAAACTGAACTGTCGCTATCAAAGCACGGGGAGTGAGCCGCAATTCAGCAAAACATGCCATGCCCTGCCTAAAGAACAGGGTAATCAGAAATGCCACCACAACACCCACTATCAGGGTATCGGCCGCCACCGAACCATTCAGAATTATCCAGAACAGTAATAGTGCCAGGAAGGGTACCACTAGACCTTTTCCTGTACTTACAACCTCGTTTCCGCTTGCCATTGTCTTCAGTTGTCCCTTTTGATTACCAACTGAACCGGGATAAATTTGCCCGACTCATCCACTTCACACTAATAAACCCCCTGCCAATTCAAGTACGGTTTCTCGAATCCAGGCAGGCTTTTATCTATTCCTGTTCATGGCATACATTATAATATTCTAATATATTAAAATTACCTGACAGAGATCAATTAACCCGCAAGTAATTCAAGTAAATAAGTTTCAACGAAATGGATCAAAGCTGAATACAACAACTATTTTTAACAAGGAGTTAGGACGCGGCAGTGAGATTGTGGCGTGTCGCTATATATTGCCCTGGCAATGTATCTGCCAACTAATTGGCAGTCTCATTCAGTGCTTCACACAGTGCCACGTTATCCCCTGCAACACGCTCAATCGGCACCAGGCCAATCCGGTTGATTGAAGGAATATCATAATTCACAGTTGCGCTATTGCAGTCATCGAACTGTAACAGGATAGTGCCACCCGGAGCATTCACCGGTACCGGTTTCGCGGAATCGAAAATGCCGCCGCTGGTGATAGTAATCTCTAGCTGAGCCTGGTTGCCGCTAAAAGGTCCCAACGCTGTTAACCAGCGGTGCCCCGCATCGCCCAGGTTTGCCTCAACGCCTTCCGCCGGACGTTCGGTGTCATAGGTAAACCAGGCAAGAGATAGCAGTTCAAGATCAGGAAACACCGTTATGAAGAAACCCTGGCCATCTGTTCCCGGGTAATACCATGCGTCGTTCAGACCAGCATTAATTGTAAACGCCCCATTACCGGATTTACCCAGGATGGCATCAACTTCAGATTGGTACAGAACCTGTGCCGCGTACTCCACACCTGAATTTTCAATCTGACCTACAAAGGCACGGAGGTGGTTTTCAGATCCGGCTATCAGGTTTTCATACACAGCAATGATGTCCGCTTTGGTCGTTTCAGCGATGGCGTACTCGATATCCCGTATGTCAACTTCTTCGATGAATGCACCAACATACAAAGCATCCAGTAAGGACGCTTCACCGCTGGCAACAAGGTCAACATACAGACCTGCCAGGATGACATTTGTAAATGAACCGACTGCATTATCAACAACGGGGTCTTCCAGGCCATAGGCATTCAACAGGGTCAGCAAAGCGTCCATATGCGTTTGCTCAGACCTGGAGATATTGGAAAACACCTTCAACCCCCATGATTCACCCAATGTGATATAGGTATCACGCGCCAATTTCTCTTCCTCGCGCATGAAAACCAAATGGGCGGCTTCGATATCGCTGAGAGCTGTTTGGATGGTCCAGCCTCCATTTTCTGCAGCGTATACATCGGCAACGGCAAACCAGGTAATCGCCACGGTCACAAAGGTAAAAAATCTGTTCATATCAAACTCCATATTTGTATTGAATCCGACTGAATGGGCGGACTCCGACAGGACTCATGCTAGTCTGTGAATTAGGATGAAATTTGAAGGAAATAAGGAGATTACAAAAGAACGGGCACACATGGATCACTTATGGATGAAAATCCGGTACTCTCAAGAAACTTAACTATTCATTTTTTTAAATTATGCTAAAACCAACAGACCTAGAACAAATCGAAAATAAAGGGATCAGCCCTGAAACTATCGATAATCAAATTCGGAATTTCAAATCTGGATTCCCCTACACTATTCTTAATAAACCCGCTATCTTTGCAGACGGACTAATGGCACTAAGTAATGAGGAAGCTGAAAATCTGGCTAATTTTTATCAAACGGCTTCAGAGGGAAAAACTTTGGTGAAGTTTGTTCCTGCTTCAGGAGCAGCAAGCCGAATGTTTAAAGCTTTGTTTGAGTTTCTTGAAAATGCAGATGAATTAAACCAGGAAGAAATTCTTAAGAAGAACAAAGGGTTTGATTCACCCTATAATTTTATCAATCGGATAAAGGATTTTGCTTTTTATGAAGACCTGCAAAAAGCTTTAGCAGAGAATGACTTTGATCTTGAAAAGGAATTAAAAAATAAAAACTTTAAAGTCGTTATCGATAATCTTGTAAATCAGAGTGGTCTTGACTATGGAAGCCTGCCAAAAGGCCTTTTAAAATTTCACCAATATAATAATATTAACAGGTGTGCTCTTGAGGAGCATTTGGTTGAAGCCGGACATTATGCGAAATCTAAAGATAGAATTGCTAAGGTTCATTTTACAGTTTCACCAGAACATATGGATAAATTTCAGGCAGAAGTTGAAAATGTCAAATCACAATACGAGCATGATCTTGATGTTAGTTTCGATATCTCCTATTCCATCCAAAAATCCTCTACTGATACTATTGCTGTTGACATGGATAATGAGCCTTTCAGGGAAATGGATAGCTCAATTCTATTCAGGCCTGGTGGCCATGGTGCCTTGATTGAAAACCTGAATGAAATTAGTGCAGATATTGTTTTTATTAAAAACATTGACAATGTGATTCCAGATCGTTTGAAACCAGAAACCATTTTATACAAAAAAGCAATTGGAGGATTACTCATAAAATTGCAGAATCAGATCTTTGAGTATTTGAATCAAATGGTCAACAACAATCTGGAACAAAAGAAAATTGAATTAGTCAGCGATTTTGCACAAGATGAATTGAATATCACCTTAAGCAAAGAATATGATGGATTCAGTAAAGAGGAAAAACAAGCGTATTTAATTGAACATCTGAACCGTCCAATTCGCATTTGCGGTATGGTTAAAAATGAAGGAGAACCTGGAGGTGGTCCTTTCTGGGTAGAAAATACCAAAGGCGAAGTTTCTCTTCAAATTGTTGAGTCTTCACAAATTGATACTGATAATCCCAAACAAAAAGATATCATGCAGGCGTCAACACATTTTAACCCTGTTGATCTTGTTTGTGGTTTATCAAATTATAAAGGCGAGCAATTTAACTTACATCACTATATTGATCCAGAAACTGGCTTCATATCCATTAAGTCGAAAAATGGCAAAGATTTGAAAGCACAGGAATTACCCGGATTATGGAATGGAGCCATGGCTAACTGGATTACTTTATTTGCAGAAGTTCCTATAATAACTTTTAATCCTGTGAAAACGGTAAATGATCTGCTGAGGGAACAACATCAGCCTGCTTAGAAATATATTGAGCAGATAGACAGAGGATATCAGTATATTGATACCAGACTGCAGGTATTGGGGGCTCAAATAGAGCGTATCAGTTAAGCCATAGCGGCATTTAATATAGTCAACTTCCAGGTTTTTTTACAAAATATGAAATCAATAATTGAACAAGGTCCGTCCATCGTAGAAGCATATGACGCCAGTACAGGTCAGGCACATGCATACTTCATAAAAGTGAAGGAGTGGTTGGAGAATCAAACAGACAGCCTTGAAGAAGTTGACAGGAAAGCCAGGGATTTTGGTGACACAGCTTTGGCATTTAGAATCATGCTGAAGTTTATTGAGTCAGAACGGGTCATTCAAAACCTGACTGATCCGGTCACACTAACCCTCATCAATCCGGTTTACAAAGAAACCGGCAGACTGCAAACCCGGGAGGAGCATCCTCACGGTGAGAATTCACTTCGAATGAAGATCCTTACACTGCAATATTTTGAAGGTCTTAATCCTAATTTTAAGGGAAGAGTATTCGTTGTAGATGATGGGTGCCCGGATGAATCCGGTAAAATAGCTGAGAAAATTATTGCTGAGTATCCAAAATCCGCTCACCGGGTATTATTTCTTGGTAAAGGCATTGATTCAAAGGACCCGGATGTCCCTGTTGGAGTTACTCATAAAAATGGTTCAAACCGGAGTGTGAAGGGTGGTGCCTTGTTGTATGGCATGCGCAAAGCCATAAACGATAACTTTGATCACCTGCATGTCGTGGTCGATAATGATGCTGATCTTTCCGTTCATCCCATGGAACTTGGGCTTTTACTGGATGATATTGTTCGTGGAAAATCGAAAGTGGTAGCCGGTTCAAGAAGGGAAGAAGATTCAGTAGCCTTGATAGGCTCAGGAAGAAACCAAAGAGGGCACTTGTTTATTTCAATATGGAAACACTTTCTTCCCCAGCTTGGAAAGCAGGTAAATGATACAAACAGAGCATTTAAGGGTTTTGAAAGTGAAGCATTAAGAAAAATATTACCCCAAATTCAAATCTATACTTTCCCATATCAACTTGAACTGTTACAGGCGAGCATATCCAATGATATCCCATTGCTTAAGAAAGGTATCGCGTACATCGATTCAGAAGCTGCATCCACACAGGATGGCGACAATATCACGGAAACGTACTTAAACCAGATCCATCAAATCATTGATATTGCTAAGCGATATAATACAATTCCTGATTCCGATCCTCTAATGCAGTTCTTTCTGTCTATCTCTGAAGACGACTGGCGTAGTATCGAGGCTAACCCACCGGCAAACCTGACGGACTTGCTGAATCAGGGTTAAAAATTTCATCATTTCTAAAACTGATAACTGTTCTTCAAATGGCTTTAATCCATTCCAGGCACTGATGCACAGTCTGATCCACCGCCACAGATCTGCCAGTATGCGTGAAGGGGCACAGTTCTCTTTTCCCACTGACTAGACAAACAACGGGATCGCCGATTAGCCGTCTCCGATCAATTGTTCAGAAGAACCTGTATCTCAGGGTAATTCCATAGGTTGCAGGCATTTGACGATAGACGGTACGACCCGCAAACCCGGTAAATGAATAGGTGTCGGAATCCTGGTCAAAAATATTCCGCCCCCAGAGCGTGGCCATCCAGACTCCGTCATCGGCACCAATCGATAATTGAGCATTGAAGCCGCTAACAGAATCTGACAAAGCATTGGGATCAGCCAATGTGCTGTACTGACGGTCTAACCAGCTATAACTACCCTGCACACGCCCATGCAGACCATCACCTATGCCAAACTCATAGGCGACAACTGCGTTATAACTCCATTCAGGTGCCTGCGACAGGATGGTACCCGTCTCCATCGGGGCGGCCAACGCATCGACAAAAGCGACTTCACCATCATCGATGATACCGTTGTAATTCAGATCACCCGTGGCAAAGTCATTGGCCCCCGGGTCTGGGTCGATACCACGTAACTCAGCCTCTCCTGGTACCTTGGTGACCTTACTGTCCAGGTAAGCAAGACCCGCCTGAATACTCCAGCCCTCTGCGGGTACCCAGGCAAGATCAAACTCGAACCCTTCTGATCTGGATTTCGGAATGTTAATCAAAGTGACGTCAACCACGGGTAGCAATGCCACAAAATTACTGTAATCATCGACAACATACGAAATCAATGACTGGCGGTCTGTGTAGTCCATTCTGAAGACAGAGCCGTTTAACTGCATGCTGCCTTCGAGCAATGTCCATTTGAAGCCCAGCTCATAAGACCGGATATCCTCCGGGTCTACATAAGACCAGGCGCTGGCATCCAGACCCGCACCAGCAAAAAAAGCGCCACTTTTGTAACTGGTAGCAATATTTCCAAACAGGAGAAAATCATCATTGATTTGCCAATCCAGTCCGACTTTGCCAGTGACAGCGTCTTCTTTGTGACTTTCGTTAAGCTCGGCAATCGGTATGGAATCGCCAAAGAAAATTTCATGTGAGGCTCCATTGAAGGAACGATCGTCGCTTGAAAAGCGTGCCCCGGCAATGAGTGCCAGCGTTTCATTGATCTCTGTTTCTGTGTGGAGGTAAACTCCCCATGAGTCAGTTTTCTGAGTATAGTCAACTCCGAAGACGTCAAGGCCCTCTGCTATGATATCTGCCGGGTCGAGGACCCCAAAAAAAACTGAATCGGTCACCAGGAAGGATGCATCATTGCTGTCGAGAGACCTGACATCCTCATGGGAGATGTTTATTCCGGCTAGCCAACTAAAGGCGCCGTCAGTGTTGCCAATAAGGCGAAACTCCTGGGACCATTGTTCAAGGTCATTGTCCAGGGTCTGGTTTGTTATTGCAGGCGCAGAGCCATCATAGTTGTCGATGATCAGTCGATCATACTGGTCAATAGCGGATATGGATTTGAAATTAAAATGTTCAAACTCGTAGTCGACGAACAGTGCGATACCGGAACCATCCTCGTCACGGGAAACATCATATATACCCACTTTCACCAGGCTGGGGTCGGCTGGTGAATCAAGTATGTTGAATTCCGGAATATACAGTGCATCGCCGATACCCTCGCTATCCGGTGAAAATGGTTTGGAATTATCCTCGCTGTAGTATGCACGAATAAGAGCCTCGCCCTTGTCACCCAGGTCAAACGCCAGTTGCCCGCGAACGGCAAAACTATCCTGCAAGCCATATTCTTCGCCGGTTACCACATCTTTTTGCCAACCTTTATTGGATTTTGTGTAATTGACAGATAAACGACCACGCATCGTCTCACTCAAGGGGCCTGAAGCCACACCAATTAACTCAAAAGTCTGGTAGCGGCTATAACCCGCTTCAACATATGCCTCGGCGACATCGCCCGGTTTATAGTTAATGATATTGATTGCGCCACCGGTGGTGTTTTTGCCGTAAAGCGTTCCTTGTGGTCCTTTTAATACTTCCACCCGTTCTACATCGAAGAGCTGTCCGTTAAGGTATAAGGGGCTACTGGCAAATATTTCGTCAGTGTAAACACCCACACCGCTGGTATTGTTGGCATTAAAGTCATCCAGTCCAATTCCGCGAATGGCAAAGATGGGCGTGCTGCCTGTGGTTGCATTAACTGTTATCAGTCCAGGCGTCATGGCCCCCAGGTCAACGGCTTGGTCGACACCCAGTTCTTTTAATTGATCCCCGGCGAAGGCGACCGCGGAGACACCGATGTCGTTGATAGACTGTTCACGCTTTTGAGCAGTTACAATGACTTCTTCAAGTACTGATTCTGCGGCAATGACCGGCAAACTTACTGTTAAAAAAAGCCCCGTGGCCACAATGGCGCTCACAAGTTGACTGGGTTTGAAGTTCATTGCCTTTCCTCTGGATGGTTATTGCACAGCCGATATAGTTGGCCAATTGTTCAAATTTTGTGTGCAATTTTTACATTTGCTGCGGGGTAGCGGTATTATCCCAAGTGGGTATGCGGGGACAGACGCCACGGGTCAGGATATGGCCATCGAATATCCTGGACTGTAGACCGTGATGAAACTTTCACAGACTACCGGATAATCCTCACGCCATTGAGCGCCCCATAATTCACACTGTTCCATGAAGTAGCCCCTGTGTGCAGTGCTCCAGTTCTCATAACTGGGGATCAACCCACCCTCTGGTCCTTCTGATGCCGCAAATTCCGGTCCTACCTGGTTGAATGGCACAATGTTGATGGCAATAATTCTGACGACACATACCGGGGTCCCGTCAGTTTTCACTACGATCCAGTGGTCACCCAGACTGCGCATCGGAATATTGTCCTTTTCAAACTGCATTGCCAGGTGACAGGTTCCGCGTTTCAGGCTCTTTACGGCCATTGCACCAATATCATCGATTATTTCCAGCATGTCTTGCTGGGTATTTTCATCATGTTCAATGAATGGAAGCGCGTAGTGATGTGAAACTTCACTGATTCTAAGGACTGCACAGGCTTTCTTCCAGAAAGCGTCTATTTCGGGACTATTGTGAATGATCATCGATCAATCTCCTTCTCAAGGCTGAAACCACACCCAAAAAAAGCCTATTGCTTGCAAGCTGAAAAATATATAACCGCTTAGGGTGAGGGATTAGTTTGGATAAATACAACAGGTAACAACTATACTGAACTTTAACAAAACTGGGTTTCAATGCCGATGAGCGTTAATAAGCTGGCTTCCCGTGGTCTTTACCACGTCATGGGTAAAGCCACCGAACAACTCCACCAAGAGAGTTTCCCCCAGGCATTGATGCAAGTATTTCGCTGTGCCATGACCTATGATCATTCAATGATTCTGTTCTATCCAATTGATAGTATTCCAGAAATCATCCATGAGGATAATGTTTCGGAACTCACCGAAAAGATGGGGCAGATGCGATTTTACGTTGACGGTATGTATCTGCTGGATCCCCTTTATCAATTTATACTGCAACAACCGGACCCGGGCTTTTACTCATTGAGGGAAATCGCACCAGACAACTTTTTTCGCTCGGAGTTTTTTAATCAACACTTTATTTATACTCGTCTCAAGGACGACATGTTCTACCTGTTGCCATTGGAGAATACCGGTACGCTTGTCATTGCCATTGGCTCTGCGCGTCGATTTAACCGGGCTGAACTGGGGCGGTTCCACACACTGGAACCCTGGGTGCTGTCCATGATGAAGTGTCACTGGGGAACAACGCATTCGCAACAGAAGGTGCCATCAGAACATAGCAGTATTCACCAGAGGTTGACTGCCAGCCTTCAGAATTTTGGCCGCTCGAGGCTAACAAACCGCGAATGTGATATCGCCCAGATGATCCTCAGGGGCCATTCATCCAAATCCGCGGCTCTCAAGCTGGATATTTCCCACGAGACTGTCAAAACTCATCGTCGTCATATTTACCGAAAACTCGACCTCAGGTCTCAGTCCGAACTGTTTTCATTATTTCTGAACGCTCTTACAACGCAGGGTCGGGTATCCGAATACGCTGATCCCCTGGAAGCCTATCTTACATAAATGAGCCAATATTGGTGCGGCAAGTACTCCTGCCAAGCGTGCCAGCAGTCGACTCACCCATAGTGGTTATATAAATTCCAGCCTCTGGCACATACGGTACAGTGAGGGTGATCCGCACCGGATTGCACTTATTACCAGGTGGAGAGAACAGGTATGAGTTACCCGGATTGGGAACAGGTTTTGGCCGATGCTTTCGAGGGGTCTTATCTGCTTGCCCCCGACCTGCCGATGATCGACCCTGAAACGCCAACATTCATGGCTCGTCCACTGGCGATGTGCCCGGAGGATTTACAAGGTGCGGATGTAGTGATTATCGGCTCCTCCTATGTCGCTAGTGCTGATGAGTATGCCGGTGTTTCCCGGGAGGATTGGATGGCAGCCGCCAAACGGGTCCGCCAACAATCTAACCGCTATCGATCCAGCTATGTTCAGGAATTTGACATTGACGTCTTTGAGCACCTGAAGGTCGTTGATTACGGTGATGCGCCGGTACCGGAGTCCTGCCTGCACACACTTACGGCGGAGAATATTCTTGAGGCTCAGGCAGCGGTTGAAAAAAAGGTCAATGACTGCCTGGCCGCAGGCGCCATTCCGATTGTTATCGGACAAAATTCACCCTGTTCGTCGTACGCCATAGCAAAACCAATTTCTGAGGCAACGGCTGGTAATGTCGGTATGGTCAGCCTCGATACCCATTGGGATTCCGGACAGATCGACAGCTTGACCGGAGACCCCAGGATTGCCGGTAGCGCATGTTGGAAGTACAAAACCTATGAATTGCTGAGTAACTTCGATCCCAAAAACCTCGTAGAGATCGGCGAGCGGGGCATGATGGAAAGGAAGGCCACGGTTCGAAGATTTCTGGAGCAGGGAGCGAATTTCTATCCTATGTGGAAAATCCGGACCGAGCTTGGCATAGAAGGTCTATGTAAGGAACTTCACCACGCCTGGGAAGGCACGGATGCGGTCTACGCACATTTTGACATGGATGTGCTGGGAGGTGCAGGCGGGGCACCCGGAGATATCCTGGGTGAACTTGCAGAGCCCATGGGTATGAGTGACTACGAGGTTCTGCGAATCGCCCATGAACTTGGCAAACGGGGTCTGGCAGGTATGTCATTTATTTGCATACCGCCCAACTCAAATTTGATCTATCGGTTGATCGTCTACGTTGTTGTATGGGTGATGGTCGGTCTGATACAGCGAAATAATAGCTCATCAACAGGAGGGGCAGGATGAGATCTCAGTTTGACTATCACAGGCCTGACTCTGTTGTTGACGCTGTACGGATGAAGCTAGAACTGGGCACTGACACCTGTTTCTGGGCTGGGGGAACGGATCTTGTACTCCAATGGAAGCAGGAGAAAATCAAGCCGCTGCACTGTATTGATCTGACAGTTATTAAAGGTCTTGCTTACATCAAGAGTGATGAAAGCGCACTTCGTATTGGCGCTATGACTACCTTATCGGAAATAGAAAGAGCGAATCGGCAGGACCCGTATCTACGAACACTGGCTGATGTTGCCAGGCTCATGGCTACCCAGCAGACCAGGACCATTGCGACCATCGCCGGTAACCTCTGCAATGCCTCGCCCGCTGCGGATCTAATCCCAACATTGATTGCGATGGGTGCTAGTCTAAGCGTGACCGGTGAGCAAGGTGCCCGCGAACTACCCCTCGAACAGTTTATGCGTGGACCCGGCAAGACTTGCCTGCACCACAGCGAAATGGTCACTGAGATTTGTGTTCCTTTGCCATTGCAGTCGAGGGCCAGCAGCTACCGGCGTATTGACCGCACGGTGGTTGACATAGCACTTGTCAGTGCTGCCGGGGCAATAACGCTGGATGACAATGGCGTGGTGGACAGTGTGAAAATCGCCTTGGGTGCAGTTGCCCCAACGGTTATTCGGTCAGGTCGGGCCGAATCCATGTTAAGCGGTGCCTCGCTTTCGTCTCTAAATCAGGAGGATTTACATCAGATTGGCGATGCTGCATCAGAAGATGCAATTCCGATCAATGATGTACGTGCCAGTGCCGCTTACCGCACCGCGATGATCAGGGTCCTGGTACGGCGAGTGGTTGAAGACATCTCACACTCACTATCCGGAGAGATGGAATGACAAAGCTCATTGTGAATAGCAAAGCGTATGAAATATCAGGGTCATCAGCCAGAACACTGGCCGATGTGTTGCGCAATGACCTGGGTTTGACCGGCACCAAGGTTTCCTGCGCCGAAGGGGAGTGCGGTTCTTGCACGGTGCTGCTGGACGGTCAACCAGTTACCTCCTGTCTGGTTCTCATTGACCAGGCACAGGACCGGCAGGTCGAGACCATCGAAGGCATTGGCAGCGCAGAAGAATTGCACCCTATTCAACAGGCTTTTATCGACGAGCAAGGCTTTCAGTGTGGTGCCTGCACACCGGGATTCATCATGTCGGCGAAGGCGTTTCTGGCTGAAAATCCAAATCCGTCACAAGACGAAGCATCAACTGCAATGAGTGGAAATATCTGTCGCTGTGGCGCTCATCCATACATTGTCAGTGCTGTTTTAAATGCCGCCAAAAAAATACAGAAGGACCACGAGTCTCAGCAGGTTCCAAGCACTTTGCAGGAGTAAAAGAAGGAAATGAGAAAAAAATTCAAAGTGGTTGGCAAGGGTGTCCCCGTTAAGGATGCTGTCAGTAAAGTAATGGGGTCATTGCGTTTTGCGGTGGATTTGGGTGTTCATCGCATGGCTCATGGGAAAATTCTTCGAAGCCCCCACCCGCATGCGCGCATTACGGCGATTGATACGAGCAAAGCTGAGGCGCTGCCGGGTGTGATTGCAGTACTGACACACCATGACGCACCGCGTAATAACTGGGAGGCACCATGGTTCAACTATCGTGGCAAGGTACTTGACGGTATTGCCCGTTTTGTGGGTGATGAAGTTGCCGCCGTTGCCGCCGAATCTGAGGATATTGCCGAGCGGGCACTTGAATTGATTGACATAAGCTGGGAGATATTGCCGCATGTGTTTGATATGGGTGAGGCCGCCAAACCTGATGCCCCCCAGATTCGTGAAGAAGGCAATGTCCGGCCAGCCTCTGTGGTGGAATGGGGTGATATTGAGCAGGGTGAGGCAGAATCGGACTTTATTGTTGATTGTGATATTACATTCCCTTCCCAGCAATACGCATCACTGGGCAGAAATGCCTGTATCTCAGAGTGGGAAAACGACAAAGTAACACTTTGGACATCTTCACAAACGCCATCAGAGCTTAAAGATGGTGTTCATGAAGCACTTGGTATACCGCAGAACAAGGTCAGGGTTCTGGCGCTTCCCAGTGGTAGTTCATTTGGCTTGTGGTGGAGCAATAATTTTATGCTGGTGACTGTTCTGCTGGCAAAAAAAGCAGGGCGTGCTGTCAAGATTGAACTCGATAACGAAGAGTGCATGGCCACGGTTAAACGCCGTCACGAAGAGCGATCGAGAGGGCGTTTGGGATGCACAAAGGATGGCAAGCTGACATTCCTGGATATGGACCATACGATTGACAACGGTGCGTACGGTTACAAGGATGATGTCGGCTACGCAAGTCTGGAATTGTGGAATGGGATTCGCAATGCGAGGAGTCAGGTTACCGGTGTTAATACAAACCGCGTGACTGCAGGGTGTTTTCGTGGTGTTGGCGACTGCACATTGAGCACCACAATAGAACGTATGGCTGACCAACTGGCGGAGAAGACCGGGATTGGTCCGGCCGAGTTCCGCATGATTAATCAAGTCAATGCAGGTGAAATGTTTAAGTCACTGGGAAATTATACGGATAGAGTGATGCAGCGGACGAACGGTGATCCGATTGCATGTGTACCGCCTCAATACCGCGAGAGTTGGCCGGAGTTGTTTCATCTTTCCAGTGGCTCATCCCTGCCAATGTTACGCGACGGGGTTGAGAGATTTCGCTGGAATGAACGATTCGAGGGTTGGGGTAAGCCTTCTTCCACGCAGGGAGCGAAGCACCGGGGGGTCGGCGTTGGCACTGGCAGCCATACCTGCGGTGTAGAGGAAGAAGGAAATTCCTCTGCCATTGTTCGTTTGAACCCTGATGGTAGTGCAAAAGTATTTTGTAGCGCAGGTCGCCAGGGCCAGGGAAGTGAAACGACACAGGCCCAGGTTGCTGCAGAGGCAATTGGTCTAACCCTTGATATGGTCGAGGTTGAAACGGGCGATACCGATTCATGCCCCTGGGGGCACGGTTCTATCGCAAGCAACACGATGTTCCGGGGTGGTTGGGCTACCCGCGAAGCGGCGCTTGATGCGCGCAGACAGATTCTGGAACTTGCCACACGTGAGTGTTTTGTTGGTATGGCCCCGGAATCCCTGGATATCGTTGAAGGTGTCATCGGACCCAGGGATGCTCACGCATCCAAACGCAGTGTTACGATAAGCGAGCTGCTGAATCTCATCCGCTCCGATGCACAGGGTCAAATGTCTTCGATTACCGGACAATCCACGGGTCCGATGCCACCAACAATTGCCTATGCCCGTCAGTTCGCCACACACTTCATTGAGGTAGAGGTAGATACGGATACCGGCCAGATAAAAATCCTTGATTATCTTGCATTGCAGGACAGTGGTACCGTTGTAAATCCGCAGGTACTGAAAAATCAGGTCATAGGTGGAGCCATTTGCGGCATGGGATTTGCCCTGTATGAGGAATTGAAATTCAGCCCGGACACAGGTCAGGCCCTTAACGCCAATCTGCTTGATTATAAATTATTGCGCACGGCAGACTTTCCCGCTGATGCAAAAGTTGTTTTTCATGAATCCTATGACCCCGTTGGTCCCTATGGTGCCCGCGGTGCAGGGGAGTCTCCGATGGCCGCATCCATTCCTGCCGTAGCACAGGCTGTTTATAACGCGATCGGAGTATGGGTGGATATACCCATGACGCCGGAAAATGTTATCCGTGCGCTGGGAAAAGTTTGAATAGTGAATACCTTTCAGCGGTTGTCTGAATTTGTCGATCGTGAGCGGCTTTGGAACCGGCACATGGAATTGGGCAGGATTGGCTCCACGAAATCCGGTGGGGTAAACCGACAGGCATTAACGGTTGAAGATGGTCAGGCGCGTCGGTTGGTTATGGAATGGGCTGTTGCGCTCGGAGCGGAGCCTCGCATGGATACCATAGGAAATCTATTTTTGAGGTTTCCCGGGGCTGATCCTAATTTGCCGCCGATTGCAACCGGTTCACACCTTGATACCCAGCCTACTGGTGGCATGTTTGACGGAATTTACGGGGTTCTGGCGGGCCTGGAGGTTTTTGAAGCACTGGCGGCCAGTGATAGACGCTTATCCTGTCCTGTTGACCTGGTGATCTGGACGAACGAGGAGGGCAGTCGCTTCCCTCCGGCTACCATGGGCTCTGGTGTATATGCCGGGGAACTTGACCTGGAAGACACCCTGTTGATTACAGACCGTGACGGTGTGGTGCTGGGCGATGCACTTGCAACAATGAAATCGACATTGGGTCATGTCAGGTTTTGGGACCCGCCATGTTCTTTCAATGCGTATTTTGAGGCACATATTGAGCAAGGGCCCGTACTCGAAGAGAGTCATACGCTAATCGGTGCGGTTTCTGGAATACAGGGCCTGCGTCAATACACGGTGATCGTCTCGGGCCAGTCGGCCCACGCCGGGACTACACCGAAGTCGCGGCGTAAGGATGCCCTGGTGTCTGCCATGTCTCTGATTGACGGTATTGTTGACACCATAGACGATCACGAGGATAGGGTGCGCTTTACTGTGGGGCAGTTTGAAGTCCATCCGGGCTCACCCAATACAGTGCCATCGCAAGTTAACTTCAGTATAGATTTGCGCCATCCGGATGAAAATCGCCTGGAAGAAATTGAAGAGATCATCTTTCAGTGTGCAGAACACGTCCAAATATGTGACGTAGACATCAAAAGCATGATTCGATCGCCAGTGACCCGTTTCGATGAAGTGTTGGTGAAGTTGATTGAGAGCACGGCGGGATCACTGGGGTTTTCGGTCAATACATTAGCCTCTGGTGCGACTCACGACGCCATGTCTATGGCTAAACTCTGCCCGACAACCATGATATTTGTGCCCTGTCGGAATGGTGTGAGCCACAACGAAAATGAATGGGCGGAACCGGAGCACCTGTGGGCGGGTGCTTGTGTACTTGCCGATGCCATTGAAGCAAGGGCTTCGAAGTGAGACCTTGTACTAATATCACATATACTTTATATCTTACAATAAGATACTAGGCATTTTTAAAATTACATATAGAACTTAAGCGGATCATCATTTGCCGAAGGTGATGTGCTGGAGAGCGAGTCAATGAAGAGATAAAACAGCTCGGCCTGCGACCTGATATCCAGTTTCTTGTAAATGTGTTTACGGTGCAATTTAACCGTCGCAAGTGTTATTCCGAGTCTTGCCGCAGCTGATTTATTGGAATGACCATGTAAAACAAGCTGTAGAACTGCCTGTTCGCGCTTGGTCAGGATAGAACTGCCGAATCTTTGCAGGGTCTGTTTTAGAGTCTGTTGCGACTTCAAAGGTGGGGTGCTTGTGGTCACCGAGAATGTTAAATCCCACTGTTTTCGAATGAGGGCGTTTGTTACAGCACTGATTGTTCTAAAGAAAAGCATATGTTGGGCAGAAAGTCGACGCCGGAAGCACAGTGAAAAGTGCAGATATTCGTCACCGGGTAAATTCTGTATGAAAGAGACTTCATCGTCAAAGTTGGTGCCCCTGTAAAAACGTCGAAAATACTCGGTCTTTTTGAAGTTATCTGGCGCGATTTCTCTTAGGCGATAGGCACCACTGGGTAATCCTTTCAAACTGGCTTGATAAAAAGGGTCCAGGATGTAAGGCCCGCTAACATAGTTCTCTACCTGGCGAAAATATTCGACGCCAGATGTATGCTGTGTATACAGAACGCGCGGGCGGGCATTTTCAGATAAATACAACACCATTGGATGGCTTCTTTGAGTTTCGAAGGTATAGGCCCCACAAAGGGATTTAAAAAAATCTTCAGAACCCAGCAGTGAAACTGCTTCACCAACCGTCTGTGACCATTCAGGTAAATTAGAGAGATTTGTACTCACCCTCCTATTATAGCTGTGAGGTGGTTCGGGTGTGCAGCACCTTCATCTGGTAAATTGCCAACATCAGCACTAAGCTCACGACGAACATCCCAACGCCCAACCAGAGCGCAGGTACGTAGTTACCACCACTGCCAACGAGAAATGCCGCCATCGCCGGACCCATGGAATTACCCACCAGGTTGCCGAATAGCCCGGCGACCACTACTGTTCCCGTAGGATCAAGATCCGCCTGGACACTGAGGAAGTAGGGCCATGTGAAAGCCCAGGCAATGTTGTACAAAGCCATACCCAATACATAACCAACGGGTGAAGCAAGGTAGATCAACAATAACAAGCTCACAATCTGACAGGCTATTCCGGCGCTAAGTGGGCCAAGATGTCCTAGCTTGTCCTGCAACCAGATCACGAATAAGGCGCCCAACACGGCAATCGTTATAACGATTGAAAGGACGGTTCCAGTCTCCTCGTTACTTAAACCCACGTTTATCCCCATCCGATCAGCGTAAGCCCATATCGCTGCGTTGGCGGCACCGTAGGCACATAAACCAAGAATCGAAAGCATGGCCGGCTTTTGCAGAATCAGGCCAATCTCGAATAGACCACTATCTGCCTCGGCATTTTTTCCGTACTGCGGCAGCGGGTAGTTTATCAAGACGGGAACTATCAGCAGGGAAATGACTTCCAGCACAATGAGTATCAATATCATGCCGTTGAAACCGATAACGGGTAACAGGGAAGGAAAGGCGAACAGACCGATTGCAGGCAGCAAAAACTGAAAGGCTATGTAAATGCCGAATCCCTTGTCCGAGTGCAACAATCGGGCAATCGCGGCGGCCACCGCAGCCTGGGCAGCTCCTCCACCCATACCAGAAAGGAATCGGAGTACAGCAAAGGTGGGGAGGGAGTGAAAATAAAGGGTCAGGATGTCGAATGTGATCATGGCCGCCAGACCATAGCCGGCTATTTTTGCCAGCGGCCAGTGTTTGGTCTTCAGGGAGACCACCAGGGTCATAATGGCAATACCTGACAGGTTGGCAGCAGATATCCAGCCGGCGGTATCTTCTGCAAAACCCAGGTGGTCTACATAGGACCCTACCAGGATGGGCAGAATCATCAGGGGCGACAAACCAACCGTGCCGATAAAACTCACAAGGCAAAGACTGGGGGTACCATCCGGATTTAGTTTTTTCAGGTAATTGATCACTGTCCCAGTGTATTGGTAAAAAGAGAAATCCGAAATACCCATTAGGGGTAGATCACTTTAATCCAACGGGCTGTTTTAGACGTGCCCCGTGATCGGCACATTAAAACAGTACTATCCTTTGGAGGTATACCAATTAAGCAAATCGATGGCTAGACTGACAGCCGGCTTCTTAAATAATCAATGATGGCGAACCCGTTACGAGGTAAGGATATGTCTGAGCAAAACACGGCCCGTGAAAACATAACCTGGCAACAGGACAAAGACCATTTCCTGCACCCCTGGACCATATTTGACAGCTTCTCCACGGAAGGGGCGCTGGCTATTGAAGGCGGTGACGGTGTTTACATCAGCGATATCGATGGCAACCGTTATCTGGACGCAGTTGGTGGCTTGTGGTGTACCAATATCGGCCTGGGTCGCCAGGAAATGGCTGATGCTATCTCCGAACAGGTGATGAAACTGGCTTTTTCCAGCCCCTTTGTAGATATGACCAATGTCCCTGCAGCGAAGCTGGCGGCGAAACTGGCAGAGCTGGCACCGGCCAACATGAACCACACATTCTTTACCACCGGTGGCTCCACCGCAGTAGATTCTGCTTACAGGCTGATTCAGTATTACCAAGCTTGTCGTGGAAAACCTGAAAAAGAACACATTATCTCACGTGATAACTCGTACCATGGTTCGACCTACATGGCGATGTCGATTGGTGGCAAAAAGGGTGATCACCCCCCGGAATTCAAGTTCAAAGAGGACACCATTCATCATATTTCAGCACCCAATTATTACCGCGCACCGGAAGGTATGAGCGAAGCAGTGTTTCTGGATATGCTGGTAACCGAATTAGAGGACAAAATCCTGGAACTGGGTGCCAACAATGTCGCGGCTTTCTTTGCCGAACCCGTGATGGGTGCAGGGGGTGTGATTGTCCCGCCTGAGGGTTACCACAAACGTACCTGGGACATTTGTAAAAAATATGATGTGCTGTATGTCTCGGATGAAGTGGTTACTTCTTTTGGTCGCCTGGGACATTGGTTTGCCTCGGAAGATATTTTCGGCATACAACCGGACATCATCACCACCGCCAAGGGATTGTCCTCGGGTTATCTGCCCATCGGGGCTATGCTTTATTCAGATCAAATTCATGCGGTAATTAGTGAGCAAGGGCACGGTCGCTGTTTCGCCAACGGTTACACCTACTCGGGACATCCAGTGGCTTGTGCCGCGGCATTGAAGAATATTGAAATAATGGAGCGTGAAGATATTTTCTCTAATGTCAATGATGTAGGTTCATATTTTGAGAAACAACTTAAAACCCTGTCGGATCTGCCAATTGTTGGTGATGTAAGAGGGATCAAAATGATGATGTGCGTGGAATTCGTAAAGGACAGAGAAAGTAAGGAACTGTTTCCCGGCGAGTTGGATATTGGCAAACTGGTTTCCAATCAGGCCGATGCCAGGGGCCTGATTGTCAGACCGGTTGGCAACCTGAACGTTATGTCACCACCGTTGATTCTGACGCGTGAACATGTTGATTTTATTGTTGATAACTTACGTGAAAGTATCGTTGCCGTTCAGCAGGAGCTACAGATCTGCACCAGCTGATGGAGCCCCGTACCACCCAATGATCCAGGGCAAGATCGCAAGTGGTGCCATATGCTTTGACGACATGTTTCTGGCAGTACGGCGACAATATCCATCATTTCCGGTTTATGAAACCTCCAACAAGGATGAGTATGAAAGCTTACGATAATCTCTATATTAACGGTCAATGGGTTAAGCCGTTAAGTGGCGAATATCACGTAATCAACAACCCGGCTAACGATCAGCCCCGTGCTCGCACACCCCTGGCAGGAGAGGGCGATGTGATAGCCGCTATCCGTGCTGCCCGTGCTGCTTTTCCGGCTTGGTCGCGGACTTCTGCCCAGGAGCGCTGTGATTTCATCAATGCAGCTGCCGATGAAATGGAAAAGCGCATTGATGATTTCACCACGGCTATTTCTGAAACCATGGGCTGCCCCTGGCATATCGCCAGGGATACACAGGTAAGGGGCTCTATCGACGCATTTCGTTCCTTTGCGCAGAGGGCCTTGATTATGGAGGAAATAGAAGAGAAAGACGGTTTTCTTATCCTCAAGGAAGCTGTGGGTGTCTGCACCCTGATCGATCCATGGAATTACCCCTTATCGCAATTGGCTGGTAAGCTGGGCCCAGCCTTGGCTGCTGGCTGTACTGTGGTGATTAAACCTGCTGAGCAAACACCGTTACAGGATTATCTGGTCGCTGAAGTGCTGGACAAGGTTGGTTTGCCTGCCGGGGTGTTTAATCTGATTTCCGGGTCAGGCTCTAAGCTGGGCAAGGTTCTTTGCGGACATCCGGAAGTAGATATGGTGTCTTTTACCGGCTCTACCTCCGCAGGGGTAAGGATTTCCGAGGCTGCCTCACCCAGTATCAAACGGGTCTGCCTGGAGTTGGGGGGCAAGTCGCCTTATATCATCACAGAGGATGCGGACCTCTCCGCGGCTGTACGTTATGGCGTAGAGGATGTCATGGCCAATTCTGGCCAGACTTGCACGGCTCTGACTAGGATGCTGGTACCCCAATCCCGCTATGAAGAGGCGCTGGGTATCGCCAAAGCTGTGGCCGAAGAGAATGTGGTTGGTGATCCACAGAATCCCGAAAGCACCATGGGCCCAATGAGTTCCCAGGCCCAACAGCAGACTGTTCTGGAATATATTGAAAAAGGTATCGCCGAAGGTGCTCGCTTGTTAACTGGGGGAGCGGGGATGCCGGAAGGCTTAAGCTCTGGTGCTTATGTGAAGCCGACTATTTTTGTCGATGTCAACAACGGCATGACCATCGCCCGTGAAGAAATTTTTGGCCCGGTGTTGTGTATCATTTCATACAAGGATATTGATCAGGCGGTGGAAATTGCCAACGACTCCGTGTTTGGCCTGTCATCTGGTGTTTATGCCAAAGACAGAAGCTCAGCTATTAAAATCGCGCGCTGTTTAAGGGCTGGACAATGTTATGTCCAGGGGAGTTACTTCAGACCCGAACCACCTTTTGGTGGCTACAAGCAATCCGGCAATGGCCGTGAATGGGGTGATGAGGGACTAATGGAATACGTTGAGATCAAGTCGGTAATTTGGTAGTGATTCAAGTGCAATTGAATATGTTGCCAGGCAACGGTTTTCGTACCACAGCTACAGCAGGTTAGTGTGCATGATTGGAAGCATACATTCGAAGGATTTTTTGCAATACAGAGAGTTGAGTTATAAGTGTTTGAATTAAATTGTGGCCAGAGGTGGTCGCTCTCGACCATCCATGTCCTGATCTGGTAGCGGCATGGCTTTTTTCATCCAGTCATTTGGTACTTTTGCATAACCATTTTGCGTTTAAAGCAAATATAATTTGCATTATGTATAAGTCTTGTATAGTATTTAATCCATCAAGCAGCAAGAATATAGATTAAATATTAATTTTACGTACAATTTATGCATATTAATTAACCAATACTGGAGACCGACATGGTAATTCAAAAATTTCCCCGAAAATTTCAAAAATTTGCACATTATGCGATATTTGCAGCAGCTATTTCTTTACTGGCCATTACTGCAAACGCTGGCAGTTATGGCAAAAAGGCCAACAAGGACATCGTTCAAACTGCAGTAAGTAACGGGTCATTCAATACCCTCGTTGCTGCACTGCAGGCCACCGGTTTGGAAGAAACACTTAAAGGTGACGGCCCTTTCACGGTATTTGCTCCGACTGACGAAGCATTTGCAAAATTACCGGCAGGTACAGTTGATAACCTGCTTTTGGTTGAGAACCGGGATCAGCTGATCTCTATTCTTACCTATCATGTTGTTGCAGGCGAGGTGACTTCCGCCGAGGTCGTAAAGCTTAGCTCAGCAACTACCGTCAATGGGCAGGATGTACAAATTCGCACGCAAGACGGCGCCGTTATGATTAATGGGGCTACCGTTGCTGCAGCAGACGTTATGGCTAGCAATGGTGTCATTCACGTCATCGATGAGGTTATTTTACCTAACTGAATCTTTTTCAATGCAAGCCCCTCCACCCTACCCTAAGGTGGAGTCCCCTTACCGCCGGCCATAACGCCGGCGGCTTTTTACCTGATCAGTTCTATACCCTGTTCCTTATACCAACTACGTTTAAGAAACGCCCATCTGGACTCTTCAGTTCCGGCACTTGACTCTGGCCCCAACTTGTTTTTCGCTAACCACATTCTTGACAGAGCGAGTATCTTTCTGATGACCATGGGAGTTTCTATGCTGGCAATGGTGTACACATCACCGCCGCATTCAAAGCAGGTTTCTATATCAATGCCTGATTGTCGTAGAATGGGCGCAGCGCATTGTGCGTATCGTGCCCAGCGGAGCCCATGATGCAGATACAAGCCCGACCCTCCACCCAGCCCGCAAGCCTCGGCGTCTTGCTCTTGTACGCCATGCCGTCGCTGATGACCTCCGTCGCCGCGCTCCCGATGGCGCTGTTCATCCCCGCCTTTTATGCCGACGAGCTCGGTTTGCCGCTCGCCGCGGTCGGCGGCGCCATTGCCGTATCACGACTGTTAGATGTGGTCACCGATCCCCTGATCGGCGGTTTGAGCGATCGGCTTCGAAGCCGATGGGGACGCCGCAAACCCTGGATGCTGCTCGGTACGCCCTTGTTCATGCTGGGCGTCTGGCAGGTCTTCGTCCCACCCGCCGACGCGACCGTCACGCACCTGCTGCTCTGGTCCGCGCTGCTCTATTTCGGCTTCACCATGATCGACCTGCCACACAAGGCGTGGGGTGCCGAGCTGTCGAGCGACTATGACCAGCGCTCGCGTATTACCGGCGTGCGCGAGGCATTATCGACGCTGGGGCAGGTCGCTATCCTGGTGCTGTTGGTCGTGCTCGGGCTGCGAGGCATCGAGGCCGCCGACGCGCAGCTCAAGGGCCTGGCGTGGCTTGTGATCCTCGGGACACCCGTTCTGGTCATGCTGGCGTTATGGCGGGTGCCGGAGGGGCAACCGGAGCGATTTCCGCACCCGCGACGCAGCCTGATCGCGAGCCTGCGCATCGTTGCCCGCAATCCCGCTTTCGGCCGCATGCTTGGCTGCGTGCTACTGTTCGTCTCCGGCATCGCCATCCAGGGTACCCTGCATCGGTTGGTGTTGGCCGATGTGATGGGCGACGAGTCGGTCTTTGCGCCGATGCTGCTGATCGAGAACGTTGCCACCCTGGCCGCAGTGCCGGTGTGGCTGTGGATCTCGATGCGCATCGGCAAGCACCGCGCGCTGATGGCCGCTGCACTCTGGCTGGCGCTATGGAGCCTTCCTCTGGTCTTCCTGCGAGCGGGTGATACGACTTGGTTGATGGCCCTGATCGCCATCCGGGGATCCAGCTTCGCGTCCGTGCTGTTCTTGTCCAACTCCATGGCGGCCGATGTCATCGATGTCGACACCCTGGAATCGGGCGAGCAGCGCTCCGGGCTCTACTTCGCGGTCTGGGGCATGGCCATCAAGCTGTCGCTGGCGCTCGGGGTACTGCTCGGCACGCTGCTGCCGTCTGCGCTGGGCTATGACCCAAGCTCGGCGCTGATCTCTCCCAACGTTGAGGCTTGGCTGATGGTCGTCTACGGCTTGGTTCCAGCGGTCATGATGGGATTTCCCATCGATCGCGAGCGGCACGATGCGGTTCGGGAACAGTTGGAGCGACGGATTGATCGTGCCGAGCCGATCACAGGCGCGTAATGAGTATAGGAGGTTCAAACGCCATATTCCCAGGATTTTGCAGATATTGAACAGAGCATTATGTCGGCATTCGCCTAAAGGTGCCTACTTTTGGTGAGTCAATTCACTTTCAATTCTCGCGCCTGTTGAATGGTAAAGACTGAATTCTACTCGATCATAGAGCCGTAGGCGGTGTCACTTACATACTCTATTAACTGCCCGGTATCGTCTCATCCTCATTG
>RCNC010000194.1_pt1 | contig 35289 bp, 39 predicted proteins | sample 2041301 | NCBI WGS metagenome assembly RCNC01 (sample SAMN09708231, study PRJNA481090) | Marine sediment metagenome, whole genome shotgun sequencing project. | biome: marine sediment; feature: ocean; material: sediment; isolation source: Sewage treatment plant 13A marine sediment (STP13A) ... | reverse complement strand
TCAGCTCCTTTTTTTCGGCAAAAGCTGCAAAATCATGCATGCCTGTCATCAGCGATCCGGCATGCTGCATAGCAGGCAGATCCAACTCCGCTTGCACCCACCAGTCATAACGTTTGCCAAAGGCCGATTTTTCAGTGCGGAGCTGATATACATAGCTTCTGGCTATACAGTTATGACGTGCATGAAAACGTAAGCCCGCCGCCTCAACTGACTTTACGGCAATATCTTTAGGCAGGGTCTCATTGAGCTTTCTTGCAACTTCATGCGGACCCATATCAGCTACGACCTCAAGATGGGCCACATATTCAAGAGCATGAACTCCTGAATCGGTTCGACCACAGCCTTGAAGATCCATCGGGACTTCACCAAAAACACGCACAGCACCCTTCAGGACATCCCCATGTACAGTCCGGGCATCCACTTGTTTCTGCCAGCCGCTGAAATTGGTACCGTCATACTCAAGTGTAAGTCTATAGCGTCGTCGTTTGTCTTTTCTACTCATGATCTATTCGTACGTTTCCTTACATGATGAATAACATGTAAGGATGGTCTGTTTTTTTTGCCCTTATGAGAATTCAAGTTCTCATTGATCTCTGATTCCGTCTTGAGCTTTACATAATTCTGATAGCGTTCCAGGTGCAGTGCCCCCTCTTTGATTGCCTGCAACACCGCGCAGCCACGTTCATTTACGTGGCCGCAATTGGTAAATCGGCACTGCAAAGCAAGATCATGGATATCATCAAAGTTGTCATCCATCCCATCGTTGATGGCAAGAATACCAACCTCTCGCATTCCCGGGGTATCTATTAACAAAGCACCCTGCTCAAGAACAAAAAGTTGACGACGAACCGTCGTATGTCGTCCTTCTCCGGAAGTACTTACTGTCTGTGTTCTCAAGGTATCATCGCCTCGGAGTTGGTTAATGAGCGTACTCTTACCAACTCCGGAGGAACCAACAAGACAGTATGTTTTTCCACATTCCATGCTCTCTTTTACCTGGTTCAAGCCAGCACCGGTGACATTACTGAGAGCAATAATCCTGGCGGTAATCCCTTCGTCACGAATTTCCGTTATGAGTTGTTGCAATGTATCTGTACTCACCAGATCCGTTTTGGTCAGAATAATTACTGGTTCAACATGGCCTTCAGTCGCCATTACCAGATACCGTTCAAGCCTGCTCACATTAAAATCATAGTGACACGATTGAACAATGAAGATCACATCAATATTTGCTGCGATCATCTGTAACTTGGTGCTCTTACCTGCTGATTTACGGCGCAAAAATGATTTCCTTGGCAGAACGGCATGGATGCTCGTATACTCTTCTGAATCCTGGTTATCCATACATACCCAATCACCGACACACGCCATATCAATTGACGATGTGGTCGCTTTCATGAATTTGCGTGTTGCCTTTGCAGGTACGTCTCCATGCTCAGATCTGACAGTATACTGCCCCCTTGCAACCACCGTCACCCTGGCAATTCGTTGTTCAGCTGAACACGATTCGCGAGCATGGTTTTTAAACCAACTATCCATTCCAAGTTCTGTCAATTCCATGGAAATACATCCCATTTTTCACCCTGAATGTTCATCTGTTATCCCCCTGTTCTTTTCTCATCTGACGAATTCATCAGATTTCAGACTTTGTTCATTCTGTGTCCTGGCTTTACTTGAATTTCAATACAAAATGACTCAACCTGCTGCTCTTTGGCTTGATCAATGTACGTATTCATCTCGGCAAGGTGAATCTCCTGCAACGTTTCAACAGTATAGCCGAATTTACAGTCAAAATCCCAATAATCGACACCCTCCGGCAGCGCTTTTTTACGCTCTCGTTTAAGGTATTTTTTAACATCGTGTCTTACACCTTCCACCAGTCTATCGACTTTAATTTTCGGGTGGGTCAATTTGTAAATTTTCCTCATTTTTGTCCTTTTGAAAATATGAAAAAATCTTTCAAGTGTCATTCACTTCTTCATAAATGTAATACAGTCGTATTACAGAATCCTGACGAATGGTCAAGAAGGATGGCCCTTGTAGTTTAGAAAAGGGATGGGTCAAGCTTACCATTAATATTTCCATCTCCAAGGTTAATTTTACCAAAAAGGCCTCTAAGAGCTTGTTCGAGAACAGCAATTTTTCCTCAAATCGAGGCATTCGGAAAAATTTAACACAGGCATATAGTTGCTATTCCAAGGATAAAGTTTTGCAAGTATCGAAGAGTTAGGAAAAAGGGCTGTCTTGGACTGCCTCCTAGAGGTGTCCGGTGGCAATATATACCACTTCCTGACAGGGGGAGGTTAAGATGTTTTCTGATAGCGTATTTTCAGCAACTGATAGTTGAATTTAACATTGCCACAACGAAGTTGATCGGTATCAGGGGGTAAGAATCTGCTGTTTAGCATCTGGAACCTGATACCCTGCTTGAAAGGCTGGTCGTTTTGCGAGCCTTAAATACCAATCAAGAACATTCGGAAAATTATGTAGATCTATTTTCTGGAATTGATAGCGGCTCACCCAGGGCCAAATAGCAATGTCAGCAATAGTTAACTCGTCGATGGCTACAAAATCTTGTCCTTCCAGTTGCTTCTCCAGGACACCATAAAGTCGTTTCGCTTCCTGAAGATAGCGTTCTTCAGCATATTTAGATGTACCTGGATTGAAATGAAGGAAGTGGTGAGCCTGTCCAAGCATCGGGCCTTGTCCGGCCATTTGCCACATCAACCACTGCATCACCTGCCATTTGTCATTGGTATTTTTTGGTAACAATTTTCCAGTTTTCTCAGCAAGGTACAGTAAAATAACACCGGATTCGAAAAAGGCTTGCCCGTTATCGTCATCAACAATTGCGGGGATTTTATTATTGGGGTTGATAGCTAAAAAGGCCTGCCCAAATTGGTCACCTTTGCTAATATCGATTGGTATCACTTGGTATGGCAACGCCACTTCTTCAAGCATTATCGAAATCTTACGTCCATTTGGTGTTCCCCATGTGTATAATTGTATCATGTTGGCCTCCGATTTTTCCTGTCAGTCAACGATGTGCAGGAAGAAGGTTAGTAAATATCCTGATAAAAGGGATTGAACTATCACCACACATAGCAGAGTATGGTACTGCCTATCGAATTATGGATTAAAAGAAATACATCTCTATACTATCCTCATTTTATCTCCATTTCGCTTAAAAAAAAATTATGAGCCGCTAGAAAGTTAGAGGTAATCGAATCACTCCTTTCCTTTGGATTACATGTCGATTGGTGCCAATCTTGCAAAGCTCTCACAAGTTATAAAGCCACAAGCATATCATGCTAACAAACTAAATAGCTATTATTACATACAAAAAACTATATGTTTTTTAAAAAAAAGTTCTTGATAATCCTGTCAACAGCATCAATTCTACCCTGACTGTTAAGTCTTCTCTATCCTCCAAATTAAATTTAATCAATAAATACTTTATCTTATGAGATCTTACTATAATCGACGATTATATATATATGCTTTATTATGTCTGTTTTTTGCTACTTTTTTTATACTGGAAGCAGGATTCCTCCTGGCAGCCGACCCTGATAGCAGGCTCTACTCAAATAACGTAAATGAACGATTTTCTGCTTATCAGGACAAAACACAACAATTGAACGAAGCCCTTGCTGTCGCAATGAACGAAAAAAGCAGAAAACAGATCATCCTGCAGCAGGAACTTTTGGCAAAGCTGAAGGAGTTTTCCAATAACGCCAGGCAACCAATGCCAGATTTTGGACTTCCAGACTCCGCTGGCAAATCATCGTTTACGTGGCAGCTTCTTGATCTGTACCTAGAACGATATGCCGATATCATGATAGAGATTAAAAAATCGGCTTCAGATATCGACATTGCCAATGGCCAATTTGAGGAGCTCTATAATAAATTGATTGCACTCGATCAAGAGCATCCTGACATACCGATTTTACAGTTACAGTATGCTATTCAGGCAATAAAACTTGACCAACAGAAGACGGTCGATGGATACCTGAAAGATGTATTGAAAAAGGCAAAGGATGAATACTCTCGGATACTTCAGCGTACTATAACTGTCTATGGGCAGAGTATCGAAGAGCAGGAGCGTGTTGTTAATCAAACTGCAAAGAAGATTGAACAATCAGAAGAGAAGGCTCGTGAAGAGTCCACCGGAACCAATGTGAAAATTCAAAAACTGGAGAGCCTGCTGGCTGGTTATCTTGGTCAGGAACGTTCTGATACTGAAAAGAAAACAATGCACTTTGAGCAGCTCAAGCTTTTGAACCTGCAACTGGAACAAGTCTCAACGGACAACCAGCCACTTAAGGGCAGAATCGAAAGTTTAGTTGAGCAACAGGTACTTATCTGGTTTCGCTTGTTGGGTAGTGACCCAGAATTTTTTCAACTTTCTGATATGTCAGGAGATTTAAAAAATATACTTCGATCACTGAGAGAACAAATCGTTCATCAGCAAGAATTAACCCATGCATACGAAAAGGACGTGTCCTCTCTTGGCGGCGGCAACGCAGTACTTGGGCCGAAGGCTCAGGAGCTGCTTACCTCACTTAATCAAAAAGTCCAAAGGGTTTTTGAGCAATTATCAGGCATGGACCAGCAGGCGGAGATGCTTGAGAACAAAGCTGTTTTATTAGAAAGGGCTATCAACCTGAAACAATCTGCTCTTGGTTCAGTAGTCACTAAAACCAAGGTGGCAACGGATGATATCTATGAAAAAATACTCAGCGTATTGAGGTATCCATTACTATCCTACAACGGCATAAATATATCCCTGCTTCTGATGCTGCAGCTAATCTCTTTACTGGCAGTAGGGATCGTCATAAATCGTGCGTATTGTCATATGATTATAGGCGTTGGCAAAAAAAGGAAATGGACGGAAAGGACGATACATCTCGTTCAGGCCGTTGGCAAGTATCCGTTTATTTTTCTAGTCGCAATGATCATTCTCTCAGTAGTCGGGATTAATACACGCTCTTTGGCTCTTGTCGCCGGAGCGCTTTCAGTCGGTGTTGGTTTCGGAATGCAAACGATAGCCAACAACCTGGTTTCCGGGATAATTCTATTGTTCGACAAGTCAATTAGCCCTGGAGATTTCATATCTCTTGGGGATGGGTTGCAGAAAGGGGGCACAAGGGGAAATGTCGTCCAGATGAACATCAGGGCAACGGTACTTCGCACAAATGACAATATTAACATAATTATTCCGAATGCCGATCTTATTGCTTCACAGGTCGTCAACTGGACTTACTCAGACGAGAAGATCAGACTAAGAATTCCCTTCTCTGTTGCCTATGGAACAGATATTAACAGGGTTAAGGCTGTCGTTGAAAAAGCTGTTATCGATCTGCCAATAGTTCTTTCAACTCCAAAACCACAGATATGGCTTGATAAACAAACAGGCCATTCACTTGGGTACCTGGCGACCATATGGGTCGAAGGACAGAACGCCAGGCAGCCTGCGAGAACCACTGATACCGTATTAAGTGCCATATTAGCAGCTCTTTATTCGCATAGTATTGCAATACCCAACCAGGCAATGGAGGGCACTGTCCAGGAATATAAATATGAACATTTGGCGGGAACAGTTAATTCAAATCAAACCGGACTCAGGTTGAGTCGTCAAATTGCGACCCAATGAAATCGGTTTAGTGCTCATCACTTTGATTAGTCCTTGATCATCATTCAGACTGTTTGAAACATTTGTTATTCATAGCCGCGATCTCAACAACAGACTCATGGAGTTACATCACCCCTTTGGTGGTCTTTCCAAACAGGGCAAGCCTTCCTTCTGGTGCCTGGTCTTGTCTCTGGCCCCAGCTATTGTTGGAGGAATATGCTCATTTACAACATGGAAATATTTTTGGTTCTAGAGATTTGTTCAAGCACTCAAAAGCCAATGCACTTTTTTTTATTATCATCGCCATTCAATGCTTATATTTTTGAGCGGTTTTAACATCTTAGTAATCGGAATTAATTTGTGAGATAAGAACGTAATTTTTTTGATTAGAAATACAGGTGGCACATTCAAACAATAGCAGGCCTTATAGCATCGATATTTGGTTTTACAATTCTGCAATGTGCGATGCTTCTAGGGCACCCTGGATAGATACGTATTTACTAAAAGTATGGGGGTTTATTTATGAACGTTTCTTTAAATATTTCTGATATTTTCAGCCATGATAAAAATTTTCAGGCTATCATGAAAAACATGCTGCAGACAGCTCTTGACATCTCTTTTGATGGCGTCATGATAACTGAAGCAGGGCCAGGATTTCCAATCATTTATGTCAACCCTACCTTTTGTGAGCTGACCGGTTATACCATCCAGGAATTACTCGGCAAATCACCAGCGATGCTCCAGGGAGAAAAATCTGACCAGAAGGTGCTTGATGAATTGAAAGAGAAAATTGAAAAAGGAGAAGTTTTTCACGGAAAGACTATTAACTACAGAAAAGATGGAGATGAATTCATGATGGAGTGGAAGATTGTTCCCATTCGAAATGATGATGGTGAAATATCTCATTATCTCGCTATTCAACGTGAGGTAAAAGGTGATAAACTGGATTACAACTCCGTTGGGTCTCGCTTGCCTTTAAGTCCTGAATAGCCCACAGATAATTCTCCTGGTTTTCATCAATCGATATGACAGATTCCAAAATTTCATTTCTGGAAAGTAATTATCAGCCTAATAAGTTCATATCTAACACGGATTACAAAGAAATTATCAATGAATTTATCGCCTATTTTGATTGGTAGTGTTGGGGCAAAAATAGCTCTGCTGCTCTTTCATTATTCAGGGCTGAAAAAGAATTGCTGCAACCATATCCATTATGAGCACTATAACTATCTGTTACTCGACACATCGTCCTGAGACACTCGATCTCACGGCTCGTATCATGCAGGAAAAAGATGTAATTATTCTTGAAGAGCCATTCCACCCTGACTTTACAGATGTACTTAATGGCAGTATCCAGATCGAAGAGCACCTGCTTGAGCTTGATGTGGGTTATCCTGCTTTCACTTCAGACCAATACCGATTGCTCCAACGATTTTCGAACGTCGGAAAACAAATACTACAGGTAGAACCATACCTGGAACATTTGCTCTCCATTCAATATTTTCTTGCTGAAGATCACCGTCCAGAAGAGATTGAACCAAACACGATAGATCATTCTGTCTATTGCGCGGAGAAAGAGGCTACTGCCAGGCTCATTGATTATTACAAAGACGTTCAGAGCAATAATTTCAAACAAATATTGACCAGCATGAACTCGTTTGCAATGGCTGATGCCGCAAGGTTTGTGCTTCGTGACTCCTTGCGGGCGAATCAAATCCTGAAGATACTAACTCCTGGGGAAAAAACATATATCGAAGCAGGCTCGATTCACCTTCTGCTCAGTAAATTGCTGGCAAAATATCTCTCTGAAGATTGGCACCTCCAAATTTATTCCGTTGACAGAGAGGCCGTCAGGATACTGAACCACAGAGGCAGTCTCTTTGGCCCCGGGGATGAATTGACGCTCGACTATATTTTTGGCCGAAATGTCAGCCGACGAAAGTGGGAGTTATTATGTGCCCAATCTCTGATTTATTCTAAGATTGTACGCAAAGATGAGATGTCGGGCAACAAAGGGGAATTACCACATACTCTTAATGAGATTGAGTCCATAGCTGCTGTAAAAGATCTCTCCGTTGACACCTGCAGAATTCTTTACCAGAAAATAAGACCACTCTCATCCGGGGAAGCGGCCGATTTTGTGAAAATGAATGTACAGAGAAATAACATTTAGGCACGTGATGATTGTCCTTGATAAAAAACGGATTTCCATCTGTAAAGAAATAGACGCTTCACCAATTATTGTTTGGGATATACTCACAGATACTCGTCTCTGGTCCACATGGGGCCCATCGCTCCTTGCTGTCGACTGCAGTGAACGGCATATCAAACATGGCAGCAGCGGACGGATAAAAACCATATTGTTCTTTTGGCTTCCTTTCTCGATCATCGAATTCAGACCGATGGACTATTGGAACTGGCGTGTTGGACCGCTACGAGCAACCGGCCATAAACTGATTCAGACAGGTGATAAATCCTGCAGCCTCTGCTTTGAGATGTCGCGCTGGGCAGTTTTCTATCTACCTGTCTGCTGGCTGGCTCTATTAAAAATTGCTAAAATTGCTGCATTAAAAAGTAACCCGACCTGCTGATTCCTTGAAATCAATGTGTCGATTTTCCGACGGGAGACAGATTAAATTTTTCTATATGGTGTCGAGGGGACTATTTTTTCACGTTTTTTGTGAAAACCAAATCTGTCCCCGATTTTGGCGGAAGAAAAATAAAATCAGTCCCCTCACTTTTGGTTAACGTTACCTCTTGGAACTTATTCTCCGTATTCGTCTATTACCAGCTATTACAATCTCATTCTAACTACTCAATTACTCATAGATATTTTGATTAATTTAGGGTAACTATTTGAGGTGCGTTTCTGTGCTCCAAAGCCCTAAAAACTATTGCTGTATACGGGAAGGGAAAAATGTCAAAACGAATCGTGATCTATGGAGGTTCAGGAGGGATAGGCTCTGCAGCAGCAAGGCTTCTGCATGAGCGCGGAGACCAACTGCATCTCGTTGGGAGAAACAAAAAAACACTTTCAGCGCTTGCTACTGAGCTTCACATTGGCTACACCTCAGGAGATGTCTGTGACGAGACCATTTTCCCCCAAGTAGCAAGTGACTTTGCTGCTCCGTGGGATGGACTTGTTTATAGTGTCGGTACCATTAATCTTGGCAGTATTCGAAGACTTACCATTGACGATTTCCTTAACGATTTCCGAGTCAATGCGATGGGTGCAGCTCTTGCTGTCAAAGCCGGTTTGTCATCACTGAAAAAAAGTAAGACTGCCCCATCGGTAGTTCTCTTCTCCAGTGTCGCTGCACTTCAGGGTTTCACGTTCCATACTTCAATTGGAATGGCAAAGGGAGCAGTAAATGGGCTGACACTTTCGCTTGCCGCAGAGCTGGCTCCAAAAATCCGTGTCAATGCCATTGCCCCATCTTTAACCCGGACCCCTCTGGCCGAATCGATATTGTCCAATGAAAATCTTGCTTCAACAGTTACTGAACTCCACGCCTTAAAGAAACTTGGAACAGCTGATGATATTGCCAATCTTGTGGTCTATTTACTTTCTGATCAAGCAGGATGGGTCTCCGGGCAAATTATCAGTATCGACGGAGGCCGTTCCACCCTGAGGCCAGGTGGCTGAAAACAGCTAAACATATAAAACTTTATTGATTAACTGCAGAATAGCGGAGTGAATCGGTTCATTCGTTTTAATTACAGGGAGAATAATTATGGACGTTGTTCTACTGTCCAGGCTTCAGTTTGCCTTCACGATCATGTTTCATTACATCTTTCCGCCTCTTGCAATTGGTCTTGGCGTTATACTGGCCTATCTCGAGACCAGGTTTTACCTAACCAGGAAACCGATTTTCGCAATAGCATGTCAATTTTGGACAAAAATCTTTGTTTTGAATTTCGCAATAGGGGTATCAACCGGAATCGTCATGGAATTCCAGTTCGGTACAAACTGGGCTACCTATTCGCGTTTTGTTGGTGATGTTTTCGGCAGTGCTCTTGCGGCTGAAGGTATTTTTGCCTTTTTCCTTGAGTCCGGCTTCCTTGCCATTGTTGCTTTTGGAAGAGAAAAGGTAAGCGCTGGGTTATACTTATTCAGCATGTACATGGTAGCGCTGGGTTCAGTTTTTTCCTCTATCTGGATTGTCGTTGCCAACAGCTGGCAGCAGACCCCCGCCGGCCATCATATCGTCGACATTCTGCGTGAGAGCCCTGGGGCAAACGGTAGCACGGAAATGATACCATGGGTTGTAGACGGTGTCGTTCAGCGCCGGGCAGAAATTGTCGATTTCCTGGCTATGGTCTTTAATCCTTCGACAGTGCAGCGACTCAGCCATGTACTTCTCGGATGCGCAGCTGTTGGCGGCTTCTTTGTGCTGAGTATTTCCGCCTACTATATCCTCAAAGACAAACATCATGAATTCGCCCGCCATTCGTTTAACGGTGCCCTTCTTTTTAGCCTGGCAGCCTCACTTGGTCTTGGCCTCAGCGGCCATAGCCAGGCGCAGAATGTATATAGAAACCAGCCCGCAAAACTGGCGGCATTTGAAGGTCACTATGAAACCGGCCGTGCAGATCTTAATCTGATCGGCTGGCCAAATGAGACTGAAGAACGCATCGATTTTGAAATTAGCGTCCCAGGCGGTCTCAGTTTTATGGTGTTTGATGATTTTACCTTCAGCAAGACCGTTGTGGGATTGGACAGATTTAGGCCGGAAGATAGACCCCCGCTGCTCATTCCATTTTTTTCATGGCGAATAATGGTTGGATTTGGCGGCTTGATGATCGGGCTATGCACACTTGGCCTCATTTACAATCGTAAAAACAAGCTTTACCAGAAGCGCTCACTTCTCTGGGCCTTCGTTTTTGCTGTGGGCTTTGTTATGATCGCAAATGAGAGCGGCTGGATAGCTGCAGAAGTTGGGCGACAGCCATGGACTGTTCATCCTCCCGTTATCTGGAACGAGGACGGCACTGACCTGGTGACTACTGCTGATGGTCTCTATGAATATGATGAAACGCTCGGTTTGCGGACGAGCAATTCTTTCAGCGCTGCTGTCAGCCGTCAAGAGGCAAGGACCTCATTGATCCTCTTCGCCATTCTTTATGCATCCTTGGCCGCAGTCTGGATAATTGTGCTGGACAGAAAGATACGCACGGGTCCGGAACCTCTACCATCGACGACAGATTCAGAGGGTTCAGGTTTGCTGCAGGCGGCAACTGACAGGCAACATTCCCGGCTGAACGCAGAAAAGAATGTTCAAGGAGGTGCCTCGTGAGTCCTGAACTTCTATGCATTATCTGGTTTATAATTTTAAACATCCTGCTGATAGGATATGCGATTCTTGATGGCTTTGATCTTGGAGTTGGTATCCTGCATCCCTTTGTTGCCAGAACTGACCATGAGAGGCGGCTTGTGATGAACAGTATCGGTCCACTCTGGGATGGGAACGAAGTGTGGCTTGTGACCTTTGGCGGAGTATTATTTGCTATGTTCCCAAATGCGTATGCATCTATCTTCAGTGCATTTTACATACCCTTTGTACTGCTGCTTTTTGCATTGATTTTTCGGGCGGTATCTCTGGAGTTTCGCTCTAAGCGCAAGAGTTCATTCTGGCGTAATTTTTGGGATATACTTTTTTTTATTGGTTCTACCCTGGCAACATTTCTTTTTGGAGTAGCGGTTGGTGCAGTCATGGAGGGGTTGCAACTTTCAGAACTTGGTGACTACCAGGGAACGCTGCTCGACATGCTTTCAGGGTTCAGTTTGAGTGTCGGACTTTTTGCCATTGCACTTTTTGCAATGCATGGTGCCATCTATCTTTACCTGAAAACCGAAGGAGAATTGCAAGAGCGCCTTGGCCGCTGGATGAAAGGAACGTACTACTTCTACCTCTCAATGTTTTTAATCGTTACCATATGGTCACTGCTCTTTGTTCCCGCGTCACTGCAGCACTTTGATGAATACCCCGTGCTCTGGCTGATACCCTTGTTGAATGTACTGGCAATTGCCAATATTCCCAGAGCAATCGCCAAAAAGAAACCCTTTTATGCCTTTATAAACAGCTGCTGTACCATCGCAGCTCTGGTATTCCTGTTCAGTGCCGCACTTTTTCCGGATCTTTTGCCTGCTTCCAATAATACAGCATTTTCCATTACAATCTATAACGCTGCATCCAGCACTCTCACCCAGAAAATTGGCCTTATCATTGTAGCTCTCGGCATGCCTATGGTTCTTTCCTATACTATCCTGGTATACTGGACGTTTCGCGGAAAGGTAACATTGGGTGAGACGAGCTACTAAGGATAGCGATATGAGATAAATTCAATACGTGAATCTCATATCATTGGTCCGGGTGTGGGCATTACTCAAACTGCGATTTAAATGTTTCGAATTCAAACTTCAGATTTTGTAATTCCTGGCGCAGGCAGTCTATTTGCTCTTGCAGTCCAGCTGGACGGTCATTATCTTTGGACACAATTACAGGATCAGATTCGTGCCCGGAGGCGACTTGAACAATAGTTTCATCCGGTTCTCCTTTTAAAAGATGCGTATAGCGAGATTCTTTGCGTCCTGGCTGCCGTGGGAGTTTTTTGACCAGCTTTGTATCTTCTAGTGCGTATAGTGTCTCCTGGACCTCGTCCAGACTTTCAAAGGAATAGAGCCGTTCAGTACGACTACGAATTTCACCTAAGGTCTGTGGGCCTCTCAGCAGAAGAATAGAAACGACCGCCTTCTCCTTTGGTATCATGTTCAGATAGTCTGAAAAAATTTGCTCGTATTTGGGAACCCGGCTAATATTGCTTTGCCTGACCATCTTGTACTCTTTCAAACCCTCGACGGCATGGAGTACCGTTTCTTCGTCAAAAAAAACAACCGGATTACGATTAGATTTCTGGTTGCTGGCATTTAACAAGGCATTAAGGGTCAGGGGGTAATAATCAGGTGTCGCCATCTCTTTTTCAATCAAGCAGCCGAGCAACCTCGCTTCGTTGTCTGTAAGTTGTATTTTCATTTTTTCACCGGCATTCAGCGTGCGTAAGTTTGGAATGATATTGTCCGTATACTCATTACTATATCATGGTTGAGTAATTGGACAGAAACGAAAATTCACCTCTAGACATAATCTGAAAGAGTAAATAAGATGATGGAGAATGTAATCCTTAACTTTGTAAATTGACAATTGTATGGAAGAACAACCTGCATTACAAATCATTGGCATCTTGCACGGTGATATTGCCAACTGTGAGGACGCACCCAAAAATTACAGTGAGTCAGAAAGAGTTGGCAACCTGGAAATTTTTTCTGACTATGAGGATGCGCTCGATGGCATTGTTTCCGGGCAAACCATCGTTGTCCTTTTCTGGCTTCACCAGGCCGTAAGAAACATTCTTAAAGTTCATCCTCGGGGAGATGAGTCAAAAAAGCTTTGCGGAGTTTTTGCCACCCGCAGCCCTGCCAGGCCAAACCCAATAGCGATTTCGGAACTGAAAGTTTTAGCAATTCAAGGTAATCGTCTGGAGGTTTCCGGGCTGGATATTCTGGACGGCACACCTATCATTGATATAAAGAAGAAGATCGGTTGATCTTACCCTGTTCTTGAACACGCTGTTACGCTTGAAATTCAGCGGTTGAATTGCCCCCCTGAATGTTGTTCTGCCATATTTGGGTTATACTGTCGATACAAGTCATCAATAGTACCGTTATTACGAGCTTCAAGAACTGGTTTGATCAGTTCATCGAATTCTTTTGCAAATTTAGGATATTTTTCTACAACGTGCGGATGCTCTTTAAAAAGAAAATAGAGACCAAGAGCACGAGCGCACAACGGTGGCTTTACACAGGAACATAGATAGGTTTCATAAAGTGCAACTTTGAGCATTCCGGGAGTATGTATATCAACATCATGCCTGGCCTCTGCTCTTCCCAGCCATGCATTTCCCAGCCAAACGTGGGGTTCTTCATGAGGCTGCTGTCTTTGCGATTTTTCATACATTGAAACTATTGTATCAACAGTTTGATCGCCAAGTGCCTCCTCGCTCATAGATTGATCGAAAAGATTTGTTGGTACCATACGGTGTTCCACCAGTGATTTGTATGTTTGGAATTCAGGAGACAGATAACTATTTTTACAGTTGCTGTAACTAACTACAAAGGTAAACTATAATTTGAATGGAGGCCATAAAAAAACCGGGAGCCTGCACTGCCACCGGGTTCCTGGAGATTTACTGGTTATCGGATGGTAACTATCGTGGTATCAGGCTTGCGGTAAACAAGTCACGTCAGTTATCTGGATTTAGAACATTCGGGACAGAGTTCAGGAATAAATCTCATATCAAATCGCTCATTAATACACTCATTCAGCGTGAACCAGTTCTGGTTCTCCCCTTCTATTTTCTGACACCTGTTGCATACCGGTACACTGCCCTGGAGGGTATCGACCATATCCAGTGCACTTTTTAATTCATCAACAGATTGCGAAAGTGAGGACTGGATGGTAACCATTTTCTCGGCAACCCTTACTCTGGCTCTGAGTTCATCGTCGTTGAAAGGTTTGGTCATATAATCATCAGCTCCGGCATCAAACCCCTGTAGAATATCTTTCTGACTGTCGCGACCTGTCAGTAAAATGACATATATAGGATTGGTCCGCCGTAGATCTTTTATCCGTTTGCAGAGTTCAAGGCCATCAACTTCAGGCATTTCCCAGTCAAGAATTGCCACATCGGGTGCTTCCGGTTTTTTTAAAATTTCCCAGGCTTCTTTACCATCGGCAACGCTGTTAACTGAATACCCCCAGTTTTCAAGACTTACCTGCACCATAAGCCGTGTGGTATATTCATCCTCTGCTATCAAAATTTTCACAATAAATATCCTGTTAAATGATGTGTGATATTCCTAACTTTAATAAAATAAAGTTCATGAATTTAATTATCTCGATTCAGAGCCCAATTGTCCAATTGAATTTCAGGAAAAATACGGATTATGTAAATATAGCACCATTTTTTGCTGTACTAATCTGATCATATTTATTCAATTCACCTGTAATGAACCTCAAAGAAGCATTAAAAGAGATCATTCCTTCAGCCGATCTGAAACAGCTCACCAAAAGTTTTGACATCATTGGTGATATAGCTGTTACAATTATTCCTGAGGGGTTGCGGCAGCATGAACTAGAGATAGCGCAGGCAATTTTAGCCATTCATAAAAATGTTAACGTCGTCCTTAAACGGGATGGAAACTATTCTGGCGAACACAGAACAATCCCTCTTGCTTATATTGCCGGTGAGAAGAGAACCGAAACGCTCTGCAGAGAATTTGGAGTCAGGTTACTCCTGGATCTTGAAAAGGTTTATTTTTCCGTTCGTTCCGGTACTGAACGAAAACGGGTAGCAGACCTTGTTGGGCCCGATGAAAACGTTCTTGTCATGTTTTCAGGAATAGCTCCATATCCTCTGATGATCTCAAAGTATAGCCGCGCAGCAACCATCACAGGTATTGAAATAAATGAATTTGCCCACAGCTACGCGGTGAAAAACCTCAGGTTGAATAAGGTTGGCAATATATCTCTTATCCATAACGATGTAATACGGGCAGTAGACGATACGGGAGAAAAATATGACAGGATTATCATGCCCCTGCCCACGAATTCTGAGGCATATCTTGAATGTGCACTTCGGGCACTTGTTCCGGACGGAACGATTCACTTTTATGATTTCAAATGCAGTTGTAATTTTGAAACAGCAGCGACATTAATTTCAAGTCAGGCTGAATTACTGGGCAGGAAGGTCGTATCTTCAAAGATAGTGGTTTGCGGTCATATCAGCCCACAAAGTTACAGGATCTGCGTCGATGCTGTTATTGAGTAGGCCACTAATATCATATGCTATCAGTATAAATGAGCCTTCAATTGTTGCTGTTGAGTATTGAAAGAATTTTTTCAATATCAGCATCAGGTTGATCTTCCAAAATTTGAACAACCTTGCTTGCAATGTAGGCTGTGGAAATTGAAGTCCCTGCGTAAACACCAGGACTGCCATTATGCCCCACAGGCATTTGAGCAACACCGGGACCATATACCGAAACAAAATCACCATAATTTGATTGTTCCCAGACAGTGCCATTCGGTGCCAGAGCGCCAACACCAATGACATTTTTATAAGCAGCCGGATATACCGGTTTACCTGTCGGGCTGTTGCCGGCAGCGGCTACCAGGATTAATCCTTTATCTGTTGCATATTGAACGACTGTTTCAAGCATCGGATTTGATTGTTCCGAGCCCCAGCTCATACTTATAACCTGCGCTTTCGCACCTATAGCATAATCGACACTTCTCATTAATGTGTAGTTGGACGTAAAACCATTATCGTCAAAGGCACGAATAGCAACGATTGCATTACCCTGTCCTTGATTTGCTGCAGCTCCAAACGGACTGACACTACCTGAAGCGATTAAAGACATCTGTGTACCATGGCCCACAGTGTCACTTGTTACTGTGCTGTTGGAAAAAGCATCATAAACGCCTGACACAAAAGGACTTCCAGCATATTGCTGAGAAAGACCGCTATCCAGTACTGCAACAAGAGCAGATTCAGAAGAATCAGTTTTATGCACCAACTCAGCTGAATGAGCAGTTGCTTCGATAATCCTGCCAGCTTCCAAGGGGTAGGCATAGTCAGGCTCAGCCATGCTAATCTCATCATAACCTGAGAGTATTTCAGCGAGTTCACGGGGATCTGCAGATTCAGGAAGCTGCAGCCTGACAATCCCAAGTTCCTGAAAGGAATCTAAAATGGAGGCACCAACTGAATGGATTATGTTCTTTAATCGTTCCTTATTTACCGGCGGGTTAAGTCGAATTAACAACCTGTTTTTTACAATGAGTACCCCATCAGCACCCTGAACAACCTGCAGGTTGTTGTCTTTCTGCAACGGTTCTATTCTATTTTCCTTTCCCTGCTGAAAGATTTGAATCTCAACCAGTGACATTGCTGATTCTGCTGTACCTCCTGCTCTTTCCCAGACCAGTGAATAATTGTAGGATTTAAGTATAGATGACAGCACCCTTTCTATGGGTTGTTGGTAAAATACTGCAGTAACCGTTGGATTTATCAGCGGGTCAACCTCAACGTTCACGCCTTTTCTCTGAAGATCTTTCAATATATCTGCCAGTGGAGTCTTCTCGGCGCGCAGGGTTATCTTTTCACCTTCAAGTCTAAGAAAAAAATCACCAGCACTGATTTGATTTGAAAAAACAGAGGAGAAAACAAGTAAACAGACACTAAGGGTTAATATTTTCATTAATTCTGTCAATTTTTGATTCACTTTTGACTCAAACCTCGCCTGGAAGTTATTAAGACAGGCCGACACATCACTCAACTATAACCAAAGGCTACTGAATTACAAAACTGATCAGGGACAACTGAATCTCTGTGAAGTTCAATATACCTGATTACCACTAATCTTCAGCTTCTCTATTTTGCAACGGGAGACAGATTAGATTTTTCTATATGGTGTCGAGGGGGCATGTCCGCGATTTTGGAGGTAGAAAAATAAAATCAGCACCCTTACTTTATTGTTTAAATTAAGTTACTTGCGCAAATTTAAGTTTTGATAATAATCAGAACTATATAATTTTTTGGATGTTTGGTCAGGTCATATTTAAGAAAATGTAGAAGCTGATTGATGAGCTTCTGAAGCGTGGAATGCTATGTTTTTAAAAAATGAAAAGCTGCTCTATCAAGGAGCGGTTTATCAATCCCGCTCAATCCTTATTTCCTTTATTAAACCATCATTTTTTTGAGTTACTCTAAGTCAACTTTGCTGTCCGGGACAAAAATTACCGGTCTGCCAAAATCATAGTATCCGGCCCTGTCAACGTATTGATCATAGTGTGCCCTGCCACTGTCACTTTGATATCCTGTATAGTTATCAGCGCAGCCGCTGAGAAATAAAAAAGCAGCACCAGCTAGCATCGTTACACTTAATCGAGCTATCATGCCTAACATAACCTGTCCCTCCTATGTTCAAATGATCCAATCAGAATTTATTGTATCATTATCACCTTTTTTAAGTTACTCTCATTACTACAATAAACATCATTAATGAAAAAACATTCATTGCGTAACCTATGAAAATTTCGATTGAATCACCTCTTGATATGCATCTCCATCTCAGACATGGAGAGATGCTCAAGCAGGTACTCCCCTTCTCAGCATCCAGTTTTGCCGGGGCTGTTATCATGCCCAATCTGGTTTCACCTGTTGACGACAAGGACAAACTGTTCAGGTATCTTGAAGAGATCACCTCACTGTGTGAAAATGAAATATTCAAACCCTACATGACTCTTTTCTTTCGCTCTTACACCAAGTCAGAACTGGAAGAACTCCTTAATCATATCATCGGAGTTAAACTTTATCCAGCAGGGGTTACAACCGGTAGTGAGTCTGGGGTCACCGACTTCAGCAAAATTGAAGAAACACTCTCCCATATGCAGGACCTGGGTATTCCGCTTCTTGTCCATGGTGAAAGCAACGGTTTCGTCTTGGAACGCGAGAAGGAATTTCTTCAGACTTATAATGATATAGCCAGGAATTTCTCAAAACTTCATATCGTCATGGAACACATTACCTCTGCCGATGCCGTCGAGTTTCTTGACAAATTCGATAATGTATCTGCAACGGTAACCGTACATCACCTGATGCTTACACTTGATGATGTCGTAGGTGATCTGATGGAACCGGATATGTTCTGTAAACCTATTGCCAAAACGCCACGTGACCGCCAGGCGCTGAGAAGTGCCGTTTTCGGTGGACATCAGAAGCTCATGTTCGGGTCCGACTCAGCTCCGCACCCGAGGCACAAAAAAGAATGTTGCGGATGCGCCGCTGGAATATTCACTGCTCCTGTTGCCCTGCCGCTTCTTGCAGAGCTTTTTGATAAGGCTGATAAACTCCATTTGCTCCAGGATTTTGTCAGTGGAATTGCCAGAAGACGTTACAATATTTCACCGCCTGAAAAAACAACGATACTCGAAGACAAACCGTTCCAGGTTCCACCTATTACCGGTGGAGTAAAACCATTTCTTGCGGGAAAAAAAATTGCCTGGCGATTTGTCTGATTTGTAAAATTGATTAATAACCCGGCTCTACAAAGTTACAGCCAGACGGTCATCATATATCTAGTGAACTACTTGAACCTGTCAAAAACACTCTCCTATATATATAGCAGGATCAAACAGGCAGCCACCGATCTGATGCCGCTCGTTTTTGTTATTGCATTTTTCCAGCTTGTTATCATCCGACAGCCACTCCCCCACCTCGAAGAGATAATCATCGGTTCAATCATGGTAGTCATTGGACTCAGCATGTTCATCGAGGGGTTGAATATGGCACTTTTCCCACTTGGGGAGAACATGGCTCAGGCCCTTACCCGGAAAGGAAATCTATTCTGGCTACTCCTGTTCGCCTTTGCTCTTGGTTTTTCCACAACCATTGCTGAGCCTGCCCTTATCGCCATTTCCAAAAAAGCAGCGGAGATCGCCGCCGGGGCAGATCTCATTGACAATAATCTGAACGACATTAATTCATACGCTCTTGGATTACGGCTGACGGTTGCATTCTCTGTAGGGTTTGCAATTTTACTGGGGGTCCTTCGTATTCTGCTCAACTGGCCGATTCACTACCTCATCATCGGCGGCTACATCCTGGTTATGATTATCACTGTTTTTGCTCCAGTTGAAATCATCGGGATAGCCTACGATGCTGGCGGTGTAACCACATCGACGATCACCGTTCCGCTGGTGACAGCGCTCGGCGTCGGGCTTGCTACGATTATCAAAGGGAGAAACCCGCTCCTTGATGGTTTTGGCCTGATCGCATTTGCCTCTCTACTTCCGATGATCTTCGTCATGATTTACGGTATAACTGTTTTTGGAGTGAGATAACAGTCATGGATATCATCAACGATCTTATTAAAACACTTCTGTTGACAGGGCGTGATCTTATACCGATCATCCTTCTGTTTGGATTTTTCCAGATAGTTGTATTGAAACAGCCAATTGCCAATCTGAAAAGAATAATTGCCGGCAGTATTTATGTTTTTATCGGTCTCACCCTGTTCCTGGCGGGACTGGATGGAGCTCTTTTTCCTATTGGAAAAATAATGGCCAGCCAGTTAACCGCACCCGGGTTTCTTGGGGCGGAAAACAACACTGTTTTATTAACTGACTGGAAGACCTATGGCTGGGTTTACCTCTTTGCTGCAGCTATAGGTTTTTCAACAACGATTGCCGAGCCATCTCTTATTGCGGTGGCATATAAAGCGTCTGAGGTTTCAGGCGGAACGATTAATCAGCGAGGACTTCGTATCACTGTTGCCATTGGAGTTGCCTTTGGGATCAGCCTCGGATCGTTCAGAATTATAACCGGCACCCCTCTCTACCTTTTTATTCTTGCAGGCTATATCATTGTCATAATTCAAACCTTTTTTGCACCCAAATCAATAATTCCCCTCGCCTATGATTCCGGCGGGGTCACCACTTCTACTGTCACCGTTCCTGTTGTTGCAGCGCTCGGATTAGGGTTATCTTCTTCAGTACCTGGAAGAAACCCGGCAATTGATGGTTTTGGCCTGATTGCCTTTGCCAGCCTCTTTCCTATCATTGCGGTTCTTGGCTACGGGCAGTTCGCCCAGTGGCGAATCAACAGGTCTACAATATCTAATAAAGGAGAATGATGATGAAGTTTAAAATCATTTTAGCTTCTGTGAAAACAGACTTAACCGACAGAATCGTTGACGCCGCCAAACAAGCAGGTGCGACAGGGGCTACTATTATACCAGCCCGAGGTACGGGAATACATGAAGCAAAGACATTTTTTGGCCTAAGTCTTGAAGCCCAGACTGACATTATCATGTTCCTTCTGGAGGAAACTCTTGCTGAAAAAATCCTGCAGACAATTGGCGAAGCCGGACAGTTTGATAAACCCGGCACGGGAATAGCCTTTGTACTCCCTGTTGACAGGGTAATTGGTCTGGAAAGCCAAATAGACAAATTTGCAGAAGCAGCGCGGGACCAATCTTAGTTATTTTAACCACAATCGATCATACGGGCTAAACATCAAATATCTGATACAAATAGTTTGACTGAGATCATAAATTTATTAAAAAGTCATCGTTCTATCCGAAAATTCACGGATCAGACGATTGACCAAGACCTGCTGGAATCACTGATTCATGCTGGACAGTGCGCCGCGACCTCAAGCTTTATGCAAGCCTGTACCGTCATTCAGGTCAGTGACCCCATCGTTCGAAAAAAATTATGTGAATATGCGGCGGGACAACCTTATGTGGAAGAGGCGCCCATCTTTCTTGTTTTCTGTGCAGATATGCAGCGACATCGACTTGCCTGTAAAATGCATAGATCAGCGATGCGTTCAGGTTTTACCGAACAGTTTCTGACCGCTTCAGTGGATTGTGCTCTTTTTGCCCAGAACGTCCTGATCGGTGCAGAGTCGGTCGGTCTTGGCGGTTGTTACATCGGCGCGATCAGAAATGAGATTGCAGCGGTCGACAATCTCCTTGGTCTTCCGGACCTGGTTTATCCTGTCTTCGGAATGTGCCTGGGATACCCCGCTCAAGATCCTGAAATAAAACCACGACTGCCTTTAGCCGTGGTCTTAAAGCAGGAACGCTACGATAACACAGGAGATAAAGAGGACATAAAGGGATACGATAAACGAGTGAGTAACTACTACAAGACAAGAACCGGCGGTACCAAAGACAACACCTGGAGTGCACAGATCTCCGATATGCTTGTCAAAGAAGCTCGCCCTCACATGCTCGAATACCTGAAAACAAAAGGATTTCTTTTAAGGTAAAGGCGACTCTTCACTGGTTTTTCAGATATTATATTGTACCATCAAGGACCTCTATAAACCGCTGCCAGGAATTTTTATCTGCCTCCTCACGATACCGCTCTGATCCAAAAACCGTAAATGCATGCGGCGCCCCGCTATAGGTGACCATCTCGTGGCTAACACCGGCAGTCTCAAGTTGTGCTGCAAGGGATGCAAAGTCTTCCATGGTGATAGCCGTATCTGCCGTACCGTGGAAAACAAAAATTGACCCTGCTGTTTTGCTGTAATCCTGACCCTCTGGGGTAGCTAATCCGCCGTGAAAGGTTATAAACGCCTTGGCCTCTGCTCCCGATCGAGCCATTTCAAGAACAGCTGCACCGCCAAAACAATAACCAAAAACCACAGAATTTGAGCCATCTCCCCCCTGTTTTACTCCTTCATCAAATGCAGCTTGCAAAAGGCTCCTCATCTTTGTTCGATCTTTATAAAGTTCTCCGGTATGCTGTTTTTTATCCTTGACCTCGGTAGGCCTCACCCCTTTTCCGAAGAGATCCGCAGCAAAAACAGAGTAGCCAAGATCAGCAAGCATATCTGCTCGCTTTATTTCATAATCGGTCAAACCATCCCAGTCATGAATGAGCAGCAGTAAAGGAGCACCTTCTTTCATGCTTGAATAATAGCCCTCATATTCACCACCTTCAGCGGAATAGATGACAGCCTTGCCGGAAGCATGTGCATTTATCGTCAGCAGTATAGCTAGTAAAAATGGTAGTATTATTTTCATCTTTTACCTCATTGTGCTTTATAATTTTTTTCTGGACGTAATCCAGTTTTTTGAGAGACAAAAAATCACCAATCTCTTGTGTGATTCATTGATGCCCTACAACACTAATACCACTTTGTGGTATTTCAATATATGAGGGTAATATTCGTAGGGAGAGTAGTCTTCACCTGGCAGTAAAGAGTCCGGCCGCGCCAGGATCCAGAGTCTGCGTTAATAATGGAAATACCAGATAGGAGGGTGTGGTTGATTACTTTAAATCTATGGTATTAGCCATTGTTAGGTCGAGCACAATTTTCATCATTTGTCGTCCTGAACAATGGTAATCCGCTCAATGGCCGGATCAGTAAATCCGTCAAGACCATCTCGTACTGTGGTTGAAAAACTATAGAGCACTGCACCCAGGGGGCCAGCCTGAAACCAGTGCTTCTCATAAGGTTCGAAGGTAAGCTGATCACCGGGCTTCAGAATAAGCTCGTTTCGTAATGAATAGACATCCTTTTTTCCAGGCACAAAAAAACCTTCCTCCATGGTGTCAGGACCATCAACATAAAAACGAAGGTCACCCCGGATATGGCGAATCGTTTCCTGTTTACCCGGATCGTCTCCCACTCGAGGATGCCAGTGTTCGGGCTCTGTCTGGTTAGGAAAAAGAACAAGCACCTTTGCCGCCAGTCGATCAGTATTTACCAGGTTCAGGACCTGTATGCCCTCTGTCTCAAGACTGCTTAAACCGAAATCCACAACTTCTATTTTAGAGATTTCTTCTTCTGTTATATAAATCCCTGCTTGCCTCATCATTTCTGCTGCCCGCTTTTGTGCTTCAGTCTTCTGTTGTCTTGTAATCATATGAGTCTGTCTCCTGGAAATATCCTGCAATACGCTTATATTTAACGAACGATATAAAAAATATTTTCTCTCTGATAAATAAAGTACCTCACAATAAAAAAAGCTTTCATTTCACAATCGTTTAAAATTCAGTCAGCAAATAATGATTGACAGTCCATGAATTATTGAATATTGAATTTTGTATACAAAATACATCTCGCTGGCGTTTTATTCAATTAAAATGAATCAATCATGATTAAGCCTATCATCAAATCTGAAAATCTTGACCAGACGGCTTACCAGATTATCAAAGAGATGATCGAAAACAGGCAGCTCATGCCTGGCCAGAAAATACCTCAGGAAAAACTCGCTGCAGATCTTGGTATCTCCAGGACCCCTCTTATCAGTGCTCTCAAATTCCTTGAACAGGAGAAACTTGTTGAGACAAGACCAAGACGAGGTTTTTTTGTCAGATTGTTCACTATTGAAGAGATGATCTCCATTTTTGAAATTCGTGAAGTGTTGGAAGGATTGTCGGCCCGAAGAGCCGCAAACCTCATCACTGATCGCCAGATAATTGAGCTGAGAAAGATATTTAAACCTTTTCTCAAATCAAAGAATATTGATGATTTTCATGGTTACTCCAAAGCGGATCGTCAATTTCATAACACTATCGCTGAAATCGGATCAAAAGAATTTCTAACCAGTATTCTACAGACCTTTAATATTGTTTCACTTGCCTATCAATATCCAACTCGTGAAGGCCTTATTCGTAGTCCCGGCGAAACGATCAAAGAGCATACCGGGATCATTGAGGCCATTTGCAGTCATGACGAAAGAGCCTCTGAAACGCTCATGAGAGAACATCTCACCACAACCATTTATAAGTTGAGGGCTCATATTGAAGAAGAGGTGACCAACCAAAAGGAGGTGAACAGCTGAAACAACGGTACGCAGATGTTGAGAATCAAGGGTGTTCTCACCGCAGGTGATTACATGGTATCAGATAAATCAAATCAAAACCCAAAAAAAGAGAGGATGACAATGAGAAAAATTCTATTTATCGGTCTGGCAGTGTTCTTCGCACTGTCCTGTAGCGCCTATGCAGCAAAAAAATTCCCGACTCGAAACGTCACGAATGTGGTTGTTTGGGGTGCAGGTGGCGGTACTGATACATGCAACAGAATTATCAGTGCTGAAATGGCACCATTTCTCGGTGTAAACATCAACGTTATCAACAAAACCGGCGGTGTTGGCGGATCTGTTGGCATGAGTTATGTCTTTGGTAAGCCCCATGATGGTTATACGGTTGCCGGGCTCTCCGAATCAAATGTTACCGCAGCTGTTCAGGGTGGCTGGGATCAGAACTTTGACGTATGGGACCCCTTCATCGTCGGCGGCTCTCCTGACCTTATTTCCGTAACTGCAGACGCACCCTATAAAACCCTTAAAGATCTGATCGAGGCAGCTAAAAAAGATCCGGGTTCTATTAGGGCGGGAGCAAGTGCAGCCGGCTCTATTCATCATCTCAATCTGCTGGCGCTTGAGAAAGGATCTGGCGCCAAATTTAATTTTATCCCTTACAAAGGATCTGCACCGAGCCAGAATGCAGCCATGGCTGGTGAAATCACTGTCGTTGTCACCTCCCTGGCAGAACAACAGCAACTGCTGAGAGGCGGTAAGCTTCGTCCTCTGGCTATGCTGATTCCAGATTCTTTTGAGGTTGAGGGACTTGGTGCGATTCCTTCCGGTTTTGACGATTATCCTGGCCTTTCCGAATATCTGCCTATTTCACAGGCAATCGGTTTTGCTGTACCGGCAGACGCTCCCGCTGATGCAAAAGCGGCTCTAACCGACGCTTTCAATAAGGCAATTGCAACCGATAAAGTACAAAAATGGGCAAAAGAAAATTATTATCTGCTCTCTGGAAAATCAGGTGATGAAGCCCGGGCAATCTTTGCAGCGCTCCAGTCTAATTTTACCTGGACACTCTTTGAACTTGGTGCTGCCAAAGTAAGCCCCGAGACTCTTGGCATTAAAAAACCATAACCTGTGGTCTCGACAATAATCAATAATGTGTAACAGATAACTGAATGAGGCCGGGTAAAACAGGACGCCTATTGTTCTGCAACCCGGCCTCATTTTATTCCTAACTGGAAATTTTATCATGCTGGATACAGAGAAGCTCCGGAAAGCAGACATATTTTCGGGAACTGCTATTTTTATTCTTGGCCTGTTCATTATAAGTCAGGCCGTTCAGATGCCGATGAAGGACTCCTACGCCGGTGTTCAAAATGTCTGGTATGTATCGCCCGCACTTTTTCCGATGTTTATCGGGGCGATGCTCGCACTTCTTGGTGTCCTGTTAATGAGAATTGCAATTAAAGAAGTCGGAATGAGCGGCTTAAAGAGCGTCATCGTTTACTTCGGCAGCCCTGACTTCATTGTTTTTCTCAAGCGCAAAGATACGATACGATACTACGCAATCATTCTTAACCTTTTGGTCTATGTTTTTGTTCTCATACCAAGGGTAGACTTTTTTATCGCTTCGATCCTGTTTCTACTTATTTTCTTCTTCGAGTTTTATTGTGCCAGTCACCAGTACCTCATAAAATTGATTTACCTGGAGTTTCTCGGCTGTTTTCTGCTTATTGCCCTTATTTTTTCAGGGATCAGCCAAAACCTTTCTGAGACGATCCTCTTTCCAATTGATATAGTCGTCTGTGGGTTTATTGCGGGTCTAATATTCATCACCTACAGACAGCTAAGAGATACCCCAAAACAGATAAAGAAATTCAATCTCAGTCTCATCATCGCCTTTGTGGCCCCGTTCACAATCGGCATAATCTTTAAGTATTTTCTACTCGTTCCTATGCCATTTGAGGGGCTTGTTGTCAGCGTGCTCGATGCCATCTGGTGGGCTGACTTCTGGTCATAAAGGAGTTTCATTTCATGTTGATTTTTGAACGGATACAGACATTCTTTGAAATAGCCGCAGGTATGGTTTCAGAACCTCTCTCACTGGCGATTCTTTTTGGCTCAGTGCTATTGGGTATTATTTTCGGTGCTATGCCAGGACTCACTTCAACGCTTGGTGTTGCGCTCCTGACTGCCTTGACCTACAGCATGGATACACCAATGGCGATGATCTGTCTGCTGTCCATCTACGTAGGCGGTACCTACGGAGGATCCTATGCTTCGATCCTGATAAATATACCCGGAACAGCGGCGGCGGCAGCAACTGCGCTGGATGGATATCCCCTTGCCTGCAAGGGAGAGGGTGGAAGAGCTATCGGTCTAACCACAACCGCATCTGCGATCGGTACCATTATCAGTATGCTCTTTGTTGTCAGTATTTCCCCGTTAATTTCTACATTTGCTTTAGAATTTACTTCCTTTGAATTTTTTCTCCTGGCATTTTTCGGGATTCTTATAAGTGGAACGCTGACAGCCCCGGATCTCGTGATCAAAGGCTGGATTGCTGGATTTCTCGGCCTGTTTCTCGCCTGTATTGGCAGAGATCAGCTCCAGTTTTACCCACGCTTTACCTTTGGCATCCCAGAGCTTGAAAGCGGCATTGAAGTTGTGCCAGTGCTCATCGGAGCTTTTGGTATTCCTCAGATCATTGAAGTACTCAAAGCTAAAACTCAGATGCCGAAAGCAAAAAAACTTCAGCGCATCATGCCTGAAATCGGCACGGTCCTTCGCAACATTCCAGCCATCGTGCGCTCGGCTTTGATTGGTGTCGGTATCGGTGCGGTTCCTGGAATTGGCGAGGACATCGCAGGCTGGGTTTCATACGGTACAGCCAAAAACACATCCAAGCATCCCGAGACATTTGGAAAAGGAGAACTCAAGGGAGTTATTGCCAGTGAGACCGCCAACAATGCCTGTGTCGGTGGTGCAATGATACCGCTGCTCAATCTTGGTATTCCCGGCAGTCCACCAGCAGCCATGCTGCTTGGAGCCCTTATGCTTCATGGTGTTACGCCGGGACCAATGATTACCTTTGAACACCCCACATTCATCCTCGAAGTTGCGGCCATATTGCTGCTTGCTTCAGTTGCAATGTGGATTACCGGCATGATACTAGCCAAACAGGTTGTTAAGGTTCTGAATATTCCAACCCCATTATTCATGCCGATTATTGGGGTACTCTGTATTATCGGCTCCTACTCGCTTGGCCTCAATATATTCAACCTCTTTCTGATGCTGCCGGTCGGCATTATCTGTTACTTTTTAACAAACATGGGATACCCTATCGCACCTCTGGTGATCGGAGTAATCCTTGGCCCGATGGCCGATGAAAACCTGCGCCGTGCATTGATGGTCTCGCAAGGCAGTTTTGCCCCTGTCTTTACGAGGCCGGTATCGCTCATCCTGTTTATTATTATCGTCTGGACCATTGTCAGTCAGTTTGGATGGTACAAGAACATACTTAACCGTTTAAAAAACAAACTGTTTAAAAACACATCTAACAATTAACCTGTTTTTCAATAAAAACTAAATTTGGGAGATCCATCATGCTTAAGCTTGCAATCATTACCAGTTTTTTGTCCAAAACAAAAGACCGCTTCCATGAGTATAACGAACCGCTTGATCTTGACGGAAAATTTAAATTATTGTCCCAGATTGAAGGTTACTCAGGCGTTGAAATCGTTCACCCGTATGAGGTTAATGACGCAAAAGAAACGAAAGCTGCATTGGAAAAATACAAGCTCAATGTAGCTGCAGTAAACGTCAACGTCAAAGCCGAGCCGGAGTTTCGCAACGGCGGACTCACCTCTCTTGAACAGCAGGTAAGGGAAAAAGCGGTACAATTTATTAAAAATGCCAAGGATTTTGCAGCCGACATCGGTGCTGACAAGGTTACCTGCTGCCCCCTCGGCGACGGTTATGAATTTGCTTTTCAAAACGATTATGCGGTGGCCTGGAAACATTTGATCGAAACATTTTCTGAAGCTGGCGACTATCGCAAAGAGATACCACTTTATATCGAGTATAAACCGAGCGAAACAAGAGGTCGCTGTTTTGTCGATACCGCAGCAAAAACCCTCTGCCTGCTCAACGATATCAAGATTGAAGATATTGGCATAACGCTCGATTTTGGTCACTCCATGTATGGCAATGAGAATCCGGCGGAAGCAGTTTCCCTGCTTGAGGCCAGCCCTTACAAATACTACATCCATATCAATGATAATGACGGCAAATGGGACTGGGACTATTTTACCGGAACCAAGCACTATCTCGATTATGTTGAATTTCTCTATTATTTGAAAAAATATAATTATAAGGATTATTTCACCTCGGACACATCACCCACCCGCTGGGATATTAAAGGAACATTTGAGGTAAACAGCCGGATGACCACCAAAATCTGGCAGATGTTTGACAGAATCGATACTGCCCATCTAGAGACCCTGATGGTTGAAGGCGATTACATTAAAACATGGAGATTCATAGAAGAAAATATTTTCAGGCTGTAGCACCGCTATCACCAGGAGTGTTATTTTCATCCCTCTCACAAAAACCAGGAAGGATTAAAATTCATTAATTATTCTGTTCTTAAACCAGAGCCTACCAGTAAAAGTTATAGAAGGAGAACATTGTGGCAAAACATACTGTTAAAACAATACAGGCGATGCGGGACAACAAAGAAATAATCACCATGCTCACTGCATATGATTATCCCACCGCCAAAAAAGTAAACGATTCCGGGATTGATACAATTCTCGTTGGTGACTCTTGTGCTATGGTTGTTCACGGCCATGAAAACACCCTGACAGCGACAATGGATATGATGGTACTCCATTGTGCAGCGGTTGCTCGTGCCTGTGACAGGACCATGGTTATTGCTGATATGCCCTTTGGTTCTTTCCAGTATGGTATCGAGGAAACCATGCGCAATGCCGCACGCTTTGTAACAGAGGCCAGGGTGGATGGGGTTAAATTCGAGGCAACCCCTCATCACATAGAGAAGACAGAAGCCATCGTCCAGATGGGGATTCCTGTTGTCGGACATGTCGGGCTTCACCCTCAGGCAGTTGGTGCGCTTGGCGGTCTCAAAGTACAGGGCAAGGACATGGAATCTGCAAGAAAGGTGGTCTCGGAGGCTTTGGCCCTTCAGGAAGCTGGTGCCTTTGCCATCATCTTCGAAGCGGTTCCAGCCAAACTCTCTACCTATGTCACCGAAAAACTCGATATTCCGACTATCAGCATCGGTGGCGGACCAGGATGTTCAGGACAACTCCTGGTTACCCCTGATGTACTTGGCCTGTATGATAATTTCACTCCGTCATTTGCCAAGCAATACCAGAACCTTGGTGAGGTAATGATTGAAACCTTCAAGCAGTATAGAAAAGAGGTACTCAGCGGTGAGTTTCCTGGTGAAAAACACAGCTATAAAATGTCTGATGAAGTTCTAGAAGCAATCGTCAAGGAATTTGGCTAACCATCATTCAAAGGTAAACCGCATAGTTCGGCATGTTATTGTAGGCGTGCCGAACTATGCGCTGATCAATCTCTTATTGCTTTAAAAAGCACGCCAATTGCTGAAAAACAATGTGCTGAGAGTATAGAAAATCAACTGCTTAGAATCAAGCACATGATAGCTGATCAGTAAAACCTGAAGATTCGGTGTTTAAACGAAAAAAGCTGGGTGGTACCTTACGTTTCCTTCGGGTATTTCAGGCAAGAGAGCTAGCGCCTGAAAGTATTCTGCAGATGCATCAGCAAGCGTCAGCCCATATTCATGCCTGAAGCCGAATCGACGGTAATATTCAGGCTCACCGAGTACTACTATTCCAGCAGCCCCCTGGCTCTTTAGACGTTTTATTCCCTCCGCTATAAGCGCTGTTCCGACCCCCCTGTTTTGAAATGTCGGGAGTACTGCCACCGGTCCCAAACCATACCAGTTTTTGTTCCTTTCATTGATTTTCACCGGCGAGAATGCCGCATGTCCAACTACTTTGTTTCCCTCAAATGCCACCAGAGATAGACTCAGGGCGCCATGGTCCCTGAGTTCATCAACAATCCTATGATTCAGTGGGCTCGGCGCCCGGTTCATGATATGGGTGCCCCTTAAAGGCCGTATAGTGAACTTCCCTTATTTCCTCTCTATATCGATCAGTTTCAAGTTCTATCCGATACATAATACGACTCTCAAACGAGCAAAAACAGTTCTAAGAGTTATTATATATATATTATTATAGGGTTATTACGCCTTGGAACTCGCTGATATTTGTATTTTGGATACCCTGCCATGATTGCACCATGAAGCTGCTCGTCTTGGCCGATACCAAGAAATTCCTGAAGGGGAAGCCATTGGCTAACACCATTGGTCACATATCCGGCCCAGCAGCTACCGAGCCCGAACGACGGCATTACCAGTTCAAGATATGCAAGCGCTGTGTCGCAATCCGCTTTGCCGCTGCCAACATCTTTTGAGGTATAGGTAAATATCAAATGAGGGGCGTCCCGGCAAATTCTGTCAAGACCGTCTTCCCAGGATTTGATGAGTAATTCCATATTGTAACTTACTGCAGCCTCAGAATGATGTTTCACCATATAACGCATCCAGTCAATCACCAGACTTGTCACAGTGCGGACCTTTTCTCTCTGGTAGAGTATAATCCACTTTAGCGGTTGCCGATTGCTTGCAGTTGGAGCAGACGAAGCACACGTTACCACTTTTTTGAGCAGGTCTCTTGAAACCTCTTTTTTCCGGTAGGTTCTGATTGATCTTCGGGATCTTAAAAAATGGACGGCCTGTTGAGCATCAAACTGCAGGCTCTCATCAATGGGGAAACACTCATCAGGATTGAGAAAATCAACAGAGAGCGCACCCTCAGGACATACCGCAACACAGTGGCCACAGTGAATGCAGATTTTTTCCGCTCCATCAACAGCACTCGGCCCTTCATCATTCATTTCGATTATCCGGGCCGGACATTCATCTACACAGAGTCCATCCCTGTTACATTTAGAGTAATCAACTTCGAGAAACATCAGAGCATTCTCCTTTTGTGCTGAGGCCACTCAAAGTGAGCAGCAGCTATCATCTCTTATGGTGTTTTTCTATTTTATGACCGGTTCTCTTGCCATGTGGATAATTTCTCAGGACTGGCATGATAAAATCATCGTTATGGGTTGGCTGGGTAATCTTTCCGCGACCATTACAATCTTGTTCTGGCTGGGGATTAATCGATTTTTGACAGTCAAACTTCCCTGATATCTGACAAGCAGCATCAGGTTCAAATGTCCCCTGACACCATTTATTGTTAAACTGAAAACGGATAGTTGATTCCTGGATGATGTTTATAATTAATGAGCTCAAAATCATCTGGAGTTACCCATGTCTCCAGATCCTCAAGACTCTTGATCTCTGGATGTATCACCAGCTTTGGCAACGGATAGGGCGTCCGTTTCATTTGTACATCACGTAACAGTTGGATCTGATCCTCATAAACGTGCACGTTAACGATCTTGTGATACGCTTTCGCCGCCTTGAGACCAGTAATTTGGGCCATAATCATCAGCAGCCAGCCGACCTGGACCTGATTGAAACCATGTCCAAGCGGAAGATCGTCTGAACGCTGATACGATGTCAGATACAGTTTATCTCCGAGTTTACTGAAGGTGTGGGTGTGCATGCATGCATTCAGGCAGGCACGGTCCCGTTCACCAGGATTCATGAAAGTCATGATTTCACAACGGTTATCGATGCCATTCTTGAGATCATTATAAACGTTGAGCAACTGATCGATTTTTTCATTTTCCGGGTTCCGCCAGTCACGCCCCTGAGCACCATAACAGCGTCCCATGTCATCAGTCCCCTTCCTGAACGGGTTGGCAAGCCATTCCTCATTCTCATTGGCATTCTCATTCCAGGTATTACAACCAATAGACCTGAATTCAGCAGCACTTGTGTAGCCTCTGAGATATCCGAGCATCTCACCAATTGCGGCTTTCCAGAATAGTTTTTTCGTTGTTAAGACAGGAAGATTGCCATCACTGACATCATATACCAGATCTGCATTGATAATTGTTAAACATCGTTTACCGGTACGGCTGTTTTCAACCCACTCTCCGTGATCAATCAGTCGCTGACACAGCTCAAGATATTCTTTCATTTCAAATTATTGTGTTTATTAAATATTATTCTTGCCGGCAGATATTTATTACCGCCTCTGGTACGCAGGGGAACATGGTATTCAGGCGCTGCCATCTTCAGGTGAACAACACTATAATAACTGACTATCACTATTCCAGCAGAATCTGCACAGAATTTAGGGGCAGAAAGACAAACCAATGCTGGGAATAATTGTTCGACAATAAACGAACTGCTCATTACCAGCAATCAAACGTTAGACTCTTTTTATGTTTTGACTATCTTGTCTGAAAAAATAATTTCTGAAATTTATACAGGTGATGGGGTATTACTTTGTATCTGGATTTTATTATCATGGCAAATTATATTTCTCATGATCGATATTTTTCTTTGGTACCGATTGCATGCCGGCTAAAGCAGCAGACGATTATCGGTAAAAGGATCATGGGAGAATCATAATCGTTGTTGATACCCCCTGGTCTGCAATTACTGATAGCACATAAAACAGTAGGCTGTTATTGCTAAATGATGTCCAACTATTTCAAGCCGCACTATAAAAAAGGAGCTATTCGTCCATGTCACAACTGCCAACCAGAGATGAAGCATTTCAGTTGCTCAAAAAATACAATAAGTCAGAAAGCCTCATTAAGCATGGCCTGGCGGTAGAAGGAGTAATGCGCTATTGTGCCAGGAAAAGAAATGCTGATGAGGAGCAATGGGGGATCATCGGCTTGATCCATGACCTCGATTATGAGCAATTCCCTGAACAGCACTGCCAGAAGACTGAAGCTATTCTTAAAGAAAATAACTGGCCTGAAGCGTATATTCGTGCAGTAGTAAGTCATGGGTGGGGAATATGCAGTGATGTTGAGCCTCTGAGTGAAATGGAAAAAGTTCTTTTTGCCATTGATGAGCTAACCGGTCTTGTCACCACAACCGCGCTGGTTCGACCGTCAAAAAGTGTCCTCGATATGAAACCAAAGTCTGTTAAGAAAAAGTGGAAGGATAAACGTTTTGCCGCTGGAGTGGATCGATCGATCATTGAAAAAGGTGCTGAGATGCTTGACGTTCAGGTCTCGGATCTGATTCTTGATACCATTATGGGAATGCGTGAAGTTGCAGAAGAGATTGGTTTGAAAGGCAACGTAACTTCTTGATTCTATTTTATTGTCTCAACCTCTTGCAGGTCTTTATGGCTATTTTCCCCGTTCTCCCCGCCGATATCAAAAGCAGGGAGCTTTATCTTAGCAGCCGAACGCTTCCCGTTACCTATATGGAAGATTTCTCATTAATGGGTTTTGTTGTCGACCGCTACAAAGAAGCATGTGCACTCCTGCTGGCAGCAGGTTACCATCTGAACCAGCATCAATACGGAACCGATCTTTTTATCGAAGGGCCAGCTAATATTCTGGAAATCAGCACGTTATTGCTGTCAAATAATATAAACTGCACGTTCTCAGATATTGCCGACACCTTATACCAGGCCTGATGACCACTAAGAATCCCGGAGGGATGTCAGCTGCCAAAATGACGGAGATCTCAAGACACTCCAACCTATTCTAGTGAGGTTATGATTTGATTATCCCAGAAGAGCTGCAGAACAGAGATGACTATAAGGCATGTGTCCAATTTCATGGCCATACCTGTATGGGACTGACCCTTGGATATTTTGCAGCCAAACTCGGCATGCACTATCTGTCTGAACACCGAGCCCTTGATGAGGAGGTGGTCTGCATCAGTGAAACCGATGCCTGCTGCTGTGATGCCATTCAGGTGCTCACAGGATGCACCTTTGGTAAAGGTAATTTCATCTATAAAGACATCGGGAAAATGGCATTTACCTTTATCAGCAGAACGAGCAGTATTGGTGTTCGTTTGTCCATGAAACCGGGTGTAATGGATATACCGGAGGACGAACAGAATCTTTTAAATAAAATTCGATCACAGAGCGCATCTCCTGATGACATCAAAGCATATGAACAACTGCATGAAAATCGATCGAAGAGTCTTTTTGAAAAAGGGGCTGGTGCATTTTTTTCAATGGAAGAGCTGCAGATAGCTATGCCGCAAAAGGCCAGAATGGCCCCCTCACAACCATGTGAGAACTGCAGAGAGCCTGTCATGGAAACAAAATTAGAGGATATCGGCGGCAAAAAACTATGTCGAAGCTGTTATAGCCACGACAGTTAGATTCTGAAGGATACAAATATGAATGTTGATAATTTAACGAAAGTCACCGTTGAAATACAATTTAGCGACAAGACTGCAGAATCGGTCCCTGGCCAAAACAAGATGATTCGTTTCGACTTTATCTTTGGCGTTGCACGTTCCGGTTTGAGTACTTTTGAACGGGAAATTTACAAGAAATCTTCCGGTGATACTGTTTCCATCTCAGTACCCCGAACGCTGGCACCGGAATACTTTGGCCATGTTTACCAACGCTTATATCAACAGGTTAAATCAGGAATTATACCAGACGTCTTTAATCTCAACGTCTTGATTTCAGCTGTTCAGCAGAGTGATGAAAGAGAGGTTGTTAAGGCAATGACTCAATCTACAGGTCACAGCTGTGGCGGCGGTAGCTGCGATTGCGGCTGCAGCTGAGGTAATCAGTCCACGATCGATATGTTTTTAACCCTGGTTACAATTTTCAGCTCGTCTTTTGTTCTCGCCTTGTCCGGCGCCCTTATGCCTGGCCCAGTCCTGACAGTCACAATAAGCGAAAGTGCCCGCCGTGGAGCGATCGTCGGCCCACTGATCATTCTGGGCCATGGAATGCTCGAGTTACTACTCGTACTTGCCCTTCTCGCAGGACTTGCTCCGCTTCTCACTAGAAATGAGGTGTTTGCGTTCATTTCACTATCAGGAGGTGGAATCCTTCTCTGGATGAGTTACACCATGTTTCGAAACTTGCCGGGTATGAAACTCAATTTCCATGCGACAGACGAAAAGCCCCGGAATCTTGTACTGGCAGGTATATTACTGAGTATAGCCAACCCTTACTGGACCATATGGTGGGCAACCATTGGTATAGGCTATATTGTTTATTCGATTAAATTTGGG
>RCNC010000192.1_pt1 | contig 35552 bp, 37 predicted proteins | sample 2041301 | NCBI WGS metagenome assembly RCNC01 (sample SAMN09708231, study PRJNA481090) | Marine sediment metagenome, whole genome shotgun sequencing project. | biome: marine sediment; feature: ocean; material: sediment; isolation source: Sewage treatment plant 13A marine sediment (STP13A) ... | reverse complement strand
GCAAAAACTCGCAAGACAAGGTTGAGTTCAGGAATCCGCAGGGACAATTCATTGCCAGGACCGGTTACATCCCGGCGTTTTCAGGAATGCTCGAAATCACCGAGCGGATGCGTAATCGCTACGAAGATTTATTTATCGACTCCAATACTTGCGTGACCAAGTATGACGGTGGCGGTATCGACTGGAATATGGCCGTTAGCGTAATGTATCAATGAAGAGTCTCCATCATTACCAATGATAAGTGGGCCGACCCAAGGCGGATGTGCCAACTGTGCGTTGATCGGAATGATATGCTCCACCTTCGCAAGATAATTATTAGTTAGGTGACATGGGTCAATTTCGAGTAATCGTGACGCTTTTGTTTCTGGCATTTTCTCAGGCCGTAGTCGCGGGATGGACTCTTGATTGGTCTGCTAGTTTCGATCCCGATACCTGCAGCCTAATTCGTCTGTACAACGACGGTGGTACGCCATCCGAAGTTATATTCTCGAATCTGGGATACTCGAGTGGAATAGGCATGTTGGCCGTGGCTTTTTCGGTAGCAACGTCTGATTCCGACTTCGCTGAAGAACCCGTAGCTGCGGGCGATTTCATTCTTTCGGTGACAACGAAAATTCATGAGGTGTACGCTGGACGCACCTTGGAATTTTCGGGCATTTCGGTCGATGGAACAATTCTTTCTGAGGTTGCCGTGAGCGATGATGGGCGTCAAACCGTGTACTTCATTCGCACAAGCCGTGCAAGATCGATTTTCGAGTCATTTGAAGCGGGAATTGCAATTCCGATCGAGTTTCGATTGGCTAATGGTGAGACTGGAACGCTGGCATTTCCAGCAGACCCCGATCGAAAGTTCGTGATTTGGTCGGCGATGTTGGAAGCATGCAAAGTCGCAAATGTCACCTAACAAATCGCTTCACTGGCCGCCGGTCGGTCCTTGTCACACTTCGTGCAATGGTATGATTTGTGCCTCGCACGAAGTGCGCCAATTACCTGGCGCCAGTGATCTAAAACGTTAGGCGTCAGGAGCAGTATTTGCCGTTCACACCTTTTCACCTCGGTCCGGGCGCCTTGCTCAAGGGCGTAGGTAGAGACAGATTCAGCTTTATGATCTTCGGTGGGTCACAGGTCCTCATAGACATCGAACCAGGATACAGAATGATTGTGGGCGACTCTGTTGTTCATGGCCCGAGTCACACGATTGTTGGTGCACTGGTAATCGGAATCATCGCGACATTGACCGGAAAGCCTATAAGCGAAGTCGTATTGCGACTTTTTCGGTATCCCTGGTCAACGATATCCTGGAAGGTCGCCGGCCTCAGTGCGTTCTTGGGAACATTCTCTCATCTATTCTTTGACGCGATAATGCATTCTGATATGACGCCATGGGCTCCGTTCGTTGATTCGAACGGGTTGTTAGGATGGATATCATTGCGAAGCCTGCATATGTTGTGTGTCATGCTCGGGATAGTCGGAACACTTTTGTTTCTAAGTCACTACGAGAGGAGACATGACGCCTAACAAAACACTGCATTGTCCGCCGGTCGATTCAGCGCACGTTTTCTGTCACGCTTCGTGCACTGTAATGATGTTTGCTTCGCACGAAGCACGCCAATTACCTGGCGCCATTACCGTAAGACGACAAGCATCATTTTCACCACCACTACCCTGAGTACCGACCAATGAGAAATCCATTTCGGTTCAATCCATCTGAAAACTCGATCGGCATTAACCATGATTTTGCCGCGTCACAGATACCCGATAGGCCAGATCCGCCATTTCCGGTTGAAGGTGCAACATTTGGTGTAGCTACAATGTCCGAAAATTCACCGCATGCGGGTGAGATGCATCCCGACGGTGACGAAGTTTTATATCTGATTTCTGGCCGGGTGAGAGTCGTCTTTCCGGACAGTCCCGTGGATGACATTGATGTACTGCCTGGCGATGGACTGGTTGTTCCGCAGGGAATGTGGCACCGCGTTGACATACTTGAGCCGAGCCGGATTGTGTACCTCACGCCCGGGCCAAACAATGAGTATCGGCCGCTGGCGAAGGGCGATAACGTCAGCCCATAATATATTTCCACGGGCTGGTTTCCGTACCCCGCTCCACCACAACTTCAATAATGGCTGGACGATCATTGTCGATCGCTTTGGCCAAGATTGGTTTTAGCTCTCCTGGCGAAGTTACGCGATAGCCATCCACCGCAAAAGATTCCGCGAGTTTCATCAGGTCGGGGTTTTCCAAATCTGCGCCAATAATGTTGGAATTAAAACGTAATTGTTGGTCGCGACGGACATTGCCGAACGAAGAGTTATTGAATACGACAGTGACCAAACCGATGCCGTGCTGGGCAGCGCTCGCCAGTTCCGGCATACCGAAGAAGAAGCCGCCATCACCCGTTATCGAAACGACCGCTTTGTCCGGCATCGCGGCTTTAACGCCAATCGCTGTTGGGAAGCCGAAACCGAGTGTGCCCTGGAAGCCTGGCGTTACGTAGGTGCGGGGTTCATAGACCGGAAAACCATAGTACGAAGTGAAGCCCGTCTGGCAGAGTTCTTCAACAAAGAACCCGTCGCGTGGCAGCACCTCACGAATCACGTCAAGGTAAGCCAGCTGCGGTTGTATTTCCTCAATGTTACTGCGCGCTGTTTGTTTTGCTTGTGCTATTCGCTCGAGATCACCCTGTTTGAAGCTGCATTTGTCCAGTTTGTTTATAAGTACCTGTGTTCCTTCGGCCGAGTCCGCAACGATGCCAACATCCGGTTTCAGCCGTTGCATTTCTTCAGCATCAACATCGATGCGAATCAGTTTCGGTCCGCCGGCCGGGGGCCTGTCGTGATATACGTCCATTGAGCCCCAGCGCATGTACTGTAATTCCAGGCGGGAGCCGATGCCGATGAGTAAATCCGTATCCTCCCACAGCAATCTTGCCGCGGCAGACGATACTCCGCACTGGTGGTCTTCGCTCACTACTCCGCGACCGCTGCGAAATGCGGTCACCGAGGCGCCAAGTTTCTCGGCAAGTGCCGTTACGGCCACACTGGCGTGTTGTGCTCCACCACCACACATGATCATGATGTTCTTTGCGTTGCCAATTAGCTCGGCAGCATCGCTTATCGCGTCGTCATCAATTGCTGGTATATCGATGGTTGTGTTGCCCGGTGCGATATCCACATCCCATGGCTTAGCCATCGTGTCCCAGCACATTTCGACTGATGCGGGTCCGGGTCGTCCACTTTGCATCTGGCGAAATGCTTCGTTGATATGCGCCGAAGTATTGGCCGGATCTTCAATGCGATCGGCCCACTTGATAATCGAGGCGAGCGTACCGCGTTGATCCGAGAGCTCGTGCAGGTGGCCGCGCCCCTTACCCAAAAACTCTGACATGATCTGACCGGTCAGGCACAGCACCGGCTTGTTGCATCCAGCTGCGGTGCACAGCGCCGCGGTTGCATTCAACACACCCGGTCCTGGCACTACCGCAAACGCGCCGGGTTTACCGGTTGCCGCGGCATAACCAAAGGCCATGTAGGCAGCGCCTTGTTCATGGCGACTGAATATTGCGCGTATATCCGGCGAACGGTAAATTGCGTCGAACATTGGATAGATTTGTGCGCCAGGCAGACCGAATATCGTGTCTATGCCATTGGCAACTGCGGCACGAATCATTGCTTCGCCGCCGCTCATGGTTTCAGTGTTACTCATAGATCAGGTGACTCGCAGGTAAATATAGACAACAGCAAACAGTGTTAATGAAATGATGCTGAGCCAGCTCCAGATGATCAGTATCTTGTCCGGCCTGAACTCGGGGCCAACCTCGGACAAAGTCACTGCACGGTAGTTGTAGTAAGCAAGCGCCGGCCCGGCGAGGAAGCCGGTGCTGGTCGCAAAATCGATGAATGTGCCAAAGCCGCTCATCAGGAACAACAAGATTATCGATACCCCGACGACCTGGAGAATCAGGAAACGCGTGTACCGTCCGGGCTGACCGGCTTCCCGCCCGGTCATGATGCCGAACAGACGGTCACTCACTCGCGGCAACGCATCGAGCAGGGCAATCTGCGTAGACCACATGACCGCGATCGCGGCAGCCGCAATAATCGGGTAAGACCAGTTGCCGATAACGCTCGTGAATATGGACAGCAACTCAGTAGCAAAAGCACCGGCGTTAGCCGGCACGACACGTTCGGTCTGAAACAGGACAGCCGTGCCCATCACCAGGAAGCAAATAGCAAGGACCAGCGCCAGGCTATAGCCAATGCGCAAGTCACTCAGCGATCGTTGGTAGTCGAATTCCGTATCACCGCCCCTGCGCCGTTCGCAAACCCACATGGATTGAAAGATCGAGCCAGTCATCGGCATCGGCATCCAGCCTGCAACCGCAATAACGAAAATCGCGAGTGAGCGACTTGGCGTAATTTGCGCAAACAGGTCTCTCCCTTCACTGCCGAGCAACGGTACCGCGAATATCGTCGCTGTTACTGCAAGCACAGAAAACGCCAGCACAAAAATTTTGACGATTCGTTCTGCCTTGGCGTAATGACCATTAAGCAGTATAGCGGCCGAAACGATCATGATAGCGACCGCGACAACCGGTCCGCTAAAAGGCAAATTGAAAACGCTGATAAACAAGCCAGCCGTGACCAGAGCAACCGCGCCAGACGCTATGAACATATCGACGAAAAATGCGACGCCAAGCCAGACAAGTGCGAATTTACTAATATTCGAATAGCCTGTGACCAGGCTGCGGCCAGTCGCACTGGCATAATCGACGGCAAACCTGAAAGCCGGGTACTTGAGAATAACGATCAATACGATAAGCCAGGCAAAAGACAAACCGTAGTCCGCGCCCGCCCGCGTCGACTGAACCAGGTGTGATACGCCAACCGCAACTGCGGCCAGCATCATCCCCGGGCCGATGCGGCCAAACAGGTTTTTCACGCAGCGGCGCTCTTGTTGACATTCACTATCTGAATAGTGGTGTACTCAGCGAGGCCCTCTTCACCAAATTCCACACCAATACCGGAGCACTTCACGCCGCCGAATGGAATATTGGGCGCTATGCCGCCATGCTGATTCACCCATGCTGTACCGCATTCGAGTTGTGCAGCCACCGCACTGCCTCGCTCGGCATCTGACGACCAGACTGAGCCGCCCAGACCAACTTCCAGCCCGTTGGCGCTGCTTATGGCGTCATCAAGATCCGTATATTTGATGATTGGCAACAATGGACCAAACTGCTCTTCGTTAACGATGCGCATGCCATCGGTGACATCGGCGACAATTGTGTAAGGGAGAAAGTAGCCCGGGCCATCCGGTGCTTCGCCGCCGCACAGGACCCGCCCCCCATTTGCTTTCGCGTCAGCGAGCAAATCGAGAACTTTTTCATATTGCATTTTGTTGGCCAACGGTCCCTGTTGCACACCTTCGTCCATACCGTTGCCCATCTTTACGCCTTGCGCAGCTTCGACCAGTTGCCCGCAAAGTTCATCGTAGATTGATTCGGGAACGTAAAGCCTTTTCAGAGCGGCGCAGACCTGCCCGTTGTTCATGAAGGCGCCGTGGATAATTCCGCGTGCGATTTTCGCCGGGTCCGCGTCATCGAGAACAACGCCGGCGTCGTTGCCGCCAAGTTCCAGCGTAAGCCGTTTCAAACTGTCAGCAGAACTGCTCATCACCTTCTTGCCCGTTGGTATCGAACCGGTGAAGATGATTTTCTGAATTCCGGGGTGACTGGTCATCCATTGACCGAGATCGTCCGTGCCAGCGACGCAATTCAAAACGCCCGGCGGCAGGACCTCGTTGATGATTTCCACCATTCGCAAAGTGCTCAGAGGTGTATATGGTGATGGTTTGATGATAGCCGTGTTGCCGGTACGAATGGCGGGCACGACATGCCAGATACCAATCATAAGCGGAAAATTCCATGGCGTGATCGAGCCAACGACGCCGACCGGCTTGCGGGTTTGCACGATGCGGGCTTTGTCATCGTCCTGAATGACTTTGTCCGGCAATGACAGGCCACCTGTGAAGCCCGCCCATGCGCCGGCGCCACCGATCTCAAACTGTGCGCCACTTAAGGGTTTTCCCTGTTCCAGGGTCAGCAGCGTGGCTAGCTCCTCGGCATGATTGCCGATTGCTTCAGCAATTTTTCCACAGGCTGCCACACGTTCCTCGTCGGAAACTTTCGACCATGACTTGAACGCCTCCGCTGCGGCGTTGACCGCATCGTCCAGTTGTTCTTTCGTCGCGATTGGACATTGACCGACGATCTCTTCCGTCGCCGGATTGATTACACCGAATGAATCAGTCGTTGCAATTTTCTCGCCATTGATAATTAGCCCGTAGTCGGCCATCAGATATCTCCCTTCAGGGTTTTTCTTGTAATGATACCAGCTAAGTCTTTGGCACCAGGATTGAGAAGTGCATTTTTATCGTTGCGCCGGCGCAGTCTCTGGCTGGTACTCGTAGTAACTATCCAGCGCGTCGTCAAGCTGCAGGCTGCGGTAAAACGAGTCAGGATCGCACGGTGAGTAGATCATGTCCTGATCATCCGAGCGTTTCATTTGCACTCGCCTGACCACGGGGCGCGCGTAGTATTTTGGGTCGTGCAGGGTTGCTTCCATAATCAGGTCGCCTGAGTCATCGAGCCAGAGGCGTTCCACCACCCTTGCTTCATCTGAAATCGGCTCTGCATTGTGTGTCAACACTGCTTCCGCAAGACTTTCTGTTTCTACTACGAGTGTCGATCCGTCCCACGTTGCCAATGATTCGCCCATGACGTCGTGTGGCCGATCAGGATTGTGTTGGGCCCTGTCAAACCAGAATCTCCTGATAGCGCTGCTGTTGGCATACAACATCGTCAGCCGGTTGGTCGTCGCCATAATCTCGATATTGCCGGGCTGAGCGTATTTTCGCATTGGACCGGCAGGCTTACAGCGCAGGGTTGGATCATATAGCCCCTTCTGATACTCACGGTGACGCGCCAGCCCTGTCTCATTCAATTGTGGATTCGTTCTGCCGATGGGACCGAGACCGATTTTGCGCGACCAGACGCCGGTAATGTCGACCGGATTCATTTGTGCTCCCGAGTCTGCCTGCCAGTCCTCAGCTGTTGTTCGCGCTGCGGTGAACGTCTTCGCGTCCAGGTTCGGGAAATTTGTATAACCAGCAATCATATCGACCGTGCCAGCGATCGCACCGTCAACAATCGTTCCGGTCAATTGCAGCTGTGCCGGAAACCCGCCCAGGTTTTCACGATCCAGTACCATCGTGAAAGATTCTTCGCCGACGACGACATCGATAACTTCGTTGTCGAATATTGCATTCAGCCCATCGCCAGCAGCCACGAATTCCAGGTGCAGTGGCGCGCCAGGCAATGTTTTGTCAACGTCAAATGCCCAGTGGCCCGGAAGAGCGGCAGCAATCGACGATGCCGAAAGGCTGACAGCCTCGGTTGCGGCAGCAGCAGCAGCGCGTTTGGTGTCGTCGCCGAATATCGAATAACGCACACCCGCCGCAGTAATCACCACATCTAGGTAGAGTTTTTTCGTGCCATTCCGACCGGCGTGTCCGCTGACGGTTACTGCATCGCCAACTGCAATTACATCAGCAACGATTCCACGTCGGCGCAATGCCGCGACACTCTGCCCGGCAACGTTCCAACGGATAGTTTCGCCATTGTCGTCAACGTCGAGAAGAATCTGCACATGCGGGTTACGAAAACGCACTTCTGAAACAGTGCCCTGCAGCGTAATGTATTTATCAATGTCGTATTCGGCGGCGAAAGAGTGATGCGCCTGGGCCGTATTCGGCAGCATATACAACAACGACAGGAACACGATGTAAACGAGTTTTCTCATATCCGGAGTTCCGCGACTGATGGGCCGCTCTATTATCACACGCAGCGAAAGCATGAGGATTGCTTGTCGAATATAGCTGTCACGCATAAGGATACAGGACCCGGTAAGAGCGTCGACAGCGCTCACAATCGCCCTGCATACTGGCAAGCACAGACCACGAAGCAATCAGGAATGATAAATGACTCACTTACGACCGCTTGATCTCGACGAGGTGGATGACCCCGAAATCCTTGCAATGTGGGAGGCCGGCATAAAAAAGCGCGGTTTCGTCGTCAATGCGGCTCGCACAATGGCGCGCCGGCCGGAAATTCTAAAAGCATACACAGCGTTGAACAATGCCGTCATGTACTCGGGCACCGTCGATGGTGAGCTCAAGATGCTGATAACACTGGTTCGCAGTGTTGCCTCCGGATGCCGCTATTGCCAGTCGCACATGGCCAACCTGTCCACCAGGTTTGGCGCATCGAATGAGAAAATCCAGGCGCTGTGGAATTTCGAGGAAAGCGATCTGTTCACTGCAGCAGAGCGCGCAGCTGTCCGCGTCGCGTTCAAGGCGGGTTCGCTGCCAAATGAAGTCGAGGCTGAGGATATCGATGAACTGAAGAAGCATTTTGATGAGGGTGAAATCGTCGAGATTGTTGCCTGCATCTGCCTGTTCGGCTGGCTCAATTGCTGGAATGAGACATTAGCAACTCAGGTCGAGTCCGTTGCTGCTGACGCCGCAGAAAAATCGATCGGCCCGATGGGGTGGGAACCGGGCAAACACGCCTGATTCGACACGGGCTCGATCATCACACTGACGCCGCGGCAGCCTTTCCTTTGAGCCTGGCCTTCATTTCCTGCCAGTATTTAGGTTTTACGGGTATCAAAACGGCAGCGGCGAATACTGCAATCCCGGCGCAAATGATGAACGGCGTAACGTACGATCCCGTAATCACGAACATGCGTCCCATAAACCACGGACCGAACGCGAAGCCGAGATTGACCACCGCGGTGTACACACCGAACAAAATGCCGATATTTGCCAAACCGAAAGTGTGTTTCGTCAATACGGTTGTATCCAAAAGGACAGCGGCGTGACCGACCGCGCGAAATACGACGAATGCCGCAAATATGTAGGGGTTCAATGCCGCCAGGGCGAATAAACAAGCCGCTCCCAAAACAAGATACATCAGGGATACGCCCTTAGAGGAGAGTTTGTCGAAAATGCTGCCGACGAACACCCTGCCCGCGATACCGATGAGCCCCATTACGCTGATAGCAGCTGCCACAAATGCCGCTGACATGCCCAGATCGACTTCGAGGTACAACACCTGGTGTTGCACGAATGCCTGATCAACGAAAGCGACAGAAAAAACAGCCAGTGCAATCAGCCAGAATTCTCGTTTTTTCATTAGGGCCCGAAGCGGTGCCCAGGTTACTGCTGCAGAAACCGCTGGCGAACTATCGGCCGACGGATCGCTGCCCTCGAATGATTTATCCGTGAGAAAAAAGAGCATCATCGGCAGCGCGATCAACCAGACTCCGAGACTCATCATGGCTATTGCCACGCGCCAGCCATACTCGCCGATGAGAAACGTAATCGCGATTGGCACGATGACCGAACCAACACTGGTACCGAGCAATGCGACACCCATCGCCGTACCTTGCGAAGAATGAAAGGTTCTGGAAATCAGAACTTTGATTGCCACGATCGTACCCGGGCTGGCTATTCCCAGCAGTACGCCAGACAAATAATAGATCGTGAGGTTAGGCGTCCAGAGGAAACTGACCATCGCCAGTGCACCCAACGTGGAAACAGTTATCAGGACTTTGCGAACACCGATGACATCAATGAAACGGCCGGCCACAATAGAAAATATTGCTCCGGTTCCGTACTTGGCGGAAGCAAGCAATGTTGCCTGCTCACGGGTCCAGCCGAATTCTTCGATTACCGAGCGAAACAGGAACGGTAATGAAAAAGCGGGTGCGCTAAAGGCGAATAGCAAACACATGAAAGCCACGGCAAGGATGCGCCAGTTTTGTCGAAACTCGCTGATGAAAACACTATCGGTGACACTCATCGACTCTTGCACCCTCGAATTTTATTGGGCTTGACTGAATATTATCAGGCAACCGGCAGCTGTTACTCGTCGCTTATGCCTATCGCTTCCTGGTATGCCTTTTTGACGTCGTCCGGCATACCGGCCTGAAACAGGTATTCCGGCCATAATGCACGGTAGCCAAGCTTTTTGGCTGAACTCAGAATTTCTTCGCGTGTTTTCGATTCGGCAAACGCGTCGCGATGCTTAATCGGCAATTTGACGCAGGCATTTCTTTTCTCATCGCGAACAAGCCCCATCGGTTCCCCGCCAGACTCGACAACTTCCATAGCTGTCTTGAACGCGCGACGCATTTTGATAATGCCGCCATCACTTTTGCCAAGATGCTCCTGGGTCCTGTCCGCAATCGTTCCTTGCCCGACCCAGGCGACAAAATCCTGGTTCATGACATGACTTGTAATCCAGCGGCCGGTGTCCGGGTCTTTCACCGGCCCGTGCCAGTAAGGAATTTCATCCTGTACATACGGTTCCTGTTCTTTGGGCACACGCACGAACGACCAGGTGACGCTAAGCGTATTCTCGTCATCGATCGGCACCCGCCATTCGATATGATCACCGACAAAAAATGCATTTGGCCAAAGCGCCATAACGCCTATTGTCCAGTGCTCATTTTTTTCATCCGTATCTTCGCGAATGCGCCGATACACGTGGCCAAACTCGACCTCATCGAATTCCACTTTGAGGTGCCTGGGCCCGTACCCATCTTCTTTGTTCTCGAGCCGGGATGCCCAGTTGCGGTGCATCCACTCAAAGTGAATCGGGTCGCAGGAGTTTTCCTGGCACTGAAACCAGTTGCATGGCACATCGGCAGTTACGATCTGGCAAAAGCCGTTGTCCCAGGTGAACGGTTCCCAGTTTGGCACCAGCGGCGCCGGGTCGGGGCCCATGTAGGCCCAGATCATGCCCGCCAGGGTGGCAACGCGATACGACTTGATACGTACCTTGTCTTTGAAGTTGGCCGCCGCATTAACTTCATCTTCGAAAGGCTGTTCAAGGCAACGGCCCTCATGATTAAACAACCAGCCGTGATAATTGCAGCGCAGGCCACAGTCCTCGACGATTCCGTAAGCAAGGTCGGCGCGTCGATGACAGCACTGGCGGTCGATCAGGCCGATATCCCCCTGCCCGTCACGGTAGAGAATCAGGTCTTCGCCCAGAATGCGGACCGGTTTAAGGGGATTGTCCTTCAGCTCAGCCGCAGCAGCGATCGGGTGCCAGTAGCGGCGCAGCAGATTACCCATCGGCGTGCCCGGCCCGACCTGGGTAAAGCGCTCGTTCTCAGCCTGGCTCATCATGACCGGTATTCCCCTGCGGTATTCGATTGCTGCACCATGACAGGCTAAGTGGCAGCGCCGTGGCAATCAATGCGGATTTGCATATAGCGAAACGAACAGTCTATTCTGCGAAACATTACAGTACCATGCGATCCTGCAAGGACGGATAACGATATGAATACACCTGAGACAGGCGGATCATCACAGGCCGGACTCCTGAAAGGCACACTGCTCGCCCTGATCGCAGCCATCGTCGTGGCGGTTTTGTTCGTATTACCTGCCGAATACGGTGTTGATCCGACCGGAGTCGGTGAAAAATTGGGCCTGCTTGATCTTGGTGAAAGCCCACCAGTGGCCTCCGCCTCATCGGCTGTGCCCACAAACGTTGTAACAGGGGCTTTTCCTGACGCTCCTGCCGAATTCGACTACTACGAACCGGAGATTCTTGGCGATCCCTTTTCCAGAACGCAATCAAGTGTATTTCAATCGGCTACGCTGGTCATAAAGCTCGACGTTGGTGAACAGGTGGAATTCAAAGCCGTAATGCAACAGGGCGATGCGCTGGTCTATCACTGGAAACTTGAAGAGGGCGTCATCTACACAGATTTTCACGCCGATCCTGGTGAGGGTGCAGCGGGTTACCCGGACCGTTATTTTATTCGCTATGCCGAAAGTGAGGTTGGCGAGAGTGGCGGTTCCCTGGTGGCGCCATTTGCCGGCAACCACGGCTGGTACTGGCTCAATATAGAAGATTACCCGGTCACAATTACCCTCGAGGTACGAGGGTTTTATGAGCGCATAGAAGAACTTGGACGCTCATACCAGTGAAGCAATCCGGTCATGCAGTAACGAGGAAGAAACCCGCCAGCTGGTAGGCTGCGAGCAAGAAACCGGCGAACATCAGCACGAAATTAAATGCTTTGGCTTTTCGCTCGAAAGAACCACCCGCTCGTAATGCATTGATAAGTACAAGCAGAAATACCAGCGCGAGCAGCTGGCCAATTTCGACTCCCACGTTGAACGATATGATATTGGCGACCAAACCCTCCGCCGATAACGTCAGGGCCTGTAGCTTCGTCGCCAGACCGAAGCCATGCACCAGGCCAAACAGGAAAACGGCAATCTTCGGATTGGGCGAGACGTTGAAAAATTTACGAAAGCCATCCAGATTTTCAAAGGCTTTGTAGGCGACGGACAAACCGATTACAGCATCGACAAAATAGACGTTGACGTTTATGTCAGCCAGAACACCGCCCAGTAATGTGACGCTGTGTCCAAGGGCAAACAGTGTTACGTAAACTGCGATATCTTTCGGTCGATATAGAAAAAAGATCACGCCGAACAGGTACAGCAAGTGATCGTAGCCGGTGATCATATGCTTCGCCCCGAGATAGGCAAAAGCAAGCAATGCCTGTCCGGAGTTGCGCTCCAGGAACATGGCGTCTCGTTCTTCCACACCGTGGGCCAGTACTACACCAGCAACAATCAATCCCGCCAGCCCAATAACCAACCGCGCCATGGTTCCTGTCAAATTTCTCGAATCAAAAAACATTTATTAACCCGGAAAAAGTCAAACCGGTTTCTCGACGACCTTCCTGTCCGTTTTTCGGCTAATAGCACTCACTATTAACGTGAAACTGATGGCGGCAAAAGTCATCAGCGTATAGGTTGAGCCAATTTTGTGCGCCAACCACCCGGCAACGATACTACCAATAGCGGGCCCACCTATGATTACCAGGGTCCAGAGACTTAAAACCCGACCGCGCAGGCGATCATCGACACTGATCTGCACTTCAGACTGCGATCCTATGCTGACCATACTGGAAAAGAAACCAAGTAGTGCGACCGCTGCGATTCCACCTGTAATGCTGCTGACGAGGGCAAACAGGAATATCGACACGGCCGTGCCAATCGCGCCAACCACGACCGTCAGATGCAGGTAGGAATGCAAACGTATGACTGAAAAAATCAGACTGGTTGCGATCGCACCAGCACCGGCCGCTGCCATTAGTGCCGCAAGTGCGTTGCTGCCACCATCAAATATGAGTGCTGCGAATGCGGGCATCAGTTCCAGCACACCGCGACTAAAAAAAACACTGATGCCAGCAATCAGTATTACCTGCCGAATTGTCGGATGGTCCCGCGTGTAACGCAGACCTTCGGCAAGTTGCGACAGGTACTTCTTGTTCTTCTCCGGCTGCGGCCGCTGCCGGTTTGTTCTTATGATCAGGAGCGACAGAATTACCGGGAGATAGGTGATCGCATTGGTAACATAGGCAAAGCCCAGCCCCCAAACGGAAACAATAGCGCCCGCCAGCCCCGGCCCAACGAATCTTGATGTGTTAAATATCACTGATGAGATGGCAACCGCACTTGGAAACTGCGCCTGCTCCACCAGGTCCGGGATAAGCGCCAGGCGAATCGGTGAATAAGCACTGTTGGCTATGCCATGCAACAGGGACAAGAACAGCAGAATCTCGATCGACATGCTATCCGCCAGCGTGAGCACACCAAGCACCGCAGCAATCAGCATGAGGATGCAGTGCATGACGATCATGCCGTAACGTGGCCTGATACGATCGACAAACACGCCAAAAAAAGGCGTCAACAACAGCAGCGGCAGGAATTGCATGGCGGCAACCAGGCCAACCATCAGCGAGGACTCGCTCAATTGCCAGGCCTGCCAACCCAGCGCCAGGCGCTGAATCCAGATACCGAGCACCGAGATCGTATTGCCGTAGAGGAATATGCGGAAGTTATGACTTCGCAGTGCGGAATGATGTTGAGTTTTGTTATTTGGCATTGCCGACCCGAATTACAGTTTCTATCCGGTACCGACGTAAGGAATCAGTCGCCCAAGTAGCAACACTGCGAACCACGCAAACAGTGAAAGTACTGCGACCGCCTTTGCGTCCTTTGGTGTATCTCCGTGTGCATCCCAGTTCGCAACCCGGGGATTGATTTTCCAAATGAACCAGAGCGCATTCACTCCCGCAATCAGCACCAGGACCATTTTGATCTGGAAACCAATGTTTATGGAATAACGTGCCGGATCACCCAGGAAAAACAGGGTGCCCGTGACCAGGTTCAATAAAAAACCGAACGTCGCCCAGGGCAACAATTTATGCGTCGCCATGATGTCAATCTGCCGCAAATACCCTGCGAGTCGCAGGTCCACGATAAGCATGGCGCCAAGCAATAACGAAAGGCCAACGAAATGTATGATCTCAAGCATGGGCCACAGCCAGTAACTCGACAATATCCAGCTATTGATTGCCCCGCCTTCAATTGCTTGTACGAGTGCTTCCATTGAATCTCTACAGGTAAGCGATCAGCCGGCCGGCGCCGATGGCACCGATCCAGCAAAGTAATGACACTACGGCGACCAGGCGCGTCGCACCCATGGTGGCGCTACCTGATGCATCCCAGCTGGCAGCATTTTCACGAAGTTTGCTGCGAATCATTACTGCGCAAATAACACCAATAGTGATCAATCCGATTTTCAGCAGAAACGGTGTGCTTGAAATGAAAGTCGTGGCCTGCGATGAAAACAGGGCAGTCCCGGAAATCGCGTTAACCGCGAGGCCGATCCAGGCCAACCTGAACAGGCTGAGAAAGGACTCGTATGAGACGCCTTTGTTGAAGCCCAGTATGCGCAGATCAAGCATCAGGAAAATGCCGGCAACGATAGCCAGACCAACGACATGCATGCCAAGCAGCAGGGGATAACCCCACAGCGACTCACCCACCCAAATCGCGATCGTCGTATTTTCCAGCGCTTCGAACATCGGCGAATTGTAGCGCGATCTGTTATTGTCTTTTCGGTCAGACTCGCATTGCGTAATTCGTGTATTTTTGGAATAGGTCATTTCAGTCAGGCTCGCATTGCGTAATTCCCGTAGGTCAGGAGAGTGATCTCAATGCGACAATTCGGCGTACGGGGGAATTCCAGATAATGAAAATAATCGTCCTGGTTGCGTTCACTCTGTGCGCCTCTGTTGCCTGCTCAAATTCCAGCGATCCGGCAGATTCTGCGGCTGCACCCGTTTTGAGCATCAATGCGCTGATGACTGACGTCGTAACGCCCACCAGCAACACGCTCTGGAGTGTTGAGGACCCGCAAACAGATGCCGATTGGCTGGTGTTCATAGATGCTGCATCACAGATGATCGCCGCCGGGGAGCAGATCAAGCGTGGCGGCAGTGGTCCGAATGATGCGGCACGGGCTGGGGATCCTGCATGGCAGGCGTTTGCCGATACACTCATCGGCGCGGCGGTTGACGCCCGCAGTGCGGCGGAAGCGAAAGATCTGGATGCGCTGTTAATTGCCAACGATGTTTTGTATCCACCCTGCGAGGAGTGTCACATTCAGTTTCATCCCGGCGTGGATGCAGAGGAATTAAACTGACGTTACGTCGAGCTGAATTCGCCCGCTGGGCGGGCGATAAAATTACTGCCAGTACATAAACGCTGCCGAACTGCCAGTACCGCCTGGCGTTCGGTAAAGCGCATGATAATCGATGATCTTGCCTTGCAGGTGCGAGCCCTGCAGTGCACCGCCCATAGCGACCCACGATTTTATCTCTGACGACCCTGCCTGGTAGTAACCTTCGCGGAAGCTCAGCAGGTACTTGAAATCGCAGCTTTCCATCGCTTGCATGATGTCCCGGTCAAAATTCTCGTCAACCACGAAGTGACTCAGGCCACCTGTTGCAATGACTGCCACGCGCAGGTTTTCGTCCCATGCCCGTATGGCTTTACCAATGGTTTTGCCCAGTGCGTAACAACGTGCGACTCGTGGCTGATTGGGTGGAAAGAACGTGTTGGTATCGATCGGTACGTGTGGCGTCACGTTTTTGCGAAAAATTTGTTTGTAAATAAAACCATAAGCATGCGGCATACCGCTAAGGTGCGAACGCTCAGGATCGGCACGATGCTGCTGCTTTGAGTAGGCAATGTCGAACCCCGCATCCATAGAAGCTTCTGCGAGGTATTCTGCGAGTTCCGGATGGCCTGGAAACACGGCCGTGCCGCTATCAGGAAGGTGGCCTACATCCGCAAGATGAATTCCAGGTGGCAATCGTTCAACCTGGGCGTCGGTCCGCGGCAGGTTTTCGAAATTCGGACAACCCATAATCGTAAAAGCCGGTTTGATATCGTCCAGAAACATCTCAGCCTGGTCGTTTCCAAAAATGACAGTCACGTCGGGTTTTGCTGCGGCGAAAATCTCGCTTAGCTGGTCGATCGCCTGGTACGACTTTGTCAGTCGTTCCTCACGGGTTTCCATTCCCGTCTGCTCAGCCAGGTTCTGCTCTGCGCGTATCCTGGCCAGTTCCGCATACTTGAGGCGCTCGCCCTTATACCAGAGCGGAACGCCGTCTTCTGTATCCCGCTTGCCACGTATATCCCACTTGTCGGCCGGCGTGTGCAGCTGTGGCGTATGTGCACAGCCGATTCCCAGAACGATTTTTGCCATTACATTAACCCGTTACGTAACGTAGAGACCGCTAACGTCAGAGATTGAAAATCCGCATTGCGTTTCTGTCACGAACTTTTGCCGCAACAGAAGACGGCAGTGCGTTAACACGCGAAAGACAACCTTTCATGTCGCCTATATTGTGCGGATAATCAGATCCGTACAACATATTCTCTTCACCACCAACTTTGATACACAGTTCCAGTGCATCCTGTGTATATACAACAGAATCATAGTATATGCGCCGCAAATAGCTACTTGGTTTTTCCTGGGTCGCCGTTGCACAGGCCGGGATCATCTCGTGACATCTATCCAATCTGCCCACGAGATAAGGCAGTGTTGCGCCGCCATGCGCTGCGATGATCTTCAGGTTGGGATAGCGGTCGAGGAAGCCGTCCAGAATCATCCGTGAAATCGCCAGTGTCGTATCAAACATGAAACCGATCGGCGGGATGAGGCCGTATTCTCCGAGATCCATATCTACAGTGCCCTGTGGCGCCGTGGGGTGCACGAGAACCGGCAAAGATCGATCATCGATGGCCTGCCAAACCGGTGCGAAATCCGGGTGAGTCAGATTTGCACCATCAATATTGGCGATTACCATGACGCCGACAGCACCGCCTTCAATGCAACGGGTAAGCTCAGCGACAGCCGCAGTGGAGTATTGCCAGGGCAAAGATGCGAACCAGCCAATACGGTCCGGCCTCAGCCGCTGCTGCTCTGCCATCGAGTCGTTGACCATTGCCGCGGCCCTGCTGCTGACCTCCTGATCGCCGAAATAGGCATTCGGACAGGTCAGCGAGACGATCGCCAGATCGACACCCGCCTTGTCCATATCCGCGACCCGGGCATCGTAATCCCACATTTCCGGCATCAGCGTCATGAACGGTGCATCGTACATGTGCACGCTTTCCTGACCAGCCGCTGTTGGCTTGCACTCGTATTTCGGGCCGCCGTGTTCGGTCAGGAAATCGAGATATTCCCGGGTCAGCATGTGCGTGTGTATGTCGATTACGGTCAAAGTTCTATCCCCTTACTTTCTGGCGGAAATGCAACGGCCACGGTGAAGGAAATTCGGGTGCCCGGTATTCCACCAGCGTTGGTCCTGACTCAGCGATCGATTCCTGCAGCGCCGTGCGTAATTCGCTTGCTGTCGATGCCCGCCTGCCCGGCATGCCAAAACTTTCCGCGAGCTTGACGAAATCCGGATTCTGCAAATCTGCACAAATCACGCGATTGTCATAGTCTTCCTGCAGAATACGCTTCACATTTCCAAATGCGCCGTCGTTCATGACGAGGAAGGTCGCGGGTATTTTGTATTGCACTGCCGTCGCGAGTTCCTGCACCGTGAACATGAAACCGCCATCACCGGCGAGCCCGATTACCGGTCGGTCACCGACGGCAACCTGTGCACCGAGGCAGGTTGCGGCTGCATGACCCAGCGTTCCCTGGTAACTCGGTTGAATATAGGTCCGCGGTCTATGCACCGGGAATACATCCTGTGCGGCAAAATAAAGTTGCGTCAGGTCGGAGACGAGCACGCCATCTTCACCAAGCTCCTGACGAATGACCTGTAAGAGCTCGCGCTGCGGCGAGACAATCTCCAGTTCTTTCTCGACAGCTGTACGCACCGACGAAACTTCGTCTGATCTGTCGGGCGCAGCTTTAGTCATGCATTTATCGAGCGATTCACGCAACGCCGTCGCCACCTCCGCAACATCGCCATGAACGCCATCGATGGGCGGCGGCAGACGATTGAGCTCGGCGGCATCGATGTCGACCTTGATAATTTTTTGTTCGCTATCGCGCCCCCACGCCATCGCCGCCGGAAACAGACGTGTTCCAAGTGCGAGCACAACATCTGCCTTTGGCCACCAGTGATGCGCACCAAGCTGTGTAAAGGCAAGTTCGTGGCGACAATCCAGTGTGCCAAGCGCATTTTGTGTCATTGCGACTGGCGCCTGCAGTAGCTCTGCAAGTTCGCGCACGGCTTCGCCGGCCATTCGTGCACCACCACCGACAACAATCAGGGGACATTTGGCGTTCGCCAGAGCGGCGGCGGCCTGGTTGATTAAGTCAGCGTCGATTTCCGGTGTGACATGAGCGGCGGCGGCTACTATCGCGTCGGGAATTTCGGCTTCTTCCTTCGCGTAGTCGAACGGCAATTCCAGGTATACGGGCCGTGGTCGGTGATGCCGAATCTGGTTTACCGCGGCGACGATCTGGCCGGGAATGTCTGCGGGACGATCGACCCTTCCTGCCCACTTCACCAGGCCACTGGCGGTTTCGAACTGGTCCGGAATCTCGTGCAGGATTCCGAATCCTTTACCGATCAGATGCGAGCGTCCCTGGCCGACCAGGCAAAACATGGGTGTATTACAGGCATAACCGGTGACTATAGCAGCAGCAGCGTTCAGCAGACCGGGCCCGGGAACTACCAGCACAGTACCAATCTTGCCGCTCGCTTCCGCGTATCCGTAAGCCATATATGCGCATCCCTGCTCATGCCGCGTATGCATAAGCCGGATTTTGTCCTGACGATCGTGCATTGCCACGAAAATAGGATCGAGTTGTGCGCCGGGCAGGCCGAATACCGTGTCGATATTATTCGCGATCAGCGAATCAACAACGGCCTCACCACCCGTTTTCATGCTCATTGGTGCCCGTCCCTTACAACACGGTTTCTTAGAATACCGATGCCTTCAACTTCCAGCTCGACCACATCGTCGGGTTGCAAAAAACTCAAGGACTCGAACCCGCAGCCGTTTTCGATCGTGCCAAGGCCAAAAATCTCACCCGGATAAAGCGTCTCAGACCAGCTGACTTGTTCGATGCAGCGTTCAAAATTATGTTGTGCGCCAGCTGAACTGCCGCGACCACGCTCTTCACCATTGACGCGCACTGCCATTGTTAGCGCGTAGGGATCTGGCAGTTCGTCTCGCGTAACAATCCATGGACCAAAAGAGTTGCTGGTATCGAAGTCCTTGCCCTTTGCCGGCCCCATACGAAATTGTCCTTCCCAGCGAGCCTGAATATCGCGCGCACTGAAGTCATTGAATATCGTGTAGCCGAAAATATGTTCGCGCGCGTCGGCAGCAGAAATATCTTTGCCTTGCTTACCAATAACCGCGGCAATTTCCAGTTCGTAATCCAAATTCTCAGCGAATGGCGGCCACGTAACATCACCGTCGTGACCGTTGGTCGCAAAGCGATTGCCCTTATAATAAAGCGGAATATCGTACCAGATTGGCGGCAAGCCATAGGCCCCACTGGCTTGCATACGCTTGAGGGCATCCTCCGGATCTTCTTCCTTTGCAGCACGCAGCCGCATCGATGCACTGAGCGCGCGCAAGCAGTGCTGCTCATAATTGGCAAAATCGCGAATTTGTTGTGGTACCGGTAACGGCGCCAGCAACTGCAATTGCGCCAGTTCATGCATCGCTTTGCCAGGAGGATCAGCCAGCAACCGCCTGACATCGTCCAGTCCCTGGTCGCCCGCTTCTATCACGGACAAGACTGATCGATAGTTGGCGCGACCGGACTCACGAAGCTCTGCGGCAAGACGGAAATCAAGAACATGATCGTTGTCGACGAGCACGCCCGGTCGAATTCCGTTTTCAGTTTTGAATGATAAAAAGCGCATAGCTCGATTCTTTTTGCGTCCTCAATCGGCCGATTGAGTATAGACATCTGCAAACGAAAATCCGCACCTGTTGAGCATTGTGTAACAGATCAATTCGATTAAATGCTGTCCGCAAGCTTGTTCGCCATTTCGACCGAGCCAAGAGCACGTGAAATCTCCACCGCACATTCCTTGAGTGGCTTCAAAAACTTCGTCTCCTGATCTATGGAATCACTGCGTCGATTCATAACTACTGTGAGGGCCGCCTCCAGATTCTCCATATGATTGAAAACAGGCACGGACAAGGTCGCGAATCCGGCATCGTGCGGATCGGGATCAAATTCGTAATAGCGGCCACAAATTTTGGCGAGTGTCTTGCGCGTTTCAACAGGATCAAAGTCAAGTTTCTGGTTCGTGTCCCTCTCGGTGCGGCGCGCCAATACCCGCTCGCGAACATTCTCGGCTGAGAATGCAAGGATGAGACGTGCCGTCGGTGACATGGGCATCGTCCAGCGTGTACCGCGCAGCAGCTGCGGGCCTAATGGCTTGCCGCTGTTAATGGTTGAAACAATCAACGCGTCACCGCCCGCAGGTATTGCCAGCAACAGGGACTCCTGGATTTTGTTGCGCAGCATGACCATGTAACGATAAGCAATATTGGTGATCTCGTATTGATCCAGCGCGGCATTGGACAGCCGGAACAGCATCGGTCCGAGACGATAGCCGCTGTTATCCGGCATACGTGCTACCAACCCCAGATCAGACAATGTGCTGAGATGGCGAGACACCCTGGCTTTGGTCATGCTGAGGAAGGCGGCAATGTCCGTTACACGTTGCGGGCGGCCACTTTCGGCCAGGTATTCCAGCAACTTGACGGCCACCACGACGCTGTGGACGGTCGATGATTTCGGACCTTCGCTTTTCGGATTGTCGTTTGTGGAACTCATGATTTCTTGTCCTGCCAGCCAGGCTCCGCGATTAGCTGTATTTGATTTTACAGGGTTTTGCCACGAAATATCGTATTGCGAGACAGCTTATTGCTTAACGCTACTGCGATAGTCAGACTGTTTCGCAAAATCAGAACCAACATTGCGGAGAGCAAGATGAAACTTGGCACAATCCGTCTGGACGGCAAAGAGACCGTTATCGGCAGAGTGGACGACGAGCATGCTGTGGCATTGGCAGCCGCTACGATGGAAGACCTGATAGCGGGAGGCGACGCAGCGCTTGAAGATGCGCAAAAAGCGATCGAAACCGCCGCCGCCGGCAATCTGCCATTGGTTGGACTGGAAGAGGCCGACTGGCTCGCGCCAAACCCACGGGCATCGAAAATACTCGGCTGTGCCGTCAACAATAACAACCTGAACAAGGTTGCCTACCGGCCGATGAAAAGCCCGATGTTTTTCACCAAGGGTCGTTCGGCACTGACCGGTTACGACAAGCCCATTCGTATCCTGGCGCGTCACGGCCGCACAATTCCGGAGCCTGAGCCCGTTGTTGTATTCAAAAAAGAGGCGAAGGATGTCGCCCCGGAAAATATTCTCGATTATGTTTTCGGCTATACGATTACCAACGATTGCACGGCCAGCGGCATCAAGTTCGGCGAGGACTCCATCGCTCTTAATCAAAAGGCTGACCTGATATTTCCGCACCACATGGAATGGCGGCATCGTTTCGAAGATGACAATTACATTTACTTCATTTACCACGCGCGCTCAAAAGCGGCTGACACTTTCGCTGCCATGGGCCAGTGGATAACAACCGCTGATGAGATAGATGATCCGAACAATATGCGCGTGCGCGGGTACATTGACGGTGAGCTCTATGCCGATGACAACACGTCGAACTATTTCTTTCCTGTCGAGCAGGTGCTTGCCGAGGCCAGCATCTGGTTCACTATGGAATTGGGCGACTGTGTACATTGCGGCACGGCAGTCAAAGGAAATGACAAATATCCGCGCGGCAATCTGAGCGTCGATATGCGCCAGTTCAGCGTTTCTGAAATCGAGATCGACGGACTTGGCAAGCTCAGAAACCCGATAGAGGCTGAACCTGCACCCTGATGCAGGGTGTGACTCATCGCTTCCCTATCAGTGCCTGACTCGCGTTGAGTTTGTGCCACCGTGGAGAATCGCGGCGAGACGCCGCTCCCACAGGAAAGGCGCAGAATCCGTGGGAGCGGCGTCTCGCCGCGATTGCGCGATACCCACTCCTTGCTTGAATTTATGGAACGGCAGCGGGTATAAAAGAATTTTCCACAGTAGCGCCGGGAGTATTACCGCGTGAATTTCCTCGAGGCTTTCTACACAGAGTTCGTGCCGTTCTTCCTGTTTACGGTCATGATGGCCATGGGCCTTGCACTAAAAATGCAGGATCTAAAGCAAGTGCTGGCTAAACCAAAAGCTATTATCGCCGGATTGTCAGCACAGATATTGTTGCTCCCTGCGATCACTATCGGGCTTGGATTTCTCTTTTCCAGTCCACCCATCATTGCGGCAGGTGCAATCATCCTCGCCGCATGTCCCGGTGGCGTCACTTCGAACGCCTATGCGTTCTCGGCTCGCGCAGACATTGCGCTTTCCGTCGGCCTGACGACAATCGCCAGCATGGTGACGGTTTTTTCAATCCCCTATTTGACGCTTTTTGCCCTGGACCTGCATCTTGACCGATCCGAGATGCCGGCCTTGTCAGCCTTGCAGATGACCTGGACACTGGCGCAATTCACTATTATTCCCGTGACCCTGGGAATGATATTCCGGGCCTGGCAACCCGGTCTTGCGAAAAAGTTGATCGAGCCGCTGCGCATAATCACACTAATCGCGCTTATCCTGATCGCCCTCATCGGTACTGTGAATGCCTGGGACACTATCGTCGCGAATATCTGGACTGCAGGGATATTGATGGCAACGATCAACATCGTTGCGATGTCGCTGGGCTATGGGCTGGCAAATTTATTACGCCTGCCCTTCAAGCAGATGGCGAGCATAACTTTTGAGGTTGGTGTGCAAAACCTTTCGATGGCGCTTTTTGTATGCCTGACATTTCTGAAGTCACCGGAACTTGCTGTGGCAACGTTCGTTTACGCGCTGTTTATGAAAGTCACGGCGCTATCGTTTGTCTGGTATGTGCGCAAGAAGCTCGCTGAATCGGTAGCAGGCGTTTAAATAATGTCGAACCTGGCGACCGTACAACCGACCGCAAAAATCGGTAATTCCACGGTGAAAAACTGCAGATCTCCCTGCCCTTTCGCTGCGGCAGCGGCCGCTATGAAAGTCCTGATCTCAAAACCGCCCTGTCCACCATCACGATAAATTTCTTCATCCGTATATGAAAGCAACGCGTCTTTGTCGTTGCGCATCAATCGATCAAGAAAATCCCTGTCCCACGCTTCATTTATTTTTCCGGAGTCCGGGGTTGCCGGCCAGTGCGAGATTCCGCCCGTGCCAACGACGGCAATTTTCTCCGGCACAGCATCACAGGCCCGCCGTAAGGCTTCACCGAATTCCCAGACCCTGTGCAGCGGCGTCAATGGTGGCCCCTGGCAATTGATATTGACCGGAATTATCGGCAAGTCGTAATTCGGTGTGAGGAAATTCAGCGGCACCATGATGCCATGGTCAAATTTCCACTCTTCCGCATACGCGGTATCGACAGATTGTAAAACTTCCCGCGTCAGCCTGCGGCCAAGATCCGGCGCGCCAGGAATTCTCGTCCGCTCAATTTTTAACCATTCCGGGTCTTCGATCGGGCCTTCGTAATATTCGCCCATGCCGATACAGTAGGCGGGCATATTATTCATAAAGAAATTACCGAAATGCTCGGCCGCGATGACAACTAACGCCTCCGCGCCGGAAGCCTCGATTTCCTGGCGCTGCACATCGAGCTTCGCGTAAAACTCGTCTCGTTTTGCGGTGTTTTCGACCAGGTGTGCTCGCCCGGTAATTCCGGGCGCATGACTCAGGACACCTGAATAAACCAGGCTCATCGGTGTGCCTCTTCTTCGGTGAAGCTGGCTCCGCCACCGATCATCGTATAAACGCCGGCGCGTACAGGGCCATGTTTGTCGATACCCGCACGCATCAGGTCAAGGTAGTCAAACCACTCGATGCCAAGGAAGGCGGCAAAATGCATCAGTATCTGGCCGTTTACTCCCAGCACGTACAAAAGACCGATATCGCCTTCACGTAATGCCCCACTTTCTTCATCCGTCAGGTCATACTCGCTGAGAATACTCTCCAGGTCATCGTGGTATTTATTTTGTGCAACTTCTTCACGATTTAGCACGTAAAGAAATTTTTGCAGGTGATAAAGACTCATGCTGTGCCTATTTTTGGTACCCGGTGAGAACCCAGCGCAATACAAACGTTTTTCGTTTCCATGTAAAACTCGAAACTGTAGTCACCACCATCGCGGCCTATGCCGCTGGCTTTCATACCACCAAAGGGTGCCGGCAGGTGGCGATTATTCTCGGAGTTGACCCAGATCATACCGACATCCAGCGCCTGGGCCAGCCTGTGGCCCCTGCCAAGGTCAGACGTCCAGACATATCCAGCAAGACCGTACTCAATATTGTTCGCTATCTTGATAGCTTCGGCCTCGTCATTAAAGGAAATCGCTGTCAGCACAGGTCCGAAAATTTCTTCCTGGGCTATTCTCATGTCACTGTTGGCCCCGACAAACAACGTTGGCTCTACATAGTTGCCCGCGCCCTCGACAGCCTTGCCACCGGCCGCAATTTTCGCACCGTCTTCAGTGGCAATAGCGAAATAACTGCAGACCTTTTCCATGTGCCGGGGATGAATCAGTGGCCCTATCTCCGTTGCCGGATCCAGGGGATGACCAACTCGCAAATGGCCGACCCGCTCCTGCAATCGTGCCAGGAATTCGTCCTGGACAGATTCCTGAATCAGTAATCGACTGGAGGATGTGCAGCGCTCGCCATTCAGGCTGTAGATCATGAAAACGACAGCATCCAGTGCTCGATCCAGGTCCGCATCAGCGAAAACAATGACGGGGTTCTTCCCGCCAAGCTCAAAATGAACGCGTTTCAGTGTCGCCGCACCCTGGCGCATGATGTGGCTGCCGGTCATCGACTCACCAACAAATGCGACTGCCTTGATTGCCGGATGTTCCGTAAGCGCCTTTCCTGCGTCTTCGCCAATGCCCTGGACGCAATTAAGAACACCATCAGGCAATCCCGCATCATGGGCAATCTCGGCCAGCATCATCGCTGTATACGGCGACCATTCAGCAGGTTTGTGCACAACTGTGCAGCCAGCCGCCAACGCCGGCGCTATCTTCCATGTTGAAAGCATGAACGGTGTGTTCCAGGGCGTTATTACGCCAACCGGACCAATTGGCTGCCGCATCGTGTAGTTGATATGTTCTTCGGCAGGCAGCGACTGTCCATCCCGGGCACCGGGCGCCATATCAGCGAAGAACCTGAAATTCGCGGCACCACGGATTGCAGCTTTACCCATGAAGCGCATCGCCTGTCCGGAGTCATAACTTTCGACGAGCGCAATGTCTCTTGCTTTGGCTTCGATGCCATCAGCTATATTGTGCAGGATTCTTTTTCGTTCTTTGCCCGGTGTGTTTTTCCACTGGTCGAATGCAGCGGCCGCTGCATTACAGGCGATGTCGATATCATCCGCATTAGCGGCAGCAACTTCGCCGATAACACTATTATCAATCGGCGTTGAGTTTTCAAACACCGCTCCCGATGTACCTGCGTCGACTTTGCCATTTATAAAATGTGGCAGGACGCCGCTGCGAAATCGTTGCAGCAATTTCTCGGCATCTTGCAGGTTTTTGTTTAATTCTGAGGTCATTTGATTCCTTTTGCGCCGAACTCTTGCGGTTAGTTGGCGCGTTTCGCGAGATAATCACGCAGATTATTTTTCTTCCAGCGAAGTTCCGGATCGATCTCCTGCATTTCGAATGAAATCGCCAGGGGAGACGAGGACGAGATTGGCTCCAAAAAGTCACAAAGCGCTTTGAATATCTTTTCTCCGGCGGCCTGGCGCACATCCAGCGGACGACCATGAGCAATACGCAATACAACGTGCACGAAACCGTTGTCCGGATGGTTGTCTGCGATCTGGTAGTCCGTCCGGCTGACTGCACGCGTACGTAAACCAGCTAACGGAAATACTTCGACCGTTGCCGCCGTTTCATGGAGCACATCAATCAACCCCTCAATGTGCAGCATGGTCGCCAGGTTTTCCGAATATTCGATAATTTGATGAGGCATCGTTGTCGCTCGTTGCTTGATTGAATAAATTTAACATGTTAAGTATACTGCTCCCACAATAGACGTCAAGCTCATAACCTGCAGGATCCAAACCAATGTCAGATCTGGAAAGACTCAAAGGCTCTATTCCGCCGATCGTCACGCCGTTTCGCAATGGTGATGTAGATTTTGACGCATATGCGGGATTGGTCGATTTTCAGATCACCGAAGGCTCGCACGGCGTATTAGTCAATGGCACGACAGCGGAGCCGTCGACGTTAACGATCTCAGAACGAAATCGTCTCGTAGATATCGCGGTTGAATCTGCGAATGGCAAAGTACCGGTCGTTGCAGCAACCGGCTCGCAATCGCTGGCCGAAACCGAAGTGTTGACCGAGCATGCAGTGCAAGCGGGCGTAGATGCATTACTGATCGTAACGCCCTACTACATCAGGCCACCGCAACGGGGACTCATCGAATACTACCTGTCACTGGCCAGCCAGCATGAAACTCCCTGGATGATTTATCACATTCCCGGACGAACTGCGGTGAGTGTCACCCTCGATACGATGTGCGAGTTACGGGAAAAGTCCGCACATTTTGTTGGCATGAAGCACGCGGTTAATGACCTTGGTTTCGTAACCGAGTGCTTCGCCGCACTTGGCAATGATTTCAAGGTCTTCGTAGGGCTGGAGGAGTTGTCATTTCCCATGATGACGATTGGTGCCTGCGGCCTGATGAATGCGGTGGGCAATTTGCGACCCGGAGTTCTGTCAAAAATGTGCGAAGCCGTGTGGCAAAGCGATTTGCAGAGTGGTCGTGACTTGCACCAGAGATTGCTGGAGATAAACCAGGCGGTGTTTTATGACACTAACCCGATTCCCATTAAATACATGATGAAGAAGCTTGGCATCATGCCGACGAATGAACATCGCCTGCCAATGTTGCCCGCGACCTCTGAGCTGGAGAAAAAACTGGATGGCGTGCTCGAACGAGCCGGCTTGCTGAAAGGTACTATCGAATGAAGTTCCTGAGTTTCGTTAACAGTGGTAAACAAAGCTTCGGTGCAGTCACTGATGCGGGTCTCATCGATCTGGGTGTATTACACCCGGAACTCAGTGACCTGCGGCACGCAATTCAGACTGACCGCCTCGGCGACCTGGCAACTGAGGCAATGAATGCCGGCGCCAGTCTTGCCGTGGCGGATGTCGAACTGCTGCCGACGATTCCGAATCCGGAAAAAATTATCTGCATCGGCGTGAATTATGCGAAGCGCAACGCCGAGTACAAGGATGGTTCAGAGGCACCGAAATACCCAAGCGTATTCATGCGTTCGCGCGACTCGCTGGTGGGTCATGAGCAGGACATCATGGATCCTCCGGAATCCGATCAGCTCGATTATGAAGGCGAGATCGTAATAGTCATTGGCAAAGCGGGCCGTCGCATTGCAGAAGACAAGGCGCATGAGCATATTGCCGGCCTGACGATTATGAACGAAGGGTCGGTCCGGGATTACCTGCGCCACGCGAAATTCAATGTCACCCAGGGTAAGAATTTTGAATATTCCGGCTCGCTTGGACCGTGGCTGGTCACGCCGGACGAGCTCGATCCGATGACTGAATTGCGCGTCATGACCCGTATAAATGGTGAAGAACGCCAGAACGATACAACCAGCAACCTGATGTTTCCGTTTCGCTACCTGATCAGTTATTTGTCTTCGTTTTATCGGCTGCAGCCGGGAGACATTATTGCCACTGGCACACCAAATGGCGCAGGTGCCCGCTTCGATCCACCGAAGTATCTCAGGCCGGGTGACGTTGTTGAGGTCGAAGTGCCAGGCATCGGTATTCTGCATAATACTGTTGTGACCGAGTCTGCCTGACTTGGGCGAGCAAACCGAACCCATGCGGGACTTTCACCATTCCCTGCCAATGGAACTCCTGAAAGCGCGGGAGGCTGCTATGGCGCGTTTTCGCCCGATGCTTCGGCAGCACGAACTGACGGAGCAGCAATGGCGCGTCATTCGTGCCTTGGCTGCTTACGAAAATATCGATGCGAGTGAACTGGCACGACGCAGTTTCCTTCTCGCACCAAGCCTGACACGAATTCTGCAGTTTCTGGAAGGCGAAAAACTCGTCAAGCGATCACCGGACAAAAATGATCAACGCAGGTCTGTTTTTGTTCTTACCGCAAAGGGCAGGAAACGTTATGAGCTGGTCGGACCAGACTCTGAAATATTGTATGCGAACATCGAAAAGCAGTTTGGTGCCGACAAACTGGAGTCATTGTATGGACTGTTAGCCGAGTTTTACACGGCACTGGCACAATACCCGGACGACCAGTAGTCTCGTGGGAGCGGCATGTGTACATGGATGTACTTATGTCGCGGAGTGCAGGGATGCGCGTGAGCGACGCTGCCGCGAATTCAAAACAATCGCGGCAAGATGCCGCTCCCACGGTGAATCTCTTTCCATGTTCTAACAAAATTCCACGAGTTCGACAAAGCCAGGCAAGAGGGCTCGCCGGCAGTGGTCGATCCGGACGAGTTACCAATGAATGACTCGTACACTGCATTTGTCGGATCAGGTAACCGTCATCACTCCTGTGTCTGCTCTGCCAGTGGGTAATTTCGGTACTGGCTATGTGTCTCATCGATAAAACCAATCCGGATGCCGTAGTTTTTGTTTTTCAGCCAGCGGTATAACTGTCGTACATGTGGCTCGATTGATGCGAAGGCAAGATCGTCCGCGGGAAGGTTCTCATCACCGAACCATGCACATTCGCACGCCTCCTCCGTCGTCGTGGTCGCGGGTCGCTCGTCGAGATGGCAACGAAAAACCAGGTGAGTCTGCGCCATGTGTAGTATCGAGCTGACACTCACGAGCGTCATCTCGTTCGCCGGCACGATCACTCCTGTTTCCTCAACCAGTTCACGGCTGGCGGCTGCTTCCGGGGTTTCATTGCGTTCCATATAACCGCCCGGCAAGGCCCACTTTCCTATCGCCGGTGCAGTACCGCGTCTAATCCAGAGTATCGAGTCACCAACACATACGTAGGTGGCCACCAGCACGCTCGGATTCTGGTAATGCGTCTTGCCGCAACTGATACATACAAATCGCTGCCGGTCATCGCCGGCAACGGTTTGCAGGTTTACTTCACAGCCGCAATCAGAGCAGAACTTCATAAGTCTTACGCTCGATTGAGCAATTCGTCGACCCGGTCGATCATGTCGTCCTTGTTATAAAGATCAAAGTAGATCGAGGCCATAACATTCTGCGGGCCAAAGAAAAATCGTTCGTACAGAACCTGGCGATTACCAAAGCCTGATACAGCAACATCATGCGCCAGCCGAAACAGTGCAATTCGATCCTTGCTCTCGAGATTGACGGTCTGAAAATACTGGCCAACATCGTCCGCAATATCGTTGCTGAGGTCTGCCTCTGACGGCGTCGCCATCAACGAGCTCGATCCCAGCAGCTGTACCAGCTCGATCAATCGCGGGTACATTTTCGGATACAGGTTGCGTGAGGTATCGAGCGGGCGTCGTAGCGGCATGTAGGTGCCATACTGATCTTCGTGTGCCTGGGCTTCCGCGCTAAATCTGAAAGCACGCACACTCTCGGCAATCCACATTGCTTCTGCAATTTGCCCTTTCACTGTCATATCTTTGTCTTTGCCAGTTGCCTTTGCCATTGCGCACAGCAGGCCGACGATAAATTCTGCTTTCGCGAGTTTGCCGCAAACCACCTGGTGCATCATGTGAATGACCGCATTGGTCTCCGCGAATGCCCGGTTGCATAACAACGGTTCGCGGTACATGAATACCCGTTCCCATGGCACCAGCACATTCTTGAAAGTCACAATCGCATCCATTTCTTCAAACCGGGATGCCAGCGGCGCGTCGAAATGCGATTTCGAGTGATCATAGGTATCACGACAAATCAGGCGCATGCCCGGTGTGTTGATTGGCAGCGCGAATGCGAACGCGAATGGCAGGTTTTCCTCTGACGCCTTTAACAACGTTGAGGGGAAGACTTCGATCTCGTCGGAGTGTGGACCCAGCGTCGCCAGTAAACGAGCACCATTGACGATTATGCCCGCATCCGTTTCCTTGACAATCTGCAGTGCAACTTTGTCGCTGTACTTGCCTTCTTTTGCCTGCGCGAAATTAAATGTTGGGTTCACCAGCGTATGTGTCAGAACTTTGTCGTTGTCTTTTATGTACTGGTAATAATTGCGCATATTTTCTGCGTATTCAGGTTTTCCCTCGGCAAGGAAGTCGGCACCGGCTGCAAACGCCATTACCGAAGCATTTTTGTAATCCGGCGTTCGGCCGAACATACCATTCGACCAGGTTGCCCATTCATAAAACGACGCACCACGTTTGACGATATCTTCCTGGGACTTCGGAATCATGTACGACATCGCATAGCGATTGCCGTCTTCTTCGTAGGTGATCGTGTCCTGAATTTTTTCATCGAATTGCCGGTCCATGAATCCGGCCAGTGTATGAGCGCCCCTGGCCAGGCCAGCGTGCGCGGTGACGTCCTTTACTTTCTCGCCATGAATCCAGACATCCCGATCGTCCTGCAATCCTTCAAGATATTGCTTGCCGTTGCGGATGCCCACCCGGGCTTCATTTGTGCTCATGATCGTATACCTGCCAATTAGTTGATCTTCCGATTGATTGTTACGTTGCTATTTCGATGACGATTGTTCGATTGATGTAATTTTTTCCAGGCCATTGATAAGCATCTCCCACGAATCCTTGTCGATCGACCCGCGAAGTTCTGCATAAGCGCGATCCACCCGAGGTCTGACTTCACTTTCCAGCTTCTGACCTTCATCTGTGGCATAGACGAATACGCTACGCCGGTCGGTGGTAGAACGGCGGCGCGCTACGAGACCATTGCTGGTCAGCCTGTCGACAACGCCGACCAGGCTCGGCGCGGGAATCAGCGTGAGCCCGGACAGCTCACTGAACGCCATGCTTTCGTGTTCCCACAACACGCGCAGTACCCGCCATTGCTGCTCAGTAAGACCGAATTCCTTGAATATCTGCCGAAATCTCGGCATAACTGCATCCAGCGTGCGGTACAGCATTATCGGCAAGGAGCGGCTGAAGTCCTGCATTGCCATGTTAATTCACTTTAGTTAATATGTTAACTATTAATATATTAACTAATAACAGGCTGTGTCAAGCCTGATCGAAGCCAACAGATGGATGAGATTAAAAAATTCAGGCAATGCCTTGGCAAATTTGCGACCGGCGTTACCGTCGTCAGTTGCCGCGATCAGGATGGCAAACCCTGTGGCATTACTGCGAACAGCTTCAGCTCGGTATCGCTGGAGCCGCCTTTAGTGCTGTGGAATATCGCCAAAGTATCGAAATCACTACGCGCATACCTTGCAGCCGAACACTTTGCGATCAACGTACTAAGCAATCAGCAGCAGTCGCTGGCATCTCATTTTGCGAAATCAGAAAAAGGCCTGTTCGATGACATTGGCTATCGGGACTCGCCGCAAAATGTGCCTGTTCTCAGTGACACGCTTGCTCACCTCGAATGCCGCACACGTGACATCCACGACTGTGGCGATCACCACATCATCATCGGCGACGTGATCGACTTCGAGTTGTCCGACAGCGAACCCTTGATCTTCTACAGCGGCAACTACACCGGCATTAAAGACTGAATGTCGCGGACAATCTCGCAGTCATTCACCCCTGACATGTGAGTCATACCAATCCAGGTAGCGCTGGTAACGATCCAGCACAAAGCTCGGCCGTGAGATTCCGTGCGATTCATCGGGGTATACAACCAGCTGTGTCTCTATGCCCCGGCGACGTAACGCCTGGTATAGCTGTTCGGAATTCTGAATTGGCACGTTCCAGTCGTCCTTACCGCCCATGACCAGCGTCGGCGTCGTAATCTTGTCGACATCGTTATACGGTGAGATTTTCTCCCAGGCCTCGCGGTTTTCCCAGGGCAAACCAAATTCCGCTTCCCATTGACGCTGATAGTGATCATGACCGTAGTTTGCGACGTAGTTCACTTCACTGGCGCCGCTGATTGCGCCCTCAAAACGATCTGATTTCGTGATGACATAGTTTGTCAGGATGCCACCATAAGACCAGCCACCGACACCGAGACGCTCGGGATCAGCGTAACCCTCACTGATTGTGTAGTCGACAGCAGCCATGACATCTTCGAAGTCTTTGACGCCCCATTCAGCGAACAGCGCTGCCGAAAAGTCCTGACCATAGCCGCTCGAACCTCTAGGGTTACTGATAACGACAACATAACCGTTTGCCGCCAGAAGCTGCGCGTCCCTGTTGAAGGAGAAATCATATTGGGACACCGGACCACCATGAATTCGCAAAATGGTTGGGTAGGTCTCGCCCTGAACGTAATCAGGTGGTGTAAATATGAATCCTTCGATTTCCGTCCCGTCGGCGCTTGGAAAGGTCACGTTGCGGACTTTCGCGAACTCGATTTCACCGAGCAAGTCATCGTTTGTGTGCGAAAGTTGTTCCATCCCGCCATTCTTCGAAATAAATATTTCACCGGGAATTTGCGGCGTACTAACGCGCAGCGCAATATCGCCGGACGGATGCAAAAAGAATTGCCGAACGCTTAGTTCGCCATCGATCAAACGATGCACCTCGCCGGATGCAAGTTTGAACTGCGCCAAATGTCGTTCCGCACTGTCTTCAAGTACAAACAAAATTGACTGGTCATCCGCTGCGAAGACGGGTGAACCGACATTGCGATCAAGTGCAGCGGATAGCACGCGCTCTTCCCCACCGGCAGCCGGAACGATCGCCAGATGATTCGTGGCATACCAGATGAGGTCGGGTTCGGTAACCGTAACGTAGGCGATGTTGCTGCCATCATTACTCCAGGAAGGCGCGTAATCATTGCCGGCGTTTTTTGTAACCAGGCGCGCGCCTCTTGAGGCGGCATCGCCCTCTGCTGAAACGACCCATATATCATTGTTATCGTTACTGTCCGGCTCCTCGGTCCGGTTGCTGACGAACGCTATGTTGATGCTATCCGGGCTCCAGGCAGGCTGGGAATCATCGTAATCGCCGAACGTCAATTGTAACGGCGCCGCTTCGCGCTCCGTAACGACATAGATATGCGTGCGACTCCGGTCCAGGTACGGCACACCGTCTCGCTTGAACTGCAGCCGGTCGATTACGTAGGGCAGCGGTTTGGCTTCTTCGCCCGCCTCCTCCGCGGCCTCTTTGGCCAGATCATCGGCAGTCTTGTCCCTGATCATCAGCAGCATTTTCTGTCCGTCAGGCGCCCATAAAAAGTCACTTACGCCCTGGTCGACTGCCGTGAATTGCTGCGACTCACCGCCGCGGCGATCGAGTGTCCACACCTGTGTTTTTGCCTCCTCGTCGTCTCCTTTTGCAGCGAGAAAGCCGAGATGCAGCCCGTCCGGGCTCCAGCGTGGCGTCGATGCCGAATATTCATCGGCGGTCAGCTGAACAACATTCTTGTCATCGGTTGAGACCATGAAAATCTGTGTGGACGACTCGTCCGCTTCTACATCAACACGCTCTACGGTATACGCCACCCACTTGCCGTCCGGGCTGATCTGCGGATCGGAAACAGATTTCAATGCCAGCAGATCATCAGCGCTGATGATCCTTGGACCAGTATCATCCTGCGACCAGCTATACGTTGCCGGAATCAATACAATCGCTGTTGCGATCAACGCGCCAATTCGGGCATTGAACATCACGGTTTCCCCTCGAATAATTAGCTTCGGAGTGCCAGACTAATCAATTACGAGCGCAATGCAATAGTCGGAACATAGTATGATTGCGACTGGCAACTGAGCAATGCTACGAGATAATATTAATGAAAAAATTAACTGGTAAACAATGCCGACCAGGTTAATTCATCGACTGTTGGTCGCGCCGCTTCCGTATGTGCCACGCTCGGTTATCTGGCAATTATCCCAGCGCTATATTGCCGGCACCAATCTCGAGGCCGCGTATGGCGTCGTCAAAGATCTCAATGCAGCTCACTGCAGTGCAACGATCGATGTGCTGGGCGAGGACTGTACTTCGATTGAACAGACTGAAACCGCTCGCGATTTGTACCTTGACGCGCTCGATGGAATCCACGACCAGTCTCTGAACTGCAACGCCTCAGTCAAGTTGTCCGAAATGGGATTACGTTTTGATATCGATCGCTGCACTGGTGTGATGCGCACGCTTTTGGCCAAAGCACGTGATAACGACAACTTTGTTCGCATCGACATGGAAGACTCCAGTGTGACATCCGCAACACTGGACATATATCGCAGCCTGCGAAAGGAATTCGACAACGTCGGTACAGTCATTCAGTCGTACTTGCGGCGCAGCGAAGAAGACATTGCAGAGCTGCTTAATACCGGCCCTGCCAACATTCGGCTTTGCAAAGGAATTTATGTCGAAGCGGAAGACATCGCTTTCACAGACCCGGACGAGGTCCGCCGTTCTTATTGCGAATTGCTCGAGCAGCTTTTTACGGGAGGTGCTACAAAAGTTGGCATCGCAACTCATGATCCAAAGCTGGTGGACTTCGCGGAGCAGCTAATTGCACGCCGCAAGATAGACAAAGAAAGATACGAGTTTCAGATGCTGCTTGGCGTCGCAAAAACCATGCGCACCCAGCTGGTTGAGAAAGGCCACCCGCTAAGAGTTTATGTGCCTTTCGGCGACCGCTGGTTTGATTACTCCATGCGCAGACTAAGGGAGAATCCGCAAATCGCCGGGCATATTATACGCAATCTCTTTAGTCGTGGTTGAATGAGACTGACCAAAACGTTACACGAAGTAAAGTTTACGAATCACTGCGGTCCCATAAACTCGAAATTGGCCTTCGGATGACACATCAGGTTGATTTAAATAGCTCGCAATCGCCCGCTGGGCGGGCTCCTACATTGCTAAATAGAATTGTAGGAGCCCGCCCAGCGGGCGATGT